>Ga0272446_1003460_pt1 | contig 19828 bp, 15 predicted proteins | sample YNPCB0061_FD_194587 | JGI IMG/M metagenome (GOLD analysis project Ga0272446, IMG submission 194587) | Hot spring microbial mat communities from Yellowstone National Park, WY, United States - YNP-CB-006-1 | ecosystem: Environmental > Aquatic > Thermal springs > Hot (42-90C) > Sediment | place...
AGGCGGCGCATCCGTACCTCCTGGAAACGAATTGGTGTGAGAACCGTATCGTACCAGACGGTTGAGCCGCCTTCAATAATCCTTTACACCTGGGTCGTTAACCCCCAAAAACTCTACCCTTGAGAGGTAGGGGGGTGGGGTATGCGGGGCCTGGGGGCGCAACTTCCAAAAACCCTATACCTGAGAGGACCCCCAGGGCTGATGCACAGGGGAGCTGTGTTGCCCCACGAGAACAAACCGGGGGCCGGGAACCTGCCCCGGGGAGATTGTCGCCAGGCGATCGGGGTGCTAAGATGAGCCCAGGAGCCGGGCCAGCAGCGACGAGGAGGTAGCTCAATGGCCGACCTGAAGAGCCAGCTTAGCGACGTGAGCACGAAGATCGATGCCCTGGAGGAGGAGCGTCGCGTGATCTACGAGGACAGCCACGTGGACGAGCTCGAGCACCCGCGCCTGATCGCGATCAACCACGAGCTGGAACACCTCTGGGATCGCAAGCGACGCATCGAGGCCGCCATCTCAGCCGGGCTGACGGAGTTGCCGATCCCGCCGCCCGCACCCGAGGAGGAGCCGGTCGGCTAAGTGGTGCATCCTGGCGCACGCAGCCGCAGCCGCAGCCACACTGCGGCTGCGGCTGCGTGCAGCTCAACGGTTCGGGAGCGTGGTGTCGATACCCGGCCCCATCGGCGGATCTCAGCTGCAGCCGTCGCCCTCGCACACCGCGTCGGGCGCCGGCTCAACCGCAGGCAGGAACCCGGGGCCGCCGCCAGGCGCCAGGGTATAGTCGGCGATTGCGCGCCGTGCGCTGGTATTGCCGAAGGCCGTATAGGTACGCGGACCCACTGGTTCCTGCTCGCTCAGATAGAGCGTAGCGCTGAATGCGCCGCCGGTGTCCGCCTCTACGTCGCCGATCCAGAGGGTCGAGTAATCCGGCAATGTGACCCAGACAGTCACGATCTCGCGCGGCTGAAAGCCGCTACCGCTGAAGACGGCGTAGCTGCGCTGGGTGTCGGAAGCCGGGTCTATGCGGAGCCTGGCCGGGCCGCTGGCAACGGTCAGATCGGCGACCTGCAGGTCAAACTCGGCGATCCCGTTGGCGCCACTCGCCACGCCACGGGCGGTCAGGGCGTACCGTCCGATCGGTGCGCCGCCCATGGCGAGCACGTACTCGATCTCACCGCCGGGCCCTGCCTGGATCTGGCCGAGGTCAGTGACGGTGAAATCAGGGTAGCGCAGCCAGACCCCTACCATCTCGTTGCTGCGATAGCCGCTGCCGCGGAAGACGTAGGCGCTGCCCTGGCTATCGCGCAGCGGCTCGGCGGTCAGCGTCACGCCACGGGAGGGGCCGGGGGCCTGATCGACCTGCACGTCGATCGTTGCGTAGACCTCGCGACCGCTGCTCTGGCCGAAGGCGGTGTAGGTATAACGCCCGATCGGAGTGAAGGTGGCGCCCAGGAAGTCGGGCACGTAGGGGAAATTAAAGGCCCCGTCACCATTGGTGACCACTTCGGCAACGCCATAGACCGAGAAGTCCGGGTAGGTGATCCAGATCGACACCGTCTCACCGGGCGAAAAGCCCGTGCCGATCAGCGTGACGGTGTCGTTTTGCTGTGGTGCGGCCGGTGTCGCGGTCAGACTCGCCGGACTGGCCAGGCTGCTCCACGTCCAGAGCGCGAGCAGAAGCGCGAGCGCGCCTGCAAAGCTCCCCATCACGATTCGTACACGACTGCGTCGCCATTGTTTGCGCATAGCCCTACTCCTACGCTGAGATACGATCCCAGAGGTGGCATCGCCTGGCTCTACACTACCCCTGCGCAGTGGTCCGACCGGAGTTCGTAGGTGACGGGAAGATGACAGGGCGCTTACATAGCGCTGACAAACCGATTCATCGTGCGCGCTGCGACGCTGGGGGCCAACACCCGCGCTCCCGGTAGTGTGCCGTGTACCTATGGTTACCGTGGTTGCGGCGGTGCGCTAGAATATGTGCTAGAATACGCGCGTTTTCCAACCCTACCCGCCACGGTTGCGGAGGACGATCAACACGATGCGCAGAAACCTGTACCGCACGGGCCTCGTGCTGCTGCTGGCCCTGGCCGTGCTCGCCAGCGCCGCACCCGCCACTGCGCGAACGACCAGCGATCCCGCGCCGGGTAGCCTGGCGATTCCGCGCGGCAGCGTCACCAGCCGCCCCTACGCGGTGATGATCGACAATCACCCCAAGGCCTATCCGCAGACCGGGCTGAACCAGGCGGCGATTGTCTTTGAGGCGCTTGCCGAGTTCGGGATCACCCGCTACATGGCGATCTATGTGCCTGGCATCACCCCGGAGCTGCAGACGATCGGCCCGGTGCGCAGCGCCCGGTCCTACTTTGTGGAATGGGCCAAAGGGCTGCGGGGGGTCTATGTGCATGCCGGTGGTGCCCCCGATGCGCTGACCATGGCGCGGACCTCGGTTGAGCTCGTTGATATGGACGCGCTACGCCGCAACGCCGGCAACGCGTTCCGCCGGAGCAGCGATCGGGCGGCGCCGCACAACCTCTACACCTCCAGCGCCGCGATTGCCAGCTTCCTCGAGGCTCAGCAGAGCGAGACGCCGAACTTGCGCGAGATCGGGTTCCGGCTCAAGCGAGATACACCCGCGCCCCGTCCCGGCGTGCAGCGGCTCAGCTACTACTTCATCTACCAGGAAGCCTATGTCGGCTGGCGCTACGACGCCGCCAGCAACAGCTACCTCTACTTTCGCCAGCAGCGGCCCCACGTCGACGCGGCCAGCGGCGAGCAACTGCGCTTCAAGAATGTGGTGGTGCTCGAAGTTCCCGAGCGACCGATCCCCGGTGACCCCAAGCAGCGCATTCAGCAGGATGTGATCGGCGAAGGCCAGGCCCGCGTCTTCATCGATGGCCAGATGCTTGAGGCAACCTGGCGCAAGGGCGCCGGCTTCGCCCAGCTGCGGCTCTTCGATCGCAACGACCGCGAGATCGCGCTCAACCGCGGGCCAATCTGGTTCGCCGCCATCCCCTCGTTGAAGAATCTGACGGTCGAGTGAGCGCAGGCATGCTCCGACATGTGCTCAGCCTGGCCATCCTTGCCCTGCTGGCCGCCATGGCGTCAAGGGTCGACGCTGGCCCTGCCGCTGAGGAGCAACGGCAAGCGCTCGCCCCCACCTACCGCATCTTCGCGACCCGCGAGGGGCTGGTTGGCCAGATGACGGCCAACGGCCACATCATCAGGCCCCGCGACCGCTTTGTGGCCCTGCCGTCGTGGAGCGTGCTCGCGCCCAGGGGCTCCGATAAGTTCCGTGTGCGTCTCACCTACAACGGGCGCAGCGTGGTTGTGCCGGTGTGGGACGTGGGCCCCTGGAACACCACAGACGACTACTGGAGCCCTACCCGCCGCTACAAGGACCTGCCGGTCGGCATGCCGATGGCCCAGGCTGCCGTGCTGCACGGCTACAATGGCGGCCTCGACGAGCAGGGGCGCCGCATCCGCGAGCCCAATGGCATCGACATCGCCGACGGCACCTTCTGGGACGATCTGGGCATGACCCGCAGCGACTGGGTTGAGGTGACCTTCCTCTGGCTCGGCGTGGACCCCGGGCCGGGCAATGCCGTGCCGATCAGCGTGCCCGCGCCGGCCGCGCCCCCGGCCAGCCCGCCGCCGGGCCCGCCGCCCGCGCCGGTTGAGGTGGAGGCCGGCGCGATCGTGGTGGACAATAGCGACGCGGGCTTCAGCGCCAGCGGCGAGCCCTGGTTCGAGGCGACCTGTGGGCTCGGCAGCAACCACCGCTGGACCTACTCGACCACCAATCCGGCACAGGCCACGGCGGCGGCCAGCTGGGCGCCGCAACTGCCCGCCGCCGGCTTCTATGAACTGCGGGTCTACATCCCCCCGTGCGGTGAGGCCGCCACCGCCTCGGCGCGCTACATTATCCACCATGACGGCGCCACCAGCGAGGTCCGCGTGGACCAGCGCGCCACGAGCGGCAGCTGGGTCTCACTGGGCAGCTACCACTTTGGTGGGGCGACAAACGAGCAGCCGCGGGTGGAACTGCGTGACCTGACAGAGGATAACGGGCGCGCCGTGCGCTACGATGTCATCGCCTGGGCGCCGCGCCAGGACAGTGCCGCGCCTGACACCAGGGTGGTGAGCATCCAGCGCAAGGACAACGGCTACCAGGTTCGTTGGGACGGCACTGACGATCTGAGTGGCGTTGCCAGCTACGACGTACAGGTGCGCATGCTCCCGCGGGGCGGCTGGAGCGACTGGAAGCTGGGGATCAGCGAGACGACGGCCTGGTTCGGCCCGGACGAGGGCAAGCACTTTGCCTTCCGCGTCCGGGCCCGCGACTGGGCCGGCAACCAGGAGCCCTGGCCCGACGGTGCCGACATGGATACGACCCAGGCGGCGCCGTAGGCGGCAGCGCCTCACACCGCACGGCTCTCTGGCGTCACTTATCCTGCAATGCGGCCACGCCCGGCAGGATCTTGCCCTCGAGCAGTTCGAGCGAGGCGCCGCCGCCGGTGGAGACGTGGGACATCTGCTCGGCGAGCCCGGCCTGCTCCACCGCGGCTACCGAGTCGCCGCCGCCGACGATCGTGGTGGCGCCACGGGCAGCCGCGTCGGCCATGGCGCTGGCGATCGCGCGTGTGCCGGCGGCGAAGGGCTCCATCTCGAACACGCCCATCGGCCCGTTCCAGATCACCAGCTGGGCGCCGGCAATCTCGGCGCGATACTGCTCGACCGTCGCGGGGCCGATGTCGAGCACGCGCCAGCCGGCGGGCACTGCATCAACGCTGACCACCTGGGTCTGGGCATCGGCGCTGAACGCATCGGCGATGATCGCGTCGACGGGCAGCAGCAGGCGCACATTGGCGGCGCGGGCCTTGGCGATCAGGTCGCGGGCGACAGCAAGGCTCTCCTGCTCAACCAGCGAGTCGCCCATGGCTTTGCCCTCGGCGAGCAGGAAGGTATTGGCCATCCCGCCACCGATGAGCAGGGCATCGACCTTGCCGAGCAGGTTCTCGATCACGCCGATCTTGTCGCTGATCTTGGCGCCGCCGATGATCGTGACGAAGGGGTGCTTCGGGTGCTCGAGCGCGCCGCCGATGTACTCCAGTTCCTTCTCGAGCAGGAAGCCGGCCACGGCGGGCAGAAAGTGGGCCACGCCCTCGGTGGAGGCGTTGGCGCGATGGGCGGCACCGAAGGCATCGTTGACGAAGACATCGCCGAGGCGGGACAACTCCTCGGCCATGGCGGGGTCGTTCTTCTCCTCGCGCGGGTCGAAGCGGGTATTCTCAAGCATCAGCACCACGCCAGGTTGCAGCGCGGCAGCGGCAGCTTCGGCAGCCTCGCCGGTGATCGCCTCGGTCTTGCGCACCTCCTGGGCCTCGGGGAGCAACTCGAAGAGCCGTTCGACCACGGGGCGCATGCTGTACTTGGGGTTGACCTTGCCCTTGGGGCGGCCCAGGTGCGACATGAGCACCACGCCATTGGCGCCCTGCTCCAGCAGGTAGCGGATCGTCGGCAACGCGGCGCGGATGCGCGTGTCATCGGTCACGTTGCCGGCCTCGTCCTGGGGCACGTTGAAATCGACGCGCACCAGCGCGCGCTTACCGGCCCACTCAACGTCGCGGACGGTCTTCTTGTTCATGGGGGATCTCCTTCTGCGGAACCATCCCGGTGCGGCCTATTGTAGCACAGGCGACACAAGCGCAAGGAAACGGGCTACCACACGTGTGCGGTAGCCCGCGGGAGCGACAGCGGCTGATTGCCTCAGTGGGCGTTGGCGGTCTCGAGCTCCTTCTTGTGCTGGGCAACGATCCCATCGACCAGGTGGCCGGGCACCTCCTCGTAGTGCGAGAAGCGCATCGCGAAGCGCCCACGCGCCTGGGTAATCGCGCGCAGGTCGGTGGCGTAGCGCTGGATCTCGGCGAGCGGCGCCTGCACGCTGATCGTTGTGCGACCGCCACCGGCCGGCAGCATGCCGAGCACCCGGCCACGCCGCGTGCTCATATCGCTCATGATGTCGCCGGCGTACTGGTCGGGAACAACGATCTCGAGGGTGTAGATCGGCTCCATAAGGTAGACCCCGGCCTTCTGGGCGGCCAGTTTGAAGGCCTCCTTACCGGCAATCTTGAACGCGATCTCCTTGGAGTCGACCGGGTGCTCCTTGCCGTCGAAGACGGCCACGCGCACATCGGAGAGCGGGCTGCCGGTGAGCAGGCCCTCGGCCATTGCCTCGCGCACACCCTTTTCGATGGCCGGCATAAAGCCGCGTGAGATCACGCCGCCCACCACCTCATTGACAAACTCCAGCGGGTCCTCGCGGTTCGGGTCCGGCTCCAGCGGCTCCACCCGCAGCGAGACATCGGCGAACTGGCCGGCGCCGCCGGTCTGCTTCTTATGGCGGTACTGGGCCTCGGCCCGGCCACGGATGGCCTCGCGGTAGGGGATGCGTGGCAGGTCGATCTCGATGCTCACATCAAACTTGCGCTTCATGCGCTCGGCGACGATCTGCAGGTGGCTCTCACCGAGGCCGGCGAGCAGCGTCTCGCCCGTCTGCGGGTCGCGTGAGGCGACCAGCGTCGGGTCCTCCTCGATCATGCGGCTCAGCGCGCTGCCGAGTTTATCGAGGTCGGCGCGGCTCTGGGGCTTGACCGTGGCGATAAAGGCGGGTGCCGGGAAGACGATCGGCTCAAGCTGCAGCGCGCGGCCAGGGGTGCAGAGCGTATCGTTGGTCGCCGTCTCAGCGAGTTTGGTGACCACCCCGATGTCGCCGGGGCCGATGCTCTCGACGTCCTTCTGCTCCTTGCCACAGATGGCGTAGACGTGGCCGATGCGCTCATCCTTGCGCGTGCGGCTGTTGCTGAGGGTGGAGTTGGCCTGCACCTGGCCGGAGTAGACGCGGAAGTAACTCAGCTTGCCGTAGGTGTCGGCGATCGTCTTGAAGACCAGGGCCGTCACCGGCTCGGCGGCATCGGGCTTGAGCGTCACCACCTCGCCGCTGACGAGATCAGTTGCGCGCACCTCACGGCGGGCCGCGGAGGGGATGCTATCGACGATGCCGTTGAGCAACTGCTGGATGCCGGCAACCTCGCTGGCCGAGCCGCAGAAGACCGGCACGATCGAGCCATCGGCGATCCCGGCGCGCAGACCGAGCAGCAGCTCCTCGCGGGTGAGCGCATCTTCGCCGCCTTCCAGGTAGCGCTCGATCAGGTCATCGTTGGTCGCGGCGATCTTATCGATCAGCGCCGTGCGCCACTCGTGCATCAGACCATCGAGCTCAGCGGGCACATCGGCCTCGATGAAGCCGCCATCGTGCGCCGGCGAGACGAGCCAGGCCCGCTGCTGGCGCAGCGAGATGAGGCCCTTGAAATCCTTGCCGGCGCCGATCGGGATCTGCATCGGGATGACCGCGGCATCGAGGCGCTCGCGGGCCTGCTCGATCACCTGATAGAAGTTGGCATTGTCGCGGTCGAGCTTGTTCACAAAGAGAATGCGCGGCACCTTATTATGAACGGCCATCTCCCAGACCAGTTCGGTGCCGACCTCAACCCCGGCCGAGGCGTCGAGCACGATGATCGCGCCATCGATCACGCGCATCGCGGCGGCCATATCGCCGGCGAAGTCGGCAAAGCCGGGGGTGTCGATCAGATTGATCTTGTCGTCGTTCCACTCCAGAGGCAGCACGGAGAGGGAGACAGACATCCCGCGGCGGTGCTCGTCGGGGTCAAAGTCGCTCATCGTCGACCCGTCCTCGACGCGCCCCATCCGCGGGATTGCGTGGGCGGTCATCAGCATTGCCTCGGCCAGCGTTGTCTTGCCGCTGCCGAGGTGACCAAATATGCCGATGGTGTGAAGCCTTTCCGGTCCGTACGCTCGCATAGCTGTCCTCCTCGACACATCCGATGCGCCGCCTAAGGGGTAGGCGGTGATAGTACAGTGGGGTACGTTAAGAACAGATTATAGGAGTTGAAATGGTTGCGTCAATGGGGGAGACCGCAACACAGGGGATGTTCAGTGGATGCACAGGGAGGCCGTGCTCTTCGGAGGGCCGACGGTGCGCGTCGGCCCTCCGAAGAGCACGATGGGCCACCAGCTATGGGCGGATGGCGCCGGACGCCCGCAGCGGGGGAGGGTGAGGGCGACGAGCGTATCTGAAAGGTCCTGGCCCTCGTGCGATTGCAGATTGCAGATTTGCGATTGTAGATTGGGCGCGGCGCATCTGGACACGGTCGAGGTCGCCTGGAACTGCACTAGAGCGGCGCAGCCGTCACCTTGAGCATCTTGTCGCCCTGAACGATCGCGTCACAGACTTCGTCCATGCCGCTGGTGACGCGGCCGAAGACGGTATGCTTGCCGTTGAGGTGCGGCTGGGGCTTGTAGACGATGAAGAACTGGCTGCCGTTGGTGTTGGGGCCGGCGTTGGCCATCGAGATCACGCCACGCTCGTGGGTCAGCGGGTTACCCATCGTCTCATCGCGGAAGCGATAGCCGGGGCCGCCGGTGCCGGTGCCGGTCGGGTCACCGCCCTGGATGACGAAGTCTTTGATCACCCGGTGGAAGACCACCCCGTCATAGAAGCCTTCATTGGCGAGAAAGACAAAATTGTTGACCGTCTGCGGGGCATGCTGGGGGTACAACTCCAGCTCGATCGGGCCCTTCGTCGTCTCCATGGTGACCTTGTAGGTCCTGGTCACATCGATCTGCATTGGCGGGGGGCTGTTCCACTTCATGGCGCTCACGTTGCGCTCCTTTCAGCGTCGGCAAGTAGCCGCGGGGATTATACCGATTCTGCTTGCTGGCATCGCATTGGCTCAGCTCCACACCTCCACAGCGCTCCAGTTCGACAAAGCCCTGTGTGGCGCTGGAGCGCTGTGGAGGTGAGCGGGACCATGCGGGATTGCCAATGCCACCTGGTATTATACCATTCTCCACACGCGGCAGGCGGGTGGGTTGCATCAGCCCTGGGCCACCGGGCGCCCTTCAAGAAAGAAGCGGCCCTCGGCGTCGTCGTAGGCGAACAGCTCGGCATAGCGGCCCCACTCGCTGGCGATATCGAGCTGGCGCTCGGCCTCGGCGGGTGGGAAGTCGCGCTCGAGGGCGGTCAGCAGCACCTCCCAGCGCAGCGACTGGTCATCGGCGACCGCGAGCATCCGCAGCATCCAGCGGAAGAAGGGCAGGCGGCGCAGCCGGGTGGCAAAGATCTCCTTGCGTGCCAGAATGCTCGCCTCGGCGAACGCCTCACCCAGGGGGCTGAGGATCATGGCGCCATTGGCGACCCGGGCGAAGCCCAGCAACTCGGCCGCCTCCACCAGCGGCAGCAACTGGTCGAGATCCAGGCCAAGATCCTCGCGCAACTGGGCGATCTCGTCACGCTCCTCCGGGGTCGCGTTCGTATGCTCGAGCAGACCGGCGAGCGCAGTGACAGGAGCCAGCGGCAGGGCGCGCGTCTGCCCGGCCTGGCCCGGCTCGGTGCCGAACTCGATCTCCTCGGGCTGGGTCTGGCCCATCAGCAGCGCGTAGACGCGATTGACCAGCATGGCAAAGGCCTCGGATTTGCGGTCACGGGGGTGCGGGAGCGTCACCGGCACCTCGGCCACGATGCGGCCCGGCCCTTTGTCCATGACCAGGATCCGGTCGGCCATGAACACTGCCTCCTCGATATTGTGGCTGACCATCAGCACAGCGCGGATCTGCAACTGGCCGCCGGTCCACAGCTCAAGCACCTCGCCACGCAGCGTTTCGGCGCTCAGCACATCGAGCGCGCTGAACGGCTCATCGAGGCACAGCAACTCCGGGTCGACGGCCATGGCTCGCGCGATGCCGACCTTCTGGCGCATCCCGCCGGACAGTTCACGCGGGTAGGCCTGCTCGAAGCCATCGAGGCCAACCATATCGATCAGTTCAACGGCTCGATGGCGGGCCTGCTCGACGGCCTGGCCACGAGCGCGCATGGCGACGGCCACGTTCTCCTCTACCGTCAGCCAGGGAAAGAGGGCAAACGACTGGAAGACGATCGTCGCGTGGGGGTTGACGCCGCGCAGTGGCGCCCCGCGGTAGTGGACACTGCCGTCACTCGGCTGGTTCAGGCCGGTGATGATACGCAGCAGCGTGCTCTTGCCGCAGCCCGAGGGCCCGAGCAGTGCAACGAACTCGCCCTCGCGGATGGTCAGGTCGATGTTTTCGATCGCGGTGAACTGCCGGGCGCCGCGCCCGTAGCGCTGGGTCACGCCGCGCAACTCAACCAGCAGCCGATCGCTGGCGGTGCTCATCAGGGTGCTCCTTGCTGCCTACTCCATACGATAGGTCGACTCTGCGAGCCGGTAGAGACGCCGCCAGATCAGGCGATTGATCGCCACCACGGCGGCAACCATAGTCAGGGTGGCCGCCAGCAGCCCGGGGTAATCGCCGGCGGCGGTGGCGGCGGTGATCTGCGCGCCGACGCCGAGCGTCTGGTAGCTCTGGCCGCCGAAGACCACATACTCGGCGACGATGCTGGCGTTCCAGGCCCCACCGCTCGCGGTGATCATGCCGGTGATCAGGTAGGGGAAGAGCGCGGGCAGGATGAGCGTGCGCCAGCGTGCCCAGCCCTTGAGTTGGAGCAACTCGCTGGTGTAGCGCAGATCCTGGGGGATGGCCGCGGCCCCGGCGATGATATTGAAGAGCAGGTACCACTGGGTGCCGAGCAGCATCAGCAGGACGGCGGCCAGGTTCAGCCCGCCGGGAGCGGCGAGCAGGGCCAGCACCAGCACCGGGAAGAGCGCCGTGGCCGGAATGGAGGCGACGATCTGCACCAGCGGTTGCAGCACTGCAGCTGCCCGCGGGTGGGTGCCGATATACACGCCCACCGGCACCGTCCAGAGCAAGGCGATCACCAGGGCTGCGGCCACGCGCAGCAGGGTGGTGCCGACGCCAAGGCCAATGGTGAGCCACTGGGCCGGCGGCACCTGGAGCAGCAGCCGGCCACCGAGCAGCGCGCCGGCGAGCGCCGCGGCCGCGAAGGCGAGCAGGGCCAGCCAGCCCAGCGGCGAGGAGCCGGACGCCGGCGCGGCGGCGGGGCGGGGGGGCGGCAGCAAGCGGGTCGTCAGCGCATCGGCGGCGCGCCCCAGCGGCGCAAACAGTCGCCCGATCTGCTCCAGGAAGGCGGCCCGCGTCAGCAGATTGTAGAACCAGGACTGCGGCGGCGCGTCGCTCTCGGTCAGTTCGAGCTTGAAGCGATCGGCCCAGGCCAGCAAGGGTCGCCAGACCAGCTGATCCAGGATCACGATCACCAGCACCAGCGTGAGGATGCCCCAGCCGATCGCCGCCAGATCCTCGGCGTTGGCCGCTGTCTGCAGATAGGCGCCCAGGCCAGGCAGGCGGAAGTCACGGTCGCCCAGGGTGAAGATCTCGGCGGCCATGAGGAAGAACCAGCCGCCGGCCCAGCTCATCATGCTGTTCCAGATCAGGCTCAGCCCGCCGAAGGGCAACTCGAGCGTCGTGAGCCGGCGCCAGCGCGAAAAGCGAAAGATACTGCTGGCCTCGCGCAACTCCCCGGGGATTGTGCTGAGCGACTGATACCAGGCAAAGGTCATGTTCCAGACCTGACTGGTAAAGATCAGGACGATCGCGGCGATCTCGACGGCGATGGCCTCGGGCAGCACGGCGCTGAGGCTGAGCAGCACGACGGGCAGAAAGGAGAGGATGGGTACGCTCTGCAGCACATCGAGCAGGGGCATCAGCCAGCGCTCGGCCCGCGGATTATAGGCGGCCACATAGCCGTACACAAGGGTGAAGAGCAGCGAGAGGGCATAGGCTGCCGCCATGCGTCCCATGGAGAGCAGCGCGTAGAAGGGCAGGGCCGTGGGCGCCAGGCTGATCGCAGGACCGCGCACCTCGGCGGGTGCAGCCTGGGCCAGCCAGACGCCGAGGGCCAGCAGGCCAGCGACGATCAGGAAGATCAGCGCGTCGGCACCGGTGAACTGTGGCCGTGGCGACGGCGCCGGGGTGAAGACACGACGGGTGGCGGCCATGGGAGAACCCCTGTAAGCGACTCAGACCAGCGCGGGCAGCCGGGTCACGCATGAGACAGCAGCGCCGCCTTGTGCAGCAGCCTGGTCCAGCCAGTACTGGACAGGGCACACAAAAGCCCCGGTGGGCGATGCCGCACCGGGGCAAGGGGCGCGCAAGCCGGGCCTAGCAGACGGCCGGTGCGCTGCCGGTGGGGCAGAAGCTGACGGGCGCTGCGTCGCGCCGCTGACCAGAATGGCTATCGTCCATATCCCATCATCTGTGCGTGCACCGCACCGAACAGCGGAGCAGCCCCGTGGACCAGACCGGCAGGCAGTATACCCGGGCCGTCGGGAGGTGTCAACGAGGGGCTGGCATTTCCTGTTCGTAATCTGTGCAAAAGCTGGATCTTGTGCTATACTATTGCCAGAATAGCACGACAACGCCGCGTGGCAGCGGCAACACCGGTTGAGAGGCATGCAACCCCGTCGCTGGCGGGGTTGCCCTATGGGAAGAGAGTAGCCACGCCCTATGACCGACAGCTTCATCCACAGCCGTGTCGCACAGCTTACCCTGAAGCTCGCCTCGCTCACCCCGAGCCTCGAGCGCGCGCAGCAGTCGGTGCGCCGCCTCGAGGCCGAGCAGGTTCCGGCCGGCGCGGTCGCCGGCGCCCGCGCCGCCCAGCTCTCAGCCGCGCGCGCCATGGTCGCAACCCTCGAAGAGCGCGCTCGCCAGGTACGGGTCGCGATCAACGCCCTGCACGCCGAGCTCGTCGAGGCGTAACGCAACCCACCGGCATGACCCAGACAGGTGTGGCGTCGCACGCTGCCGCACCTGTCTGGTGTGTCGGGACGGGCGTACCGCTGATCCTGCATGCGAACTCCCTCGTGGGTGTGGCTGGCTGCGCGGGCGTCACGCCCGCGCAGTCAGGTTCGCCAGCAGGATCACCGCTGTCGATCGCGGCGATCGCCGTCCGGCGGCGGGTCGCCGGCAAGCACCTCAGGCGTTCACATCAACCACGATCCGGCCACGGACCTGCGCGTTGGTGATCGTCTCGCTATAGGCCGGCACGGCGCCCAGGGGGATCACCTCGGTGAGCCGGTCGATCAGGTCGCCCGGCAGATCACGCGCGATGCGCTCCCAGGCTGCGCGGCGCTGCTCGGGTGGCACCAGCACCGACTCGACGCCGATCAACTGGACGCCGCGCAGGATGAAGGGGAAGACCGAGGTGGTGAACTCGGAGCCGCCGGCGTTGCCGCAGGCCGCCACCACACCGTGGTAGGCCATCGAGCGGAAGAGCCCGCCCAGCGTCGCGCCGCCAACTGTATCGACCGCGCCGGCCCAGCGCTCGCTCTCCAGGGGCCGGCCCGGTGCGGTGAACACCGCCCGGTCGATGACATCAACCGCACCGAGCGCCTTGAGGAAGTCCGCCTCCTGGAGGCGCCCGGTGGACGCCACCACCTGGTAGCCGGCGCGGGCCAGTAGCGCGACCGCCACACTGCCTACCCCGCCCGCAGCCCCGGTCACCACCACCTCGCGCCCGCCTGGTTGCACCCCGTGACGCTCCAGCGCCAGCACGCAGAGCATCGCCGTGAAGCCGGCGGTGCCAATCGCCATGGCCTGTTGCAGGCTCATGCCCGCAGGCAGTGGCACCAGCCACTCGGCCTTGACCCGGTTCAACTGGCTGAAGCCCCCCCAGTGGCGCTCGCCGACGCCCCAGCCGGTGAGCACCACCTCGTCGCCTGGCTTGAAGGCCGGCGAGGCTGACTCGACGACCGTGCCAGCAAAATCGATGCCCGGCGCCATCGGCGTGGCGCGCAGGATCTTGCCCTTGCCGGTCACGGCCAGACCGTCCTTGTAGTTCAGGGTCGAGTAGGCAACCCGCACCAGCACCTCGCCGGGCGGGAGCGTGCTCAGCGGCACCTCGCGCACCTCAACCTGGCGCGACCCGCTGCTCTCGTCGACCACCAGGGCACGGAAGGTCTCCTCGCTCATCGTTGCGCTCCTCAGTTTATGAACCCGTCGGCGGCTACAGGGTCACGCTATAGGCGTGGTCGATATCGTCCAGGGCGCGAATGCTGGTCAGCACCTCCTCGGAGGCGGGCTCGTCGAGGGTCAGCACCATCATCGCCTGCTGGCGGGGCGCGAGCCGCCCGACGTACATCCCCGAGATGTTCACGTCGGCCCCGCCGAGCAGCGTGCCGACGCGGCCGATCATGCCCGGGCGGTCGCGGTGGTAGGTGAAGAGCAGCGCCCCCTGGGGCACAAAATCGACAAAGTAGCCGTCGGCCTGCACGATGTGCGGCTCGCCGCGCAGCACCGTCCCCGAGAAGACGTGCTCGCCATCGGCGGCCTGCACGCGCACCACCAGCAAGCCCGAGTAGCTCTCGGCCTCAGGCGAGGTGCGCTCGGTGAGGCGCACGCCCCGCTCGCGGGCGATCAGCGGCGCATTGACCGGGGTGACGCGCTCGATGCTGTTGGCCTCGAGCAAGCCCTGGAGCACCGCCAGCCGGACGGGCTGGGTATCCACCTCGGCGAGCTCGCCACAGAACTCGAGGTCGTAGCTGCGCACCGGGCTGTGGATGAGCTGGTTAACCAGCCTGCCCAGCTGGCGGCCGAGGGTCAGGTAGGGCTGCAGCACGGCCCAGGCCTCGGGGGCCACGAACGGCGCATTGACGGCGTAGCGCGGCGTGGCGCCACTGAGCGCCGCCGCCACCCCCTCGGCCACCTCGGTGCCCGCCGACGTCTGCGCCTCGGCGGTGCTGGCGCCGATGTGCGGCACCGTGATGATCTTCGGGTGATGGATGATCGGTGCGTCGGGGGGCGGCGGCTCCTGGCTGAAGACATCGAGCGCCGCCCCGGCGAGCTGGCCGGCATCGAGCGCGGCGAGCAGCGCCGCCTCGTCGACCACGCCGCCGCGGCTGGCGTTGATCAGGTAGGCGCCATGCTTCAGCTGGGCAAGACGCGCGGCATCGATCAAGTTCCTTGTCCCCTCAACCAGCGGGACGTGCAGCGAGACCACGTCGCTCCGCTGCAGCAACTCGTCCATCGCCACCAGCTCGACGCCGATCTGTGCCGCGCGGTCGAACGAGACGACCGGGTCGTAGGCCAGGACGTGCATAGCCATGGCCCGGGCGCGCACCGCCACTTCGGAGCCGATGCGCCCGAGACCGACGAGGCCAAGCGTCTTGCCGCGCACCTCCCAACCGACGAACCTGGTGCGCTCCCACTTGCCGCTCTGCAGCGAACTGTGGGCCTGCGGGATCGAGCGGGCCAGGCTGATCAGCAGGCCGATCGTCAACTCGGCGACGGCCACGTTGTTCGAGGCCGGCGCGTTGACCACGATAATGCCGTGGCGGGTGGCCGCGTTCACATCGATATTGTCCACGCCGGTGCCGGCCCGGCCAACGACACGCAGCCGCTTGCCCGCCTCGATCACCTCGGCGGTCACTTTGGTGGCCGAGCGGACCACCAGGGCATCGTAGTCGCCGATCGCCGCCAGCAGCCCGGCCTTGTCGAGGTCGAGGCGCACATCCACCTCGGCGGCTTGCCGCAGCACGTCGAGACCCTCCGCAGCGATCTTCTCGGTGACAAGGATCCGGTCCATAGTTTTCCTCGGTGTATGGTGATGGGCACAGCCAGACTGTGCCGGTGCTCCCGGCACGCCCCCATTCTACGCCGGCGTGATACAACTACGGTTCATGTGCGACGCGCGCCTCCACCGCCTCGCAGATGGCGTGGAGGATGAGGCCGTGCACCTCCTGGATGCGGGCACTGTTGACGCTGGGAACCACGATCGCGTGCTCGGCCAGCGCGCGGGCCGGGCCGCCGTCGTGGCCAAGCAGGGCGACGCTGCCGACGCGGTGGGTGCGGGCCGTCTGCAGGGCATCGAGGATGTTCTGGGAACGGCCGGAGGTACTGAAGGCGACCAGGACGTCGCCGGGCCGGGCCAGCGCCGCCAGCTGGCGGGCGAAGACGGCCGCGTAGCCAAAGTCGTTGGCGATACAGGTGAGCGCGCCCACATCGGCATTGAGACAGACGGCGGGCAGCGGGCGCCGGTTGCTGCGATAGCGGCCGACCAGTTCCTCGGCGAGGTGCAGCGCATCGGCGGCGCTGCCGCCATTGCCGCAGGTAAAGAGCGTGTGGCCACCGATCAGCGCGCTGGCCACGAGGCCAGCCACGGCGTCGACGGCGGCAGCCTGGGGCGCGAACGCCGCCAGGAGGGCGGACAACTCCTCGGCCTGGTCGCGGAAGGTGGTCATCCTGTTGCTCCCGAAACGCATGGGCATACGGCCTGTGGCATTATAAGATACTTCGTGGCCTGACACGCCGCCCCCTGATGGGGTTCACGGGCGGACGACACGGATGGGCGCCGACGGGCGCTCTGGCGTGGGGAGGCGCTGCCTGGCCCTCACCCCCGGCGCGGGGGCGACGCGCCCCGCCAGCAGCCAGTGCAACCTTCCGACCCTGCCGTACAGCATCCTCGCGCTCCAACCCAACGGACGACGGAAAAGCCGTACCAGGGCGGGCACTACCTCGCCCCCTCCCAGGCGGCCAGGGCCAGACCCGAGGCCACCCCGGTGAAGACGTCCATCTCCTGGAGCCTGGCGGCGCCAAACTTCTCGGCGAGCATGCGCACAAAGCGCGGCACCCGCGAGGAGCCGCCGGTGCGCAGCACCACATCGATATCGGCGGGGGCAAGGCCCGCGGCGGCGAGCGCCCGGTCCACGCAGCGCTCCACGGCCCGCACATCGGGACCGATCAGGCGCTCGAAATCCCAGCGGGGAACATGCTCGTCGAAGTCGATCTCGCCCACGTGCATGCTGAGTGTCGCTGTGTCGGCGTCGCTGAGGCGCACCTTCAGCGCCTCGACGGCCTCGTAGAGTGGCAGGCCGTAGTTCTGGCGCACGAGCGAGCGCAGCGCGCGCAACTCGCGCGGCCGGTCCCCGATCGCCACCGCCTCATCGATGATCGCCAGGTAGTGGGGCTGGGTCAGCTCGATGATCGTCTGCCACTCGCTCAGGTGGTCGAGCACGTGGCTCGGGAAGGGCAGGCGGCGAGGCCCGAGCGTGGCGCCCTCGCCGAAGTGGCGCAGCAAGCGCCCCATCACCAGGCGCTGGTCGAGCAGGTCGCCACCGACGGGCACGCCGTCGGTGGCGAGGAAGCTGCGTCCGCCCTGGCCATCGAGGCGCATCACCGTCACGTCGAGTGTACCGCCGCCAAAGTCGAAGACCAGCACGTGCTGCTCGCCGCGCGCGGTGCGCGCATAGGAGAGCGCGGCGGCGGTCGGCTCCTCCAGGAATTGCACCTCCGGCAAGCCGGCAAGCGCACAGGCGCGGCGCATCCGTTCAAAGGCCAGGGCATCGACCGCCGGGTCCAGGCTGTAGTGCACCGGGCGGCCCACCACCATGCTTGTCACCCTGCGGCCCGTCACGGCCTCGATGCGCTCCAGGATGAGGCGCAGGACGATGGCGATCAGCTCTTCAAGGGTGTAGGAGGTGCCAAAGACATTGGTGCGGGTGAAGCTCCGGTCGCGCAGGCCCGTCTTGAGCGACTGGAACAGGCGTCCGGGGGCGTTGGCATCGACCTTGACGTACAGCGCCTGCTGGACGGTGCCGAACTCGGCGAAGGTGACCGCGGCATCGCCGATGTAGCGCCACTCGTACTCGATCTCGCGGCCAACGTTGCCCTCGGTGAACCGGTTGATCGCCTCACGACCGATATAGGCCGCCCCCTCGCGGGTCATAAACAGGGTTGAGCGCAGGATCGTGGGGCTGGAATTGACCGGATCGAGCGGCAACAGGGTCAGCCGCTCGCCATCGTAGATCCCCGCGCTCGAATTGGTAGTGCCGAAGTCGAGCCCGACGCGCATCATCATCCTCCCGCTGACAGCACAAAAGAGCCGGGGGGCAGCGCGCCCCGGCCTGCTGTGCCGCACAGACCTCAACCATTGAAGCATACGCGAGCCCACCCGCTCTGTCAATCGATAGTGATGGGGTGGCAGGATTGATGGCTGGAGACCGGTCCGGCGCGGTGCATATGCTATACTGACGGCGCACAACAACAGCGATTTAACCGAAAGCGACAGCGATGGCGAAGATGATCGCGCCAGGCCTGGAGTGGCCGCAGCTGCTTGGTCAGCTCAGGGGCGCCGTCCCGGAGGCGTTTGCGGCCAATGGCGATGTCCTGAACCTGATCGGCGGCACCTGGGGCCACGCTGGTCATGGTAAACACTATTACACGGCCATCGATGGCAGTGAGCTCGGGCGCATGCCGATGATCGACCTTGATATGGCCAAGAAGGCCGTGCGCTTCGCTGCCCAGGAGCACGAACAATGGTCGCAGGTCTCGCTCGATACACGCAAGGCCCGGGTGGCTGACTGCCTGGAACAGCTGCGCGCGCACCGCGACCTGATCGCCCAGTTGCTGATCTGGGAGATCGGCAAGCCGCTCAAGCTGGCCCAGGACGACGTGGACCGCTGTATCGCCGGTGTGGCCTGGTACCTCGAACAGATCGATGCCATGCTGGTTGGGCGCAAACCGCTCGGCCTGATCTCCAACATCGCCTCCTGGAACTACCCCTACTCGGTGCTGGTGCATGCCGTGCTGGTGCAGGCGCTCGCCGGCAACGCGATCATCGCCAAGACTCCCACCGATGGTGGGCTCTATGCGCTCACGCTGGGGTTTGCCCTGGCACGACGGGCCGGCCTGCCCGTCGCGCTTGTCTCCGGTTCAGGCGGCGCGCTCTCCGATGCCCTGGTGCGCAACCCCGACGTGGCCTGCCTGGCCTTCGTGGGGGGCAAGACCAACGGGCGCGACATTGCCGCCAGTCTCTACGACCGCGAGAAGCGCTACATGCTCGAGATGGAAGGCGTGAACTGCTATGGCATCTGGGACTTTTCCGACTGGGGTACTCTGGCTGCGCAGATCAAGAAGGGCTTCGCCTACGGCAAGCAGCGCTGCACGGCCTACATCCGCTTCGTCGTGCAGCGCAGCCTCTTCCCGAAGTTCCTCGACGCCTACCTGCCCACGGTAAAGTCCATCCAGGTCGGTAACCCGCTGCTGGTCGATGCGCCGCACGACAGGCTGCCTGATCTCGATTATGGCCCCTTGATCAACAGCCGCAAGGTCGAGGAACTGCGGGTGATGTACTCCGAGGCGGTGGGGCTCGGCGCGATCAGCCTCTACGAGGGTGAGCTCGACGAGAGCCGTTTCCTACCCGGCCAGGACATCTCCGCCTACCTGGCGCCGATCGCGCTGCTGAACGTGCCACGCAACGCCCGCCTGCACCACAATGAGCCCTTCGGCCCGGTTGACACGATTGTCGTCGTGGACCGGCTCGAGGAGCTAATCAGCGAGATGAACATCTCGAACGGAAACCTGGTTTCCTCGATTGCCAGCGACGACCCGCACATTGCCCGGACGGTGGCAGGCGAGCTACGGGCCTTCAAGGTAGGCATCAACGCCGTGCGCTCCCGGGGCGACCGCGAGGAGGTCTTCGGTGGTATGGGCGCCTCGTGGAAAGGCTGCTTCGTCGGTGGCAAATACCTGGTGCAGTCGGTGACCCAGGGGCCTCCGGGCGAGCGGCTCTATGGCAATTTTCCTGACTATACGCTCCTCCCCGAGACGCGCTGAATGACCCGATCCCCGTGGCGCCCCGGTCGCCCCGCGCCCCCGGGGCGTGGTGCTACCCCGGGGCGGCTTACGGGGCGCTTCGCTCCCGCGCCCCCGGGGCGTGGTGCTGCTCCGTGGCGGCTGGCGGGGCGCGCCGCCCCCGCGCCCCCGGGCCGGGGGCCGCCGCCGGCCCCCGGCACCCCCGGCGCCGGGGCTCCGCCCCGGA
>Ga0272446_1003461_pt1 | contig 19819 bp, 19 predicted proteins | sample YNPCB0061_FD_194587 | JGI IMG/M metagenome (GOLD analysis project Ga0272446, IMG submission 194587) | Hot spring microbial mat communities from Yellowstone National Park, WY, United States - YNP-CB-006-1 | ecosystem: Environmental > Aquatic > Thermal springs > Hot (42-90C) > Sediment | place...
TCCAAGCATCGTATTTGCGTACTTCTTCGGGAGGGGCTTGTTTTAGTTCGATCGCCATCGGGAGTACCTTAGTGGTTAGTGCAGGTGGTGTCTATGGTTTCAGTGTATCACGCCAGGCTAGCTTAGGGTAAACTGCCCCACTAATCAGCGACAGACCAATTTTCAAGAAAAATTTTTGTTTAACAAGATTGAGAGATGTTACAATATGGGGCGGGGATTTGCCATTGTTGCGGGTTAAAATCATAGTGCCCCACAGTACCGCTGGCAAGTTGGCATGAATACAAGATGATGGGGGGCATAATGCTACAGTCCTTTTGCGTACACAGGGAGTTGCCCGATCGTGCTACAGGAATTAGGTGAGTTGTATGTGCCGTTTGTAGGCTGGACTCTGTTGGGGTTTCTGTTTCTGCGCCGCATCCCCCCTGCTATTCCCGACACCATGATTAGGGGTCTGTACTGGATTGGTGTACCTGTGCAGGTGTTGGCATTTACCCTAAGGGCAGATTGGCGCAATCGCCTCGGATGGGTGCCCTTAATTGTGGTGGTTTCCCTGTTGATCGCTTGGCTGTTTGCCCAATTAGTGTGTCGCCTATTGCCTGTCAGTCCCGACCAACGGGGCAGTTTTTTATTGTCAGCCACGATCGGGAATACGGGTTTTGTGGGTTTGGCACTGACTCCGTACCTATTGGCTGAGGAGTATTTGGCGTGGGTGGTGCTGTACAGTTTGACCCATAATGTAATCGGTAGTTATGGTTTTGGGGTGGCGATCGCCAGTTTCTATGGCAAAAGTGAACACCAAAAAAAATTATGGGATCACGGGCGGGAGATTTTATTTACCCCTGCCATCTGGGCATTTGTATTGGGCTGTATCTGGCAGTATGCTCCCTGGGAGCGGGGCTGGGGGGCACTGGTGACCACCGATTTACAAATAATTGCCAATTGGATTCCGCCCATTGCCTTTGTGTTGGTGGGCATGCGTCTGCAAATGCAGGAGGCAGAAAATCTCAGGGTCAGTTTGCCTGCGGGGGTCTGGGCGGCGGTGATCAAAATTTTGGCTCTGCCTTTTGCTCTGGGACTGATGCTGAAGTTTGCCAATTTGCCCAAAGACGCGGTGCTGGGAATGGTGCTGGAAGCGGGTATGCCTACGGCGGTGGCGGGTATGATTTTGGCGGATACCTATAGGGTGCCCCAGTCCCAAATTATTCCCCTGTCCATTGCCTTTAGCAGTGTGGGGCTATTGTTCACTATCCCTGTGTGGTTATGGTATTTCGGCTAGTGGCGGCCATCGGGGTAACTCTGGTACTGGTGGGCTGTGCTACCCCTGAACCGCCAGCAGAAAAAGTGCCCGTATTTCTCCTGTTACAGGCTGATCCCGATCGATTGACCCTAGAGGCGATCGTACCTGTGAGTTTGGTGCAGAGGGCAGGGGGCGTGGAGTCCCTATCCGCCCAACTGGAACAAAGGCAGGAAAAAATGGTGATGGTGCAGTTTGGTAAACCTGTGGCGGAGTTTCTCCCCCGCCAAAGACGAGTGGTGGATACCTTTGGGGCGATCGCCATCTTCAAGCTCGATCGACCATTTCAGCCAAATCGGGTGCTCACCCAGCAGGGGATCATGGTCATTCCCCAAAATCAAACGGAACTCCTGCCCACCCACACCCCTTCTTATCAATATAATTGTCCGAGTCAGGTGCAAAATCTGGTACTGCAAGAGGGGCGGTCTGTCTTTTTAGAATTGGGCGTTACCCAAGGGGATGTGGCAAGGACAGCCATCAGCTCGATCGTCTGTGTGGATGTGGATGGGGATCAACTGCCAGAAATTGTGGCGGGTCTGCGCCTCGATAATCCCGATCGTCCCCTCGCCAATGATGTGGTGGGCTGGCAAAAATTTTTGGGTCTGCCCCCCGCCCAACGCCAAGAATACAGTGCTTTGATCCTGCTCAGGGGTACTCAGGGAACATGGCATCGGCAGACCATCATTGGGCACAGCCGCACCCTCACCTATGTGAATGACACCATCAGCAGTTATGTGCTGGACAATGCCCACGACCTAGATGGCGATCGACGGCTGGAGTTAATGGTGCGGGAGATCAGTCTCACCAGTATCTATGTGTGGATTATTACCCCCAATCTCGATCCCGCTACCATCACTGCTCAACCTTGGTTAGATTACTACTTACCCGATCGAGCATTAACTATTCGTGAGTAGCTAGATACTCCCTGCCCCTCTCTCACAGGGGGAGGGGAGTCAAGCAATAGTTGGATACTTCTGAATTAAGTAAATCGATCGAGGGTGCGATATTGAATCGCTTCGGCAATGTGCATCGCCTCGATGTGGGGGGCGTGGGCCAGATCAGCGATCGTGCGCGCTACTTTGAGAATGCGGTCTGTGCCTCTGGCTGACAATCCCAAACGGGCAACGGCAGATTCTAGCAACTGACGGGACGGTTCATCTAGGGTACACCACTGGCGCAGGTGCACAGCTTGCATTTGGGCATTGCAGTTTACCTTGGGTTCTCCTTGAAAACGCTCCTGTTGGATATTGCGGGCAGCCTGCACCCTTTGGCGCACGGTGGCAGAATCTTCTCCCAAGGGCGATCGAGTCACCTCTTCGGGTTTGAGCCTACTGACCGCCACTTGTAAATCAATGCGGTCCATAAATGGACCCGATAATTTTGCCCAGTACTGCTGGCGTTGGCGGGGACTACAGGTACAGGGTTGCACGGGGTCGCCATAATAGCCGCAGGGACAAGGGTTACTACTGGCAACCAACATAAATTGGGCAGGGAAAGTTAAGGATTGGCGGGTGCGGGAAATGGACACCACCCCATCTTCGAGGGGTTGACGCAGTACCTCCAAGGTGTCCCGCTTAAATTCGGCTATCTCGTCCAAAAACAGTACGCCATTGGAGGCTAAACTCACCTCCCCCGGTCGGGGATAACTCCCCCCACCCACAAGGGCTGTGCCTGAAGCGGAGTGGTGCGGACTGCGAAACGGTCGCTCCGTAATCAAGCCCTTGCCTTTACACAAACCTGCCACCGAATAGATGCGGGTCACTTCTAAAGCCTCGGCAAAGGACATGGCGGGTAAAATGCTAGGTAAACGCCTTGCCAGTAAAGTTTTGCCTGACCCCGGCGCTCCCACAAAAATTAAATTGTGCCCCCCTGCCGCCGCCACCTCCAAGGCTCTGCGGGCATGGTGTTGCCCCTTCACATCCCGTAGGTCAGGATAATGATTGGCGGACAGTTCATCCCCTTCAGGCATCCTACTGACAGCGGCACTAAATCGATCGGGATGGGCTAAAAAATTACATACCTCCTGTAAATTGGCTAAACCATACACTTGTAATCCTTGGACGAGCGCACCCTCTTGGGCATTTTCTTTAGGGACGATTAACCCCCGCATACCCATCTGGTGGGCGGCGACGGCCATGGGCAGGATGCCAGCGGTGGGGCGCAATTCTCCCGCCAAGGACAACTCCCCCACCAACATAAAATCTGTCAACAGTTGTCGATCGATCTGTTCGGAAGCGGCAAGGATCGCCACACTAATCGGCAAATCAAAACTGGGGCCTTCTTTGCGCACATCGGCAGGGGCAAGATTGATGGTGATGCGCCGCATGGGTAGCATAAAGCCCGAATTTTTAATGGCAGATTTCACCCGCTCCCTACTCTCTTGCACAGCCGTATCAGGCAGACCAACTATGGTAATGGCTGGTAGTCCCCCCGCCACATCTACCTCTACCCCTATCCTCAGAGCATCAATGCCCAAAAGGGACGCACTCCAGACCCTTGCCAACATATTGGTTATTGTTGTAAAAAATTATAGCTATTATATCCCTATTAAAATCCCGCTAAATCCGCTGGGCAGTTTGTCCCTTTGGCATAGAAAAACGGGGAAAAGCAGATCACGGCGTTTCCAGGGCTTGGCAATACTCATGAATTTTGGGCACAAATGCCTCCATCACTTTTTGATAAACCGCCCGCTTGAAATCCGCCACCGTATCCAAAGCGGAAGCGGTGGGGACAAATTTCACTTGATGAAATTCTCGATCGTGAACTTGCAAATTGCAATTACTAACAGGTTGATCCCAAAAGAAAAGAAACCAGCGTTGAGTTTGTCCGTGATAGAACTTTTTACCCTGTTTGAGAAATTTTTGTTGCAGGGCGATAGGAAAATCGTAGGTGAGCCACTCAGGGTATTCATAGACAAAAGTGGCATCCTTGATCCCCACTTCTTCATATAGTTCTCTGTAAGCGCCAGCCAACGGCTCTTCCCCTTCATCTATGCCTCCTTGGGGAAATTGCCATGTGCCCAGATAGTCCATCCTTTCCCCTTGGAGCACTTCCCCGCGACGGTTGAAAATGACTATACCTACATTAGGGCGATAGAGTTTGGTCATAGAAATTTATGGCGTTTCTCTTTCCTTAATTTTGGCGCGCCTGTAGGAATTGTAAATGTCCTGCCCGATGGATTGCAGGGACAGCAGGACTAACCCCAAAGCGATAGTGCCAAAAATAAACACCGCGCCGATGGTTAAACTAATCACGATCGTGCGCACTAGGGCAGATAATTTGTCGGCGAGGCTGGAGTCAATGGTCAGGACAGGGACAGGCAGTTTAGCGCTGATGGCTTGATAAAGGAAAAAGGCAAGCAGGGCAAGTACCATAGCAATCAACGCCCCAGTTAAAGTTTGGTAAAAGGGGGGGCGGGTGGGCGGGACATCGGACATGGATCAGCGTCCTAGATCATGCAGTTCGTTGATTACTTTAGCACATAGCTCAGTAACGGTTTGTAAACTGGCACGATCGGGAGCGGGTGGAGCGATCGGTGTCCCAATGCGTACGGTCACGGGTCTGAGTTTGGGGAATTTAGCGCCTTTGGGCAAAATGTGATGGGTGCCCCACAGGCACACGGGTAAGAGGGGGGCATTAAATTTAGCGCTGATCATCGCCGCTCCCAATTTGGGGTCAGTAATTTTGCCATCTGGGGTGCGCGTCCCCTGTAAAAAAATGCCCACCGCCCAACCATTCTGTAGGGCAGACAAGGCAGATTTGAGGGCCTGTCGATCGCCACTGCCCCGTTTTACGGGATATGCCCCATAGAGGCGAATGGCTTGACTGAGGATGGGCACCCTAAATAATTCTTCCTTTGCCATAAATGCCACAGGGCGACCCACACTGTGGGACAGGATGGGCGGATCAAAATCGCTGGCATGGTTACTCACCACTACCACTGCCCCTTTAACAGGCACATTTTCCCGTCCGTGGATGTGCAGGCGAAAACCCAGATGACTGACGGGGGCAACTACCGTCCACTTAAATAGGTGATATAGCCCCAAACTAACTAGAGGCTCCCTGTCCCGCTGGCTAGACATCGGTTTCTTGGGCGGTCATGGCTTCTAAAATGGCGGATTCTTGAACCAGATAGTCCGCTTCACTGATTTCCCCCAAGTCCAGTTGGATTTGTAACTGGGTGAGTTGGCGCTGTAAATTTTGTTGCCGATCGAGGTCAGCCTGTGCCCGTTCTTCTATTTGTTCTGCCACCCACAGGAGACCGCTCACGGGGGCGGTGAGGAGTTGCCACAGCATAGATTACCTTGCTCACTTCCCCTTTTATTTTGCCATTAAAAGAATAAATGACTCTCAGGTTGGATATTGATTTCCATTGGCACAGCCACAGGATCACAACTTAAGGCGAACATGATCGATCGAGCCGCCTGCTGGGGGGACAACATTTTGGCACGATCGACCTTCAGGTTGGCATGATCCCAAAAAGGCGTATCCACTCCCCCCAAATAAAAAATGGTAATTTTGATCCCCAACCGTTTCACCTCTTCGGCGATGCACTTGGTCAAACCCACCGCCCCAAACTTGGAGGCGCAATAGGCGGTAGCCATGGGCATGGAGTGTTTGCCTAAAATGCCAATGACATTACAGATGTGCCCACTGCGTTTCTCTTTTAGGAATTGACAGGCGGTCTGGGTGACATAAAAACACCCCTTCAGATTCACATCCACCATCCAGTCCAAGTCGGCAGGCTCTAGTTTATTAAATTGTTTCATAATGCCCGCCCCCGCACAGTTGATCACCATGTCCAAACTGCCGTAACGGTCGCTAACGGCTTGAAACAGGGTATGCACTTGCTGAAAATCAGTAATATCGGTGGCTACAGGGTAAACCGAGGGATACTTTTGTACCAATTGTGCCAATCGATCGTGATTTCTGCCCGCCGCCACCACCTTTGCCCCCGCCTGCACTAACTCTTGGGTGACCGCCCCACCAATACCGCCAGTCGCCCCCACCACCAGTGCAATTTTTCCCTGCATAGCCGTAATAATTTCCGTTAACATTTCTTGAAATTTCGTAATTTATTGTAGCAGACGATCGATCTACTGCAAAAACACTCTAAAACTGGTGGACAAGGTTTGCGGATTTCCTGTAACTTAAGGGCAATTTTACGAGTCTTTACTAAAAGCTATACCCTGAGTTGGTTAGTGGCTGAGGATAATTTTTGTTGTTTACATAGGGTGATTTATGACAGTGTGGCGACAATTTAGCTGGGGAGTAGTGGCGCTGGTATTAGCTCAGGTCTGCCATATCCCGCAGGGGTGGGCAACCATGTTGCGCGTATTAGTCAAAGAGGAAGTGGGTCGATCGATCCCTGTGGCGGTAACCCAACCTGCAACCGTGACCCCCTTAGGGGCTGGTTCATCTCCCCAACAGATTAACCCTGGGCAGTGGTATACCATTCCCCACCAAGCCCGTATTACCCCTGCCAATGGCGGTTTTATTCAAGTGGGCGATCGTCTCTATCCTGGGGAAATGGAACTACGGACATGGCAAAATCGTACCGTAGCCGTCAATATCCTGCCCCTAGAGGAATATCTTAGGAGTGTAGTGCCCAACGAAATGCCCGCCAGTTGGCACATGGATGCCCTCAAAGCCCAAGCGGTAGCGGCGCGCTCCTATGCCCTAGCTACCCAAAAACAGCGCAAGTGGGGCAATGCCCCCTATGACCTGGTCAGTGATGTGCGGGATCAGGTGTATGCAGGATTTTTCAAGTTTGAGCCGAACAGAAGCAGTCCCCGTCCCTTGACCCACCCCCGCAGTGACCAAGCCGTTGCTGAAACCTATGGTTATGTACTCCGTGAGGGCTTCAAGGGTTATTACCGCGCCCGCCTACAAAGAAATTGGATTAGTTGGAATGGGGGCTATATGCCCGTGTCCGATGGACAACATTTAGACCAAGAGATGACCCAACAAATGGCATTACGGGGCTGGAACTGGGTGCAAATTCTATCTTGGTGGTATCGGGATCAGCCCATTCGCCCGCAAGAACAGGAATGGAGGTGATCCCCAAATGATCTAAGAAATTTCTAATACTAGACTGGGCATTAACCGTTGTAAATTTTTTAGGGATTTGCCCTGCCACGGGATTGCCTCAGAACCCTTGACGGTAATTTTTACCCCCGCTTTTTGGCGGGCTTTGATAACAAATTTAGATAACATATTGATCCCCGAACTATTGAGAAATTCTAAACCCATTAAATCGAGGGTGAGTTCTATGGGGGGGTGAGCAATGGACTGTTCTAAAATTTGGGTAATCGGGGCGTATTCCTCTGCACCGCCCAACCGCAAAGAACCTTCACAAAATACCACGCGGTTATTGGTATCGTGCCACACCCGATAATCTTCGTCTTTCACTTCTAACATTTCTTGATTATCCATAACTTACAGAGAAACCTGAACCATTGTAGAGACTTCCACGATCGTTGGTTGATCATCATACCGCCTAAAACGCCATCCCAGAGTAGCATGGTAGTCATTGATCATAGTTAGATACCCTAACCCAGAATGGGTATTTGTTTCATTCTCTGAATTGGCTTCTAATTTTTGGATGTATAGTTCATAGGGGTCGCTGGTGAGTAGCTCCTTAATATAATTTTCCAAGCGATCAACAGATGCTTGTGCCACTGGATTACTGGAGAGAAATACAAATCGATCGTCAAATAAGTGCAAGCCAATACTGATGGGTTTATGGCAGTCGCCTGCACTATATTTCATGGCATTTTCCAACAGTTCATTGGCAATGTAACTGACCGTATTTTTAATATCTGCCAGTTTAGCGCGAGACTCCCCAGGGAAAAAGGTGGTCATGTAGTCCGCCAAAAAGTCGGCTGATAAGCCATTGTTGCGCCAGCGTTGTTGAATGGGCAGAGACCCCGGCGAAAAGCCTAGCAATAAAAACTCGGTATTGTGGGGCAAGTCTTCCAGAAACTCACCCAAAATCTCTGGCATATTACACCTGTACGGGGTGAGGGACAGGGGGTGTCAAGGCTTCCCGCAGACTGCGCACGGTGGCAATCATTGCCATTTCATCCTGTAGTTGATTTACGGCACTGCCCACGCCAATCCCCACGGCTCCACAGGCGATCGCTAAAGGTGCGGTTACGGCACTCAAACCAGAGGCACACAGCACAGGAATACTTACCGCCCGACTGATGGTGTAGGTGGCGGCCAGGGTAGGCACGGCTTTTGCCATGAGACCGAGAATGCCACCCTGCTGGGGATGGGTACTCCTGCCCCCTTCCGTTTGGAGCATATCCACTCCCAAATTTTGCAGTTGTTCCGCTAATTCGGCTTGTCGATCGAGGGGCAGGTGGTGGGGCACAGTTACCGTCAATACTAGGTCAGGAAATTGCTGGCGGGTCTGGCGAGCCATGTCTAAAATTTCTCCAGCAGAGAATTGCACCCCTTGAGCATACAAACTATCGTAGTTGCCAATTTCTAGCAGGTCTGCCCCCGCCCGCACACAATCGGTAAAGGCATTGGCATGGACAGCGGAAACACATACGGGTAGTCCTGTAGTTTTCGCTTGGGACACTAGGGCAGGGTCGCAGGCAATATCCACATAGTCTGCCCCGCCTAACTGGGCGGCTTGTACCACTTGTGCCGTAGAGACGGGATCGAAATTTTGCATACCGCTAATAATTTTCAGGGCTTGTCTGGTGGCGAACCGATGTACTAGAGCGGGGGGAAGACGATCGAAACGGCAAGAGAATACAGTCATGGGTAATCTTTAGAATCTATGCCCCTATTTTAGGGTTTGATGGGATGCACGACAAGGGATTCCTTAAATTTACCAATTTGGTCACAGGATCAGGTCAATGGGGTGGGCTTTGGCGCATTCCTGTTGCACAATTTCGGGGAAGTTGCGAATGACTTGCTGGCAACGCTGGAGGTAGGCACGGGTCCAGGCTTTGATTTCTAATTGTTGCTCTTCACTGCAACCTGTATTGGGGCGGGGATGGGTGAACTGGGCTTGTCGATCGACCTCAAATTCTGCCACCAGGGCGCTTTGGGGGCGGGAGGCTTTCCAATAGTTGACCACCACCATCTTGCCTAGGTACTGGGTAGTAAATTTGCTGAGATGGTTTAATTGGGTCAAAATATCTTTGATCTGGTGGGTGGAGGCTACGGGGGCACTGACTGCCACGGGGATTGCCCCACTGGGGCTAGTAACAACTCCTAAGTTGGGTTGGCTATGGGACTGGGAGGTACTGCCCATCAACAATTTCAGCGTGCCAATGGTGTTGTAGGGGTCAGAGACTAATAATTGCCTGATCTTGCCCATAATTTGCTGAAATTCAGGCACAGACAAAGCCGAACTGGTGACAATGATCAGTACCGTGCTCTGGGCGAGTTTGTACACGAATACATCATTACTGTCAAAATGAAAAGTAAAAATGTCAAAAGTTTCAGGGATATTTTGTATAACTTGCAATACCCCCTGGGTAAGCATCTGTTTCGTCTGATCGAGGACTGATTCGATGCCCAAAAAATAGGGGCGGCTCTTGGGATTTGCTAGGATCAGCCCCTCCACCCCTGTTAAGGTGAATAAACTTTGGATAATTTCTCGACTCATCAGTGTTTAATTATACCTATCCCGCTGTATAGTTGTGCAAGCTTATGATGGAGCTACCTTTTACTTTAGACCAATTACGCATCCTCAAGGCGATCGCCGCCGAGGGTAGTTTCAAGCGCGCCGCTGATAGTCTCTATGTGTCTCAGCCTGCCATTAGCTTACAGATTCAACAACTGGAGCGCAATTTAAGGGTGCCCATTTTCGATCGGGGGGGGCGCAAAGCCCAGTTAACGGAAGCGGGGCAGTTATTGCTTGCCTATGGCGATCGCATCCTCAACCTCTGCCAAGAAACCTGTCGGGCGATCGAGGATTTGCAGAACTTAAACGGTGGGACTTTGATTATTGGCGCTAGTCAAACTACGGGCACTTATATCATGCCCCGCATGATCGGCATGTTCCGCAAAAAGTATCCCGATGTGGCGGTGCAACTCCATGTGCATTCCACTAGGCGTACCGCTTGGAGTGTGGCTAATGGTCAAATTGACATTGCCATTATTGGCGGCGAGATTCCCCCAGAATTGTTGGAGTCTTTGGAGGTGACCCCCTATGCGGAAGATGAATTGGTGCTGGTTGTCCCCGCCCAACATCCCCTCAGCCATAGCGAGAGCATCACCATCGATGAATTGTACCGTCTGCAATTTATTACCCTAGATGCCCAGTCCACCATCCGCAAGGTGATTGACCAAGTGCTGATGAAAAATGGGGTGGACTTGAAACAAATGCCGATCGAGATGGAATTGAACTCGATCGAGGCGATCAAAAATGCGGTACAGGCGGGTTTGGGGGTGGCTTTTTTGTCCCTGACGGCGATCGAGAAAGAATTACAACTGGGGGCACTAAAACGGGTGCAGATCGATGGCATCCGCATTAAACGCACCCTCAGTCAGATTCGCAATCCCCACCGCTATCGCTCCAAAGCCACTGAGGCATTTTGTGAAGAAATTTTACCGTTCTTTCGGGAGCATCTCACGGAGAGAATGGTCTAGGCGGATTTTTTAATTGCCCGAAACATCCCAAAACGGCACAGCCCCGCCCCAAATGCCAAGCGCATCAACAGGAAGGTGGGTACTTCCCGCAAAGATTTAATCAACCCCCTGATGCCATCCCTGAGCCAACCCATGGGGCGCACTACCCCCTGCCAAATGGAGTCTAACCAGGAGGGCAAGGTGGGCACGGTCCAATCATCGGTGGTGACGGACTCAGCCATGCCTGTCTGCTCCAATAGTTCGGCAAACCCTTCGATGCTAGAAAAAGCGGGATGGGACCACTGGTCTAACAACTGGCGCATGACGGGGCGCTCCCACCAATTCAGAGGTTTATGTCGATCGTCCCGTTGATTCCAGTCCGCCACTACTAAAATGCCTTGGGGTTTGAGTACCCGCATCAGTTCCTTGGCAAATTGGGCTTTGTCGGGCATGTGGGGGCCCGCTTCAATACACCACACCACATCAAAACTATTATCGGGAAAGGACAGGTTCATGGCATCGTCCAGTTGAAAACGGGCGGATACCTCGGGGGGGGTCAATTCTTGGGCCCTTTGCACCTGGGCAGGACTGATGGTAATCCCCGTCACCTGAAAACCATAGTCTCTGGCAAGGATGCGGCTACTACCGCCAATGCCACACCCCACATCCAAAACCGTAGTGCCTTGGGGCAGACGATCGAGACCCCCCCACTTCACCATTTCATGGACAAAATCCACCTTTGCCTGTAAAAAATCCTTGCGTCGGGGTGGATTGCCATAATGCCCCAAATGAATGTGCTCACCCCAGTAGTATTCTAAAATGCCATCTTTTGTCCATTCATCATAGGACTGCGCCACTGACTCCCCCGATCGATAGCGGCGCGCCGTCACCAAGTAAGCCGTCATGCCGAGGGCAGTAAACAGGGAAACTAATCCCACACCCACCAACCAATTACCCCAAATATCTGTATCCATGTGCTTGTGTATGCCTTAACTTAATAAAAGTTTACCAAAATTTCCACTGGGTAATTCCCTTTAACGGGATTACTCGATCGGGGTCAATTTGAGGAAACCGCTGGGGGCATAGCCTAAAGAGTTACGATCGGCAAAGTACCAATGTTGCTCATAGCGATTTAAGAAATTTTGCCCAATAAGCCCCTTGACCCCCAACAGATTTAAGACTTTGCCTTGGATCACCACCGCATGGAGGTTGGTGAGGCGATGACTGCCCACCTGCACACTGGCGAGGGTGACCCGTTTGGCTGTTTCCCTACCACAAAATCCCATCACCTCAATTTCCGGTGCGCCCTTTAGGTCTATGCCCAATTGCTTAGCATAAGATTCGCCAATTACCATCACATCCGCCCCTGTGTCCAGTAGAAAGGGACTGGGTGATCGATCGTTAATGCGGGCGGGGGTGAGCATGACCCCCAATTTGCCCGTGAGGGGTAACAGGTCAGGATCGGGGGGCGGACTACGGCGTTCAGATAATTGCAATAATTTTTGCTGGGGATGGAGATACATATTATAATTGGACAAAAAGTCCATGCCCAACACCCCTGCCAACTGGGCGGGAACTGGATTTAAACCCATGCCAGAGATATTTTTCACGGTGGCTCGATCGACCTTGAGGGTAGGTAAAGGTAGAACTGATACTCTGACTCGATCGCAGTCATCCCCCACTACGGAATAGGTGAGCAATTTACTGGGAATGGGCGTGCCCCTGAGTCCCAATTGCTGGAGTACGGGATCACCGATGATGGTAGCGGATGCCCCAGTGTCTAAGAGAAAATTTTGCTGAACGGATTTTTGGCGGGACTGCACTGTGACGGGCAGGGTAAACACTTGGGAATCGGGGGGATGGGTGAGGGGCACTTTGCCTGTGCCAGTGGACTGGGGCAGGGGAACAGATACCCCCAACACTTGTAATAGGGACACGAGGCGGGCTTCCGCATTGGCACGCACTGACCCATCCCTATTTAGGATTACCACCTGCATTAGGCACTCGGTGCTGGCGGTTTGGATTTTGGCAAAGTCCAAACCCAATGCCTGTTCGAGGATACATGCATTCACCTCTTGCCACATGGCACGGGCGGTTGCCTTTTCCATATCCGCAGTGGACGGGATCGATCGATGCACAAAGGCTGTCATTGCCCCTTCCCGTTGTGCTAACCGCCACCACTCCCAGCCCAGCCTACCCCCAGCCCCCAGCCCGATGGCCAGCAATACCATGGCAAGGGATAAATTTTTGGGCTTAGGTATGTTGGTATTTTGCATGGTTTAATCCCTAGCTTTCCGTTCCGCTTCCCGTTCACTCTTGCCCCGCCACAGCAATTTTAGGGGTGTACCCACAAAGCCTAGATTTTGGCGAAACTGTTTCTCTATGTAACGGCGATAGTTGTCATTAAATCTTTGGGGATCATTGACAAATAGGACAATGGCGGGGGGAGCCGTAGCCACTTGGGTACAGTAGTAAATTTTGCCCTGTCTGCCGCCCCTGCTCACGGGGGGATTGTGCCATGCCACCGCCTCCCCCAGAGCTTCATTGAGGACGGCGGTGGGGACGCGCCTGCGGTGTTGCTCTGCCACCATGTCCACCAGGTCAAGAATTTTGCTCACCCTCTGCCCCGTTTTGGCACTGACAAAAATAATCGGCGCAAACTCGATCGGTAACAGCCGATCCCGCACCTCTTTTTCATAGGTATATATGGTATGGCTATCTTTTTCCACCAAGTCCCACTTGTTCACCACCACCACACAGCCCCTGCCCTCTTCGGCGATTCTGCCCGCCAGTTTCTGATCCTGATCCGTTACCCCCTCCGTGCCATCGATGACTAGCAATGTCACATCCGATCGAGCAATAGCCTTAAACGCCCGATTGATGCTAAAAAACTCTACCCCGTATTCCACATGTTTTTTACGGCGAATACCTGCGGTGTCGATAAGGCGATAGGCTTGATTGCCCCGTTCCACCACCATATCAATGGCATCCCTTGTCGTTCCCGCTATGGGACTGACGATCGAGCGTTCCTGTCCCGTAAAACTATTCAACAAGCTGGATTTACCCACATTGGGGCGACCGATAATTGCCACTTTGATTTCATCCTTAAGGTGCTCTTCGGTGTCTGGGGAGGGCAGGTGGGACACCACCAAATCCAGCAAATCCCCCGTCCCATTGCCATGAATCCCTGAGATGGGCAGGGGTTCTCCCAGTCCCAACTGCCAAAATTCGGCGGCTTGGGAAATACCCATGTTAGCCGCTTCGCATTTATTGACCGCCACAATAATTGGTTTGGGTTGTTGTCTCAGCCATTGGGCAATTTGGGTATCACTTTCAGTCATGCCCTCCTTGCCATCTACCACAAAAATCACCACACAGGCTTCGGCGATCGCCACCATAGCTTGTTGGCGGATCAGGGGCAAAAATTCCGTATCCGCATCAAACACTAAACCCCCCGTATCCACGATCGTAAAATCCCGTCCATTCCAAAAACACTGACGATAGACCCGATCGCGGGTAACCCCTGGTTCATCAAAGACTATGGCGAATTGATCCCCTGCCAGACGATTGACTAGGGTGGATTTACCGACATTGGGACGACCCACGATCGCCACTACGGGTACAGCCATTTATGATGTAATGGTTAAGGTCAAGTTTAAAATTATACCTTGAAATCAAAGGGGTAACCCACCTGTACGACTCACTTTTCCCGTGATTCCATGACCATTGCCCAAGCCAAAAACTGGTTCCATCAATTACTGTTAATTTTGCTCAGCGCCCTGTCCATGGGCATAATTACTATTTCCCTGTGGTCTAGCATCAGTCATCCCCAAATCCAGACCCGTTTAGATCTGCGCCAAACTGATTTAATTTTACAGGCGGTGCAATTAGCTGACCCACTGGTCGATCGAGTGCCCCTTAGTACCCAAGATATTTACCAACAAGCCAAGTCCGCCTATGTCAAGGTGAAACAACAATCGGTCAAGCATGATAGCCAACTGGATTTACGACTGGGCATTTTACAGGCGGTCACTGGGGATGGGGCGGGGGCGATCGACACCTGGAGCAAAATTCAGCCCGTGGGTAGTCAGCCCTGGTTGGTGGGACAAATTTTGACCAGTATGTGGGCAGATGCCTATTTACTACCCGACGCAGAACGACAATTACAAAATAGTTTGGACGGGTGGTATCGGCAACAGGCTTTGGCTCAACTTTATCGCAAGCAACAACGATTAGAACGGTTACCAGCATTAGAACTAGAATCCCAAAGGCAGGCAAGGCAGGCGGTACAAAAATTGTTATTAGTAAATGCAGTGCCAGTGGGGGGGGGCTTGTTGGGCTTAGTGGGCTGGTTCATGGTGGGGTGGCGCTATTGGCGTAATGGCAAATCTGATTCAGAAGCACCGCCATCCTGGCAAGTACCTTGGTCGATCGGGGAAACATGGGGAGCCATGGCTCTGTGGTTTGCCAGTTTTGTCGGTATTTCCCAAATCCTCCTCCCCTTGGGCAGACAGTATTTTCACATCCCTAGCCCTGCCGCTCACGACTATGTGGGCAAGGCATTGTGGGTCTTGATCCCCTATGGACTATCCGTAATTCCCCCCCTAGGTTTGGTGGCGTGGAGTTTGCGCCCTTATCTGCCCCTACCTGAGCCGTGGTTCAGGTGGTCGGGCGACCGCTGGTGGTGGTGGGGCGGTGGCGGTTATGTGTTGGCTATCCCGCCCGTAGTGGTGGTGTCGGTCATTTCCCAGTTGGTCTTGGGGGGCAAAGGCGGTGGCAATCCGCTCCTACCGATTTTGCTGGAAAGTACAGACAGGCGCGCCCAACTAATTTTATGGATCACCATCGGGGTCTGTGCCCCCATTGCCGAAGAGTTATTGTTTCGGGGTTTTTTATTCCCTGCCCTGAGCCAAAATTTAGGCATAGGCTGGTCGATCGGGGTGAGTGGTTTTGCCTTTGCTTTGGTGCATCTCAATTTGGCAGATTTGTTACCTTTGACTGTTTTGGGCTGGGGACTGGGCTACATCTACTATCGCTGTCAAAATCTGTTAGCTCCCATGCTCTGCCACAGCCTGTGGAATACGGGCAGTTTTTTGGCATTACTAGCTTTGGGACAATAATTGTATGATGAGACTATTCTCTCCCAATCGGTATCATGGCTCTGCGTATCTATAATTCCCTCACCAGAAAAAAACAAGAATTTATTCCCCAACAACCTGAGCAGATCACCATGTATGTGTGTGGGGTGACGGTCTATGACTATTGCCACTTGGGTCATGCCCGCGCCTATGTGGTGTGGGATATGGTGCGCCGCTATTTGCAGTTTCGCTATGTCGATTCCCATCGAGTCAAGTATGTGCAAAATATCACCGATATTGATGACAAAATCCTCAAACGGTCGATCGAGCAGGGAGTTTCTATGCAGGAGTTGGCAGAGACTTATATTAAAGCCTATGATCAAGACATGGATAAATTAAACATTCTCCGTGCCGATCGCTATCCCCGTGCCACAGAATTTATTGATGCCATGATTGCACTAATTCAGCAATTAGAAGCCCAAGGCTATGCCTACAGGGTGAATGGGGATGTATATTACGCGGTGGAAAAATTTCCGCACTACGGCAAACTATCGGGGCGCAAACTCTCAGAAATGCAGGCGGGAGCCAGTGGTAGGGTAGAAGAATCAGAACAAAAACGCTATCCCTTGGATTTTGCCCTATGGAAATCCGCCAAGCCCCAAGAACCTTTTTGGACATCGCCTTGGGGTAAGGGTCGCCCAGGGTGGCATATTGAGTGTTCCGCCATGGTCAGGGAGTGTTTAGGCGATAGTATTGACATCCATGCGGGAGGAGCCGATCTGCAATTCCCACACCATGAGAATGAAATTGCCCAATCAGAGGCTGTAACCCACAAGCCCCTCGCTCACTATTGGTTGCACAACGGCTTTGTGAACATTGACGGGGAAAAGATGTCTAAATCCCTAGGCAACTTCAAGACCCTGCGCTCCCTGTTGCAAGTCTATGAACCGATGGCAATTCGTCTCTTCATTCTCCAGTCCCACTACCGTCAACCGATCGATTTCACCGATGAGGCCATCGGCGCTTCTACCAAGGCATGGCACAACATGGAGGAAGCGATCGCCACATGGAATAATCATCAATGGTGTGTAGATATATCTGCGGAACAGGCTAAGGAAGATTCCTATATTCACAAATTTATAGAGGCAATGGATGATGATTTCAATACAGCCTCTGGCTTGGCGGTGCTTTTTGAACTTTCTAAAAAGCTGATAGGGGTAAAGAATAGTTATCAGCACACTGGTAAATATCCCATGAGTGAAGGAGAAATTTTTAGATTGTGGCATACCCTCAAATTCCTTGCGGGCATTCTAGGTTTAGAAACCAATAAAACTTATCCATCTGGAACCATAGAAGTTTCGGCTGATATGACAATCAAGAGCGATTCTCCTATGATTGATGCCACATCCATTGCAGATTTAATTGAACAGAGAAGACTTGCCCGCAAAGCTAAGAACTTCCAAGAGAGCGATCGGATTCGCGACTATCTCAAAAGTTTAGGTGTGGTCTTAGTGGATCAGCCTGACGGCACTACCCGGTGGTTGCGGGAATCCCCCTGATTTAGGGAAATTTTTTTGTATTTATATGACTGATTATTCCCTTCCCAGTGTAGTAACAGACAAAATGCTTACACTGGAGTGACTCACCTCGTAGGGGCTGGGGGTGAGGGAAAAACTGCCAATTGGATAGATCGATCGGGTATCCCAATCACTGACAGGTAGGATTCGCCAGGGAGCAGAACGGCATGCCACCCCCTTATCCCAGTTAGTGGAAGCAGTAGATGAATCATCACTCAAAGTTACAGAGCGTCTGAAAAAATGGAAATGAGTTATGATATTTGCAATAATCTATAAATTTCAAGTGGAGTAAAATCATGATTCAGCGGGAACAAATCTATCAAGATATTTCTAACTTACTTGAAGAGGCTCAGAATTTGCTGGTTGCTTTTATTGAATTTTGAAAGCATCATTATTCGCAACCAAAGGCTGAGTTACCTGCATTGCAATCTGGAAAAACTTATCAAGTTTTAACACACTTAAGCTCACACAAAGCGGCACAAACACTAGCAAATTTGTTAGAGGAAACCACACACAATTAAAGCCATGCTTAATTCTCAAAATTTTCCATTTTTAGAGGTGAAGGATGTTTATGGTGATGTAGATTTATTACTGCAGTAGGTTAGGGATAATAGACAGGATAGGAGTAGAGTTTGTGCACACACCGCCCTATTCACGAGATTTTAATCTAGCGGAGTATGAGATTCACCTGTTGAGATGGCAGAAATTGCATCATTTACCATCAAATGTAACAATTCCTGAGATTGAGCAAAAGTTAAAGGGAGTTAAATTGCTCATGGGAGCAGAACAAATATCAAACACGCTAGACCATATTTTTGCATTAGCACCTATGTCTATTTCTTGAGTGGTAAGGGAGTAATAGATGGGGAAGTTCCGTTAATCCTTGATCAGGCAGTTTAATGCCCCTAATTTGAACGCGGGAAAGAAGTATCATTACTCAGGTGAGTTCTTGGATATGAATGGATTTTAGGAATGGGGAGTGTGCCCTTTCCATCAGTTACCATGCTCAGAAGTAAGATGGAACTCTCGTAAGAACTGGGCACTATCTTCAGGAAAAGCCGTATTGATATACATACCACTCCCCAACTCAAAACCCGCAATCCGACTGACATGGGGCACGATCGCTAGATACCAGTAAACTACTCCCAGCTAAAGCAGGGAGCTTTTAGTAGCCCTGTAGTTAGCAAGCTAACCACGAGCCTCTGGGGTGGTTTACAGCACCCCCAATCGACCGTTACCAGTGCCTTAAATAACCGTTTCTGGTGTCCCCACTATTATTATAGCATAAGGCTGACTAAAGTTCAGCTAAAGGAGCTTTCCTCCCCGTACTAAAGTACGGGGCTTCCAGCACTACCCGCCGTGAAGTTATAGTCAGGGTTGCCGAGGGCAAAATAGAGTTTGCCTAAGACGGTTTTCAGAGTCAAAGCGAGGTCAGGTATTTCTTCATCTGAGATATGGGCAAAAGAGGAAGTGTGGCGCAGAGGAAAAATCCAGATATGGAAGGGCGACAGGGCGGCATAGGGAATAAAAGCTACGAAAAATTGAGTTTGATAAATGATTCTTTTGCCCTCGCTCAATTCATCAACGATCGTGTCGCAGAATAGACAACTGCCATGATCATCAAAATAGCGAATCGCCTCATCTATGCGCATACGAAATTGGAAGGGCACGATCGGCAATCCTGCCAGTTGGGAGTGGGGATGTTCTAGGGAAGTGCCTGCCTTGATGCCGTGATTTTTGAAGATGACTACCGCTTCAATGCGCTGATCTTGGCGAATCGCTTGATAGCGAATGCGAAAAGCCTGTATCAATTTTTCTATGTGGGATACTTCCATCAAGGCAAGGGTCTGATTGTGGACAGGATGTTCAATAAAGACTTCATGGTAGCCCACTCCCGTAATAGAACGATGTAATCCTTCCGTGTGCCGAATCCGTTCCCCTTCTCGGGATAGGGCGGGATATTTGTTGGTGGTTACCCGTACCTGCCATCCGTTCTCATTGCTGATGCGCAAAGTTTCCACCGTGCCGTCCTGTTCATTACCTACGCAAAAAGGACAATCTGCCCGATAACTAGGCAATGATTGCTGACAGGGCATTGCTCGATCGACAAATTCATGGGGGCGCTTACCACGATCGGTGGCAAAAATTACCCAGTCCCTAGTAATCAGATTTTGGCGAATTTCCCGCATAACCATTTCTGTGAACTTGTGATTCCATGATTGCCCAAATTTAGTTGATCTAAAATTAAGTTTTTGCGCTAAGATTGCCCCAGA
>Ga0272446_1003462_pt1 | contig 19815 bp, 22 predicted proteins | sample YNPCB0061_FD_194587 | JGI IMG/M metagenome (GOLD analysis project Ga0272446, IMG submission 194587) | Hot spring microbial mat communities from Yellowstone National Park, WY, United States - YNP-CB-006-1 | ecosystem: Environmental > Aquatic > Thermal springs > Hot (42-90C) > Sediment | place...
CTGGCCGGGCCCCGGCAGGACCCTGGCGCCGGAGAGAGCCATGCGTCCGGCCCTCGCATGTCCCTCCCCCTCCTGTCGCGGGGGGAGAGGGGGTTTATGGGCGACCGCCGCACCCCCATTTCGCTACAGGTGGCAGGAGGAGAGGACAGGCATGCAGCTGGACCCGGAGGGCAACGCGCCGGCGGACCTGAGCCATGCCGGCTCGGTCGTCGACAAGGCGATCGAATACATGCTGGAGCAGCGCATAGGCGCTCTCTCCGCCGCCTCCGCCCTGCTCGGCGGCGCGCTCGGGCTGCTGTCGCGCTCAATGAGCGACGAGGCGATCGTGCAGGTCCTGAACAACGCCATCGCCTCGGTCCGGGCCGGGGAGCTTCGCGCCGAGAGCGGGCCGCAGCGGGGCTGAGCCGCGCTCAGCCGATGTACCAGAGCGATCCCGTGAACCCGAGGGCGACGAGGCCGAGCCCGCCCTGGATCTGCGGGGTGTCGACCAGAGCGCGGCCGAGCGAAGGCAGGTCGGTCGGCACCTGGTGGTCCGTCACGAAAAAGGTCCGCTGGCCGCCGAGCCCGAAGAGCCGCCACTCTCGGCACTCGACCGAGACGATCTGGGCGCCCACCACGGCCGCCGAGGCGCCGATCTGCGTGATCGAGAACTGCGCCCCCTGGATGTCGCGCATCGCGAAGGTCCCGTCGAGCGGCGAATAGAGGAGATCGCGCGTCGGGGTTGGCAGCGCGTCAGGGTTGATCAGGCGCCGGACGACCTCCGACCAGGGGATGCTGACGGTGCTGCCGATGCTTCCGCCCACCGCGGCGCCGCCCGCAAGCGCGAGGAAGCGGGGCTTGCGCTGGCCAAGCTCGGGCGCGGTGAACTGGATGAAGAAGCCGCCCGCGCCAAGCACCGCACCGCCGCCGAGCTGCGCCACGATCGCCATGCGCCAGTGCCGCGAAGACCTCTCCCACCACCCCATCGCTCTCCTCCTCTCCTCAGGCGCCCCGAAGTCAGCCACGCCCCGGTCCCTGCCACGCCCCGGTCCCTCTCGACTGAACCTGAGCACGTCGCGCGAGCGCGCGGCAGCTTGACGGGGCCCGCGCGAGCCGATAGCAACCGCGGCTCGGCGGGCGGCCTCTGCGAGCCGCCCCACGGTGCATCATGCTTCGGTGTGAGAGGGTGTGTGTCATGGCGCGTCGCTGCGGCGTCACCGGCAAGGGTGTGCTGACCGGGAACACCGTCAGCCACGCCAACAACAAGTCGCGCCGGCGCTTCCTGCCGAATCTCCAGGTCGCCTCGATGATGTCGGAGGTGCTTGGTACCACCATCCGCCTCCGCGTCACGACGCGCGGCATCCGCACCATCGAGCACAATGGTGGGATCGACGCCTGGCTGCTCGGCACGCCAGACCGCAGGCTCTCGGCGGAGGCGCGCACTCTCAAGCGCCGGCTGGAGCGCGCGAAGGCCAAGAAGGCCGCCTGATGGGCGGCCGCCCCGCGGGGCAGCCGGCAGGGCCCGCTTCGGCGGGCCTTTTTTCTTCGAGGGCGTGAGGCGCGATGCTGCCGCTTTCCCCCGCAGCGCTGATCGCCGCGCTGAACGCGCTGCCGCCCGATGCCGTCTGGGCGCTGATGGTGCTCGCCGCGTTCGGCTCCGTGCTCGGCATGGTCGCTGCGTTCGGGCGTGCCGGGGCGACGGTGTTCGTCGCCGTCGCGGTCATCGCGGCCAACCTCCAGGTGCTGAAGGTCGTGCCCTTCGTTCTCTTGCCCGGGCCGGTGGCTGAGGGAACGGTGGTGTTCGCCGCAACCTTCCTCGCGACCGACATCCTCGCCGAGCATTACGGTGCTCAGGCGGCGCGTGAGGCGGTGTGGCTCGGCTTCGCCGCGCAGCTCGTCATGACCCTCCTGATGCTGGTCGCCCTCGGCTATCGGCCGCTCGATTCGGCGACGGCGGGCGAGGGCCTTGCCTGGGCTCTGCCCTTCCATGACCATCTCGCGGCGTTGTTCACGCCCGCGCCCGCCCTCTTCGCCGCCGGGATGACGAGCTACCTCGTGAGCCAGCTCCTCGACATCCGCCTCTTCCTCGCCATCCGCGCGGTGACGGGCGGGCGTGCGCTGTGGCTCCGCAACACCGTCTCGACGGCGGTGAGCGCGCTGATCGACACGGCGCTGTTCTCGACGCTCGCCTTCGTCGTCTTCGCGGCGACGCCCGTGCCGTGGGAGGCGCTGTGGCGCACCTACATCCTCGGCACCTGGCTCGTGCGCGTCGGGCTTGCGGTGCTCGACACGCCGGCGATGTATCTCGCGGGCCGTCTCCTGCCGGAGCGTCGCGTTCGGTGAGCGCGCGCTATCCCGCCCACCGCTTCACCGTCACCGCGCGCGACCCTGCGACGCGCGCCCGGGCGGGCGTGATCGCGACGCCGCACGGCGAGGTCGAGACGCCGGCCTTCGTGCTCTGCGCCACGCGCGGTGCGCTGAAGGCGGCGACCATGGCGGAGGCGCGCGGCTTGGGCGCCGCGATCGTGCTCGGCAACACCTATCACCTGATGCTCGCCCCTGGGCCGGAGCGGGTCGCCGCGCTCGGCGGGCTTGCGGCGATGACGGGCTGGCGCGGGCCGACGCTGACCGACAGCGGCGGCTTTCAGATCTTCTCGATGGGCCATGGCGGTGTGGCGGCGGAGATCAAGGGCAACCGTTCAGGCACGCCGGCCTCGACTCTCATCAAGGTCGAGGAGGCGGGGGCGACGTTCCGCTCCTATCTCGATGGGGCGGTGCACCGTCTCTCGCCGGAGAGCTCTCTCTCCGCCCAGGCTGCGATCGGCGCCGATCTCGTCGTCGTGCTCGACGAGTGCACGCCCTTCCACGCGCCGCGCGACTACGTCGCGCGCGCGCTCGCGCGCAGCTTCCGCTGGTCGCGCCGCTCGCTCGCCGCCTTCGACGCCGCCCAAGGACGGGGCAGCGCGGGGCCGCAGGCGCTCTTCGGCATCGCCGGCGGGCATGTGCACGAGGACCTGCGCCGGGAGGCGGCGGAGTTCGTCAACGGCGAGGACTTCTTCGGCCACGCGATCGGCGATTCGCTCGGCGGCACGCGCGCGGAGATGCACGCGATCGTCGCCTTCCAGGCGCCCCTGCTCCGCCCCGACCGGCCGATCCACCTGCTCGGCATCGGCCAGATCGCCGACATCTGGCACGGTGTGGCGCAGGGGATCGACAGTTTCGACTGCGTCCACCCGACACGGATCGCCCGCCACGGCGGCGCGCTCGTCCGCCCGGGAACGGAGGAGACGGGCGGGCGCGACCACATCAACCTCCGCAATGCGCGTTTCCGCGACGACCAGCGCCCGATCGAGGAGGGCTGCGACTGCCCGGCCTGCGCGGCGGGGCTCAGCCGCGCCTATCTCCACCACCTGCTCAGGGTCGATGAGCTTGCTGGGCTTCTGCTCATCACGCGCCACAACATACGGTTCATGATCCGGCTGATGGCGGAGGTGCGCGCGGCGATCGCAGCGGGCCGGGTGCGGGAGGCCGCGGCCCGGTGGGGGATGGAGGTCGCTTGATCGGGGCCTTGGCGCTTCTGCTTTTGTGTCAGCTCGCTGGCGAGATCGCCGTGCGTGCGGCGGGTCTCCCTCTGCCCGGCCCTGTGCTCGGCATGGTCCTCCTCTTCGGGATTTTGCTTGCACGCGGCGGAGAGCCGCCAGCAGCGCTCGCGTCGGTGGCGGACGGGCTGTTGCGCAATCTCGGCCTGCTGTTCGTCCCGGCCGGTGTCGGCGTGATCGTGCATCTCGGCGTGCTCGCCGAGGCAATCGTGCCGCTCGCCCTTGCCGTCAGCATCGGCACGCTCGCGGCGATCGCGGTGACGGGGCGGCTGATGCAGGCGCTGCTCGGCCGGGCAGGGGGCGAGCGCCGGTGAGGGAAGGCGAGGGGCTGGCGGCTCTGTGGGTCTATCTCTCGGCCGACCCGCTGGCCGCCCTGGCCGCGACCCTGCTCGCATGGCTTGCCGGGCTCAGGGTGCACGCAGCGGCGCGCGGCAACCCGATCGTCAACCCCGTCCTCGTCGCCGTGCTTCTGATCGTCGCGGTCCTTCTGGCCGCCGGCGTTCCCTACGCGGAGTATTTCGCGGGCGCCCAGTTCGTGCATTTCCTGCTCGGGCCGGCGACGGTCGCGCTCGCCCTGCCGCTCTACCGCCACTGGGCGCTTGTGCGCGGCTCCGCGGTCGCGATCCTGGTCTCTCTCGCGGCCGGCAGTGCCTTTGCGGTCGCCTCCGCCGTCGCGCTCGGTGTCGCGTTCGGCGCGCCTCTTTCCGTGATCGCGTCGCTTGCGCCGAAATCCGTCACCACGCCGGTGGCCATGGGGGTCGCCGAGGAGATCGGCGGCCTGCCAGGGCTCACGGCGGCGATCGTGATCCTCTCGGGCATCGTCGGCGCGAGCTTCGGCACGCTGACGCTCAACCTCGCCCGCGTGCGTGACTGGCGCGCCCGCGGCGTCGCCATGGGCACGGCGGCGCACGGCATCGGCACCGCACGCGCGCTTGCCGTGAACGAGACGGCAGGGGCCTTCAGCGGCCTTGCGATGGGGCTGAACGCGCTTGCGACCGCGCTCGCGCTGCCGCTCGTCTGGCGCCTCTTCGCCTCATGGTGAGGCGCGCGCGCCCGCATGGAGCGGGTCGAAACGGAACAGGAGCAGAAGGGTCCGCTGCAGGAACGAGAAATTGTCGTCCGAGACGAGGGCGAGGTCGAGCGCGCCGTCGCGCCGCCCGGCCACCGCAAGCCCCTCGAAATTGTCGGCAAGCAGCGGCGGGGCGAGTTCGGCGATCACGCGTCCCGAAAGCACGGGTTCGGCAAGCGCGGCGGCGGGGAGCAGGGCGATCCGGCTCGTGAAGCCGGACAGCAGGCTCGCCCGCCGCTCGAGCACGAGAGCGCCGCCGCCGGGCAGCCCTGCGGCGTCGACCGCAGCGAAGCCCGGCGCTGGCCGGTAGCGCCGAGGCTCCCAGGCGCTGCCGTCGCCGCGGCCGAGCCAGGCCGGAGCGGTTCCGTCCTCGCCGGCTGCCTCGGCGAGTGCGAGCAGCCTGCCATCGGCGAGCGCGGTCAGTGCCTCGATCCCCCCGTTTGCGGGCAGAGCATCGAGGCCCGGCGGGCCCGGGAAGGGAAGGCCGGGCGCCTCGGGCGAGGCGAAGGCGAGGAACCTGTGCCAGCGCTCGAAGGCGACGACGAGCCGACCATCGGGGAGCCGCGCCAGCGCCTCGGCATCCCCCTCATGCCCTGGGCGCAGCGGTGTGCCGTTGCGCCCCAGCATCGGCGTCAGGCTCGTGCCGGAGAGACCTGTCAGTCGCCCCTCGGCGTCGCGGTCGATCCGCGCACGGACCCAGTGCGCCTGGTCGGTGACAGCGACCAGAGCCCCATCCGGCCCGAGCAGGAGCCCCGAGAGGCCGCCAAAGCCGCGCTCGCTGGAGGCGAGCGAGAGAGCACCCAGGAAGGCCAGAGGGCCAAGGCGGTCGAGCCCGGGCTCCTCCTCCGAGAGCGGCAGGCGGCGGGAGCGAAGCGCAAGCGCTGGCGCCGGGCCGGGCAGCAGGGTGGCCGGGGCGGCGAGCAGAGGGCGTCGGGCGAGCCTCAGGCGACCAGCGCCGCCTGCTCGGCCGCGGCCCTGTGCCAGGCCGCGGCAGCGTCCTCGTCGAACAGCTCGGCGAGCTTCTTCATCATCGTGCCGCCGAGTTCCTCGGCATCGACGATGGTGACGGCGCGGCGGTAGTAGCGCGTCACGTCATGGCCGATGCCGATGGCGGTGACCTCGATCTGGCGGTCGCGCTCGATTCGGCGGATCACGTCGCGCAGGTGCCGCTCGAGGTAGTTCCCGGGATTGACCGAGAGCGTGCTGTCATCGACCGGAGCGCCGTCGGAGATCACCATCAGGATGCGCCGGTGCTCGGGCCGCGCGGCGAGGCGCCGCCACGCCCATTCGAGCGCCTCGCCGTCGATGTTCTCCTTGAGCAGCCCCTCGCGCAGCATCAGCCCGAGATTGCGCCGCGCCCGCCGCCAGGGCTGGTCGGCCGCCTTGTAGATGATGTGGCGGAGGTCGTTGAGACGGCCCGGGTTGCGCCGCTTGCCCTCCTGCACCCACTTCTCGCGGCTCTGCCCGCCCTTCCAGGCGCGCGTGGTGAAGCCGAGGATCTCGACCTTGACGGCGCAGCGCTCGAGCGTGCGGGCGAGGATGTCGGCCGACATCGCCGCGACCGTGATCGGCCGCCCGCGCATCGAGCCCGAGTTGTCGATCAAGAGCGTCACCACAGTGTCGCGGAACTCGGTGTCGCGCTCGCGCTTGTAGGAGAGCGAGTGCGTTGGGTTGGCGACGACGCGGGCGAGGCGGGAGACGTCGAGCAGCCCCTCCTCGAGGTCGAAGTCCCACGACCGCGACTGCTGCGCGAGCAGCCGCCGCTGCAGCCGGTTGGCGAGCTTGGAGACGACGCCCTGGAGGTGCTGCAGCTGCTGGTCGAGCTGGCTGCGCAGCCGGGCGAGCTCGTCGGCGTCGCAGAGCTCCTCAGCCGAGACCTCCTCGTCGAACTGGCGGGTGTAGGGCTCGTAGCGGAAGGCCGCCTCGCCCGGGTCACGGTCGCGGCGCGCCTGCGGGCCGGCAGGGCGGTCATCGCCCTCGGCGGTGGCGCTGTCGTCTTGCTCCTGCTCGATGGTGTCGGCTGCCTCCGCCTTGCCGTCGGCCTCCTCCTCGCGGGCGCCGGGCATGCTTTCGGCCTCGGCAGCGGAACCGGCCTGCTCCTGCTGCTCGCTCTCGGCGCCTTCCTCCTCCGCGCCCTCCTTCTCGTCGTCGGGCTCGCTCTCGGCTTCGGCGTCGGCCTCCTCCTCGGCCATGTCGAGCGCGGCCAGGAGGCGGCGGGAGGCGCGGGCGAACTGGTCCTGGTCGGCCACCGCGGCCGCGAGCGCATCGAGCGCGGCGAGCGCCTTGGCGGGCAGAGCCTCGCGCCACAGCGCGACCACGCTCCGCGCCGCCTCCGGCGCCGCCTCGCCGGTGAGCGCCTCGCGGGCGAGCAGTTCGATCGCGCGGGCGACGGGGAGCTGCTCGCGCCGCGTCATGCGGTCGAGCCCGTCTGCCTCGCATTCCTCGCGCAGCCGAGCGCGGAGATTGGCGGCGACCCCCTCCATCTGCCGCGCGCCGATTGCCTCGACCCGCGCCTGGGCGAGCAGGTCATAGACCTCGCGCGCCTCGCGCCGCGCGGGCAGCCGCTTGCCGTGCAGCGCCTCATCGTGGTGGCGGAGCTTCAGCGCCATGGCATCCGCCGCTCCCCTGATCCGCGCCATCTCGGGGGCGGGCAGGGCGCGCGAGGGAACCGGCAGCCGCGCCCGCTTGCCGGCCACACCGGGAGGCCCGGGCTGGAAGGCGACATCGACGTCCCCGCGTTCGGCGACCGCGCGCAGCGCTCCGGCCGTGGCGCGGCGGAACTCCTCGACGCGGGCGCTGTCGCGCGGGCTGGGCGGCTGGGCCATCAGCCGGGCTCCCTCACGCCGCGCGGCGCGGGCCGGCTCCGAGCGGCAGCTCCTCGTTGAAGCAGCGCTGGTAGTACTCGGCCACCGTGGCCCGCTCCGCCTCGTCGCACTTGTTGAGGAAGGTGACGCGGAATGCGAAGGCGACATCGCCGAAGATCCGCGCGTTCTCGGCCCAGGTGATGACGGTGCGCGGGCTCATCACCGTCGAGATGTCGCCGTTGATGAACCCCGCACGCGTGAGATCGGCGAGCGCGACCATCGCCGCTACGCGCTTCTTCGCCGCCACGTCATTGGCCGGGATGCCGAGCTTGGCGGTGACGATCTCCGTCTCCTGCTCATGCGGCAGGTAGTTCAGTGTGGCGACGATGTTCCAGCGGTCCATCTGCCCCTGGTTGATCTGCTGCGTGCCGTGATAGAGGCCGGTCGTGTCGCCGAGGCCGACCGTGTTGGCCGTGGCGAAGAGCCGGAACGCCGGATGCGGGCGGATGACGCGGTTCTGGTCGAGCAGGGTGAGCTTGCCCTCGACCTCGAGCACGCGCTGGATGACGAACATCACGTCCGGCCGGCCGGCATCGTACTCGTCGAACACGAGCGCGCAGGGGTGCTGCAGCGCCCAGGGCAGGATCCCCTCGCGGAACTCCGTCACCTGCTTGCCGTCGCGCAGAACGATCGCGTCCTTGCCGATCAGGTCGATTCGGCTGATGTGGCTGTCGAGGTTGACGCGTATGCAAGGCCAGTTGAGCCGCGCCGCGACCTGCTCGATATGCGTCGATTTTCCGGTGCCGTGATAGCCCTGGATCATCACGCGGCGGTTGTGCGCGAAGCCCGCGAGGATGGCGAGCGTCGTCTCGCGGTCGAAGCGGTAGGCCTCGTCGATGTCGGGAACATGCTCGGTGCGCACGCTGAAGGCTGGCACCTCCATGTCGGCGGCGACGCCAAACACCGCGCCGGCCTTGACCGTCGTGTCGGGGAGGTCGATCGCCGAGGTTGGGCGTGCATCGGCCAAGTGCGTCACCTTCGTCATGCGTCCGTCTGCTTTCCAGCGTCCCTCCGAAAGATTAGTCCCGACGGAGCGGCTTGCGAAGGCTCCCGCTGTCACTCCGCCTTCGCAGGCAGGGCGCGGATCAGGGCGGTATAGGCGGCGTTGATCGTCTTGAGCCTGTCCTCCGCCATGCGGTCGCCCGCGTTGGCGTCGGGGTGGTGGCGCTTGGCGAGCGCCTTGTAGGCGCGCTTGACGGCGTCGCGCGTCGTCGGCCAGGCGAGGTCGAGCGCAGCGAGCGGGGCGCGCAGCTCGGCGGGCGGTTCCGCTGCCGCCTGGCGCTTGGTGGCCGTCGCCACGCCGAGCGCGCCGAAGGGATCGAACACGCGCTCGTCGGAGCCGAGGCCGGCGCGGCCGAGCGGCCAGGTCGGGCGATGCCAGGTCGTGTCGCGGCGCATCTCGGCCTCGATCTCGCCAGGGCTCATTCCCTTGTAGTAGTCCCAGGCGCGGTTGTAGGCGCGCACATGCTCGAGGCAGAACCAGTAATAGTCGTTCAGCGACCGGCGCGACTTCGGCGCGCGGAACCCGCCATGCGCGCCGCAGCCGGGATGGTCGCACACGCGCGTGAGGTCGTCGGTCTGCGGCGCGTCCGCCCGGAGGCGGGAGCGTGTCGAGGCTTGGCTGCGGGCATCGCCGTTGCGCATCGCTGTGTTATGGCCATGGCCTCGGACGGTGGCAAGGCGAGCGGGCAAGGGTCGTGCCGCGCAAGGGTGGGCGCACTGGGAGGGTGGGCGCATGAGGGGGTCAGCATGACGATGGACCGGGCCGGTCGGATCAGGGCAGCGCTCGAGGCGGCGCTCGCCCCCGCCCGCGTGGCGGTGATCGACGACAGCGCGCGCCATGCAGGCCATGCCGGCAACCCCGACGGGGCGGGCGAAACGCATTTCAGCGTGCACGCCGTCTCGCCGCGCTTTTCGGGGCTCGGGCGGCTCGCGCGGCACCGGCTCGTCAACGAGGCTCTGGCGGCCGAGTTCGCCTCGGGCCTGCACGCCCTGACCCTGCGACTCGAAACGCCGGAGGAGTCGGGGGAGATCTGAGACAGCGGCCGCGCGGATCGCTCTCCCCGCTTCAACGTCCCATTAAATGATCAGGGTCACACTGCGCGCACGCAGAGGAGTTCCCCATGGCGCGCAGCACCCTGATCAACCGCAACATCGTCGCCGAGCGTGGCAGGACCTCGATGCGGCTAGAGCCGGAACTCTGGGACGCTCTCGCCGAGATCTGCCGCCGCGAGCGCACCACGCCGTCGGAGCTCTGCCGGCGAATCGAGAAGATGGGTCTGAAAGGCGGCCGCACGTCGGCGATGCGCGTCTTCATCGTGCAGTATTTCCGCGCCGCGGCGACAGAGGAGGGGCACATCGCCGCTGGCCACGGCATGGCCGATCACTCCCGCGGGTCCGGCTCGGGCACACGCTCGGTGCCGATGCCGGTCTTCCTCGCCGGCAGGGCGGCTGAGTGATCCCTCGGCCGGGCGTGCTCAGGCCAGCGTCGCGCCACAACGGGCCCGTCGGCGGCGTAGGCGTGGCAGGTGTCGATGAGCGGCGGGGGGCCGGCTGAGGTCGCCGAGGCGGCTTCCGCCCGCTTCCGACGCGCCGGTGCGAGCGTCTGGAACGCGACCGTCGCCATCGGCCCGAGCAACTCGACGAGGTGGGTGCAGCCGCGCACCCCGCCCACCACCTCCCGCACCGTCCGGGTCCATCCCGGGCCGATCCTGAGGCCCGCGAGCCGAGCGAAATTGGGCGTGATGGCGGGGCAGATCGCGTAGGGGCTGTGCTCGGTCTCGGCCTCGCAGGCGATCACAGTCAGGTCCTCGTCGACCGTCAGCCGCATCAGCATGCCATGCAGCGGCACACCCGGCGGGATCTCGCCACGGTCCTCGTTGGCGAAGGCGTAGGTCTTGGTGTCGGCGAGCCGCGCCTCGATGTCGTAGAGCCCGTCGTCGCGGCGGAACCCCTCCAGCACGAGCGTGCGCGTGTGCAGCTTCTCGCGTGGCGCCGGCTCGCTCAGCTTCATGGCGTGTCACCCCCGTTCGCTCTCGCCCTGCGGATATGGCATGCGCCGGGCGACGGCACCACCGCTGGCGGGAGGCCTCACGGCGCGAGCAGGGCAGCGATCCGACGCACGTCTGCGGCTGCCTCGGCCGCGGGGTGGCGCGCGAGGAAGGGACTCTGGCGGCGAATCGCCTCCGCCACGCGCTGGTCCCGACGCACCACGCCCGCAAGCGGCGGGCTGAGCTTGAGGAAGGTCTCCGCCGCCTTGCGCAGGCCGAGCCAGGTGCGCTCCCCGGAGGCGTGAGTGCCGGCCATGTTCACCACCACGCGCCGGTCGCCGCCCGGGCGGTCGAGCGCTGCGAGCTTGAGGCAGGCATAGGCATCGGTCAGCGCCGTCGGCTCCTCGGTGGTGACGACGAGCAGCGTGTCGGCCGAAGCGGTGAAGCGCCGCGCCGTTCGGTCGAGCCCTGCGCCGATGTCGAGTACGACGTGGTCGACGCCGCGCGCGGCGGCGAGGCCGGCGAGGATCGACTCGACCTGAGCGGGCGAGAGCTGCGCAAGCGCGCCCGAGCCCGACCGGCCGGCGAGAACGGAGATCCCAAGGGCCGGCACTGGCGTTGCAAGCGCCTCAGCCGGCTCGCCAGCGAGCAGGCCGGAGAGGTCGCGCCCCGGCGTAAGCCCGATCTGCACATCGACATTGGCGAGCCCGAGATCCCCATCGACGAGGAGCACGGCGCGGCCGCGCTCCGCCAGGGCGTGGGAGAGGGTGATGGCGAGCCAGGTCTTGCCGACACCTCCCTTGCCGGAGGCGATCGCGATGAGCCGCCCCGCCGGTGCTGGCGTCGCCGGGGGAAGGGTGGCGGCGAGGGTCGCAAGGCTCGGCATCGTCATGTCCTCTCGCGGATCATCGGCTCGGGATGGGCGGCGCTCAGGCGGCCTCGCGGCGCTGCCGCGCGGCGGGCGGGGCGAGCAGGCGAGCGGCCAGGGCCTCGGCATCGAGCGGCGCGAGGCCGTCGGCCACCCCGGGGCCGACCCCGGCCTCGGCGAGCGCGAGCCCGCCCGCCTGCAATGCGGCAGGGATGGCGCCGATCCGGCGCGCGAGGTCGAGCCTGGTCGCGATCAGGTGGCGCGCGCCTGCCTCGGCCATCGCCTCGGCCATGTCGGCCGCCTCCTCGGCATCGGTTCCGGCGGGCATGACGAGCGCGACGGCAGCCCCCGAAGCGGCTGCGAGGGCGGCGATCTCGCCTCGCTCGACCGCGTCGAAGGGGTCGAGCCCGGCGGTGTCAATCAGCGTCGGCGCGGCTGAGGGGGCGGCGAGAGCGCGCAGGATCGTTGCCGGATGCGGTGCGGCGATCAGGTCGATGCCGAGCAGTCGGGTGAAGGCGGCGAGCTGCTCGACCGCGCCGGCGCGGCGGCCGTCGCCCGCAATCACGCGCGGCGTCGCACCGGCGAGCCTGAGGCGTGTCGCGAGCTTGGCGATGGTGAGCGTCTTGCCCGCACCGGGCGGGCCGGCCATCAGAAGGACGGAGCCGGGGCCGAGCGGCAGAGCCTCGAAGCGGCACAGGGCGGCGAGGCTCGCGGCGAGGCCAGGGCCTGCGGCGAGCCGTGCGCGCAGCGCCTCTGGAACGCAGTGCGCGATGAGCGCGCGCTCGACCGCACGATCGCGCGCCGCGTCCGGGGACGCGACCGGGCCGACCGGTCCGACCGGCGCGACCGGTGCGACCGGTGCGACCGGTGCGACCGGAACGATCTCCTCCTCCGGTTCGATCGCTGCCGTGAGCTCGACCCCCTCGCCGACGCGGCGGGTGCCGAGGATCAGCGCCTCGGGCCCAAGCGCCGCCCGGGCTTCTGCCATCGCCGCGGCAACGGTGCGGGCACGGAACGTCCTGATCCGCACGGCTCAGATGCTCCCGACAGTGCGTATGCGCGCGCGTGGGTGGATCTCGGCCTGGCTCAGCACTGCCGTCGCCGCCCTGAAGCGTTCCACCACCGCGCGCACATGCGGCCTCACCGCCGGGCTGACCAGCAGCACCGCCGCCTCCCCGGCGGTGGCGGCGCGGTCCATCGCCTCGCGCAGTTTTGTCATGAACTCCGCAAGCTTCGACGGCGCCATGGCGAGCTGGCGGTCCTCCGGCGGGCCCGTCATGGCCTCGGCGAAGGCGCGCTCCCACTCTGCCGAGAGTGTCACGAGCGGGATATAGCCGTTCGGGCCGGTGTGCTGCTCGCTGATCTGGCGCGCGAGCCGGATCCGCACCTGCGCGACGATGCCGGCGACGCCGCGCGCTCCGGCGGCGAGCGAATCGGCGATGCCTTCGAGGATGGTCGGCAGGTCGCGGATCGAGACGCGTTCGGCCAGCAGCGCCTGGAGCACGCGCTGCACGCCGGCGGTGCCGATCTGCTGCGGGATCAGATCGGAGACAAGCTTCTGGTGCTCGCGTGGAAGCTCATCGAGCAGCTTCTGGGTCTCGGCGAAGGAGAGGAGCTCCGCCATCTGATCGCGGACGAGTTCGGTGAGGTGCGTGGTGATGACGGAGGCAGGATCGACCACCGTGTAGCCGCGGGCCGCGGCCTCATCCGACAGCGTCGCGTCGATCCAGGCGGCGGGAATGCCGAAGGCGGGCTCGGTCGTGCGCTCGCCCGCGATCGCGACGGGGGCGCCGGTCGGGTCCATCGCGAGCAGCATGCCGGGGCGCACCTCCCCGCGGCCGGCCTCGATCTCCTTGATCCGCACGACGTATGTGGTGGGGGGAAGCTGAACGTTGTCCTGGATCCGTACCGGCGGCAGCAGAAACCCCATCTCAGAGGCGAGCGCGCGGCGCAACGCGCGGATCTGGTCGGTCAGGCGGGCGCCGCCCTCGGCGGTGGCAAGCCCGAGCAGAGCGTAGCCGAGCTCGAGCCTGACCGCGTCGATCCTGAGCGCCGCCGAGGGCGGTTCCTCGGCCGGCGCTGCGGCCTGCGTCGGAGCCTCCGCCGCAAGTGCTGCCGGGTCGGCGCCGGCGCTCCGCCGCGCCCAGGCAGCGGCGCCGGCCACACCTGCGATCGCGAGGAAGGGCAGGGCCGGGATGCCAGGCATCAGCGCGAGAACGCCCGCCGCACCGGCGGCGAGAGCGAGCGGCTTCGGGCTGCCGGCAACCTCGCGCATCAGCGCCTCGTCGGTCGTGCCGTCAACCCCCGCCTTGGTGACGACGATGCCCGCCGCCGTTGAGGTGACGAGCGCCGGGATCTGGCTCACCAGCCCATCGCCGATCGTCAGCAGCGAGAAGGCGCTGATCGCGGCGGAAAAGCTCATGCCCTCTCGCGCGATGCCGATCGCAAGCCCGCCGATGAGGTTGATGATGGTGATGACGAGGCCGGCGATGGCATCGCCCTTGACGAACTTCGCCGCGCCGTCCATCGCGCCGAAGAACGCGCTTTCCTCCTCGAGCTCCTTGCGCCGCTTGCGCGCACCCGCCTCGTCGATCAGCCCCGCCGAGAGGTCGGCGTCGATCGCCATCTGCTTGCCCGGCATCGCATCGAGGCTGAAACGCGCCGCCACCTCGGCGATCCGCCCCGAGCCCTTGGTGATGACGACAAAGTTCACGAGCACGAGGATCGCGAACACGATCAGCCCGATCACCACGTCCTCGCCCATCAGGAACCCGCCGAAGGCGGCGATCACCGCGCCCGCCGCCTGCGGCCCCTCGTGGCCGTGCGCGAGGATCAGCCGCGTCGAGGCGAGGTTGAGGCCGAGCCGCAGGAGCGTGGTGATCAGGAGAAGCGTCGGGAAGGAGGTGAAGTCGAGCGGCCGGCGCATGAACATCGCCGTCATCAGGACGAGCACCGAGAGGGTGATCGAGAGAGCGAGGCCGAAATCGAGCAAAAGGTGCGGCAGCGGAACGACCAGGATGACGATCAGGAGCACGACCCCGATCGCCATCAGCACGTCCGGCGCCGGCAGCGCGCGGCCGAAGCGCGCGGCGAACGCGGGAAGCCCGGCCTGGGCGCTGCCCTCCGCCATCGCCGCGATCCCGCGTCAGGCCGGGATGCGGTCGGCCTGGGCCGGCGGCGGCACCTTCACGCCGGCCGCGGCATAGTCGCGCAACTTGTTGCGCAGCGTGCGGATCGAGATGCCGAGAATGGTCGCCGCATGGGTGCGGTTGCCGAGGCAGTGCGTCAGCGTCTCAAGGATCAGGTCGCGCTCGACATCGGCGACCGTGCGGCCGACGAGGCTTCCGACCGCCCCCGAACCGCCTGGCGCGGCCGTCTCGCGCTGCCGCGCCGCGGCAGCGGCTGCGGCCGGAACGAGGCGCTGCGATGTCTCATCGGGAGCGGCGCCCCCGCCGAGCTCGATCGCCTCGACATCGATCGCCTCGCCTGAGGCAAGCAGGACGGCACGGTGCAGCGTGTTCTCAAGTTCGCGCACATTGCCGCGCCAGCTGTGCGCTTCGAGCATCGCCATCGCCGCCGGCGTGATCGGGCGGTGCGGCAGCCCATTCACCTCGGCATACTTGCGCGCGAAATACTCCGCGAGCGGAGCGATGTCTCCTGGGCGGTCGCGCAAGGCCGGCACGGTCATCGCGACGACGTTGAGACGGAAATAGAGATCCTCGCGGAACGTTCCCTTGCGCACTTCCGAGAGCAGGTCGCGGTTGGTGGTCGCGATCAGCCGCACGTTCACCTTCACGGGCTCGGATCCGCCGAGACGGTCGACCTCCCGCTCCTGGATGGCACGGAGCAGCTTCGCCTGCAGCCGGATGTCCATCTCCGAGATCTCGTCGAGCAGCAGCGTTCCGCCATGCGCCGCCTCGAACTTGCCGATCCGCCGCGCCACCGCCCCCGAGAAGGCGCCCTTCTCGTGTCCGAACAGTTCGCTCTCGAGCAGGTTGTCGGGGATCGCCGCGCAGTTCAGCGCGACGAAGGGGCCGGTCGCACGCCGGCTCTTGCGGTGGATGTGACGCGCGAGCACCTCCTTGCCGGTGCCGCTCTCGCCGGCGATCAGCACCGACGCCTCGGAGGCGGCGACCTGCTCGGCGCGCCGGATCGTCTGGCGCATCACCGGGTCGCGGTGGATCAGAGCGTGCCCGTCCGCGCCGACGGCCTCGAGGATGGCCGCGATCAGGTCGGCGTCGGGCGGCAGCGGCAGATACTCGCGCGCGCCGGCGCGGATGGCGGCGACCGCGAGGTCGGCGTCGTTGCCCACCCCGCAGGCGATCACCGGGGTGGCGATACGCTCCGCCGCCATCGCGCGGATCAGCGTCGTGACGTCGAGCCTGACGTCGCACAGCACGAGGTCCGTCCCCGTGCCCGTGCGGAGGAGGGCAAGCGCCGAGGCCACATCGTCGGCCTGGGTCAGCTTCGCGCCGCGGGCGATCGCGATCCGCCCGGCCTGTCCGAGCTCGGCCGAGAGCGAGCCGATGATGAGGATCCGCATCCTGCTTCCCTCCTGGAACTGCGCGGCCTCAGGCACCGCGGTCTGCCTTGACGATCTCGGTCATGGTCACGCCGAGGCGGTTGTCGTCGACCATCACCACCTCGCCACGCGCGACGAGCCGGTTGTTGACGTAGATGTCGATCGCCTCGCCGAGCTTGCGGTCGAGCTCGACCACGGCGCCGCGGCCGAGCTTGAGCAACTGGCTCACCTGCATCGTGCTCTTGCCGAGCACGGCCGAGACCTGAACGGGAATGTCATAGACCGCCTCGAGCTCGCGCGAGGTCGGCGCGAAGGGAGCATCCGCCTCCGGCATCGCCACCTGGGTGCCGCCTCCCGAGAGGTCTTCGAGCGGGAGCCCACGGGCATCGACGCCCTGGCCCGGTTCAGTCGCCATCGCCGTTCTCCTCTGCCTGATCCGTCCCGGCCGCGAAGCCCAAGCGTCGCAGCACCTCCGTCGCCGCCGCTGCGAGCGCCGCCGGGTCGCGCAGCGCCTCGCCGCCTGGCCAGCTGATCCGCATCGCGCCCGCGGCCATGCCTTCGGTGGCGATCACCTCAAGCCGCCCGGTGAAGTCGGCCGCCGCCGCCGCCGCCTCGAGCCGTGGCGCGAGCGCGCGAGCGAGTTCGGGCGGCAGGCGTATGGCGATCCGTTCGGCGGTAGCGAGCCGGGCGAGCAGGCTCTCGGCCAGCCTGGCGCAGGCCTCGCCCGCCTCTGCCGCGGCAATCTCGGGCAGGGCGCGCGCGACGAGCCCGAGCGTGGCGGCGGCGAGCGCGGCGGCGGCCCGTTCGGCAGCACCCGCCGCCTCGCGCTTGGCATCGGCGAGCCGGGCCGCGATCGTCTCGAGCGCCGCGGCGTTGCGCGCCTCGATCGAGGCCCGCGCCTCTGCTTCGCCGAGCGCCCGGCCTTCGGCCACGCCCTCGGCACGCGCCTCGGCAAGTTCGGCGGCCGTGAAGGAGGGGGCGATCACCTCCGGCTCGGGCGCTGCCTCGGCGAGCTTGGCGCGCAGTCGTGCCTGTTCCTCCGGGGTCGCGAAGTCGTCGTCGAACAGGAAGCGTCGCGGCGGCGGCCGCTCGATGGTGCGAGCGGCGAGCGCCGAGAGAGCGAGCGGGCGCGGTGCGGCCATTTCAGTACACCAGCTCCTCCTGGCGGCCGTCGCTGATCTGGATCTGGCCGGACCCGGCGAGGTCCTTCGCCGCGGCGACGATCGCTGCCTGCGCCTCCTCCACGTCCTTGAGCCTGACAGGACCGAGGCTTGCGATGTCCTCCTTCAGCATCTTGCCCGCGCGCTCGGAGAGGTTCTTGAAGAAGAGGTCGCGGATGGTCTCGGACGCGCCCTTGAGCGCGAGCGCGAGCTTCTCCTTCTCGACCGCGCGCATCAGCACCTGGATGCCGGCGCCGTCGATCCGGGTGAGGTCCTCGAAGGTGAACATCAGGCTCTTGATCCGCTCCGCCGCCTCGCGGTTGCGCTCCTCGAGCGCGGCGAGGAAGCGGCTCTCGGCAGAGCGGTCGAGGCTGTTGAAGATGTCGGCCATCATCTCGTGCGCATCCCGACGCTGCGTCCGCGCGAGGTTCGACATGAACTCCATGCGCAGCGTGCGCTCGACGCCATCGAGCACGTCCTTCTGCACGCTCTCCATGCGCAGCATGCGCATGACCACTTCGAGGGCGAAGCCTTCCGGCAGGATCTGCAGCACCCGCGCGGCATGGTCGGCGCGCACGCGCGAAAGCACCAGAGCGACGGTCTGGGGGTATTCGTTCTTGAGGTAGTTCGCGAGCACCTGCTCGTTGACGTTGCCGAGCTTGTCCCACATCGTCCTGCCGGCGGGGCCGCGGATCTCCTCCATGATCTGCGCCACCCTGTCCTTCGGCAGGGTCTTCGAGAGCAGCCGCTCGGCGCTTTCGTAGCTGCCGCGCAGGTTGCCGGTGGCCGAGATCTGGTCGGCGAACTCGACGCAGAGGCGCTCGACGACGTTGGCCGAGACGACGCCGAGAGTGGCCATCGCCGCCGAGATCTCCTTGATCTCGTCCTCGTGCATCATCGCGAAGAGCCGCCCCGCCGCCTCCTCGCCGAGCGAGAGCATCAGGATCGCCGCTTTCTGCGGGCCGGTCAGGCTGCGGTAGTCCTCGCGCGCGCGTGGCATCAGTGCATCTCCGATCCGTGGCCCCGCTCAGCCTTCCTGCGTCATCCAGCTGCGGATGACGCTGAGCGCCTCCTCGGGGTGCTTCTCGGCAAGCTCGGCGATGCGGCGGAGGCTCGAGACGCGCATCTGGCCCTCGATTTGGTTCATGTTGATCATACCCTCCCCGTCGACCGCCGGCCCGTCGCCGTCGGGCCCGGTGAGCATCGCCTGGCCGGCGGGCGAGGCGAGCGCCGCCGCCGCCGCCGCTGCCGCGGGGCCGGACAGAGCGGGCAGGCCGCTCGTGCCGGGAAGGCCAGCGAGCGAGTCGCCATTCAGCGGCCCCACACGCTCGAGCACCCGGCCCGCGAGCGGGCGGACCACGAGCATCAGCGCGAGCAGGGCGATCAGGCCGAACACCGCCGTCTCGATGATCCGGACGATCTCGGTCCTGCCGATCGGCAGGCCGAACAGCCGGTCCTCCTCCGCGGTCGAGGCCTCCGGCTCGGCGAAGCGCAGGTTCACGACCTCGACCTTGTCGCCGCGCGCCTCGTCGAAGCCGATCGCGCCGCGCACGAGCTGGGTGATCTGCGCGAGTTCCTCGGCGGAGCGCGGGCGCCAGGTGGCGGCGCCGCCCTCGCCACGAACCATCGCCCCGTCGACCAGCACGGCGATCGATTGGCGGCGCACTTGCGGCGCCTCGCGCACGATCTGCCTCAGCGTGCGACCGATCTCGAAGTTCGTCACCTCCTCGGTGCGGCTCTCCTCGTTGATGGACCCAGCACCCTGCGGCTCTGGGTTCGGCAGGTTGTTGCCGATGGTGACGTTCTGCTGCCGGTCCTGGCCGCGCGCCTGCTCGATGATGGAGGAGGTCGAGCGCGCAACCTGCTGGTCCGGGTCGAAGCTCTCGCGGCTCTCGGTGATCCTGTCGAAGTCCATCTCCACCGTCGCCTCGACGCGCACGCGCCCGACCCCGAGCGTCCGCTCGAGCAGCTCCTCCACGGCGCGGGCGAGGCGGAGCTCGTGCGCGCGGCGCAGCTCCTCGGCGTTCATCGCGATGCCGAGGCCAGAGACCGCCTGGCCGCCGCGTGCGAGCAGCGAGCCACGGCTGTCCACGACCGAGATGTTCTGCGGCTTGAGCCCCTGGACCGCGGCGGCGGTGAGATGGACGATCGCCTGCACCTGCTCGCGGTCGAGCCGCTGCGCTCCGGCCATGGTCAGCACGATCGAGGCCTGGGCTTCGGCCTGCTGGCGCGCGAAGGGCTCGCGGCGCGGCAGGACGAGGTGAACGCGCACCGCGCGCACGCCCTTGAGCTGGCGGATGGTTCGCGCAAGCTCGCCCTCGAGCGCGCGCACCTGGTTGATGCCCTGCTGGAAGCTCGAGGTCGTGAGCCCGTCGGCGCGGTCGAAGATCTCGTAGCCGACCGAACCGCCGGTGGGCAGGCCCTCGGAGGCGAGCGAGAGCCGCACGCGCGCGACCTGCTCGAGCGGCACCATGATCCGGCCGCCATTGCCCTCGAGGCGGAAGGGGATGCGTTGGCGCTCGAGGCTTTGGACGACCGCGGCGCTGTCGCGCATGTCGAGATCGGCGTAGAGCAGCGCCATCGGCGGCTGGCCAGCGCGTATGGCAAGGAAGGCGATCAGGCCGAACAGGCCGATGGCGACGATGCCGAGCGCGGCGATCCGCGTTGGCCCCAGCGCGCGCAGTCCCTGCATGAGCCCGTTCACGTCCGACCCTCTCCATCCGCCTGATGCCGAGCGGTGCGGCGTCCTGCCGCTCCGGGGACA
>Ga0272446_1003463_pt1 | contig 19814 bp, 18 predicted proteins | sample YNPCB0061_FD_194587 | JGI IMG/M metagenome (GOLD analysis project Ga0272446, IMG submission 194587) | Hot spring microbial mat communities from Yellowstone National Park, WY, United States - YNP-CB-006-1 | ecosystem: Environmental > Aquatic > Thermal springs > Hot (42-90C) > Sediment | place...
TAACTAATTCCCCTATCCCACTTTCAACAATAAGAATATTTTCTGGTTTTAAGTCCCGATGAACGATCGATACGCGCCTGCCCTGATATTCAAAACCGCTATGGGCAACCTCTAAACCACTACAAATTTGAATGGCAATTTTAACTGCCCGATCGGGACTTAATCTGCCTTCATTAGCTAAAATACTACTTAAACTTCTGCCCTCTAAATATTCCATTACATAGAAGGGATAGCCATCTTTCGTAATGCCGCAGTCAGTTACTTGCACAATATTGACACTATTTAGGGCAGCACAAACCCTAATTTCCTGATTAAATCTACGCCGGATATTGGCATTTTCTGCCATCTTTTCTTTTAATAGTTTTAGGGCGACTAATTTGTGTTGAAATAAAATATCGGATGCCAAAAATACCTGTCCCATTCCTCCTTCTCCTAAGGAGCGTTCGAGACGGTAACGTTCCGCAATAATGGTCTGGGCGGTACTCATGGCGCATTCCTAAAACTTTATCTATTGTACGATCATAGGTGTATTTCTTGAATTTTGTTGACTTTAATCTTGCCCCAGAATCACAGGTTACCCTAATTCTGTCAATAACTAACATTCTTTAGGTAAACTGATTGCTGTGCTAAACCCGATCGAGGAGACTAATGAAGACAATTTTAATTACTGGGGCTTCTTCTGGTATTGGTCGGGCGGCTGCCTTTTATTTTCAGAAACAGGGTTGGAACGTTGTAGCAGGTGTAAGACGACCAGATTATGCTACGGATTTTATCGGTCTTGATCATTTTCTTTGTCTTAAGTTAGATGTGAATGACCAACTAACGATCGATGAAGCAATCCAACAAACGATCGGTCATTTTGGCGGGATTGATGTTTTGCTCAATAATGCCGGTTATGGTACGGTTGGAGCCTTTGAATGTTCAAACGATGAACAGGTCTTACAACAATTTCAAACGAATGTTTTTGGTCTAATGAGAATGACAAGGGCTATATTGCCTCACTTCCGGAGCAAAAAACAGGGCATGATTATCAATGTATCTTCGGTGGGGGGGCGGATTACTTTCCCTTTGTATAGTGTTTATCACAGCACGAAATGGGCAGTAGAAGGCTTCAGCGAATCATTACAATATGAACTTGCTCCTTTTAACATTAAAGTAAAACTGATCGAACCAGGTGCAATAAAAACGAACTTCTATCATCGCTCTCAAATCATTTTTTTTCGAGGGGATATACTCGACTATGAAAGCTATAAAGAAAAGGTCTTACATAATGTGACAAAGGCAGAAGCAAATGCACCTCCTCCTGAAATTGTGGCAAAGACTATCTTTCAGGCAGCAAACGACCAATCCGATCGGTTACGTTATAGCGTAGGAGACAATGTACCCTTGTTGTTAGCACTAAATCGTTTTTTACCCCATAAATGGTTCAAGACAATTATTAAAAGTATCTTAGAAAAAGACGATCGATAAGATGTAAAATAAGACCGATCGGGAGTAAACTAAAAGATAATGAATGTTACATAGAGTTGTCATAATTCTTATCTTCCGTTAGAGTAAACTTACGCTAAAGCATCTGCTATGAACGACCAGCCCGAATCTACCCCTTCTGTCCCGATCGATCCTGCCCTTTTAGCAGAACTATCGGAAATTACCAGCGACCCAAGCCAACTAATTGATACGGCAGTAAGGCAATGGCTCCAGCGTCGCGCCATTAAGGAAGCCGAAACCTCCCGTCCTATGCCCGTCAATCCTCTGGTGCCCCCCAGGGGAGAATGGAATGACTAACCTTGAATATCTTTCCCCGCAAGCGCCTTGGTCAGCATTGGCTCAGAGATGAACAAGTCTTAAATACAATCCTGGCGACAGCTAATTTAGGGACTGATGACCGAGTGTTAGAAATTGGTCCAGGTACAGGGAACCTCACCGCCAAGATGCTACCGATCGTTAGTCATTTGACCGCCGTAGAACTCGATCGGGACTTATGTCAATTTTTGGCAGAGCGATTTTCTGCTACCCATTTTCAGTTAATTGAAGGGGACATTCTCAACACACCAATCCCTGGCGATATAACTAAGGTTGTAGCAAACATTCCTTACAACATTACGGGAGAGATTTTAAGGCTTTTGTTGGGCACCATCAGTAAGCCAGTCAGGCAATTTACCACGATCGTGCTTTTGGTGCAGCGGGAGATTGCCCAACGTCTGACCAGTCCCCCTGGTAATAGTAGTTATGGTGCCATGAGCGTGCGGTGTCAGTATCTAGCAGAATGTGAATGGATCAAAGATGTGCCTCCCTCCTGTTTTGAACCTCCCCCCAAAGTCCATTCCGCTGTGGTGAGGCTCACCCCCCGCCCCTTTGCCCTAGCGCCCCTCCATCCCCCCCACCTGGAGCGAATTGTTAAGTTGGGTTTTGCCCAGAAACGGAAAATGCTCCGCAACAATTTACAAAGTCTCGGTGATAGGGAGCAAATACTTGAACTTCTAAGTAGCTTGAATATCCCACCCCAAGCTAGGGCAGAGGATTTAACGATCGAGGCTTGGATCAAGTTAGCGGATCAAACGATCGGTTCTGCTCTTTTAAGTTAAAATCGTAAGCCTGGAATACTAAAAAACTATGCGTGTATTTTTAACTGGGGCTAGTGGTTGTGTAGGACATTATTTAGTGGAATCTCTGCTTAATTCTACCGACTATGACCTATTTTTATTAGTAAGAAATCCCCAGAAATTATTATTTTCTCCACATCCCAGAGTTAATATTGTTAAAGGGAGAATCCAGGATATTAAACTACACCAAGAATTATTAAATACTATAGATATTGTGATCAGTGCAGCCGCTTCTTGGGGGGGTAGAGATGAAGTTTATGCCACTAATGTAGAGGGGACAATAGCCCTATTTGAATCATTAAATCCCCATCAAATTAAGCAAGCAATCTATTTTTCTACGGCAAGCATTTTAGACCAAAACTTACAACTATTGCCCCAAGCCGAAACGATCGGGACTGACTATATTAAATCAAAATACCAAGCCCTTAAAAAGTTAGAAAACTCTTGGATCGCCGATCGGTTGACAGTTGTATTCCCCACTTTAGTATTTGGCGGCGGGACAAATAAACCCTATTCCCATCTATCAGGCGGACTAAAGGAAGTCACTAATTATATTAAATGGATCAGATGGTTTAAGATTGACGGCACTTTTCATTTTATTCATGGTCAAGATATAGGGACTGTGATTGCTCATTTAGTCAAGGAATTACCTAAAGATTTGCCGAGACGTTTAGTATTAGGAAACCCCGCCATTACGGTTAATGAAGCAGTAAGGGAAGCCTGCACCTTTTTTAATAGTAGAATTTTTTGGCAGTTTAGTTTGACTCCCCTAGTAATTGATATTTTGATTAGGTTATTTCAAGTCAAAATGGAAGAATGGGATAGGTTTTGCTTAGCACAGCGACATTTTACCTATGATGTCATCAATCCCGAAACTTTTGGACTTAAATCCTACTATTCTAGATTAACAAATTTATTGCAAGAGATTATTCCTTGATTTTTTGATAGATAGCAGAAGCGATCGTGATATAGTCTGATTTTTCTAAATTTAGGTCTCTTAGTTCTTGGCAAACAAATTCATAACATTGACGGAAAGAAATTATTTCTTTTTTAATAAAATTAGGAGGGTTAGCTGACTGGAGTTTTGTTGGTATATCTGTTACTTGAATTGTTTGAATATCACCAATTACATTACCTTTAAGCCGACGAAATTCGGGATGGGTTACTTTTTCTTCTAACTCTTGATCGGATAGAATTGGTGTGCGATAGGTCAATGTAGCTTTCCCGCCAATCACAATTTCATCCCCATCTTCTAGGATATGTTTTTTAGCCGGTCGCCCATTAACAATAATGCCATTTACACTTGGTTTCCCCTCTAAATTTCCATCTTGGATTGCATAGCGATAAGTCTTGTCTGGGTTTGGCATTCTTAATAAGATGGCGTGCTGCCTTGATACCGCATCGGTGTGGATCACTATGGCATTACTGGGGTCTCTCCCGATCGAGTAAACACTCGCCTCTAAAACAAAAGTCTCTACTCCCCTGTCATCATTAACTGTTAATAAGTGTCTTAAGACTGGTGGGTTAGAATTTTTCCGAAAAAACCCCATATAATTTTTAATTCAGATAAAACTATTATTAAAACTTACCACACAATTGATATTATTTGAGATTTAATTTGTCCAATCAAGCGGCGGATGATCATAGAACTAAGAAGATACCCTTGCAAAAATTTTTTGACTTAATGGATAAATTTTATCTTTGTTGTCTTTAATAGCTTAATATAAGTTTAGATATTGGTTACAAGTTATATTTCATGGAAATTCGTGCAGTTGATACCACCCTCCAAACTTGGTCTGGGGATGGTCTAGTTTTAGGGATGTTTAGTGGTGAACTCAGTCAACAATTACAAGACCTCGATCGGGAACGCCTTGGTGGAACTTTACAGGAATTGATAGCAGAGCAGAAGTTCAAGGGTGAGGTTAATACCGCTGTTGCGGGCAGGGTAGGGGGGAATAGCGCCATCAAAAAAGTGATGCTCCTTGGTTTGGGGGACCCAGCTAAAACTAATACGGATACTTGGCGCAAAGCAGCCGCTCAAGCTGTTAAGTGGGGTAATCAGTCGAAGTGTAAGAGTTTGGCTTTTTCTCTGCCTGCTTTTAATGAAGATGGTGAGATTACGGCTCAGATTTTGACGGAAGGGATTTTGCTGGCTTCCCATCAGGATAAGCGTTTTAAGTCTAAGCCCAAGGAAGGCGAAAATAACAATGAACCGACCCTCGAAGGGATTGAGTTGCTAGAATCCAGTGCCCAAGCTGCCATCGATCGGGCTAGGATTATTTGCGATGGGGTGATTTTAGCCAGGGAATTGGTTTCTGCCCCTGCTAATGTGGTTACGCCCCAGAAGTTAGCAGAAACTGCCCAAGGGATTGCCCAGACTTACCCCGATCGGTTTAGGTTAGAAATTTTAGAACGGGAACAATGCCAGGCACTTGGTATGGGGGCATTTTTAGGGGTATCCCAAGCATCGGATTTGCCGCCCAAATTTATCCATCTCACCTACAGCCAGGGAGAAAATCCGACCAAAATTGCCATCGTCGGTAAGGGCTTGACCTTCGATTCCGGCGGGCTGAACCTTAAAACTGGGGGCAGTGGAATTGAGATGATGAAAATTGACATGGCGGGGGCTGCGGCTACCCTTGGTTGTGCCCACACGATCGGGGCGTTGGCACCCCAAAATATTGAAGTCCACTTCATTATCGCTGCCTGCGAAAACATGATCAGCGGCAAAGCTATCCATCCAGGAGACATTCTTACTGCTTCTAATGGCAAAACGATCGAGGTGAATAATACCGATGCTGAGGGTCGCTTAACCCTTGCCGATGCCCTAGTTTTTGCCGATCGGTTGGAACCAAAAGCGATCGTGGATTTAGCCACCCTGACCGGGGCTTGCATTGTTGCCTTAGGAGAAGGGATTGGGGGTTTATGGTCTACGGAGGATGAACTAGCCCAAAAACTAGAGCAGAGCGCCAAAGCGGCTGGGGAAAAATTCTGGCGGATGCCCCTAGAAGAAAGTTATTTTGAAGGGATGAAGTCCCCCATTGCCGACTACAAAAATGCCGGCGGGCGCTATGGAGGAGCGATTACAGCAGCCCTGTTTCTCAAGCAGTTTGTCGAAAAGACTACCGCTTGGGCGCACCTAGATGTGGCGGGTCCCGTCTGGACAGAAAAGGATGCGGGCTACAACAATGCGGGGGGTACGGGCTACCCCGTCCGTACTCTGGTGAACTGGGTACTGAGCATGGCTCAATAGGGGTTCATGGTATGGTGGGGATGGAAAAATAGTGCCAGCAATGACCACCCAACTTCGTTTCGGTATAATTTCTGACCCCCATATCACTCTGCCCCACACGATGTGGCACCACGCCAATCGCTTTCATTTAGTGGAATGGAGCATCCCCGCCTTTGAGAGGGCTTTGTCCCATCTTTTAGAGTTAGGAATTGAGTTTTTGCTTCTGCCGGGGGACTTGACCCAGCACGGCGAACCTGAAAATCACCAGTGGCTAGCCGATCGGCTGGCTGGTCTTCCCATCCCTACTTTTGTCATTCCTGGCAACCACGATGTACCCACGATCGATTCCTTAGCTACCTTTCCCCAGTTTTATCAGGGTTTTGGCTATAGGGATGGACAGGCTCCCCTTTGCTACAATAAACCCCTTGCCCCTGGCATCAGGTTAATTGGCTTAAATTCTAATTGTTTTAGCCCCGCCGGTGAGCAACTAGGCTTATTAGAAGCAGAGCAGTTGGCTTGGTTAGAGGTGGAATTACAAAATCACCGATCGGATTTAGTCTGGGTGATGATCCACCATAATTTGATTCCCCATCTACCAGGTCAGGAAAGCAGCACGATGGGCAGGCGCTATATGCTTGCTAACTGGGCAGAACTCTTAAAGGTGTTGCATAAATATGAAGTCAAAATAGTGTTTACCGGGCATCTCCATGTCCAGGATATTGCCTACCACGATCGGTATGGCATTTATGACATTACGACCGGTTCTACAGTGAGTTTTCCCCATCCCTACCGCTTCCTGGTCTATGAGTACGCAGAGAATCCGAAGCAGGGTGGCTTGCAGATTGAATCCTTTAGGGTAGAGTCTGTGCCTGGTTGTGAGAATTTACAACATTTTTCCAGAGAATGGATGGGAGACCGATCGGGGAATTTCATCCTTAAGTTGCTCACCCATGCCCCCCTCAGTCTATCGGAGCAGTCATCTAATCAATTTTTACCCCATCTACGTTATTTATGGGCAGATATTGCCCAAGGAGATGCTAAGTTTGAGTTTCCGGAATTCCCGATCGAGGTTAAAGAATTTTTAGAGCAGTTTACCGATCGTCCCCCCGCCGATAATAGTTGTACTCTGACAATTTAGAAACTTTTTGCCCAGGGATTTTCAGCTTTTATCTGAATTGCTTGGTAAGTTCCCTACTTAGTGATTGACGTATTTGTAGAAAAATACCCCTGAGATTGTTCAGGGGCGTAAAAATTAAGGAGAAATTAGAGTTGTTTCAAAGCACCAGCAACTTGAGCTACCATCTCCCTGGCACTACCAAAGAGCATGACGGTCTTTTCTTTGAAGAAGAGTTCGTTTTCTACGCCGGCAAAGCCTTTGCTCATACCCCGCTTAATCACGATCGTTTGTTTTGCCCGATCGACTTCTAAAATAGGCATCCCGTAAATGGGGCTATCTTTAGCAGTGCGGGCACTAGGGTTAACAACATCGTTAGCGCCGATTACCAAAGCAACATCCACATAGGGGAATTGGGGATTGATGTCTTCCATGTCATAAAGTTGAGAGTAGGGGACATTTGCCTCTGCTAGTAAGACGTTCATGTGACCAGGCATCCTGCCGGCTACAGGGTGGATAGCATACTTTACTTCAACCCCCATGCGCTCCAACACTTCTGCCATTTCCCGCACAGCGTGCTGCGCCTGTGCCACTGCCATGCCATAACCAGGTACGATCACCACCGATCGGGCGTAACCCATCATCATGGCAGCTTCCTCAACATCAACTTGGCGGATTGTGCCTTGAATGGCTGAACCATCGGCACTAACCAGGGTTTCCCCACTGCCAAAGCCGCTAAACAGCACACTCAGCAGGCTACGGTTCATTGCCTTACACATAATCTGAGTCAGGATCAAGCCGGAAGCCCCCACTAGAGCACCTGCTACGATCAAGATGTTGTTCATCACCACAAAACCAGCCGCACTGCCCGCTAAGCCCGAAAATGAGTTCAACAAAGAAATTACCACCGGCATATCCCCGCCCCCGATCGGGACTACGAGCAACACCCCGACCACTAAAGAAATACCGTTAATCAGGGCAAAAACTAGGGGATCGGGCTGGAACAAAAGCCAAACACTGCCAATCACAAACCCTGCTACCAGAGCGGAATTGACCCATTGCTGTCCCACAAACTTGACTGGTGTGCCAGGTACAATGCCCTGCAATTTGGCAAATGCCACCATACTGCCCGTAAAGGTGATGTTACCGATCAAAATACTGAGCAAAATAGTGATATTGAGGACGGAATCGATCGTTTCGCCGGCGCTAGTCAAACGCCAATATTCCCCGATCGCTACTAAAGAAGAAGACAAGCCCCCCAAGCCATTCAAAAAGCCTACCATCTGGGGCATATCCGTCATAGCAACTGCGTAGGCAATCCAGGCACCGATCACAGAGCCTACCGCCAACCCGATCGCCACCATGGTGTAGCTCAAAACATGTTGGTCAACCAAAGTAGCCACCACTGCCAACAACATCCCTACCGAACCCAAAACATTGCCTTGACGGGCTGTGGCGGGGGAACTCATCTGCTTCAAGCCAATGATAAATAGCCCTACCGCCACTAGGTAGGTAATCTGCATTCCCGTTGGTAAAAAGTCCGCCATGTTAGCTCTCCTTCTTCTTAAACATCTGCAACATCCGATCGGTGACCAGGAAGCCGCCTACTACATTGATGGTGGCGCAAATCACGCCAATTAAGCCCAAAATTGTGGCTAGGCTAGGATTCTGGCTACTACTTGCCACCAAGATTGCCCCAATTACCGAAATTCCAGAAATGGCGTTAGAGCCGGACATCAAGGGGGTATGGAGGGTAGGGGGGACTTTGTTGATAATTTCAAAACCAGCAAAACTTGCCAACACAAACACAAATAGGGCGCTGATCATATTTTCCATATTTCCTCCTAAACTTGAACCTGGAGTTGGGACAGGGCATCTTTGACCTGTTGATTTTTCACTTCCCGATCGTGGCAGACACAAGCCCCGCTGATGATGTCATCGCTGAAATCTAAGTGGATTGCGCCATCTTTGACCATGAGTTTGAGCAGATTACTCACATTTTTGCCATAGAGCTGGGAAGCATGGGTCGCTACCGTAGAGGGCAAGTTCACCGGTCCTAAAATCTTCACCCCGTGGCACTCGATCGTTTGTCCTGGCTGGGAGCCTTCACAATTTCCCCCCTGGTCTGCCGCTAAATCGACAATCACAGAACCAGGTTTCATGCCAGCAATCATCGCCTCCGTCACCAAAACGGGAGCCTTTCTGCCGGGCACTTGGGCGGTTGTAATTACCACATCACTCTCATGGACGTGCTTAGTCAACACCTGGCGGGCGTAGGCTTGGGCATCTTGGGAAATTTCCTTAGCGTAGCCGCCGCTGGCTGTAGTTTCTTCATTGAGGGTGACATCGATAAATTTTGCCCCCAAGCTCTGCACTTCTTCCTTCACTGCCGGGCGGATGTCGTAAGCCTCTACCGTAGCCCCCAAGCGCCTTGCCGTAGCGATCGCCTGCAAGCCTGCTACCCCTGCTCCCATCACCAGCACCTTGGCAGGGGGGATAGTACCTGCTGCCGTAGTCAACATCGGGAAATAACGGGGCAGGGCATCGGCAGCCAACAATACCGCTTTATAGCCAGCGATCGATGCTTGGGAAGAGAGGGCATCCATCGACTGTGCCCGGCTGGTGCGGGGGATCATTTCCATACTAAAAGCCGTGATCCCCTTGTCATTTAATTGCCCGATCCTTTGGGGGGCACTCAAAGGGTTCAAAAAGCCAATCACAATCTGTCCGGCTCTTAGATGCTGTAACTCTTCGGGAGTAATTGGACTAACCTTGACCAATAGATCGGTATTTTCCAGAATTTCTCCCTTGTCAGTATGGAGAGTGGCACCCGCCTCGACAAAAGCATCATCCGCAATAGCAGCTCCCAACCCAGCCCCAGACTCGATCGTGACTGACCAGCCCTGCTTCACCAGCGTCGATACCACGGCTGGCACTAGGGCTACTCGGCGCTCAAAGCCCCTATTCTCGTTTACAACGGCAATTTTCATGGATATTTACTTAATTTTGTGTCCTTCCAGTGAAAAATGATTTGCTGGAGGTCTATGTATCCTAAACGGCAAAATCCGCCCGATCGGGGGGTTCTTAACTAAGTTTTTAGATCATTCTCCATTTTTCGGGTAGATTTACCTAAAATAATCTGCGATCCCAAGGAAATAATAAAGTTTTCCCGATCGGATTAAGATAACACCACAGGATTTAACGTTTAACACTATCGGTCTTATTTTGCATGAAGGTAGTCAGATTTTGTTTTGTTCGATGATAAGAGGTTTTTCTTTTGTATCTGTAATTATGCCTAGAGCGGGAATTGTAAATATTGACAACAATCTAGGCAAAGCCAAGGAAAAAATGATTTGATAAACACATAGGGATAAAAAGAGGAAGAATATTAACTTTTATGAAACACTTTCATGATGAATGGATACAAGAATGGTGTAACGAAAACGGTTGGACAGAGTTCTTTCGGGAAAGAGCTAACAATTATTGGGCTTTTCCCCCTGGCGCAGTAATGCCAGAGCCTATTCCCACCCAAATATTACGCCTAATTAAATCTCAAAAAGGCATGAGCACAGAAGAACAATACTGGTCTGCTTCTGCCGTCATTTTTACGCTTAGTGCCTCTGGTCTTACCTTCATCTGGCAAAATCCCTTGCCCCTCTTACTTGCCTTTGCTTTTGCTGCCATAACTGTAGCAAGACTAGAGGTAGAATTTGTTTAAGTTACAAGATAGACCATGAAAAAATGGCGACTCCCCCCAGAGTGGGAGCATCATCAGTCTTGTTGGTTGGCTTTTCCATCCGATCGGTCTTTATGGGAAGACCAACTAGAAGGCGCAAGACAGGAGTTTTTTGCTCTGGCAGAAACGATTGGTCTTTCAGAAAAGCTCAATATTTTAGTTAAAACAGAAGAAGAACGCCTAGAAGTTTTAAGTCATCTTTCAGGTTGTAATGTAGTCTGTCATTTAATACCCTATGGTGATATTTGGCTCAGGGATACAGCCCCTCTTTTTATGAAAGATGAAGAAGGACATGATCATGCTGTTTATTTTGCTTGGAATGGTTGGGGAGAAAAGTATAATTTAGAATATGATGACCAGGTTTCTCGATCGATTATTGAGTTATTAAAAATTGATTCTGCCTATTTTGATTGGGTGTTAGAAGGAGGTGCAATTGAAGTAGATGGAGAAGGCACCTGTTTAACTACAAAACAATGTTTACTTAATCCTAATCGGGGGCTAAATTGTGACCAAAATCAAATGGAAGACCTACTTAAACAGGCTTTAGGCATCACAAAAGTTTTATGGCTCGATCGGGGTTTATTAAATGATCATACCGACGGACATATTGACACGATCGCCCGTTTTGTTGCACCGGGTAAAGTTTTATGTATGACCGGTTCAAGATGTGATGATCCTAATAAAGAAGTATTAGCAGAAATCCAAGAAACTCTGCTCCAAATCAAGGATGCAAGGGGAAATTCTTTAGAAATATTGACAATTCCTTCCCCTGGTTTAGTATTAGATAATCATAAAGAGATTATGCCGGCTAGTTATTTGAATTTTTATATTAGTAATCAAATTGTGATTGTACCTACCTATGATGCACCTTGGGATGAAGAGGCTGTTAAACTAATCGGTGAATGTTTTCCAGGAAGAAAAACGATCGGTCTTAGTGCAAAACATATTCTGACGGGCGGCGGTGCATTTCATTGCATTACCAAACAACAATAGTTCATTTTGTAATAGTGAATGGAAGATCAATTTTTGTTACCCAATGGCGCTAATAAAGAGCAACTCCGCCAGATGGGCTATGCTTTTGTCGATTTAATTATCGATCGGGTGCTTGCTAGACAAACGGAAGAATTTACGACCAAAACAAACTTTGATCATACTATTCCCAAAAACGGTAAAGCACTAAAAGAGATCATAAAAACGATCGAGAAAGACATTTTACCAGCAACAATTAACCTCCATCATCCTGGTTATATGGGTCACATGGACAGTGTGCCTGCTGCAATTACCATCTGGGCAGATGCCCTTACTTCTGCCATAAATAACAATATGCTTAGTTATGAACTTTCACCAGTCTTTACAGAATTAGAAGTTTCTTTGTTGTCTTGGTTTGGTCAAAAATTTGGTCTTTCATCTACTTGTTTTGGCACTCTGACGGCAGGAGGTAGCTTAGCAAACATAACCGCTCTCCTATTAGCCCGCAATCATCAAGATAAAATGATCATCCAACAGGGAAATAAAAGACCGCTCTATGCTTTTGTGTCTGAAGCAGCTCATACATCTTTTGACAAAGCCATGAATGTATTAGGTTTAGGTAAAGAACAATTAGTTAAAATACCGACTAATTACAGGGGTGAAATACTAATCGATCCTTTACAAGATGCGATCAAAGAGGTAAAACAAAAAGATGGTATTCCTTTTATCATCATTGCTGTTGCCGGTACAACCATTACAGGAGCGATCGACCCGATCGGTCTTTTAGCGGAAATCGCCCAAGCAAATGACTGTTGGTTCCATATTGATTGCGCCTATGGAGGAGGGGTCATCTTTTCTGATCGATGGAGTCATCTATTAAAAGGTACGTCTTTAGCAGACTCTATCACCTTTAATCCGCAAAAATGGTTAGGGATTGCCCGTACCTGCGCTATGTTATTAGTGAAAGACCGACAGATGTTAGAAGAAGGCTTTGATCAACATCTGCCCTACATGAATTCCCATAATCTGAACTTTGGTAATCTCACCCTCCAGGGCACCAGAAGAACCGACATACTTAAATTGTGGCTGGCTTTGCAGTCTTTCGGTCTTTCAGGTATAGCAAAATACATCGATCGATCGATGTCTTTCACTCAAACCTTTTGTCAAATCATCGATCGGTCTACTAAAGCCAAACTCAGCTTAGAACCTACTCTAAACATCGTTTGTTTAGAATCAAAAGACCCAAACCTAACAAACAAGGAATTACAACAACAACTACAAATGAATAACCAATATTGGCTATCTTTACCAACCTGGAAAGGTAGAGAAATCCTTAAAGCGGTAATTCTCCACCCCTATCCCAAACTAACGGACATTCTCTAAGCTCTTCGCTTTGCCAATAAACTGACTCAAGAAGATGGATAAAACACTCCGTTTGCGGGTTTTGATGTTGGTGTTAATGGACATACCAGCTTGCAATGGTAGAACTGTACAGTCTTTCTTTTTGACAGGATTGTCACAGTCTCCCGATCGTAAGACCTGTTGCTCTAACACAATTTTGGCAGGGAAAGCATAAAAAGGACGCTCTTGGATTGGTGGCAGAGCATCACTCCCGACCCACTCCAGCTTACCTTTGATGCTGCCAAACTCTAAATTAGGAAAAGAATCGACCTTTACATCCACCTCGATCGGGTCTTTACTCTCCATCCGTTTGTTAATAAAACCAATATCGCGGTTGGTAATGTAAACCTTGGCAACTAACTTATCGTTGGGCACTACCTTCATTAAAGGTTCAGCACTGTTCTGAGGAATGACAAAACCAGGTCCCTTCACTTTTATATCAAACACGCTGCCATCGATCGGTGCCTTAATCTCCTGGTACTTCAAAGTCTGATCCGCCCGCTCGATCTGGGCATTCACTTCCGTCAAGCGCTGTTGGTTGGTGGCAATCCGCTCTAAAATTTCCCGCTCCGTCTGGGCGATCGTGTTGCGGAGCCTTTCCTCTGCTTGGGCAATGGCAGCTAACAGGCGGGTTTCTTCGCGGCTCAGACGTTCAATGTCCGCCTGCGTGCTGGCAATTTGGGACTGACGGCTTAAAACCTCTGCCTTGCGGGACTCTACCTCAATATCCTGCCGGTCGTATTGCAGACGGGACAAAGCGCCAGAATCCTTTACCGGGCGCATCGCATCCAGGGTATCTTGGCTCTTTTTCAGAATCGTTTCGGTCTGAGCTAAGATGCCCTGATTAGCAATCAGGATTTCCTTGGCACTCCGGAGTTGTTGCTGGGCTTGGTCTAGCTGGGTACGGAGTTGAGTGATCTCCTGCTCTGTCGCTGCCCGCCTGGTTTGACGCTCTAACAGGCTGGCTGCTAAAAGTTTCTCTTGGGTAGCAATAAAATCAGAACCAGGGTCGGCAGATACCCCACTGAGGGAACCCCCGTTTAGTTGGGCTTCAAAAAATTGAATTTGGGATTCTAAAGAGGCTTTTGCTTTGGTCAGCGCCCGTTTTTCCGCTTCAGTGACCCTGGTTTCTAGGGTCATCAATACTTGACCCGCTTTGACGACTTGGTTTTCCTTGACTTTGATCTCTCTGACCACCCCACCTACGGGCGCTTGGACATCTTTGACGGGTCCATCGGGTTCGAGTTTGCCCGCTGCCGGCACCGCTTGGTCAATCTGGGCGAAATGTGCCCAAGTCACTAACCCAGTTACAATCCCCACGATCGTCCACATAAACAGACTAGAAAGTAAGATCGGTTTTTCTAGGATGACTGGTTGTTCGCCCCCTGGCAAATAACGGGGTTTGTCAAAGGCTTTGGTCATTTTTTTTCTCCTTAAGTTTGGGATTCCTGTTGCATATACAAACAATAGTAACGACCGCGCATCTGCATGAGTTCCCTATGGGTGCCCATTTCCACGATCGCTCCTTGATCCATCATCAGAATAATGTCTGAATTTTTGATTGTATTTAGGCGGTGAGTGATAAATAGGACTGTCCTGCCGGCGCAAGCCTCTGCCAGATTATTACATACTTGTCTTTCGGAGTCATAGTCTAAAGCGCTAGTCGCTTCGTCCATAATCAGCAACTTGGGCTTCTGTAAAATGGTGCGGGCGATGGCAATCCGCTGCCGCTGTCCCCCCGATAGACCCGCGCCCCGCTCACCCACGATCGTGTTGTAACCGTTGGGTAGCGCCATAATAAATTCATGGGCAGCCGCAATTTTGGCCGCTTCAATAATTTGGTCTGAGGTCGCTTCTGGGCTGGTCAGGGCAATATTATCCTGGACTGTGCCATTAAATAACAGAGTATCCTGCAACACCATCCCGATCTGGCGACGAAGGGAATAGAGTTCCACTTTGGCAATGTCGTAACCATCAATCAAAATTCGCCCGGATAGGGGGGAATAGAGACGAGGGATCAATTTAGTTAAAGTACTCTTACCGGAACCGCTCTGCCCCACAATCCCCACAAAAGCGCCCTTGGGAATTTCTAAGTTAATGTTGGAGAGTTGCAAGGGACCCTGGCTACCAAATCGGAAGGAAACTTCTTCAAACTTAATAGCTCCCTCAATTTCGGGCATGGGAATATTATCCCGATCGATTTCATCCACCTCTTCCCGCGCATCCACAATATCGGCAAGGCGCTCGATGGACATCCCCACTTCCTGAAAATTCTGCCAGAGTTGAGCCAACCGGAGCAGGGGCTGGGTCACATAGCCGGAAATAATCCGAAAAGCAATCAGCTTACCTAGAGTGAATTCCCCATTACTGTTCAAGACTTCAAATGCCCCTACCCACAACACCGCCAAGCTGGAAAAATTGTTCAAAAAGCTACTCAAAGAACTAGCCCAACTAGAAGTTAGAACCGTACGAAAGCCGGCATTGACATAGCGGGCATATTTTTCTTGCCACTGCCAACGGGTTTTTAGTTCGATGTTTTGTGCCTTGACAGTCTGGATACCAGAAATTGCCTCTACTAAATAGGACTGGGTATCGGCATGGCGTTCGGCTCTTACTCTTAATTGTTTCCGAATAATAGGGGAGGCAATAAAAGCTAGACCAACAAAAAATGGCACCGTAATTAAAGCTACTAGGGTAAGTTTCCAGCTATAGACAAACATGATGATAATGTATACCACCGAGAAAAAGGCATCTAAAACCGCAGTCAGGGCAGTGCCAGTAGTAAACGATCGGATATTTTCTAACTCGTTGATCCTGGTGGATAGTTCCCCTACGCGCCGTTGGTCAAAATAAGAGAGGGGTAGACGTAGTAAGTGGTCAATGATTTGGGAACCCATTGCCAGGTCTATACGATTAGTAGTATCGACAAACAAATAAGTTCTTAAAGCAGAAAGAATGGACTCAAAAACTGCCATTCCCAACATCAAGAAACCGAGGGTATAGAGAGTATCGATCGCATTTTGTCCTAATACTTTATCGATAATTACCTGGACAATTAGGGGCTGTGCCAAGCTAAACATCAAAATAAAGAAGGAGGCAACAAAGACCTGAATTAAAATGGCGGAATGCTGTTTAACAAAGGGCCAAAATGCCATCAAACTAAACCGCTCCTGATGCTCCCTGGCACTGGGCTTAATCAGAATAATCATCAGGGGATCGGGGAGTTGCTCTACCAGTTTGCTAATTTTTTTGATGGTCACGCCCCCCGACTCTGGGCTGGCAAATACAACTTCCGAAGGTGTAATGCGATAAATGACGGCAAAGCTGTCCTGCCATTGAATGAGGGCTGGTCCCTTGAGGCGATTTAAGGATGCTACAGGAATTTGAATTAACTGCCCGCTCAAGCCCACCATGTCTAGTAAAAAGCCACTAAATTGGAGAGAAAGTGCCCCCGCTGCCTGGTATTGACTGACAATAATCCGCTCGATTACATCCTGCTTAAACTTGCCCCCCATGTGGGCTGCGAGCATTTTGAGACACATCATCAAACCATCGATCGGTCCTCTGCCGCTGAAGTAGGGATATTGCCGCAAGGACTGACGGGTAACTACTTCTTCCGGGAGGGGAATTTCCTCTGGTGCCCGATTGATCACCAGGGTTGGTGCCCCATTATGTCCATTGCTTAACGCCGGCTTGGTGCCATTGCCATTCTGGACAGCCTCGATCGGGGTAGTATAAAGCCCCACCAATCTTGCCCCCCGATCGGATTCAACTTTAAGGGCTTCCTTGGTCAAATCAACCCTACTTCCTACCGTCCGAGCCTGCCCAGTCGGGTCAGCAACTTCCCCACTGCTAATAACCCAGTCCCATTCTTGGGATAGCCTCTGGGTAGCGGTCACGCCCCTGGGTAGGTGAATAACCCGCGATTCTGCCAGATGGGACAGAGCCAGAGAACGGAGGTCGATGGTCGCTCCAGCCTCACTACTGTGATTGGATTGCGCCAAAAGACTAAATATCTCGCTGAGATGGGGAGTTTGATAAAAATAATCTTGAAAAGCGGTGCTCTGTGCCAAAATTTCTAGAAATTCCTTACTAGGAATAGCGACCACTAACATTTCTTCCGAGGCGATCACGGTTTCACAGGCAATGCCCCTCACTAATCCAATCCAACCAATGATTGCCCCTGGCTGTAACATACCTAAGCTGACTGGGACTTGGGTGCCCGGCGCATAACCTAGAAGCCTCCCCTGCCCTTGATAAATTAGGCAAACTTGGGTGGGTAGGGTATCCTGGACAAAAATTGTCTGCCCGATCCGATATTGCAACAATTGAATCCTGCTCAGTAGTTTCTGCCAGCTATTTCCTTCTAGGAGAGAAAAGGGCTGGATTTGCTTGATGAAAGATTCAATTTCAGTGAGGGTGATCGTTTGGGTCATGGATGCTTAGCCAGGAAATGATTTATTGAATTGATAGATTAGCCTAAAACCATAGGCAAGAATACCACTATGTTTAATACAACACAAATTTTTACCAACTTTGGCAAAATATCCTACTATTTTTAGAATCTAAACTTAAACCCGATCGGTCTTACCATAGTAGTCATTGTTGCTAGTAGTAATTACCCTAACTCAAAGGCGGGTACTATGGAATTGCTGATTAACAAACCTGTAACTGCTTAGTTTTAAGTGAATTTACATTTAAGTTTTAATGCTTCTGATAGTTTGATTTGATACTCCTTGTCCCCAATTTCATAGGCACCAAAGCGCGCTAAATGGGAGTTCATTAGTTGGGCATCAAATAATATAAATTGACGGGATCGTAAATGTTCTACTAGCTTTACCATCGCTACTTTTGATCCTTCAGGGATGCGATAAAACATTGACTCCCCAATAAATGCCCCCCCGATCGTGATCCCCAGAATACCTCCAGCTAGCTGATCCCCCCGCCAAGTTTCAAAACTGTGGGCATAGCCCCAACGGAAAAGCTCTCTATAAATTTCCTTTAGGGCAGGGGAAATCCAGGTTTCCTCCCGATCGGCACAGCCTTCTACCACCTCCAGAAATGCCCGGTCGATCGCCACAGTAAACCAGTTTTGATTGAGGGCACGCCGCAGAGATTTGGGGTAACGAAACCGATCGTCTAGGGGGATCAGGGTACGGAGCCTAGTGCCGTACCATTCGGGAGAACCATCACCGCTGTCCATTAAAAAATAGCCCTGACTATAACCCGCTAAAATTTCTGCTATCGGGAGCATATACACAAAAAAATTAGGGAGGAAGATGAAGACCAACTTCCCCCCGATTATATTAAATTGTTTTTGAACCTCAAGACCTTTATAGGCTGGTCTCGTTTGAATATGAAAGTATTTTGACCTAGAAAATTGCCAAGATGGGGATCGCTTAATATTTTTTTTATATTTCCCTAGATAGATGAAATTATAGAGATAAATACCTAATGACCATAAAAATTAACTGGGGATCAGCAGTTGATAGGAAAGCAAAATTTGTCTATAATTTAACTCCTGTAGAATCAGTAAAAAGGATTGTATGACGCAGATTATCGTAGGCGAAAACGAAGGTATCGAGTCCGCATTACGCCGCTTCAAAAAGAAAATTCAAAAAGCGGGGCTTATAGCTGACGTAAGACGCTGTCAGCATCACGAAACCACCGCCGAAAAACGCAAGCGTAAAGCCGAGAATGCCCGCCGACGTAGTCGTTTTCGTCGCCCCCTCTAAGGATTTTCCTCCATTTAATGACTTACTACATCTCCCCCCGTTTTTTAGACAAAATCGCTATTCACTTCACGAAAAATTTTTTACATCTGCCTAATGTCAAAGTCCCGCTAATTCTTGGCATTCATGGCAGGAAGGGAGAGGGTAAGACCTTTCAATGTGAATTAGCTTTTAAGCTCTTGGGCATTGATCCTGTCCGACTATCGGCGGGGGAGTTAGAAAGTCCTGATGCGGGTGACCCATCCCGATTGATTCGGTTACGCTATAGGGAAGCCGCAGAATTGGTGAGGGTGAGGGGTAGGATGTGCGCCTTGATGATCAACGATATTGATGCGGGGGCGGGCAGAGTAGACAATACCACCCAATACACGGTCAATACCCAGCTAGTCAACGCTACCCTGATGAACATTGCCGATAATCCCACTAATGTCCAACTGCCGGGCAGTTATGACGATCGTCCGATTCGGCGGGTGCCGATTATTGTGACGGGGAATGACTTTTCTACCCTCTATGCCCCCTTGGTGCGGGACGGGCGGATGGAAAAATATTATTGGGAACCCGATCGCGCCGATCGGATTGGCATTGTGGGGGGGATTTTCCCGGAACTGAGCCAGAGGGATGTGATGACTTTGGTGGATCAATTTAGCGGGCAATCGATCGATTTTTTTGGGGCGATTCGTTCCCGTCTATTTGATGAACAGATTAGGCAATTTATTCAGACTGTAGGGATTAGTAATTTATCTTTGCGGGTGGTGAATAGTTTGGAGGCTCCCCCAGAGTTTTATCCGCCGGATTTTAGTATTTCTCATATTATTGCGATCGGTAAACTGTTAGTGGCAGAGCAACAGCGGGTTGAAACTTCCACTTTGAAAGACAGCTACTATAATTTGACCTAAATAGGGTCTCAAATGAATCCCCGCTCTTTATACATTCATATTCCTTTCTGTCGCCGTAAGTGTTTTTACTGCGATTTTGCCATCACCACTGGGGGTAGCAATCTAATGCAAGAATATGTGGATGTTTTATG
>Ga0272446_1003464_pt1 | contig 19812 bp, 18 predicted proteins | sample YNPCB0061_FD_194587 | JGI IMG/M metagenome (GOLD analysis project Ga0272446, IMG submission 194587) | Hot spring microbial mat communities from Yellowstone National Park, WY, United States - YNP-CB-006-1 | ecosystem: Environmental > Aquatic > Thermal springs > Hot (42-90C) > Sediment | place...
CTTGTGGGTGGCTATAGCTTGGGTGTTCACCTCTTCCCATTCCGAACAGAGCAGTTAAGCCCCAAAGCGTCGATGGTACTGGAGTAACATCTGGGAGAGTAGATTGCCGCCCGATTATTATTGCAAAGAAAGGCTGTCCCAAAAGTTTGGGGCAGTCTTTTTTTTTACTCAGTTTTAGAATATGTTGTAAAAATTGATAATGAGTTTTCTGCTTGCAGAATAGCTAAGTAGCTCCACAAAATTAAAGTATTTATGTTTCTTTAAGACAATGTTTTGCGAAAAAGATAGCCTACGGTTTAAACCGTAGGCTATCTTTACAAAATCATAAATCTGCGAAAATCAGCGAAATCTGCAGGCATAATATTTTTTCACGCTTGCTTAAGATTCTCAAGAAGAATTGCTAAAAAAGAGCATCTATCTTTTTGTCTTACTTTGCCAAAATCATATCAGAGGCTTTTTCGGCAATCATAATAGTAGGAGCATTAGTGTTACCGCTTGTAATTTTAGGCATCACAGATGCATCTACTACACGCAAATTTTCAATACCTTTTACTTGTAAAAAACTATTTACAACAGCGTTCTCGTCATTTTCTGCTCCCATTCGGCAAGTGCCTACTGGGTGATAGACACATTCCAAGGTCTTTTGAATGTGTTGCCACAAGAAGTCTTTATCAGTAAATTTTTCAGGAAAATATAGGCTATCACGGCATTTGTCAAAATTCTTCGCAAGCATTACCTCACAGGCTTTTTGCACACCTTTGATAAGCGTTTCTTGGTCTTGTTTTTCTCGTAAATAATTTGGTTGAATGATGGGAGCATCTTTGGGATTTTTTGAGCGAATACTTACATACCCTCTGCTTGTAGGTTGCAATAGAGTAGCCAAAATGGAATATCCACTCTCTCGTGAGTAAGTATCAAGATTGTATAAATCTCGGTTGTAGTCGCCAAGGTGAGCAGGAACAAAATGAAACTGCATATCGGGGCGGTCACTATGGGCATTTACCTTCAAAAACGCATTGGCTTCAAGTGGCGAACCCGTAGCAATACCTTTTCTGAAAAATAGATATTCAAAAATTGCCTTTATCTGCCTGTGTATTTGGAGGTCGTAATTAGCTGTATGCACTTTTGCAGTGGCACTCACGATGGCAAAGCAATGGTCTTGCAAGTTTTTCCCAACGCTGGGTAGGTCTTTTTTTACCTCAATTCCCAAACTTTTTAAGTAATGAGCATCACCCATCCCCGAAAGCATCAGGATTTGAGGCGAGCCGAAAGCCCCTGCCGAAAGAATAACCTCTTTGTGTGCAAATATTTTTTCGGTAGTGTATTTGCCTGTGAGTAACTCAATGCCTTTGGCTTGTCCGCCTTCAATAATAATTTTACTGACAAGCGTTTTAGTGAGAACTTTTAGATTTTTACGACTTAAAGCAGGTTTCAGAAAAGCCGTAGCAGTGCTGTGGCGTTTGCCATCTTTGATGGTGTATTGAAACAAATTTGTGCCTTCTTGCCTTTCACCATTAAAATCGGGATTGAAAGGAATACCACACTCCATACAAGCCTCAATGAAGGCATCAGACACGCTATAATGCGTATGTGGCGACCTTACATTGAGCAAACCGCCTTTGCCGTGATACTGGGGGTTGAGTTTCTCGTAATCTTCGTTATTTTCAGATTTGATGAAATAAGGTAGTACCTCCTCATAGCTCCAACCCTGACAGCCCATACTTGCCCAATCGTTGTAATCTTCGGCATTGCCTCTGATGTAAGCCATTGCATTGGTAGAACTGCTACCCCCGAGCGTTTTGCCTCGTGGCTGAAAAAGTCTGCGTCCATTTAGTATTTCTTGCGGTTCGGAATAAAAAGCCCAATCTACCGAAGTTCGGTTCAGTTTGGTGTAGGCGGCAGGTACGTGAATTTCAAATTTACTATCTTTTGCACCTGCTTCTATAAGTAAAACCGAATTGGCAGAGTTTTCTGAAAGCCTATTAGCCAACACGCAGCCCGCTGAACCCGCCCCAATGATAATGTAATCGTACATAAGCATAAATCTTGCTCTACAATTTACAAGGTTTTTGTATAACAATAAAACTTTTTTGGAAACATTTTTGCTACAAGCCTTGAAAAATACTTAATATTGTCAAAACTTTCTCTTACTTACCCTTGAAAGCTAAACTCATCATATTTCTTTATTTTCTTGTTTCAGCTGTACAGGCTCAAAAAACACCTATTGATAGCCTCAAAAATATTCTAAGTACCAATATTAACGACACGCTACGTGTGAATATCCTCAATCAAATTTCCTTTCTCCTAAGAAATAGCGATATAAAAACCTCCTTCAATTATGCTTTGCAAGCTAATGAACTTGCAAAAAAAATCAACTACAAGAACGGCATTGCCGAAAGTTATGGTTATATGGGCTTACTTTATTACAGAGAAGGCAAACACGACCTTTCGGTAGAAGCCCACCTCAAATCGCTTAGATTGTACGAAGAACTCGGCAACAAAAGATTTATCGCCTTCCGTTACAACGATTTGGGCAATGTATACGTAGAACAAGAATTTTACGACAGAGCCAGAGCAAATTTTAACCTCTCTTTATCTATCAAAGAGCAAATCAAAGATGAAGAAGGTATTATAACTACAATGAAAAACATTGCCAACCTATACGTACATCAACGCAACTACCCCAAAGCCTTAGAGATATGCTTACGTATTCTGCCCCGAGCCGAAAAAGTCAATAATCCGAAAACAATTGCCGATATTCATAGCTTCATTGCAGAATGTTATTTGCATCAGGATAGTCTGGCAAAAGCAATGCTTTACTACGAAAAAGTGTACGAAGTACGTCTTAAAGCCAATGACCAATACACGATACCCCGCTTACTCAATGGCATTGGGAGGGTATATTTTAAACAAAAAAATTACCAAAAAGCAAAAGAAACTTACGAAAAATCCATTGAAATCGCTCAAAAAAATAATATTAAAGTCGCCTTGAAAAGAGCCTACGAATATCTGGCAGACCTCTACGAAGCCCAAAAAGAGTACGAAAAAGCCTTTTATTACGAAAAACTTGCCAACGCCTATAAAGACTCGCTCTATAGCCAAAAATCTAATGACCGAATAGCTGTTTTGCAATTCATATTTGATGATGAAAAAAATCAAGCCGAACAAAAAAAGGAAAAGCAAGTACAAAAAGTAAAAATTCAGAACCAGCAAATAGTGATTTTAGCATCTTCTGTTGTGGCAGTTTTATTAGCAGTTCTTACCCTGATGCTTTGGAAAAATAACCAAAACAAGACAAAGAGAAATAAGATTTTGTACGAGCAAAAGCAAGAAATAGAGGTGCAGAATAGAAACATCAGAGCAAGCATTATGTATGCTCAAAGAATACAAGAAGCTATTTTGCCACGGGAGCAAGATTTTAGCAATTATTTTAGAGATAATTTTTTGTTGTACCTGCCCAAGGATATTGTCAGTGGTGATTTTTATTGGCTCTATGCCATCAGCAATCCACAATCAGAGTATTGCGGACAGCGAATCGTTGCTGTTGCCGACTGCACAGGACACGGCGTTCCCGGCGGATTTATGAGTATGATTGGTAACGATTTGCTTGACAAAATCATCATTGAAAGGGAAATTTATGACCCTGCCTCTATTCTGGAGGTACTCAATGTCTCTTTGAACGAAGTACTCAACAAGGATACTACCAACAATATGGACGGAATGGAAATAGCTATATGTAGAATAGACACCCTCACAAGACAAATCGTTTATGCAGGCTCTATGATTTCACTGCTGATTTTTGAAGATGGCGAACTTACAGAATACCCCGCCGACAAATATTACTTGGGTGGAAGACACAGAGATTTAGCAGAAAACCCCGAATTTTCTTTACGAGAAATAACTCTCAAAAGCGACAATAGCTTTATTTATCTTTCTACCGATGGCTTCCAAGACCAGTTAGGAGGTGAAAAATACAGAAAATTTAGCTCTAAGCGTTTCAAGGCTCTCCTGAGTGAGTTGCAGTGCAAGTCATTCCCAGAACAGAAAGAGATACTCTATACCAAACTCAAAGATTGGCAAGGACATTATCCTCAAACTGATGATGTGTTGGTTTTGGGACTGAAAATATAACACCAGAAATGCTTTCTGTACTTTTTTGGGCATATTTGCCTATGAAATCATTTTTGAACTTTTGTAGTGAAAACTCTATTTTTGTAAAAAATTACAAACTGCTATGAACTGGAACATCATTTGGCAAAGCCCCGAAAAAACAGCCCAAGCAATTGCTAGCATTGCTTTTATTTCGTTATTAGCTTTTGAATTTTGGATACATCTAAAAAAACGCCTCAAACTTTTTGAAACCAAAGATACCACCGTAAATCTTACTTTGGGCTTACTTACTTCTTTTACCAAAGTCTTTGTAAAAGGAATAACCTTAGTTTATTTTGAGTGGCTGGGGCAATGGAAAATTTGGGAAATTCCTACTACGTGGTGGAGCATTATCTTATTGATTTTGCTAAACGATTTGACATTTTATTGGTATCATCGTCTTTCTCACGAAAGTCGTTTTTTTTGGGCAATGCACGTAGCTCATCACTCTTCTGAAATCCTTAATACTTCTACGGCTATTCGTGGTAATTTTTTACATTTTTGGTATAGATTTGTGTTTTGGTCGCCTTTGGCACTGATGGGCTTTGCTCCGATAATGATTGTTTTGATAGATGAAATCGGTTTTTACTACCAGATGTACATTCACACCAAAATTTTTAAGAAATTTCCTAATTGGTTTGAGTACGTTTTCAATACGCCCTCGCATCATCGCGTACATCACGCTACCAACCCCGAATACATTGACAAAAACTATGGAGCTATGCTGATTATATGGGATAGGCTGTTTGGCACTTTTACGCCCGAAGTCGCTGAACCTCACTACGGACTTACCAAACACCAGCCCAAGAAAAACAATATTTTCAGCATTATCACACACGAGTTTGTTTATATCTGGCAAGACCTTCGCCAAGCCAAGTCATTTAGACAAATGTGGCAGATACTTTTCGGCAGACCATAAAAAGCAGAAAAGCACAGATGAAGATATAATTTGATGCTATTAGACACAAGACATTAGAAGTTTGTAGATTGACAAACTTGACCTTGTACCTTCTTCATTTTAAACGTGATGATTTATGATTTTCTTCACATTATCCCCAAACAAGACCTCTTGAACAGTAGGATACGCCAAGAAATCGTGAGGGAATCCTAAATCTATGGCACTTAGTTCGTTGAGTTCTTGCATCATTTCCTTAGATAACTCAAAACGCAAGCAACCTAAACTATCTTCAATTTGTGAGAGTTTTCTTGCCCCCAGGATTGGGATAATTTGTTGGTCTTTCCCACGCAACCAATTCAAGGCAACTTGTGCGGGGGTATGCCCTAATTTTTGAGCGATTTCTGCTACTTTTCGGGCAATTTGTCGGTTTTGTTCATTTATTTTTCGGCTGTTTTCTGTAAGTCTGCCATCTTTGTCTATACTTTCATTGTACTTTCCTGTAAGCATACCTGCCCCCAAAGGCGACCAAGGCGTAATTGCCAAGCCAAAATGTTTTGCCATAGGTATCAAATCGCGTTCGGGAGTACGCTGAATAAGGCTGTATTCTATTTGCAAACCCACAAAAGCCTCCCAACCACGTAGCGTAGCCAAAGTATTGGCTTGTGCCACCACCCAAGCGGGTGTATCGGAGATGCCTATGTAATGAACTTTCCCCGAACTTACCAAATCATCTAAGCCACGCATTACTTCCTCAACGGGTGTAGTGAAATCCCACATATGTACCCAAAGCAGGTCAATGTAGTCGGTTTGGAGGCGTTTGAGGCTTGTTTCTACCGAACGCATCATATTTTTTCGGTGATTTCCCGAAGCGTTGGGGTCTTTGCGGTCATCGTAGAGTGTGTATTTAGTAGCCAGTACGAAGTAATCTCTTTGCGAAGCAATGAACTCCCCCAGCCACTTTTCGCTTGTACCTTCTGTATAGCGATTGGCTGTATCTACAAAATTCCCGCCTTTTTCTACGAAAGCATCAAATATTCTTTTACTTTCCTCTTTATCTGCACCTGTTCCCCATTCTGTCCCAAAGGTCATTGTTCCTAAGCACAATTCCGAAACACGCAAGCCACTTTTGCCAAAAAGTTTGTAAAGCATATCAATAGGGTTTAAAAAGTTCTAAAATTGCTATTTTATTACAAATAGCAGATATGAGTACAAAAAAGCAAGTTTTGTAAGTTTTTTTTTGCTAATTTTTTGAAAAAATTTGATAACTATGTTTTTAGACCTCTTCACTTGCTCCAAGAACAAAAAGCATTTGGCTAATTTATTGAACTTGGCTAAGGCTGATGGTTTTTTTCATCTTAATGAATATGAGTTTTTGTTGGTAGTAGCTCGTAAATACGGGGTTTCTGCTGATTATTTGCAAAAAATACAAAAACAGGGTAGTTCCTTGCTCTATCATCTACCCAAAAATAGTTTAGAACGTTTCCATTATTGGTATGATTTGATGAATATGGTACTTGCCGACAACATCATTCACGAGAAAGAGTTGGAGTACTGCGAGCAAATGGCAAAAATATTTGGCTACAAACCCGAAATGATTGACATCACGCTCAAGCAAATTAAAGAAGGGAAAAACCACGAAGAACTTTTTGCCTTTCTGGTAGAAAAAAAATTGTTGGAGAACGGATAAATTCTCTTAAGAACTTATTTTTTCGCTTGTTTTTCCTATTTTTGTTCAAAAAATGGGAAAATGGAAAACGTATCTGAAAAAATCGCCGCCTTTTTGCTCGATATTGAAGCCGTAAAACTTCGCCCCAAAGAGCCGTTTCAATGGACATCAGGTTGGCTTTCACCTATTTACTGCGACAATCGTCTCACACTCTCTTATCCGCATATTCGTAGTTACATCAAAAATGCTTTCCTTTCGCTTATACAAAGCAACTATCCTGAGGTAGAAGTAATTGCAGGAGTGGCTACCGCAGGCATTCCACAAGGAGCAATGCTCGCCGATACACTTAATTTGCCTTTTGCGTATGTGCGTTCCGAACCTAAAAAACACGGCTTAGGCAACCAAATTGAAGGTAAAATACAACAGGGACAAAAAATTATCGTTATCGAAGATTTGGTCTCTACGGGAGGCAGTTCGCTGAAAGCAGTAGAGGCTCTCAGAGAAGCAGGTGGAAATATCTTAGCCTTACTTTCTATTATGACTTACAATTTTGAGCAAGCTCAAAAAGCCTTCGAACTTGCTCAATTGCCTTTTCATAGCCTTAGCAATTACAACCAAATTCTTATAGAAGCTATGCGAAAAAACTTAATCAGCGAAAAAGCAATGGCATCACTACAAGAATGGCGTAAAAACCCCGAAACTTGGAAAGGAAGCAGTTTGTAAGTAAGTAAATTGGATAAAGGAGAAAGGAATAAAGGCAAAGCATTATCCATCAAATTTTTGAAAAAAATCAACCAGATGAAAGTAAAACTTTTAAGTATTACCAAAAATTTTCTACTTGTATTCCTTGGAGTAATATCGGCAGGTTTTGGCTTAAAGGGCTTTCTTTTGCCCAATGCCTTTATAGATGGAGGCGTAACAGGAATATCTATGCTTACGGCTAAACTCACGAATATACCTCTGCCTGTTCTTTTAGTTTGTATCAACATTCCTTTCTTGGTTTTGGGTTTGGCTCAAATTGGACGAAATTTTACCATTAAAAGCATCATTGCTATTTCGGGTTTGGCTTTGGCTATCAGCTTTATCAACTATCCGATAGTAACCTCGGACAAACTTTTAGTAGCTGTATTTGGGGGCTTTTTTTTGGGCGGTGGTATCGGTTTGGCGGTACGAGGCGGAGCCGTATTAGACGGAACAGAAGTCTTGGCTATTTATCTAAGCCGAAAAACAGGTATGACCGTAGGAGATGTAATTTTGGTCTTCAACATTCTGATTTTTTCGGTAGCGGCTTATCTGCTTTCCGTAGAAATAGCTTTGTATGCCATTCTTACATATCTCTCTGCTTCCAAAACCGTAGATTTTGCCATAGAAGGCATCGAAGAATATACAGGCGTTACGATAATTTCTGCCAAAAGTGAGGAAATCAGGCAAATGATTATCAAAGAAATGGGACGAGGCGTAACAATTTATGTAGGAAAAAGAGGCTATACACCCAATAACGAAACGCCACCAATGGTAGATATTATTTACACGGTTGTTACACGCTTAGAAGTAGCCCGCTTGCAAGCCGAAGTAGAAGATATAGACCCGCAGGCTTTTATCATAATGAATAGCATCAAAGATACCAAAGGAGGAATGATAAAAAAACGCCCACTCAAACACTGAAAATCTTATGCTGAAAGTCGCTTTACTGCAAAGCAATTTGTATTGGGAAAATATTACGGCAAATTTGGCAATGTTTGAGGAAAAAATTAGCCAAATCAGCACCGCTGTTGATTTGATTATCTTGCCCGAAATGTTTAGTACAGGCTTTACAATGAATGCTCTCTCCTTAGCCGAACCTATGAACCTGACCACCTGCAAATGGCTCGTACAACAAGCCCGAAAAATGCAAGCTGTAATGGTTGGCAGTTGTATTATCAAAGAAAAAGATAAATTTTACAATCGCTTGCTTTGGGTTGAGCCAAACGGAAATATTGATTTCTACGACAAAAAACACCTTTTCCGAATGGCAGGGGAGCATCAGGTTTATACGGCTGGTAATAAAAAAATCATCAAGAAAATCAAAGAGTGGAACATTTGTCCGCTTATTTGCTACGATTTGCGTTTTCCTGTATGGAGCAGAAACGTACATTTAGCCTATGACCTTTTGCTATACATTGCCAACTGGCCTAACCCTCGTCTCAACGTCTGGGATATACTTTTGCAAGCAAGAGCCGTAGAAAATTTGGCTTTCTGCGTAGGGGTAAATAGAGTTGGCACAGATAACAGAGGCAACCAATACAGCGGAAATTCTGCTGTTTATGACTTCAAAGGGCAATGTTTGCTCAAAATTAGCGATGGCAGAGAAGCTACCGAAATTATCTCTTTGGACAAAACGCCTCTTGATGAATTTAGAGCAAAATTTCCAATTCATTTAGATGCTGATGCGTTTAGCCTTTCAGCACCCGCCAACGATACAAGCCAAGTTTCGTGAGAAAATATTTGAACGAAACTCCCAAAACCCCAAAACCATATTTCATACTACGCCTGAAATTGATAGAGGAAGCCTCTTTGAAATATTTAGTAGGGCAGGTTACTTCGGCAATCTCAAAACCATTGTAAAAAATTTGAGCTATCATTTCGTTATCAAATACAAAATCATCAGAATTGTGTGTAAAGTCTAATTTTTTTAGCACTTCTGCCGAAAATGCTCGGTAGCCTGTGTGGTATTCAGAAAGTTTTTGGCTCATCAGTAAATTTTGCACAAAAGTAAGCCCACGATTAGCAATATATTTGTACAAAGGCATACCTCCTTTCAAAGCACCTTTGCCGAGTATCCGAGAGCCAAAAACTACGGGATAAAGTTCGTTGCCGATAATGGAAATCATTGCCAGAAGCAACTTGGGCGTGTATTGATAGTCGGGGTGAAGCATAATTACAATATCTGCTCCCAGTTCAAGAGCCTTTTTGTAGCAAGATTTTTGGTTTCCGCCATACCCTTTGTTTTTCTCGTGAATGATGATGTGTTTAATTCCCAGACTTTGAGCAACTTTTACAGTATCGTCTTTGCTGGCGTCATCAACCAAAACTACTTCATCTACATAATCAAGCGGAATTTCTCTGTAAGTTTGCTCTAAGGTTTTTGCGGCGTTGTAGGCGGGTAAAACTACTACTACTTTCTTATTCTGGTACATAATTAAAAAAATCTTGTGGCAAAAAAATAAAAAAACGGCATTTTTTGCAAAAAAGTACAAAAAACATTTTGCCGTTTTTATTTTATACTCAAAAATGAGTGGTTTTACACTTTTCTGTACGTTTCGGCTCATTTCGGCTTCGCTCAATGAACACGCTCAACGTACAGAAAAGCAAGTTTTCTCAAAACTTTTTACAAAAACCACTTTTGAATGAGTATAATGGTGCAAAGCTATTGGTCTTCTCTAAGAAAAAGGGTTCAATCAAAAAACTTTTTTATCAATGTTGATACTCGCTCCGAGTTAGAACTTTCCCCTTCTAATATTTTCTTAAACTCCTTTTCTTCGGAGCTGTCCATTCGGTTTTCAAAGCTAACTTGTTCCAGATTTACTGATTTCCCTGCCATCTGCCAAGCAGGAAACAAACGCTCTTTAACAATCGTGAATCCTATCATGATAGGGTTGTAATGACGTTTATCCTGCTTTATCTTATCGTAAAGGTTTTTCAAATCTTCGTAGTTTCCCTCAATGCACTGCAAAAACTTCTTATCTGAATACAATAACACACCTGTAATGTTCTTCTTCTGATTATTTCTAACACTGCTTTCCAAAATTTGCTCTATATCTTTTGCTGTGCAAAAGTTAGAGCGACTGCTTACGTAAATGAGTTGTGAGAGCATAATTGAAAAAATTTTAGGTTTGATACCTTTGTAACTTTCAAAAGACTAAAATGTTTCTAAAATATCTTTTGAACCTTGCAAATTACAGAGCTAAGGACGATTTTTTACAAAGTGTTTTGTATCTTTGCAGACGAACTACCAAATACTCTACTCAACTATTTATGAGCAAAGAAAGAATACCTGTTAGTGGCTTGTTTGAAAACTGGTTTTTAGATTATGCCTCCTATGTAATTTTAGAACGTGCTATCCCCGCCCTTGAAGACGGCTTGAAGCCCGTACAAAGGCGTATCTTGCACGCTATGAAGCAAATGGATGATGGGCGTTACAATAAAGTTGCCAATATCATCGGGCAAGCGATGCAGTACCACCCACACGGAGATGCGGCTATTTCGGAGGCAATGATAGGTTTAGGACAGAAAGATTTACTCATTGATACGCAAGGTAATTGGGGCGATATTCGCACAGGTGATAGTGCGGCTGCTTCGCGTTATATTGAGGCACGTCTTACCAAATTTGCCTTAGAAGTTGCCTTCAACCCTGCCACTACCGAATGGCAACTTTCGTATGATGGCAGAAAAAAAGAACCTATCACGCTCCCAATGAAATTTCCACTGCTTTTGGCACAAGGCGTTGAGGGCATTGCCGTTGGGCTTTCTACCAAAATATTACCGCATAATTTCTGCGAACTCATTGAAGCCTCTATTGATATTCTCAAAGGAAAACCTACACAGATATTACCCGATTTCCCCACAGGCGGACTTATTGACGTGAGCGACTACCGAGCAGGGCAAAGAGGTGGAAAAGTAAAAGTGAGAGCTAAAATTGAAAAAATTGATAATAAAACCATTGTCATTCGTGAAATTCCTTTTTCTACGACCACCAACTCGCTGATAGACTCTATCCTCAAAGCCGTAGAGCAAGGGAAAATCAAAATAAAAAATGTGGTGGATAATACCGCCAAAGAAGTGGAAGTCATCATCAATTTAGCAAGTGGTGTTTCGCCCGAAATTACCATCGATGCTCTCTATGCTTTTACCGATTGTGAAGTTTCTATCTCTCCCAATGCCTGCCTGATTGCCGAGCAAAAACCTATTTTTACTAATGTAGATGAAATTTTACGCCTTTCTACACTTCGCACCAAAGAACTCTTGCGTAAGGAATTAGAAATCTTGAAAAAAGATTTGCAAGAAAAAATCTTATCCGCTTCGCTTGAAAAAATTTTTATAGAAAATCGTATTTATCGCAAAATAGAAGAAGCCGAAACGTGGGAGCAGGTTTTACAAATCATTAGCAAAGGCTTAGAACCTTTTAAAAATCAATTTTACAGAGAACTTACCGAAGACGATTTGGTAAAACTAACTGAAATTCGTATCAAACGCATTTCCAAATATGATGCCCAAAAAGCCGAAGAACAACTCCGCCAATACCAAGCCGATTTGGAAGAAACCGAAAATAACCTTGCTAACCTCACCGAGTATGCTATTTTGTACTTCAAGAACCTTTTGAAGAAGTATGGCAAAGGCAGAGAACGCAAAACAACCATCACTACCTTTGGCACTATTCAGGCTACGCAAGTGGTGGCAAATAATACCAAACTTTACGTAAATAAAGCCGACGGCTTTATCGGTTACGGACTGAAAAAAGATGAATTTGTTTGTGATTGTGCCGATATTGATGATATTATTGTATTCCGTGCCGATGGTAAGTTTTTGGTTACAAAAATTGCTGAAAAAACCTTTGTAGGCAAAGATATTATTCACGTAGGCGTTTTTGACAAAAACGATACACGAATGACCTACAATATGGCTTATCGCGACGGCTTGGCAGGCAACACTTATGTAAAACGCTTTCAGATTGGGGGAGTTACCCGCGACAAAGAGTACGACCTCACAAAAGGCGAAGCAAAATCAAAAATTCTTTACTTTTCGGCAAATCCTAATGGCGAAGCCGAAAAAATAAAAATCACGCTTTCGGCAAATTGTAAAGCCAAAAATAAAGTGTTTGAATACGATTTTGCCGAATTGGACATCAAAGGAAGAAGTAGCATAGGAAACATTCTTACGAAATATCCCGTCAAGAAAATTGAAAGAACTTCGCAGGGGATTTCTACACTTGGTAAACTGCAAATTTGGTATGATAGCATCACAGGCGAACTCAATACCCAAGAAAGAGGTATTTTGCTGGGTGGTTTTGAAGGTGAAGATAAAATTTTGGTAGTCTATAAAGATGGCAACTACGAAATCAAAAATTATGATATTCGCAGATTCGACCCGCTCAAAGTGGAATTAGTAGAGAAATTTAGCCCTGAAAAAATCATTACTTGCGTCTATTTCAGTGGCGAACACAAGCAGTATTTTGCCAAACGTTTCAAAATAGAAACCACCACACAAGACAAGCTATTTAATTTTATTGGCGAACACTCCGCCTCTAAGCTCGTATTAGCTACTACACAAGCCCAACCACAAGTGAAGGTAGTTTATCAGAAACCAAACGAAAAAACGTGGAGCGAATTTGTCTATGATTTGGACGTTTTGGCAGAAGTAAAAGGTTGGAAGGCACTTGGCAACAAAATGCCCGTACAAAAAGTTAAAGAGATGGTACTTCTGCAAAATGATATTGCTAAGGAAGAAAAACTACAAATGGAATTGTTCAAATGAACCCAAATATACGACAGGTTTTTTTGGAGGCTTCGCAGAAATTCTTGGCTCTCAAAGACCTTGAACAACTCTTGGAAACTTCCGAGAAAAAAGATAGTCCGTTATTTTTAGCGTACAAAGCGGCTACGTTGGCTTTGTATGCTAAATATTCGCTTGTACCTGCTATGAAGTTGAGTTATTTTCTGCAAGCAAGCGGACTTTTAGAACAAGCCATTGCTGAAAATCCCGAAAATATTGAAATTCGTTTCATTCGTTTTGCCGTAGAACATCACCTGCCTGCTGCTGCCTCAAACTATGCTCTTCATTTAAGAGAAGACAAAAAAATTATCATAGAAAACCTTGTCAGAAGCAAGCTGAACAGGGCGTTTAAGGCGTCTATCGCTCAGATACTTTGGCACTCGGGTTTATGTACTTTTGCCGATAAAAAAGTGCTTGAAAAATACATTCCTGCCGAAAATTAAGGCTTTGCTTTTGATGTTTTCAAAGCCTTTTTGTAACTTGCTTTTCCAAATGTTACAAAAACACTGCTATTGATGAGAGCGTTTTTTTTCATTGCTATTTTTCTTTGTTTCGGTAAGCTATTAGCCCAAGAAAAAGAAATCGTATATTCGCTTCAAAAAGATGAACAAATTGCTGTTTATGAAAACGCCTTAGGCGTGTATCAGTCGCGTTTGGGCTTTGCCTTCGTGATAGATAATACCACCAAAAATACACGCAAATATTGTGTCAATAAGGTTTTATACGAAAACTTTACTCGTAAATCTATCGAACAGCCCCGCCTTACCAATGAGCATTGGGGTGTCGTAGATACTCGTAAAGATAGCAATATTGTGATTTTCGACGGCTATCGTGTGGCTAAGTACCCCAAAACCAAAAGAACCTTTGATTTACGTATTACCAAAAGGCTTTACGGCTATGTGATTTATGATGAACCCTCTGCCGAATACAACGTGATTGTCAATGGCTTTGTGTATGGACCTTACACCAATTTGCTTAATTACTACCTTAGCCCCGACGGAACAAACTGGGCAGTAAGCTACTACGAAAATGCAGGCTCACACTATAATTATTTCATCAAATTTAACAATCAGCGTATATTAGGACCCTACAAAAACATCTATGATTTTGCCTTGCTCAACAACAATCAGTGGGTACTTGTTGCCGAAGCCTCAAACAATAACAATAAAATTTATCTTGCTAACCAAAAAGGCGATATTGGCTTCTTTGATAAAGAACTGCAAGGCAAGCCCGTAGAAATCAAGCTACTTTATACCCACCAAAACTACGCAATGAATGTAGTAAAAGACCAAAAAATTTATTTTATGGTGAATGGTGAAGTTTTTGGTCCTTACGAAGAATTTGTAAAACAAACCGACTTGGGCATCAAGCCCGATAGGTTCAATTATGTGGTTGGAAAAAAAAATACACTCTACTACCGCGATAAGCCTATTTTGGATAATGTACGCAAATTCACCGTGAGCGATAGCCGAAATACTATTGCTATTGTTCTCTACAACGACCAACTTATTCTGAACGGCAAAACTAACTTAGGAACTTTCAAAAACATAGAAAAAATAGACTTCCCCGACGGCAAAGAGGATTTTTACTTTTGGACAAAAGAAAAAGAAAACGAAACCGAATACGCCCTCCACGCCTACATCAACAACAAGGTGAATAAACTTGGGACTTACAAAATGACTTTGCAGGGCAATACGCTGCCCGATGTACATTTTGCCCCTAGCGAAAAAAATTGGGGTTTTTCGTATATAAACGAGAAACAAGAAGCCAAAATCGTGGTCGATGGCAAAGAATATGATACAAATTTTATCAATGAAGTTTCTCTTTATGCCCAAGAGGGCAAAGAGTATGCCGCTTGGCTAAGCGTAGAAGGGCAAAACATAATTCTTAATAAAATCGCTTTTGAATGAAATCTTTGATACCATATTGCTTTTTATTTTTGCCTATTTATCAGGTCTTGGCTCAGCATAACCCAAGCCAAATACGTAATTTTGACCAAGAAAAGCTCGAAAAGCTAAGAAATAATCCTAATTTTATTTATGAAGAGGACATTGAAGAATACAAAAAATATGATGCAGATTGGGAGTACAAACGCTGGCGTTGGGAGCAAGAGCAGAAAAGACACAACGAACAAAACAAAGATTGGGAAATAAAAAAAGTAAGAACGCAAGAAGGAGCAAATTTTGACTTGGATTTTAGCTTGGGAAAGAGTGCTATTTATATTGCCGCTGCTATAACAATTATTTTTCTGCTTTTGGCTCTTCTGGGAATAGACCTGCGTAGCCTTCTGCGAAAAAATAAAGCCGTCGTAGAAAATCTTGAAGACCAAGACTGGCAAGACCTACAACAGGGAAGTCTGGATAAACTCATAGAACAAGCTATCGCCAAAGAGCAATACAATTTGGCTATTCGCTATGCGTTCCTGAAATCTTTGCAACTGCTTGCTCAAAAAAATTATGTCCAACTGCAAAAAGAAAAAACCAATGCCGAGTATCAAAAAGAATTAAATCAATCAAAAAAAGATTTACTGAAAGACTTTGCGTGGCAAAGTCGCATTTTTGCATACACACAATACGGAGAATTTGAGGTGAGTAAAAGTCAGTTTGATAGCATTTACCCCAAATTCAAATCTTTCTATCAGAGTATTTGAGTTTTTTTGTGTCAATGAAACATTTTGTTTTTGTTTGTTTTACGCTACTTTCGCTACAAGCCTTTACACAAAAAAGACTAAGCATTGAGCAGATACTTCAGCTTGCTGAGGAGAGCTCGGTAGATGCCCACCAAGCCGAAAAATTGGCACAAATCAGCTATTGGCAGTATCGCTTTCATCAATCTAATAACAAGCCTCGTTTTATGCTCAATGGCGAGTTGCCTAATTTGAGCCGAACCATTATCCCCGTAACGCAAAATGATGGTTCAGAAACTTTTAGAGAGAGAAGTTTGGCTACCTCTCAGTTAGACCTGTCTTTGATGCAAAATATAGCCCCAACGGGAGGCACTTTTTTTGCTTCTTCACAGCTCAATAGGATAGATATTTTTGGCTCGCCCAATACCACTTCTTATTTGTCTTATCCTGTGCTGGTTGGGGTACGCCAACCCATCGGGCATTTCAATTCCTTAAAATGGGCAAATAAAATTGAGCCTTTACGATTTGTTGAGTCGCGAAAAAAATACAGAGAGGACTTAGAGCTAAGCAAAATAAGAGGTCTGAAACTATTTTTTGCTTTGCTCCTTGCTCAGGAAAGTATAGAAATGAGCAAACTCCAAAAAGCCAATGCCGACACGCTTTTACTTCTTGCCAAAAACCGCTTTTCAGTAGGAAAAATAAATAAAAATGAACTTTTGAGAAACGAAATCAATGCCCTACAAGCAGAGCAAGAGCAAGCACAAGCACTCAACGAATATGCTTTTGCCCTCAAACAACTACAATTATTTTTGGGAACAAATGAGGATTTTTTACTGACTTACCCCAGTGCTGTATCAAGCAATATTAGCATTGATGAAGAAATAGCTTTGGAAAGAATGAGGCAGAATAGCAGAAAGGCTATTTCCCTGCAAAGAAAGCTGATTGAAGCCGATAAAGAAGTAGCACAAGCCAAAGCTAATGCAGGATTAAAAATGGACTTTACGCTCTCTTTTGGTCTTTCGAGAAGTGCTGATGATATTAGAAATGTTTATACAAGACTGCAAGACCAAGAAAATGCTCGTATTTCTTTTCAAATTCCTATTCTTGATTGGCAGAGAGGCAAAGCGGAGGTGAAAATAGCAACGCTACAAAAACAATATGTTCAGATACAAACAGAGCAAGAACTGCAAAACTTAGAATTAGAACTTTCCCGACAAATTAGAGATTGGCAACTCGCCCAAAAACAATGGATAATTGCAGAAAAAACAAAGCAAATAACAGAAAAAAGTTATTTGATGACACTCCAAGACTATCAGAACGGCTTGACAAATATTACAGAACTCGACAAAGCTCTTGCTTCCAAGAATATCGCCTTCCAAAATTATCTAAGACAATTAGAAACCCTTTGGATAGGATATTATACTGTCAGAGGGCTTACTCTATACGATTTTGAAAAAAATATTCCATTAGACTGAACAAAAAAATTTGCAACATTGTTGCCTATGTGTTACATTTGCAACATTGTTGTAATTTATGAAAAAAACTGCTATCAAATCTTTTTTAGAAAAACTTGGCTTTTCACTCTCAATGATTTGTGCTTTGCACTGTCTTACTATGCCTTTTGTTTTGGCTTTTCTGCCTGCTTTTGCTGAGTTTCTTCCCGAAGAAATCGAGTTACTTATCATTTTGCTTAGTTTTCTGATAGCTACCGCTATTGTAGGTAAGGACACAAATATTCACAAAAAAATTTTGCCTCTTTTTCTACTAATCGTAGCTTTCGCGGTGCTTATCTTAGCAAACCTTTTCGCCCATAACCACCTATTTGACATTCTGGGCATAATAGGCATTATCGCTGCTTACTTGCTTAATTGGCACTATCTCCGAAAAACAAAAGTTTGTGCTTGTGCATAAAAGAGATTTTATCCTTTTTATCAATTCTACTCATCTCTTCTATTCAAAGGAAAAACCTGCGTATTTTTTTAGACAATTTCAGGAAAACCTGTTATTTTTGAACCTACTAATGTAGAAGTTCCTCTCCGAGAGTTAGTTCTTGAAATAACAAAATTGATATTTTGTATAGAAATGACAGCTATACCCAGCTATGATGCAAGATCTTTTATTCGAGTATTAGAGGGGGGTTCAACATTTCCCCTATTGGTTGATGTAGATGAAGGGCAGTCTTTTGTTGTTAAAGCCTTCACAAAAGAGCATATTCAACAAACATCTGCTACCTTTTGCGAGTTTTTGGGGAACATTTTGGCTAAGGAATTTGGTATAGAAACTTTAGAATGTGCTTTGATGAACCTGACAACAAGTTTTATAGATAGTTTGCCAAAACAAGTACAAGAAAGAATAAGTAAGTCAGGTGATGGGCTTAAATTTTGTTGCAGATATTCGGAGGGAGCAGGTACTTACACACACTCCTTGGGCAAGTTCATTAGCAAAAGTAATCATATTGCAAATATTTTTGCTTACGATATCCTAATCAGAAACGTTGATAGAACCAAGGCAAAGCCAAATATATTACTACAAAATAATAGCATATACTTAATTGACCACGAGCTTAGTTTTGATGTTGATGAAAAATATTTGTATAAATTCAATAATTTGGATACTTCGGTTTACCCTTTTGAAAGTCATATTTTCTATGAGAGCCTGAAAAAAACAAGAAAAGATAAACTAAATCTATTTGATGAGTTTGAAGAAAACCTAAAACGTTTAAACTTGCAAGTAATAGAGGAACTTATCTCATTTTTGAAAAATAAAAATATTTGGACAGCTAAGAACTACTTAATTAGCTATTTTTCGGAAGTAAAAAAACAATCATACAAATTCGTACAGATGCTTCAAATGATGATAAAATGAGCAAGCATTTTCTATACAGCCTTTTGAAATATACACATTCACAAGTTTTAGAAGAAACTTTTAATGTGGGTATTTTATTTTTTTGTCCCGATACAAAAGAAGTGAGATTTTTATACCCCGAAAAATTAGATAGGGTTAGGAAACTTTATCCAAATTTTTCGGAAAACCTCCTCAAAGAATACCTAAAAGGATTTAAATCGCAAGCCTTGCGGATAAGCCGTGAAATAAAATTTGAGGAAGATTTTAATATTTTAATAAATGATTACTTTCTACCCATAGATGCAACTTTTTTAAGTTTTTCGAAACCTAAAAAAGTTATACTTGACAAGAATATAGATGAATATATCAAATTGTATTACCACAAATACTTTTCTGTTTATGATGTAAATGCTTCTACTACTCAAAAGATAGATGAAAAATTTATCATAAAAAATTTTAAAAGTCAGATAGAAAATTTAAAAAATGATAAAATTAAAGATAGAATTAAAATTAGAGAGGACATTATTAAAATGCAATATACAGACTTAAAAACCGATGGTTATTGGCTTAATGGAAATCGGCATTATTTAAAAGCTCTAAGTTTTGATTTGAAGAAACCCATTGAAATAGACAATAAAGTAAATATAATCAATAGCAAACTAAATTTGCTATCTAAAGAACTTACAGAGTTCAATTATTGTATAGACATTTTAGTAGCAAAACCACAAGAAAATAGCTTGAACAAAGACTTTCAGAAAGCTATGAAAATTCTGGAATCCTCTGATAAAAAAATAGTTGCTGTTTATGATAGTGTATCAGAATATGCTTCTTTCACGGCTAAATGTATTGAACAATCCTTCAAGTAATTGATGAAGTTGTTTAGGATTTATTTTTTTTATTGATTCTTCGTATAAAAATGACCGTAAAGGATAAGATAAGTAAATTTAGCCATGTATCTACTCTGGTTTCATAACGTATGATTAAAGCCTTGAATTGGTCTTGCCAAGCATTGGCTCTTTCAATCACATATCGTCGCTTGTATAAGGCTTCATCAAAATATTGACAGCTTGTACTTTCTGTTTCTTTTTCATTTCTAGGATT
>Ga0272446_1003465_pt1 | contig 19809 bp, 13 predicted proteins | sample YNPCB0061_FD_194587 | JGI IMG/M metagenome (GOLD analysis project Ga0272446, IMG submission 194587) | Hot spring microbial mat communities from Yellowstone National Park, WY, United States - YNP-CB-006-1 | ecosystem: Environmental > Aquatic > Thermal springs > Hot (42-90C) > Sediment | place...
ACTGGAAGTAATCACAGTCGGAGGTATTCTGGCACCCGATCAGGTGATCTCCTTCGATACAAATTTGTTATAACGTTCTCATCTTGAGAGAAGTTCCTAGGATAAGCATAACGGTTCAAATCAGCGGAGGCAGACGACTTCAGACTCAACACCAAGCTCTCTTCTGTCCGCCGCATTTGAATTGTTAGCCAGCATAAACCTTTTCTCGACGAGAAAGATTTACTCTTCCAAACACTGCTATTAGGACAATCGCCACCACGCAATTCAAAAGAGCGTATGCGACAGGGGACACCCCAGGTATAAATGCTCCAAATATGTTCCCTAAGCCATGAAACAGCGCCACTAGCAAAATACTACCTTTAGTACTGTTGTAGATCCAGGTATAGATAAAAGCTTCTGCTGCGATGCTAACGAACCAGAGGAAAGGGTACTCAGACATCGGACCCCCCAAAAAGACAAGTGGTAAATGCCACAAACCCCACAATATGCCCACAATGAGGGTGGCAAGTAAGGCATTATGTCGTTTCTGTAAGTGTGGTAATGCAAAGCCGCGCCATCCTACTTCTTCGCATGTATTGGCGAGGAAATTTACTGTGGCACCGAAAATGACATAGGGAGATAGTTCGACGAGTGGTAGTGCGATGGTGATGGGCAAGCCCAGTAATTTCGTGGTCAGTTGCGCCGCCAAGAAAAGAACCACAGAACCTAGCACCGCTACGATGTACCAGATTGCTCCAACTCGCCATCGGATCAGTCCCTTGAGCAAATCCCAAACTCCTGTCTTGCCATACGCTACCTGTGACACAATCACAGCCGCAAGAGCGGGTCCAATGTCATAAAAGATGGAAAGAAATAGAAAGTAAGGACGGTAAAAAGGGGCAATATCTCGTGAGGCTAAGATGACTGATATCATGCCAAGCCACGAGATCCCAAATGCCAGGATATAGAACCAAATAACGGGATATTTTCTCATTTTTCATCCCCTCCTTTATTGAATTCCTGATTTTCCACAGTCATCCTGTCCGCATAAATCTATGAACGGGGCGGCGTAAGGAAACGGGTGGTGGGTAGTCCTTCACGTAACCTGTCCGCAAGATAAATTGAATCGGTTCACTGATGCCAATGGATCGGTTCAGAATTTTCCGGGTGGAGGCTTCCTCCAATATTTGGGTCATCGGGTGGATCGCAATCCCTTTTTCCCGCACTTTTAGGAAAAGTCTTTGCATTCGTCTGCCAGTTTCGAGCAGTGCTGCGACGGAATTCTCCTTGCTGGTCATCAGAATCCAGCCAGCGGATGCCGCTACCTCCTGCCGAATCTGATCAAGACCACGCGATCGAAAATTCTGTGTCATCACGCTATCTCTACCGTAAAAATTCCGCACCACCCATCCGGAAACCCCTTCGATTTCCATGCTGGCTGTGGTTAGCCCATCACGATATTTCTCGGCATCGTGACTCGAAAATCTCATCCAGTCGGCTAACTCTTGCTGCGCTGGGTCACGATCGGCTTGTAATCGATTCGCTTCAATAGTTTGCTCGTTGATCAATTGACCTTCTTGACTGGTAGCAGGCAGGTAATAAATCAATTCTGGTTCGGCATCAACCAGATCCTTGATATCCCCCGGTTGCAGCACATCACCGAGAAAACCGGAACGAACGGTGCGACGATTTTTTATCTTTGCTATGTCAAATGCCTTTGCTGATGCGGCTTTGCTGAGTTTTACTGCCATCACGCGATCGGACTGATTGGTTTGAGCGAGCAAATTCAAATCGCAGACATAGCCCAAAGAACCAGCGGCATATTCCAGATTTTGGATAAAAGCGCCGATCGATAACATCGTTTCTCGTTGGGTCGGGTCAACGGCGGGTAGCCATTTGGTGCGATCGTTGCCAATGATCCAGTGATAAGGTTCAAGATATTGCACAAACCACGGCTGGGTATTGTGCCCACTGGGTGCCAGCGAAGCGAGGAACAAAATCTCTTTTTCGTCTGATTTTAGCCTTGAGTTGCGGTCATTTGTCGGCTTTATGTCGGCTCTTGAAAGATTACGTTTGTCGCTGAATAAATAAGTCATTGCTCCGGTAGCAATGGTACTGCCGACCGCAATGCCGATAAATTTTCTTTTGTTGATCACGGCATCCTTTAGTTAGGGTTAGTCATTCACGGGATAAACGTTGGAACGCAAGCTGCGAGGAGAACACCCACGATTCCACCTAGCGATGCTTTAAAATCCCAGAAGGCATAAGCTCGATCGCCCCTAAAACAGCCCCTGCCGCCCGCCCCGTCTACCGATAGATTGCATTATCAATCGTGCAGTGAAAGGATTCTCCTTCTGACTCAAATCGTTCACTACCGAAGAACCAGCCAATGCGAAGACGAGTCGGGATCGTGTAGCCGTCGAAGGTGCCACTATCCTCGACTATGCCACCAAAATTGGAATAGTGAAACGCTTCACCTTCTAGGCTGCCCCAGCGATCAACTTTGATCTGCTCCAAGACTCCCTGACTGGAAACCGTCAGGGTAATCTTGGCCGGTTCTCCGAGTGCTGTGAAGGTTGCCTGAACTTGGGAAGCGCTTAACTCCGTCCAGATGATGTCAGGGTTACAGAGAACAGATGGTAGCCAGACCGACTCGGCCTGAACTCGTCCCACACATGATCGAGTGATATCCTCTCCGCTTCTCTGTATGGTATTCCACGAAGCATTTCCAACGCCATCCACGATGCGATCCTCTCCCAGAATCGGTAAGCCATTCATCTCAGTCGTCGCCTGCCAAATCATGCCTCGATCCCTGCAAATCACTTCTTCTGCTTTAAATGAATGCCAATGTTTTCCAAGTTTCATTTCTCCATGCATCCACAGTCGAACCGCAGAGGCGAGTTGTGTTCCAGGCGCGATCGCATGTTCAAGATATCGTCTGGCGGCTTCTGGCAAGTGAGTGAAGTTATCTAAGTGGAATACACGATCCTGAGCCGTGGCTGAATCCCATAACGCATCAAGAGAAACTTGTTTGGTCATCACTGCCTCCAGTGTTTTGGTATTTTTTAATTCGACATTTGATAGATGGTGATGATTGTGATGAGCGCAAAAATAGTTGTATAAATTAACTTCGTATACTTGGCGAGCCAACTGGGAAGATAAATGTCAAAATTGTCCTGGGTGGAATTGGTGTATTTTCGAGCCAGCAGATTTAAGGGGCAGTGGGATTTAAAAGTGAGTAGGATTAGCCCTTCTAGAGCGATAAATCCATAGCCGATCCAAAGCCAGTAATCGAGTTTATGGGCGATCGCGGCATACAGCATATAGAAAATCACACCATTGAAGAATATCCATATCAACGTGTGAATGATTTTAATCAAAGTCAGTTTAGTCTCACCGTTCATATAATCTCTCCATCTTCGGCGTTAAATTACACCAGATGACTTACTCATGTTTTCCTCACAGCTAACTGCTGCCAATTACCTTTCCACAGCAGCAGTCCACCTAATATTATCAGCGTCAGCATTTGCCAGATTTGAACCAGAGGGCTAAGCCCGATCGAAACCTCAAGCGCATCACGAATTTCATCAAATGCAGCGTGATAAACAGTGACAACCGCAAGGCTCTGTGTCACCGTCCAAATATAGGCATAAACGATCGCGTGCATCATGCTAGGAATTAGACTGACTGCCAGCATAATGGCGATTGAAATACCGACATTATCAGCCAGCTTTTCAGTCATTCCCATGTCCACAATCACAGGCAAATGCCACGCCCACCAAATCAATGCATGAAGCAGCAGCGCCGTTCTTAAGCGGTATCGTTTTACTAAATGCGGTAGCATATAGCCGCGCCAGCCGAACTCTTCGCCAAAGGCTGGAATCAAAGTGCCGATAAAGCGAATTAGAAAATTTTCGAGAATATCTGGAACGATCACTCCTCTAGGAATAGTCCGTATTCCTAAGACTAATTCGAGGATTGTGGGAACAACCCATACAAACATTGCAATTGAAAAGACAGCTCCATAGTGTTTTGGTTTACCCCAACTCCAGCCTGCCTTTGAGAAACCATCACAGAAAACATAGCGACCAACGATATAGGTAGCAACTGCGACCATCATCATGGGCAATGAGCTTAAGGCATAACGCATAAACGGCGTATCTGCCCACAGCACATAGGCAATTTGAAATGGCCAAGAGATCGCTACGACAATTAATAGATAGATTCTCAATGAGAAAGATTTTTTAGAATTTCTCATCAAATTTTAAATTTACCTTTAAAGTTTTTGTTCGGAAGCTGTAGCTCTGTATCACGAAGCAGACCGAGAGCAATTAAGACTAGAAGTGCAACGGTCAGTTCATAGGGTCGTAGATTATCATCAGCTCGCATCACCATGACGGGTATAGCCCACGCCCAACCATTGACAGCGGTATGCAGCACTAAGGCGGGTAACACACTTCCTCTGGTGTGATTGAACAGCCATGCAAACAGGATCGACAGGGCTACGGTACTCAACATAAACAGCGCAAATGGGATATAACTTTGCACCGTGTCGGCGATGTAAAACAGCGGCAAATGCCACATGCCCCAGACCACACCTAAGATAAGACTGGCAACGCGCCAGCCATAGCGCTCTTGCAAAGCTGGCAATGCATAGCCCCGCCAACCGAACTCCTCGCCCAGCGGTCCTCCTAGCAGCAGTATCAATACAAAGTTCACTGCTGCCACTAGCACACGTCCAACTGCGGGTGATGGCGCAAGCGTACCACCTAACGCTACATGCGCGGCGGCAGCCAACGCCATTACAGCCAGGGGTAAGAAAAACGCGAGTGCCAGCCAGCGCCAGCCAGATCGCCATTGCAAACAACGCACGAGCCAGTCTCGCAGCCCGTTCCGTCCACCGACATAGCTCACTACAGCGATCGCCGCGATGCCAGGACCGAAGCCACCTGCTAAAAAAAACGCCCCAGCTAAAGAGGGCGATTGAGGTTTGACAAACGAAGACATCAACCAGCAGATCCACGACCAAGCAAACGCCAAGGCGAAGAATACCAACAGGCGCGTGCGAAAGCCAGATCTACTTCGATTTTCCATGGGAAAAGTCTACCTGGATATATTTTTTATAACCTCACCCTATCGATAGATCGTCCAAGCGTGTTCTAACCCAAGACTCCTGAATCACTTATCACGTCAACCTACAGATGACCTTGAGACGTAACAGATCTCAATCGGCTCGCGCCAAGCGACTTCAATATGTACCGACACTGCTATCAAAACAGAAGATAGTCTCCGCCTGCTCGAAAGGTTGCGCTTGAGCCTCAAGGATCGAGTGCAGAATTCACTCCATCCTTGAATCCCCTCCTTAATGGATGGCTGCAATAACCTACTCTGGTTGCTTATAAAGGGGAAAGAGAAAGTGACGCATTTTCATCTCTAGCTCTGGATTGTTGAAATCTCCAGCAGGAACCAGCATTACCGGGTAATCCGGTTGCTTTAAATGCATCTTGATCCCAGAGCTGGGAATCGCTTTAACCGCTTCTCCCAGGTATTTGAGATTGAATTGGATATCCAATGTCATATCTGTAGGGATATGAGCATTAATCGTTTCATCGCCCTTACCAAACTCTCGTTCGATCGAAAGGTGAATTTCTTGGGTCGCTCCATCAAAGCGAAACTGAATTCCTCTTTCCTTTTTGTCAGTCAGCACCGATAACCGTTCCAACGCCTTGAGTAGTCCTGATTTCTCCAGCACCACTTCTTGGTCAAAACTGTAGCGCGCCAACAGTTGCTCACAGTCTGGATATTGCCCTTCAATGCACTGGCAGCTCAAAATAACGTCTTGCCATGCAAAGCTAGTGCGGCTTGCTTCCGCATCGTACAGCAGTTGAATTGCCTCAACCGAATCAGCCAGATTACGAATTAGTTCCTTCAGGGCTTTGCCAGAAATAGGAAACTGGGTAGGTTCATCGGCTCCCGATCGCTTACGTCGTTTTCTGCCAATCCCATCTGTTGATAACTCTGCGATTCCTACGGAGAGCTTCGCTAACGCCACTCGATGTCCATCTGTTGCAACAAATTTCAGGGCATTTTGCCCAATCTGAATATAAACACCTGTCAAAATACGCTTGGTTTCATCCGTACTAATCGCATACAGCACCCCTTTCAGGCCTTCTCTCAACACATTGGTCGCTAGGGAAACTGGAGCCGCTTTGAGGGTTGCAATGGGCGGAAATTCCTCAGCCGGAATCCCTCGAATCTCATACTTCCCATCAGCATCCGACAGCGTCATGGAGCAAGTCTTAGTCAGTTGCTCCTCTTCCGACGCTGGCTTTGTGACCTGCACCTTACTGTTGAGCGTGATGCTACCTGCTGGAAACTGTTTGACCATCCCTGAAAGCATCTCGACAGGTGCCGTAATTTCACTGCCCAAAAGCACCTGTGCCTCAAAGCTTGCCTGAATCGTCATTGCTAAGTCGGTTACAGTCAGATGAACCTGTTGGGCTTTAGCATCTGCCACTACCAATACATTTGCCAATACTGGATGGTTAGGTTTTGCTGGGGCAGCACAACTTGCGATCGCCAACGCATCATGAAACTGACTCTGCGAACAAATCACCTGCATCCCTTGTTCCGTTGTAGGTGTGTCCTTTGGCTGCGATCGAGCTGCCCGTTTTCTCGATGACTTCTTGGGCACACGCTCTGCCGATACTTCAGGCTCATCAGAATTTTCAGGCTCACCGACAGTTGCCTCCGGTTCACTCGCCTCTGATGGGTCGGTAGGTTGCTCTAGAGAAGTGAGTGTCCTAGGGATACGCTGTGCGATCGCAGTTTCAGAAGTCGGTTGCTCAGTCTGCTTTTTTTGCTTTGCAGTCTTGCCCCTCGATCGTTGTAATGCTTGAGTCATGATCGGTATCTCTGATTGAATGGTCGTCGAAGGATGCCTGCGTTAGCAGATGAAAAATGCCAAAGACCCTATGCCTCAAGCTTCTTGGTAGAATGCTTAAATTGCTTAGGGTACAGTGTGAAGCCAAAACGCCGTTAAGTATTCCCTAAGTCATCAAGGTTGTTGGAAGCAGCTCAGTTTGGGTGAACCCGATACGTGGCTTCTGGCAGTTGGTTTTACTTAGGGAATACTTTTAGGTGGTTCTGTCCAAAAGCATTCCCTAAGTAAAAATTTTATGGCACAACCAAAATCCGCCGACGAGCACGGCTGGCTCCGACATACCATAAGCAATTGTGCTCCCTCACCTTTGCCAACAGGTCTTTTGCTGTATCACCACGTTCAGGATTAAGCCGTTTACTTAAATCCTGTCCATCAACACCACATTCGAGAAACGTACTCCCCTGGCTATTATGAACTGTAATGGCAAAGCAATTTCGCACGTTAGCAAACTGTTCTAAATGGTGATAATAATCGCGCCATAGGAATGGATTACGTTTGGCGATCGCCATCAACCGACGAGCTTCTACATCAAATCGGTTCTGCTCATCTTCATGTAAAGCATAGATTTGACGTGATACACCATCATCCGTTGCAACCTTTAGCCTCCAGGCTTTGTAATTGCTGTAGCGATCTTCTGAAAACTCCTGAACCGTGAACTCCGTTGAAGTAGAGAGGATAATCGTTTTACCATCAGGAGCTAAAACCGGATCGCGTGTGATCAGCCGTTCACCGGGAATAAACCGAGTGGTAGCCTTCCCATACAGATGGTTGCGAATCTGCTGGTTGTAGTAATCCACTTGCGCGTTTGTCCAGCTTAAAATTCTGAAGCAATCAGGGTTCTGGGTAAACTCGCCAGAGATTTTCTTGAAGGCATATTTGAGGAGCGATCGCCGCTTCACCAGCAACGAGCCGTTACTCTTATCTGGTAGATACTTTGCAAATGGCTCAAAGGGCACTTTGCTTTTCGTCACTGCATAACGACAATTCGTGATGAACTCCAACAGTGGGCTATCACTGCCTTGGCGTACCACTTGAGTCAACACAGCTTTATTGGATATGTTGAAGGCTGGCGATCGCCCTTCATTCACGGGATTAAGCTGAGCCGGATCGCCCATCAGAATCATTTTGAGCGGGTGCCACGTTGATGTTCTTTTGGAGGCTTCCTCAATCCAGTGCCAAAGCTGTTCTCCAATCATGGAACACTCATCAATGAACACAACATCGAATAGCCCAATGTATGACGTTCCAGTCGGTGCCAACACTTTTTCGTTACCTCTAGAAACCATGCCCAGTCCCAGCAATTGATGAATTGTGAAGAAGTCTACGCCAGTCACCCCGTTTTCTAGCGCCATGCGTTGTAATACACCAACAGCCTTATTGGTAGGTGCGGTCAGAACGACTCGTTTCCCTTGGCTGACTAGCACTTTCACCAATTGAAAAACGATCGTTGATTTTCCTGTGCCAGCAAAGCCAACTAAAAGAAACAGGGCAGCCGTGACAGCCGGTTGCAGGAACATCCACATTGCATCCAGGGCTTTACGCTGTTGCTCAGTCAGTTGAAAGGGGAAAGAGCCAGCCGGGGAGGAAGTAGGAAGGGTTTGCATCATTACGACTCCGCTAATTTCATCCATGAATCGGCTTGGCGCAGCGGTAGCTGGTTATTTTGGCTTCCTCGAAATCAACGACAAAATTCAGCAGTTTTCATTCAAAAGCATAAGATTAGCTTTCACTAGCAGCTTGCAGAACAGTTCTATACGGCGGGCACTTCAAAACTTTATGCGCTAATTATTGAATCCGTCAAAAAGTGTTGATTTTATCAAAGCACACCAATGCCTAACGCTTTTCGTTTCAATACTAGTACGCGAGGTCTTGCTCCCTTTTCCAAAGAAAATTTTAGTCCTGTGCGAAATATTTCCGGCATATAGTAACGAGCTATATCATCTTTAGCTCTATCTTCATAGATAACACCCATATCTTCTAACATTCTGATTGTTACTTGATCTAGGTTTAAATCTTCTACCGTAAAAGGTATGCGTTTTTGATCTTGAGTGTATTCAATCTCAATTTTCTCTACCCATTTTCTAAATTCGGGATACTCCTCTTGGGCTTCTTTTACTTTTTTCTCACTGCACGGTTCTAACGCACGACGAATAGACTGAGGGGGCAAAAGACGATTTGTAGACCATCTCTCAAATTGAATTTCCTTTGATCTCTCTACAGTGATATCAGCAGCATGATAGAGCAAGCGAACAATATCTCTCGCTTGCAATCTACCCTTAAAGTCTGTTAAGGCAGCAAATACCCAACTAGCTGTATATGCCTCATTAACACCTCCAAGCTTTTCACCCCATAATTTCTCAAGCTTTGAAACAAATTCCTCTCGGCTTAGATCATCTATCTCTGCCTCAACAGCGCTAATTACATTAGCTTGGCTACATACCCAGTAAACTAATTTTAGGAAAGAGTCTACATCCCATGACAAATCATAGGATCGGTATAAACTTTCAAACTGAGCTATATTTTGTGTAATTGCATATCGTAGAAAGTCACGTCGCAAAAGAACAATTAAGCCAAGATTAGATTGCCTAATTTCAGACAATCTCTTAGGCAAGTTTATCAATGCCCTCAACGCAATTTGTTGCTGTGGACTAGAAGGTGCTTCTGCAAATATATCTTCTAAACCATCAAATAGAAAGATAATACGAAGTCCTTTATCTTTCAGAAAATTATTTATATCCGAAAGACTAATTGAATTAGTACCTGTAATTCCTAATGCCCTGGAAATTTCATTGATCCAAAATTCCGTCCATTCTAATTCATTAGAAATTTCCTTTAAAAGTTCCCTTCGTATCCTATCCTGACATTCAGAAGGTAAAAACTCAGGCGTAGACTCTCCCAGTTCAACTCTGACTTGATTCCTAGCCTCTTTAATAACATTTTCCGCTGCATCCCTGAGAGTACTTGACTGTAAAAGTGGAAAAATATAAGTTCTTGATCCAATTTCAGCTTCTTTTCGTAGCGCAAGTTTAATGAATTGCTCCCAATATTTAAAACGTGATAGCTGAACGTATATAAAAGTTTTGCCTGCACCTTTAGCGCCAATTGAAACTACACGGGGTAATTCCTCTTGAAAATTAGTTGCTAAATTTTTAAGTGGTTCTGTGACTAATAAACCTTCTCCTTCTCCACTTTCCGCAAACTCATATTGCTGACATATATCTCTGAATCTACGAACTTCTTCAAGTAAATCCCCTGTGTCTCTATTGCTGACCGCTTCTAGTTCGTCGGCTTCAACTGAGGACTTCAATCTGGATTCTGCCCATTCTCTAGAAGCCTTCATAACTGAAGTAGGAGATAATTTTAGACGGGCTTCTTCCCAGTTATTGATGTAAAGAAGTTCTTGAGCAAAGTCAGTTTCCTTAATTTCTAAGCGTTTGGAGTAAATACTATCTTCTTCTAATCGGGTAGATTGAACGTATGAAGTTCTAAATTTTACTAGAGCATTCTCAAACATTGGAAGAGACTTTAGTTCCGGAGTTAGAAAAGTAACAATGATAGATGGGTCATAATAATTTCCATTATCTACATCAGTATCAGAAGGAGCAACTCGACTTATCTGTTCCAAAACAAGGCTTAATCCAGCAACCGATTGTTCTGTAGCTGTAGTGACAAAAATCCGTTGAATTCTTGGATCGAAAATAAGCGGACTAGAAATTTCACTGAGTCCTGCGCGAAGATCAACCAATACATAATCAACGTCCAAAGCCTGTCCCAATTGATGAATAGCATTGCCAACAGTCCATTCACCTTCAGAACTACGAGTTAGATGTTCTGGTAAAACTGGCGTGTCGAGTAACTGTTCATCATTTAAGCAAGCAGGTAAGAAGTAGAAAGTTGATCGCCCTTCATGCTTAGGTGATTTTTCAATCTCTTTTGCAAACAAACTAAGCATCTGATTAGTTGGTAAAGAAGAGTAGTGATAAGCCTCTAAAAAATCAATAAAGGATACTGTTGGTTGTTGCTTCTCTACTCTATCCCAGTAAGTTAAACCTGGCGCTTCTAAATCTGCATCAATAACCAACACTTTTATTGGTTTTTCAAGTTCTCTAGAACGTTCTAAGAGCGCAAAAAGATGTGCAGCCAGATGTATTGTTCTTCCGACTCCTCCCTTAAAGGAGTAAAAAGCAACTAGATAAGGCGAAATAGAATAAGGTTGCGGTAAGTGTAAATTTGTAGATAAACTAGTTCCTTCTTCAGATACATTTTCGATATAAGCTATCTCTTCCCAAAAAGGACGAACAGAAATAGGGTCGTTTGAATTCAGACTTTCTACTAAGAACTCTACTGGCAAAACCGCATTGCCCAGATCAAGCTGAATGACAGAGCGTTCCTTCTGATACCAATCATTGAACCACTCTTCTAAAATAGACTCCGCTGCTTTTTGATAGTCAAGGTTAACAATAAGGATCTCAAGAGCATCTGAGAAACAATTAATCCCACTAATGCAATCTGGCAAACGATTACCATAAGCAGTTTGCTTACGAATGAGCCTTCTAACATCGAGCCAAGTCAAAAATCTTAATGCTCTCATCGCCTTAGCTCCCCTTCGATCCACTGTGATATTTTGATTAAATGCTGCTCTATATCTTCATCTGTAAAACCAATTATTCTACCACTACTGTCTAATTTTTCTATAACTTTCCCGCCATATCGCCACATTTGGTTGATCTTGCCAGGGTTCAGATTTCTATCATATTTTGAACCTTTATTATTTACAGGAGCCATATTAAATTGATTTGGCAACTTTAAAGCTTGACCAGCACTTAAAACATCTAGGAGCTTATTGATGTCATGTTGAGCCTCAGTGAATTCCCTACAATGATTTGTGCAAGTTACTGATCTTCTCTTCATCAAGACTGCTTTCAATCCGCATTCAATTGAATAAAACAAAAGTAGTCTATGTGCGTTACTACGTACCGAATGCATAGAGACTTGTAGATTGGTTTGCCAAGCCTTTTGCATTTCCCTATCTGTAAACGTTACCGCTGCCATACACTCGTTACTTGAAATTTCTATCGACTACGCAGATTTTGTCTTAATTTATACACTGTGTAGATACATTACTGACTGAAGTGCAAGTCTCCTTGTAAATTTGAGCTTTCCCGGTTAATTCTAGCCAACCGATGGCCCTTTTCGCATCACTTTTGTCCATCTAGACAGTTCTGGACTATGATTCTTGGCAGTCCGTGGTAATTTCTTATATAAGATTAGTAACCGCAGCTATGGAGACTCAAAAACCGAAACGGAAAGGACGAGATCAGCTCTATGGGGAACTTAAGAAGCCGACCATGATTGCACTCACTCCAACCGGAGTTGAAAAACTGGATGAGTTAGCCGCTGGATTCTCTCTGTCTCGTTCCGAATTCATCGAGCGCATTGCTCGGGGAATGCTTTCCGTGCAAGGAATCGAGTAAACCCAAATTTATGATGGAGACTCTAAAAACTCATGTCCTTTAAAGCTTGAAAACACCAGAAAGTCGTCTTGGCGGGTGAAGTCCTGGTGCCTTCGATGCTTCAGTTAAAGCCAGAACGACCATATCAACGATATGCCCTTCCCGGTTGGATAGGTTGCGACCTGCCCATTAATGACAGGTTAGCAAATTACTCGATCCTTGAAAAGGGCAGAGGTTCTTACTCCGTAAGAATCTAGATATGGCGTTTTGGTTCGATGTAGTTCTTTTCAACGATTGAGCCATGATGCAACCCAAACCCAGCGATCGCGAGGACAGCGCTCCCCTCCTCGAAGCCTCCACCCAGTTAGAATTAACTGAAGTAGAAGTTCTGCCCTCTCAGTCCACCCGGACTAAAATCCGCAAACCACGCAACCTACCTCGAACGGAACCACCGCTATTCACCACCAAGTCAATGGAGATGATTGCCAGTGGAGCACCTGTCATCAGTGCGACGCAGGCTTTTTTGAAGCCGCCAGATTGGAGCGAGTATGGGCAGGAGCGCCTTTACTTCCAAAAGCACTTTGGCAAAGGGCGCTACATCGAGTTCTACGTCCTGAACAAGCAGAAGCACCAGGCAGAGTCGATTTCTACGCAAGCAGAGCGTGAAATCCTGGAGCAGTACGGGGTGATGGCAGCTCGCCTCCATGCTGTCTTTGCTACCTACGCTTCCTTGCAGTCTGAACCCTGGAAAGAGCCGTTTCATCTGCTCGGTACAGACCTGATCAAAACGCTCAAGGTTCACAACAGCAACAAGTTCACTAACTCACAGAAGCTTAAGGCAGTTGCTGACCTGGCATGGGTTGTCGGGACGCTAGGTGCGGTCATCCACTGGTTTGAAGGCGACATGGATCTCTGCGTGCGGGAGCGGAGCTTGCTTTGGATCGTCAGCGTCCAGGAATACACCCAACCCAATGTTGATGGGGAATCCGAGGAACTGCATGAAGTGGTGATCCGGGTGCAACCGGGACTATGGACTCACAGCTTCTTAAACCGGGAGGGCGCACAACAGCGAAAAGCCCTGTATCAGTATGGACTAATCCCCAAAGAAGTCTTTGATATCGATCCCCATCGGCACAAAATGGCGACCAGCATGGCGCTGTATCTGATTCAGAATAGCCGTTCCCGTCCGAATGGGGTCTACACCGTTGAAAGTCTGCTGGAAAGTGTTTTACCCAGCAGTGACATTGAGAAAGCGCTGTCCGACCGCCGCTATGGATGGAAATTAAAGGAATCGGTAGACAATGCCCTACTCACCCTCAAAGATAACCTCAAGATTGACATCGACTTCGATGATGAAACCTATCCCCTCTGGCTAAGACCCGTCTGGAGCCTACCCGATGAAATCGCAGACCTGCCCACGAAAGAGCGAAACCAGCAACTCTTGGGGGCAAAATGGTTACCGGATAGCTACATTTCCAAGCACTGGTTTCCTGCAAAGCTCACCTTCCGGTTGCCCATGCAGATCCAAGAATGCTTGGATGAGCTTGAAACCAGACGTACAGAAAAGACCAGTAGAGGCTCATCAGGTGCCAGTTTTACGCGCAATAAGTCTAACAGAGCCGTTAAGAGCACTACGGCTAAAGCCCTACTGCCTGCGGCTGAACTGAATGGCATGACGGTGAAAGCTGCCCGTCAAGCCAAGGGATGGACTCAAGCCCAACTTGCCACCACGATCGGTAAGAGTGTCAGTTGGGTAAAGCTTGTTGAGAGCGATCGCCGTCGCGCCGTCGATGAAGATCAAGGCTTGCTCCGTCAGGTTCTTGGCATCCAGTAAGGCAATGAAACTTGGTTACAAGATCTGTAACCCTACTGTAACCACTGCTAGATAAAGGTTTTATGCTAGTTCAGCCTCCATAAAGTCCCATAGTCGTGACATTAGCATCCCCCTACGGTGACTTGATTCGGCAGGAAGGGCGATCGCTTCTCCTTGTAACCCTCTGTAACCATTGATATAGAAAGATTTCAGCCAGATTGGTCAGCTTAAGCTTCCCCTTTTGATGACATCAATGCCCCCTGGTGGTGACTTGAGTACGACTCAGACTAAGTCTTGGGAGAATTGGTTACAACCACATCTAGCGATGCTCAAAGAAGAAATCCGCTAGATACAGCAATAATGCAATTGAACTACGCCAAATACAGCAGCGCATTAAAACAATTCCACTAAATCTAGAAACCAAAACTTGCTGTTCTGATGTCCCTGTAACCTGATCGTAACTCCGCTGTAACCATTGCTATAAAAGGCTTTTAGCTACAATCACTGATAGTTACAGTCCCCTAATCGTGACATCAGTCTCCCCCAGTCGTGACTTGCCAGTTAGCCTCAAGTCCCAAGCAGTTGTAACTCTCCTGTAACTAGCATCAGATCTAGATTCCAGATCATTTTGGTTACAAATCTGCGGTAATAAGCTCCTCTGGATGGGACTTTAATTTCCTATTAGCGTGACTTCAGTCTCCCCTACAGGTGACTTTACCTTCCTCTTACTGTGACTTTAAATTTTCAGAATGGTTATGGAGCAAGCTATTCCAGAATGGTTACACGTCTGATCAGATCAATCAGATCGATCAGCTTGTAACTCCCTGTTTCCACAAAACAGGGAGTTACGCTTTAAACGCAAAAAGACAAAAAACTCACCCGCCGCCCATGGTTTGCAAATTTATCCCAGTGCTTGTCTTTGGCTCGCCCGAGTGGATGAACACATTCACGACATCATTACCGATTTGATTAGTTGAACCACATGCCAGAAACCACCACTGTTTTACAGCAGCTTTACCGCCTGATTCTCCATGAACATCAGCAGCTTTATAGCGTGTGGCAAAGCGCTGATCTTTTACAGTCGCAGTATGATCAGGCGCTCACGCCTGCTGTGGTAGAAGCGCATCTTCAGGGCAACTCAGTTATCTCAGTGCGTCTCTTACAACCGGGTACAAACCTGGCTAAAGCAGGCTGCATTGATTTTGATGCCCCAAAGGATGGTAGTGATGAACAGACTCTGCGTGAGGTGCTGAGTCTGTCTCAGCGAGTGCAACAAGTCGCTACGAGTCAAGGATTTCCTACTTATCTGGAATTTAGTGGTCGTCGTGGGTTCCATCTCTGGTTGTTTGCTGACATGCCGCTACCTGGTGCTACCTGGGTCAAGGCATTGCAGAACCTTTGTTATTTAGCTGATTACAAGCCAAAGGAGATTTATCCCGCTACAGCAACAACGGCGATCGATGGTAAAGCATCGGGACGACCGATCAAATTGCCCTGTGGCAAGCATCAAAGCAGTGGTAAGTGGAGCGGTTTCTTAGGTGAACCTGTGAACTGGTCGGAAGGATTTCCGGTAGTGCCCGACGATCAGGCTGGTTTGATGGCATCCTTTCAGCAGACTCTTGTGGCTCAACTGGCTCAACTGGCTGCACTTGAAGTGAGTCTCAGCAGTGCGATCAGCAAGAATGGGCATCAAAAGGGCCATGCTTTTCAGGAGCGATCGGGGTTTGCTGGGAGTTCAACCGTTCAGCATTCTACTGCTACAAAAGCGACGAACTTTTCAATTCTGGCTCCCGATGAGCATCCTGCTTGTATTCACTACCTGATGAACCAGGGTGCGCCAACCGATCAGGACTACAACTCAGTCAACTTAACTCTGGCACGTTATGTCATCACCAGGGGATGGGAACGTAACCAGGCAGAACCCCTGGCAGAAGCAATGGCACGAGCGTCTGATCACCATCCAACCAGCAAAACGACGGTTGAATCCAGGCTCAGAAATTTCCACAGCACCTATGCTTCGGTTAAACGAAATCCTCATGACTATCAGTGGAGTTGCAGCTACATTCGCAACAGCCGTGAGTTAGTCCGCTGTGGAGGCTGTACAGGCTATGCCTGCCCCTTTTGGCAATGGGAGAAGCCAGAGGGTGACAACGAGGTTGCTAGACGGGTTGAACGAGATTTACTGGCTTACATCCTGCACCACCCAGAAGCAGGGATGCAGGAAGCCTTGGGTGTGGATTTACCTGTTGAGGGCTTTATTGCCACGTTTATGCCCAAAGGTGGTGATTCAAAGCCGTTTTACCTCCACCAAAGACTTTGGGAATGCTTGGTGAGCCTGGAGCTGGAAGGGAGAGAATTAACACCCAGTCTCGTTCTCTCACGGCTGGAAAAAATGGTGATGGAGCGCGCTCCCCTACCGACACCGATTCTGAATCAAATCGCTGCCTATTTGGATGAGCTTTTGAATCTGGCTCCCTGCGGTTGGGAGACGTTTACAGAACTCCTCATGAGAGTGCGAGATACCGGCTTGCGATCGCTGGCAAAAGAGCAGGCTGCCACTGCATCGGAATTGTTGGATAGCCCCTTACATCCCGTTACCGAAACACTGGAAACACTCATTCACCACTCTCAACATCTTCAGCAACGGAATGCCTCAGAAGTCATGCCAATGGTGGCATATACCCAGGACTTGATCCGGGAATTGTTTGGGCAACCGCAAACGGCGATCGCTACCCCGGCTCCTTGGCTGAATCGTTCTCTCAATGGTGGGTTACATCCCGGTAGGCTTTATGTCGTGGGTGCTCCTCCCGGTTCAGGAAAAACGACCTGGTGCGCCTGGTGCGCGGATGAAGCGGCAAAAGCTAAAATCCCCGTGCTGTATGTCTCTTTTGAGATGGGGAAGCAGCAACTCTGGGTGAACGCTTTGTCGCGGATGGGTGGGCTGAACTCCGGCTTGATTGAAGCAAAGCACTGGATGAATGCCGACTATGCCCATACTGAATGGCTGAAACAACAGACTGCGCTGGCAATTCGGGCATATGACCAGCAGATTGCAGAATATCTGACGGTTTTAGAAGCAGGTCCAGAGGTTACAGTCGCGCATTTGAAAGGGACGATCGCTCAAATTCGGCGCATTGCAGAACTCGATAAAACAGCACCCGTGTTGGTGATTGTCGATTACTTGCAGCTCATGTGTTGTGGGGATGAAAAACTCGACTCTGGTGCCAATGAAGTGTTACGAGTCTCGCGGGTGGCGACGGGCTTAAAACAACTGGCGCGGGATACGGGTGCTGCTGTGGTGGCCATCAGTGACATCAATAAGGCAGCCTACCAGGAAGCGCTTCGGACTGGAACGTTAGATATGGGTGCGTTACGGGACTCGTTCAAGATTGCCCACGCCGCAGACTGCATTATGCTGCTCCAGACAGGGAAGGCACAGCGCGGCAATGACCAACCCAGAGATCAGCTTGACCTCCTAGAAGAACGCTATGCCGGAGACTATCTCAGACTCCGGCAAATTCAAGACGTGCGCGCTCAGTATCCGCTTAATGAGAAAGCGAAGGCGACCTATGCGCGACTCAGCATTCTCAAAAATCGGGGTGGTGTCACAGCAGAGCCGTTGTTTGTCTATGAGCGGGCTTACCACCGCTTCATTCCGGTTGATTTGGATTTAGGAGAGGACAATGACCGTGAAGATCTCTAGCCCCAATGTTGATAGTGTAGAAGCGAATTCCAATCTCTCTACGGCTGCTGATCCACTGTATGAGGATTTAATGGATTGGGCAAAAGCTCGGAAACGGCAGTTTCTGAGGAATCGGGTTCAACAGAGTAGTGAGCCTATTAAGGCTGTAACTGCTGAATCAGAAACACCATCGGCGAGCGATGCCTGGATTGAAACCTGGTACACTCCACCGCCTCTACCCTCGCGGATTGCCAAACAGAAAGCCATTGCTTCCTATGCTCTCCATCAAGAGATGGGAGGAAAAATAGAAACAGAGGAAATCAAGGAAACCAAACCTCTTATCTCCCCTAGTCCTACAGCCTCACCGCTTGCAAACCACGACAGTTTTGAGATTGGTCAACAAGTTGTTCTCCGTCCAGACTCTCAGCGTGTACCATCGGGTATTCCAATTGATGCTGTACTGGTCATTCAGGAGATGTATGTCAATGTTTATCGACAGCATCAAAATATTTGGTGTGTTTGGTGTAGTAGTGATGCTTTTTCTGGTTTGAAGTCGATCGATTCAGATTGCTTAATGCCGTTATCAGATCCAGTCCATACGGCTAATGTAGAGTGTGCATCTGAAATAGAATTAAAAGATCTAAATTTAGATAAAAAATCAGATTCTAATGTATCTCCTAATCCTGTAAGCTTCGAGTTTATCGAAGATGGGCAACGACTTACAGACTTACTCAAACCATTACAGAATTGTCAGGCGATCGCAGTTGACACAGAAACCACTGGACTTGATCCCTTAAAAGATCGAATTCGTTTAGTGCAAATTGCTGCGGCTAATCAGCCCGTTATTATCATTGACCTGTTTAAAGTTGCCAAGGAATCGCTAGCTCCTCTCTGCGAATTGCTTCAAGGTACTCCGATCAAAGTCTTGCAGAATGCCAAATTTGACTTGAAATTCCTTCAGCAGGCAGGACTCCCCATTGCTGGCAAACTGTTCGACACGATGATAGCGGCGCAATTGCTGGATGCAGGGGTGCGATCGCACGGATACAACCTGGCGGAACTAGTCAAGGTCTATCTAGGAGAAGAACTCTCCAAAGAACAGCAGCGAAGTGACTGGAGTCATCCCAGTCTTTCTTCTGAGCAATTAGAGTATGCAGCGCGAGACGCAGCGATCCTACTGCGGTTACGCGAGGTAATGAAGCCCAAGCTAACAGGTACTCGTTTGGTGGAAACTGCCAAGCTAGAGTTTGATTGTTTGGGAGCGATCGCCCAAATGGAACTCAATGGCATGCTGCTCGATCTCTCCCGTTGGGCTTCCCTACGACAAGAACTGGAGCAAAGAAGAGACCAGATGGCGGGTGCATTGCGACAACAGTTTCAGCCAGCCTTGCTCAATGCCCAGCTTGATCTCTTGGGGAATGAGGTGTCTCTCAATTTGGACAGCCAGCCGCAGGTATTAGAGGCATTACAGCAAATGGGTGTGCCGGTAGAGAACACTAGTAAACTCTCTCTGATTCCCCTGGCAGACGAGCATCCACCGGTTAGAGCTTTGCTGGACTACCGCAAAGCAGCAAAATCAGTTCAGGCGTTTGCTAGTAGCCTGCCCAAGCATGTTCACCCCATTACAGGGCGCATTCACCCCGACTATCAGCAGATGGGCGCTGCTACTGGACGCATGTCTTGTCGCAACCCCAACCTGCAACAGATTCCCAGAGACAAAATCTTTCGCAGTTGCTTTATTCCGGCTCCAGGCTATCGCTTAGTTGTGGCAGACTACTCTCAGATTGAACTGCGGGTCGCAGCAGAACTGAGTGGCGATCGCCGCATGATTGAGGCATACCAGAATGATGAAGATCTGCACCGACTCACCGCTGCCCTAATTGCTGATAAATCCTTGGATCAAGTCGAGAAAGCAGAGCGGCAGGCAGCCAAAGCCGTC
>Ga0272446_1003466_pt1 | contig 19807 bp, 18 predicted proteins | sample YNPCB0061_FD_194587 | JGI IMG/M metagenome (GOLD analysis project Ga0272446, IMG submission 194587) | Hot spring microbial mat communities from Yellowstone National Park, WY, United States - YNP-CB-006-1 | ecosystem: Environmental > Aquatic > Thermal springs > Hot (42-90C) > Sediment | place...
ATGGATAAAAGCCTACTCAAACCTAAGCTTATTGCCAAACAAGTCTAATGCTAGTAAATGCTCACCATCCACTGCCCCAAGGAGATAAATACGGGAGCCGACTCTGTCCCCAACCCATGCACCCGTACCCGATACATTCCCGCAGGCGGATTAGTACCCCCAGAGGAAATGATCTCCAGTTCTTGCCCAAGTTGGGCGCTGATGGTCTGCTGAAACACAAATCGCACACTGCCTACTTCCTCATCCCTAATTACTTCACTGGTGGCATAGACCTGTCCTGTTCGCCGATTGCGCACTTCTAATCGATCGGGATGGAAAATGCTTGCCATGGGTTGGGGATAGACAATCCTCAACTCGGCTATGGCTCTGTTAGGCAGGGGCACATAAAAGTTGAAAAAATTTTGGGCGGCTTGGGGACGACTATTGCGCACCCGATAGGGCAAGATATTCTCTCGATCGCGCCCAAATAAAATCACATTATTTTGCGCTTGGACAGAGGTGGAATAGACGATCGTGCCCAGGGCTAACACTAGACAGGCAATCAGGGTATGTAGCACAGGCATGGGATTAGGGGAACTAGTTGCTTTTCAGACCATTTTTACGAAAAATGGTTCCGAGGACAAGCCCCAGAACCCGATGGCAGTGATTGGATGCCTAGACGATCGCTAGTTTTACCTCATTGTTATTGATGATGTTTTGCAGTTCATCGGCATCGATGGTTTCCCTTTCAATCAATGCTTGGGCAATCAAATCCAAAATGTGGCGGTTATCGGTGAGCAGTTGTTTTGCCCGTTTGTAGGCTTGTTGTACCAATTCGCTGACCTCATGGTCAATCATTGCCGCAGTTTCTTCGGAAAAGTCCCGCTCGGAGGCTAACTCTCTGCCCAAGAACATATTGCCGCTGGAGCGCCCAAGGGCAAGGGGGCCTAGGGTTTCATTCATGCCAAACCGTGTGACCATCTGGCGGGCAATCTGAGCCACCTGTTGCAGATCACTGGAAGCACCTGTGGTTACTTCACTGTCGCCAAAGATAATTTCTTCGGCGATTCTGCCCCCCAGGGCAACTGCCATCTGGTTTTGCAGGTAGGCGCGGCTCTGCATCCTGTCCTCAGAGGGGAGAAACCATGTCAAGCCACCAGCCCGACCACGGGGAATAATGGTGACCTTTTGCACGGGGTCATAGTCGGGGAGTAGCGCTCCCACCAGGGCGTGCCCCGCCTCGTGATAAGCCACTATTTTTTTGCGCTTGTCGCTCATGACGCGGTCTTTTTTCTCTGGTCCCACTAACACTCGATCGACCGCATCGTTGATTTCATCCATGGAAATTTCCGTCAAGTTACGGCGGGCGGCAAGGATAGCGGCTTCATTTAATAGATTAGATAAATCCGCCCCAGTAAATCCGGGGGTACGACGGGCAATTTTTTCGATGTCCACATCTTTTGCCAGAGTTTTACCGCGGGCATGGACATTCAGGATTTCTAAACGCCCCGCAAAATCAGGACGATCGACCACCACCTGTCGATCGAAACGCCCAGGGCGCAGGAGCGCCGCATCCAAAACATCGGGACGGTTGGTGGCCGCCACAATGATAATGCCCGTATTGCCCTCAAAGCCGTCCATTTCCGTTAACAGTTGGTTCAGGGTCTGTTCCCGTTCGTCGTTACCGCCCCCCAGACCAGCGCCGCGCTGACGACCTACTGCATCAATTTCATCAATAAAGACAATGCAAGGGGCGTTAGATTTGGCCTGTTCAAATAGGTCGCGCACCCGTGATGCACCCACCCCCACAAACATTTCCACAAATTCTGAGCCAGAGATGCTGAAAAAGGGCACCCCCGCTTCCCCTGCCACGGCGCGGGCGAGGAGGGTTTTACCTGTGCCGGGCGGTCCTACTAACAGTACCCCCTTGGGGATTTTGGCACCCACTTGGGTAAAACGATCGGGGTTTTTCAGGAAATCTACCACCTCTGCCAATTCCAGTTTTGCTTGGTCGATCCCTGCTACATCGGCAAAGGTCACTTGGGTTTGGGGTTCCATTTGTACCCTAGCTTTGGATTTGCCAAAACTCATGGCTTGGTTGCCAGGGCCTATTTGGGCACGGCGCAAAATAAAGAATAGTCCCACAATCAACAGCACGGGCAAAATAAAACTGCTCAGGGTCTGGAAAAATGCCCCATCATTTCTGCGGGCGGACACATCAATTTCCACATTGTTTTCCCGCAAGATATTCACAAATTCGGGGTCGTTGGGCAGGTTGATGCGTACCCGCTTTTTCACATCTCCTTCCGTGACCGATACTTCGGCGTAGGATCGATCGGGGCTAAGACTAATGCGGTTGATATTTTTGCGTTGAATCTCGGTGAGGAGTTGGGTATAGCGCCACACCTCTTGGGGCTGGGGCTGGGATTCCAAAAATACCGTGCCCAGGGTAATTACCACTACGCCAATTAGGGCATAGAGACCCAAGTTTTTCCATGGTTGATTGTTTTTTTTCTTATTGCCGTTTTTCACAGGGCGACTCCAGTCATAAAACTTTGCATTTATTTAATAGCTATGGTAACCGAAAGTTTATGGTATCTGGCTCTGTCCTACTACATAAAACTTAACTTGGTGTGTGGCTTTACGGTAGTAGGCTAGAAACAATCATTTATTCCTTTATTAAGAAAATCCTATGGCTATTCAACGCGGTTCTAAGGTGCGGATTTTACGCAAAGATTCTTATTGGTATCGGGACATTGGCACGGTAGCTTCCGTAGATAAGAGCGGGATTATCTATCCTGTGATTGTGCGGTTCGATCGAGTCAATTATTCCAACATTGCCACCAATAATTTTGCTCTGGACGAGTTGGAAGAAGTTTCTGGCTAATGCCTGAACTGCCTGAAGTGGAGACAGTCCGTCTAGGACTGAATCAATTCACCTCTGCTTACACTCCCCAAATTACTGATGGTGCGGTTTTACTGGAAACGACTATCGGCAGTGGGGAGTTTTTCCTCGACCATTTACGGGGGCAGTATCTCCAGTGTTGGCACAGGCGGGGCAAGTATCTGTTGTGTAGTCTGTCGGGGGGCGGCTATTTGGGGGTGCACCTGCGCATGACGGGGCGCTTGCTGTGGCTTGTCCGCTCCCAACCTGTGGGCATTCATACTAGAGTAAGACTATTTTTAGATCGGGATTGGGAACTCAGGTTTGACGATCAGCGCACCTTTGGCAAGATGTGGTATGTGCCGCAGGGGGTGGTGGTCAGTGCGGTGATCAAGGGGTTGGCGAGGATGGGCGCTGAGCCGTTGGCTGAGGAGTTTACCCCTGAGTATTTGGCGCAAAAGGTAAAAAACAGTGGTCGATCGATTAAAACTTTACTGCTGGATCAAAGGGTGGTGGCGGGCATTGGCAATATCTATGCCGATGAGGCGTTGTTTTTGGCGCACATCCATCCCTGTACTCTGGGCAAAAATTTAACTATGGCACAGATCACCAGTCTGCATGGCTCGATCGTGTCCGTCTTAACCACAGGTTTGGAGTATGGGGGCACTACCTTTAGCAATTTTCAAGATGTGAATGGAAAACAGGGCAATTATCTCGATCGGGCATGGGTATTTCGGCGCACGGGGCAATCCTGTCGCCTCTGTGGCACTAAAATTGCACGGTTGAAAATCGGCGGTCGATCGAGCCATTACTGTCCCCGTTGTCAACCTTCCACTGAGGGATAGGGAAAAATTTAGATATTCCCAACCTCTGGAATCCTGCGGAATATGGTAGTCAAGACGGGGTTGTCCATGTAACATATTTGGGGAATTTATGGATTAGTAGTTCAGTGCTAAGTGGCATATCTCGGAAAAGTATATGGGTACAGACCTGACTAATGACCTGCCTGAAATTGCCCGCTGTCCTGTCCTACAAGCGGCGATCGATGGTTTAGATGTGTCTCTGGGAGATGAATTGGAACGGTATCGCCTGTGGCGGGAACGGGGCAACAGTATTACCACCATCCGCCCCAGTGCACGCATTAAAACTAGCTACAATAAAGTAGATAAAAAAGTAGATAAAGTAGATGCGGTAAATACTGCGCCCTCAGCAGATGCCCAAGCCTTACCCAGTAGCATTTCCCAATCTGCCACTTACCGAGATATTGATCTGACTTCACCCCCCAGTGCTGTTCCTGAGCCTGTAAATGACAAATCTGTAGATGCTCAAGTTGACCCCCAGCCATCCGCCTCTGCCCTAGTAAAACCACCAGCCGAAACCGCAACTACAGCATCAACTCCGCCCCTGGACACCAACCTAGAGGCGGAATTGGATGACAGCCTAGAGGCGTGGACCGCCAGCTATCAACAGGAAATGCGCCCTCCCGATGCCCCTACCCGCCTAGAAGTGCCAGAAAAACCAACCCCAGCAGAGCCAAAAGTAGAGGAAGAGGAAGAAGATGTCTCGATCGGCATTGCTGGGATAGTCTCCATTGGTCTGATTGCCTTTTCTGTGGTAGCCATTTCCTTTTTATTACTAGACCCCTTTGGTTGGCTGAGAACCCAAAGAAATCCCCCCCCCACCCCCGCCCCCAGTTCCGCCCTGCCCCTCACTGAATCACCTCAACCACCCCTGATCGATCGAGAATTATTGAGCGCCCAACCTAATCCCATTCCCCCTGTCCCAGTTACCCCCACTCCTGCTCTGCCTGAACCCCTGCCTGCGGAAATTCCTTCCCAAGTAATTGTGCCTGTGCCCGCCCCTGCACCGCCTAGGTCCAGGGTGGTTAAATCCCAACCATCTCAGCCCCCAACCCCCAGCCCTGTACCTGAAGTTACCACCCCCGTAGAACCCGTACCTACCCCTGCCGTGACCATCGCTCCCGTGCCACCAGAAGGGGGAAATTTTGCGGTAGTTACCGATCCCAGCTATGCAAACTATGTGCAACCGATCGTGCAACCAGTCATTCGCCCCAGCGATGGAAAACTACAGCTAGGAGCTTATGGGGATGCGGAGACCGCTAACCAAAAGGCAGAAGAATGGCGGAGATATGGCGTGCCCGCCACGGTCGTCCCCCGCTAAACCCCTGCTATGCCCTCGGGAATTGTAAATAATTGTAAATGTGGTTGCCAAAACGATAATTGATGGTAAAAGGATGTTGCTTACTAGAGCCAGTCCCTCATCGCCCACTCCGTTTACTACTGACAAATGTTTGCACTGGTGTACTGGGGAGCATGGGGAAGGGCAAGCTCTAAGCACAGAATCAACATTACCAAAGTCAGGAGTGATAGCTATGCAATATCTAATGATAGATTTACACCAAAGATTTATTGGCGCATTGACGCAGGATTCTCCCCTCTCGGTGGGGGATATTCTCAGGGTTGGCAGTTCCCAGAATTATCGGGTAGTCAGGGTGGATAAGGCGCGCAACCCCGCCCAAAAGTCGGTCACGGTTATCCCTCTGGCATCGATCGCCAGTTAATGGGGGTTATACTTGTCTGCTAGTTACCCCAAATTCCAACGGTTAGGGGAATGGGCATTACTTAACCTCTTCTGCTTATTCCCCAATCATCCTGAAATCTAACCCTGCCGTGCCTTAAACTTGGGATTGGTTTTGCAAATGACATACAACTTGCCCCGACGACGCACAACTTTACAATCTTTGTGGCGGGTTTTGGCGGATTTGAGGGAGGCAACAACTTTCATAATTGTAAAAAATCACAGCGGTTTGCTATCTTAGCTTAGTTTCTCTCTAATTGGCAAGTCTTGATTCTCCCTACAATCACTTACTCCTTGCCCACTCTCAAATTGGCAGTTTTTCCCTCACCCCCAGCCCCTCTCCCAAAGAGTGAGGGGAGTAACTTGGCTATGGTTCAAGGAATAGGGATTTAATCGGGCAAACGGCGCAGGGATTCCGAGTGGGGAGAAATGATTTGGGGCATAGTGCCCGCCTGATCAAAGCGTACGGCTAGGGTGAGGGAGGCGGCATTGCCAAAAATTTTAATCACTGTGCCCCTGCCATACCGAGGATGCACTACTCGATCGCCAATTTCCCAATCACTGGCTGATTTGTTACCCTGAATGAAGGATTCTTGTGAGTATGTTTTGCCATTAGTAAGCTTGGGCAGACTTTTAGAAGTTTTAGTATTGGATTTGAGAAATTCCCCCGGTAGTTCTGCTAAAAATTGCGAAGGCACACAGTATTCCCGATTGCCGTAATAGCGCCGCTCTTGGGCATAGGACAGAAATAGATATTCTTGGGCGCGGGTAATGCCCACATACATCAATCGGCGCTCCTCCTCTAGGCTAAGGGGGTCATTGAGGGAGCGTTTACCGGGGAATAGTCCCTGCTCCAACCCCACCAAAAATACCACAGGAAACTCTAACCCTTTGGCGCTGTGCAGGGTCATCAAAGTAACTTTGTGTTCATCGCTGGCAGTTTCATCCAGATTGGAAGCAAGGGCGGCATTGGCTAAAAAGGAGGCTAGATCATTCGTTTCGGTTTCTTCCGCAAATTGCATAGAAGCATTGACCAATTCTTGCAGGTTGTTCATGCGCTCGATCGCTTCATCCGTGCCCTGTTCCTGTAATTCTCTCAAGTAACCAGACTCGGTGATGATGCCCTGTAAAATTTCCGTCGCCGATCGAGTGGTTTGTAAATCCATCCATTTTTCTAAGAGATGGCTAAACGCCAGTACCCCTTTAGCCGATCGACCCGCTATAGATTTCACTAGGTCTGGGTCTTGTAAAATTGTCCACAGGGGCACTTGCTGGGCTTCTGCCTGCGCCCTCAATTTATCGATGGTGGCTGTCCCCACCCCCCGTTTAGGCACACCGATCGCCCGCAAAAGACTCAAATCATCGCTGGGATTGACCAGCACCCGCAGGTAGGCGAGGATGTCCTTGATTTCTTTGCGATCGTAAAAGCGCAGACCGCCCACAATTTTGTGGGGAATGTTTTGGCGCACCAGTAATTCTTCAAATTGGCGAGACTGGGCGTTGGTGCGATAGAGGATAGCAAAATGACCGAAATGGGCGCTGGGCATTTGCTGACATAGGGAGCGAATCTGGCGAATCACATAGTCGGCTTCGGCGGTCTCATCCTCTGCCCGAAATACTTGAATCAGTTCCCCTGCTGATCGGGTGGGGCGCAATACCTTATCAATGCGTTGGGAATTATGCCTAATCAATTCATTGGCAATGTGCAGAATGTTGGCAACCGATCGATAATTCTCTTCCAGTTTGATCATGGTGCGGGTATCGGCATCGGGGAGATTATCCCCAAAGGTTTGTTGAAATTCCATCAGGATCGTAAAATCGGCAGAGCGAAAGGAATAGATGGATTGATCCGCATCCCCCACCACAAAAATAGAACGGTCTTGCCAGTCCATCTTCTTGGCAGATTGTCCATTGGTGGTCAATAGTTTAATCAATTCGTATTGGGTGCGATTGGTATCTTGATATTCATCTACGAGAATGTGGCGAAAGCGCTCGTGCCAATAGGACAAAATGTCGGGGCGCTGGCGAAACAACAGCACGGGCACGAAAATCAAATCATCAAAATCCAAAGCATTATTGAGAATCAAACGGTCTTGGTACGCCCGATATACTTCTACTAATTGTTTGGTACGAAAATCCGACTTAGTCTGTGCCAGTTCTTCAGGGGATAGTCCCCTATTTTTGGCATCACTGATACCGTAACGGAACGATCGGGGGTCAAACTTCTTTTCATCTAGGCGCATTTGATTGACCACAATATCTTTGATGAGGGCTTGACTGTCGCTGTCATCAAAGATGGTAAAGTTGGTCTGCCATTGTCTGCCCTGATTATCAGTATATTTATCAATATCTAGGCGCAGAATGCGACAGCACATACTATGAAAAGTACCCACCCACAGCCCGTCCCTGTGAAAGCGTTTGATATATTGGCGATTCACTTGGGAGATGAGTTGTTTTTTTTCCAGTTCGTTGATGTCGGGGAGGGGGCGATCATATGCCTGTTCACACAGTTCACCAATCAGTAAATCCACCAGTCGATCGCTCATTTCCTTGGCGGCTTTGTTGGTAAAAGTTACCGCTAGGATGTGTTCAGGGGGTACACCATGATTGAGGAGGAGATTGGCAATGCGAAAAGTGAGGGTACGGGTTTTGCCTGACCCAGCTCCCGCCACCACTAGCAGTGCCCCTTGATAATGGGAGGCGCAGGCTTTTTGGGCGGGATTGAGGCGATTGAGGAATTTAGCGGTCATGTTGTCTCCAACTTAAATTGAGCAATACTGGCTTGGAGATTTTCGGCGAGGGCTAATAGGCGCTCAAAGGCATTCACCACCGCTTGGGAGCGTTGGGCAGTGGACTGGCTGGTATCGGCTACGGCGCGCATGGTCTGGGAGACGGCTTGGGAGGTGGTGGTTTGGGCGGTGGCAGAACTGGCAATCTCTTGCACCAGTTGGTCAGCCTCATTGCTGGCGCTGGTAATTTCTTGGAGAATTTGCCGCACTTGGCGCACCAGTTTTGTCCCTGTCTCGGCTTGCTGTGCCCCAGCGGTCATGGCGGTCATCACCTCTTGGATTTGGGTTTGAATGTCATCCACGATCGACTCAATTTCGTTACTGGCACTGGCGGACTGTTGGGCGAGGGCGCGCACCTTTTCCGCTACTACCGCAAAACTTTCGCCTTCTTCCCCAGCGCGGGCGGCTTCGATCGAGGCATTCAATGCCAATAGGTTGGTTTGGGCGGCGAAGTTACGGATCACCTTCACGGCTTTGGTAATTTTTTCTGAGGAATTGCCCAACCGCTCTACCTTGGTGGCGGTATCCACCACCGTATTTTTCAGGGCGTTAATCCCCTCTAAGGCACGATCGGCGCTGTCATCCCCCACCTGCACCACCTGTTTAGTCATTTGTACTTTGGCTTCTGCCTGTTGTGCCCGCTGTGCCACCGCCTGAATCGATGCCACCATGTCCGAAATTTGCTCCAGGGCTGAAGCTAAAGACAGGGTCTGACGGTTAGTATCTTCTACTACCGCCTGTACCGCCTCTGTACTATCGATCGCTGTAACAGATACGGATTGGGCGGCAGACTGCACATCCCCCACAATTTGCCTCAGACTGCGAATAATAGAATTGTAAGAATCCGCTAGGGTGCCCACCTCATCACTGGTGACCGTCGCTCTTACGGTTAGGTCGCCCCGACTGACAGGATCAACCTGCATTAAGAGTTCCAATGCCCTGCGTTGTAATTGTTCCTTTTCCTGTTTCTGCTTTTGGGCGATCGCTTCAATTTCCGCTTGGGTCTGTTCTAGGGCAATAGCTTTGATCTGTTGGTCATTTACCAGCGCCTCCAACTGCTGAGCCATGAAGTTCAAGTCCCGTTCTAGGATACCAATTTCATCCCCCCGTTGCGTTTCGGGCAGGCGGGCGGTGAGTTCCCCTGACCCTAACCTGCGGGTAAATTCAGCTAGCCGTTCCAAAGGCGTAATAAAGTTCCCTGTAATGGGTACAGCGATTACCACCGCTATAAACAGTACCCCCGCCCCCACCACAAAACCTAGTAATTGCTCTTGCAGTAACCGTTGTTCTATTTCTGTCAAAATAATCCCAGCGGATGCCATACCCACTGGTTGTTGCCCCGTGTGGTCATATAGGGGAATGTAGACCCTTAAATAATTTTGACCAAGGATATTGGTAATCCCTGAAAAAATCTCTTTTTTGCGTAGAACTGTGTCCGCCACTTCCCGTGCTACCCTCGTGCCTATCGCTCTAGTTGTCTTGTCCGTAAAGGGAACGCTGGTAGCTACCCGCAAATCTTGGGCAAAAATGCTGGCAGAACTGACTTTAAAATTGCGGGTAAAGCCGTCCACAATCCCGTAGTTGCGATTTAGTACCGCTCCCACCACCACCAGTCCTACCACTTGGTTATTTTTCTCGATCGGTTCCACTGCCATACTGACTAGACCGATGCGTCCATTGTCAATGTTGAATGTGCCTGATGGCAAAGGTCTGAGATTTTCTGGCAAATTTTCTACGGGTTGGGGGCGCAATTCTAGGGTAGATTGGTTGGCTAATCCCAACTTTTGCATCAGATTGGCGGGTAATAATTCAATGCCCGATTTGGCCTTTCTACTATTTAGGGCACTAGCCACGATCGATAAATCCTTAAGGCTAGTACCAAGGGGCAAAGCATTGACAGGGCGATATTTGGGTGGGGGGATGGGCTGATCTGGTACAGGCAGATTGATACTCTCTGGCTGGAGTTCCAAAACTTCTCTAGCTACCACCTGCCCGCGCTGGTTAAGAATGATCACAAAGTTAGCGTTAGATTCAGGGTCAGCCCCATTGTCAATTTTAGTCAGGGTTTGCAGAGCGGGTTTACTGGCGGGATTATTTATATCTAAACCCGAGGCGGTGATCAGTTGTGCTCGAGTACTGGCGGTGCGTTCACTTTCCGTACGGCTCCATTCCACATACTCCCTGACAAAGGAAGCCCCATCCTTATTTAGATTAGTTTGCAGATCGGCAAAGGTACGGTTACGGGAAATGGTGGTAATGGCTTGGATAGAGACCAATACGGGGATAGTACCCAGACCAATTAAAATGATGGTTAATTTAGTGCGAATAGACCGATTATTCCAACCACCGATCCCTGCCAAATGCTTAGATTGTGCCATGACTCTGCTCCTATGTCCCTATTTGTTCTAATAATTTATCGCCATCGATCGCCAAGACCGTGTGTCGATCGTCATCTACTACGAATCCCAATAAACAGTTTTGTAGCCGTTGGTGTAGATGACTGAATTGGGCATTTTGCACTTGATTTTCCCCGTACTCCCGAATTTGCCCCACCTTGGGCACAGCCAACCCCAGAACTTCCCCTTGTTTTTGCAGTAGCACCACTTTGTAGTTAGTTTGGCGAAACCCCTGTTGATGTAAAGGCGCAAAGCCCAACAGACTACCCAAGTCCACCAACCAAATCACCTCTCCCCGCCAATTACACACCCCCATCACCGTACTGGGTACATCGGGAATGGGGACAATTTGGGTAAGGGAAACATTAAATACCTCAGTCAGTTGCTCTAGGGGCAACATTACCATTTGTTGGTCTTGGAGATGCAAGGACAAGAACTTGGGCATGGGCAGTTATTTTATCAGTAGTCCCACTGTGCGCACCAATTCTTCAGGGTTAATCGGCTTAGTCAGGTAAGCGGCGGCTCCCTGTTTCATACCCCAAAATTTGTCCATTTCCCCGCTTTTGGTAGAACACATCACCACAGGAATATCTTTAGTTTCTGGCTTATCTTTTAGTTCACGGCACAACTCAAAACCACTTTCCCCCGGTAGCACAATATCCATCACAATCAGGTTGGGTTTCTGTTGGGCAATTTTTTGTTTAGCGTCCTCACTACTGGTGGCTATTTGCACTGTATAACCGCCCCGCCGTAGGGTCTCCCCAATAATTTCCGCTTGGGTTAGGGTATCTTCCACTATTAAAATCGTAGCCATGAACCTCGCTCCTCCTAGTCAATGCTGTCTTGTGCTGATGATGGGGAAAAATTACATCTCCAGCCTCAGATTCCGTTTATAGTAACACAGCACTAAGCCCTTGACTCCCTAAATGCCCAGGCAATGTGAACGACTCCCGACACTCATCTTCGTTGAGTAAACACAACATGGCTTACGCCACCTACGGAACAGATAGAGTACGGGCTGAACGCTTCACAGACTTGTTTGTACAGAGGTCTCAGCGTGCTGCCACCGTGCGACCCACGGCGGGAACAAGTCAGGGAAACTCTCCAGAGATTTAACTTATTCTCCTTAACTGTAGCACGAACGGCTTTCATCCCGACACTGATTTGCTTTTGAGTAAACACAATATGGCTTCCCGCCGATTAAGCTAAAACCTAAAAACTTTGTGTAAAACCCTATCTAGCCCTTGGGAAAGAGGTATTTTCTTAGAACAGGTATAGGTGAAAGTTTATGGATGCTAAGCAGGCGAGCGTGATTCTCAGTGAAACTTTTGAGGTACTTTACCAAGACCAAGACAGGTTTGCTCAATCGGTCTATGACCTGTTCTTTGCGGGCGCTCCCGATGCCAAAATTTTATTTGCCCATACTAATTGGGAACAACAGCGCAAGATGTTGATGGGGGCATTGATGCTCATGGTGAAAAATTTGGATAACCCTTCCCTGTTTAAGCTAACCATGACTAACTTGGCGGAAAGGCACACTCGTTATGGGGTAAAAGTCCAGCATTTTCCTCCTTTCAGTCAAGCGGTACTGCAATCAGTACAAAATCAACTGGGTTCTAAATGGAGAGAAGAGGTAAAAGAGTCTTGGCATTTCGCATTCAGACAAATTGAACAGCTTATGAGTGATAAAATTGCTCACTGTCAGAGTTAGGCAAGTTAATTCTTTCCCTCACCCCCAACCCCTCTCCCAAAGGGCGAGGGGAGTTAATCCAGTGCAAGTGATTTTTCTATTCCTACCCTGAGCAGGGAGTAACGGTGCAGTTCAACCCTTAGACATCAAAAAGCACCTCGGTCATATATCGTTCCGCCCAGTCCACCCCAAAGGCTTTTTCGAGGATGCGTCTGGTTTTATCATTCTGTTGTTGTTGTTGGCAGTAGCGCTGTTGTTGCCTATGGACAAGGGTTTGTCTATCCCCCATAACTGGTTCTAGAGTTTGCCCGATCGAGCAATGCTGTTTGACCATTGCCCCTGCTATGGCTAAAAATAACTGTTCTTCAGCGGGATTACTGAGGCGGGTAAACAAACAGTAGGGCGAAAAAATATCTCCCCACTCTGGCAATGCCCGTCGATCGCTAAATTGGTCATATTGGGCTTGGAGGGCGGTTAAACATGACACATATTCAGGGGTAAAGGGCAAAGTGGGAGACAGATCAACGATCGCCGCATTGATGCGCCCCCTGCCCCCCACCAAATCACAACCAAACAGGGGCAGACCATAATTAGGGCGGGGAAACATCACACAGTGCAAAATATCTAAGTTATTGCCCACCTGAGCCAATTCCAGATGAATTTTCCGAAAATGCTCGGTCTGGTAACAGGTGTTGTGAATCGTGAGCCGCTCCCCCTCTAATTTCCCTTCCACAAAACCAAAGTCTTCTGGCATTTCATAGGGACTCAAACTTAAATGATTAGTCCAAATGCGGGTTAAATCTTCAGCTAATTGGGCAATGACAGGATGAAAATTAGATAAATCCATGGGTCAATAAAAGTAAGGTGAAAAAGAATTATGGTTAATAGGCTTTTCCCCCATAATAGACAACCAGACACTTTGATTTACATACTTGACCATGAGTAGCCACTTTGGGCATTTATTTCGTTTGTCCACCTTTGGAGAATCCCACGGGGGTGGGGTCGGTGTAATTGTGGATGGCTGTCCCCCCCGATTAGAATTGTCCACCGCAGATATTCAGCAGGAACTAGACCGCCGTCGCCCCGGACAGAGCCGCATCACTACCCCGCGCCAAGAGGCAGACCAGTGTGAAATTTTGTCTGGGGTGTTTGAGGGGAAAACCCTAGGCACCCCGATCGCTATCCTAGTGCGCAACCAAGATGCCCGCAGTCAAGATTATGCAGAAATGGCAGATAAATTTCGTCCCTCCCACGCGGATGCTACCTATCAAGCTAAATACGGCATTCGCAATTACCAAGGGGGTGGCAGAGCCTCAGCGCGGGAAACTATCGGCAGGGTAGCGGCAGGGGCGATCGCCAAAAAAATCCTGCGCCTCCATGCCCAGACGGAAATCCTTGCCTATGTCAAATCGGTACACAAACTCCAAGCAAATATCGACTACAATTCCTTGTCCCTTGACCTGATCGAGTCCAATATGGTGCGCTGTCCCGATCGAGCGGTCGTCGACCAGATGATTACCTTAATTGATGCCATGCGCCAAGAAGGCAACTCGGTGGGCGGGGTAGTGGAATGTATGGTACGCCATGTACCCGTTGGTCTGGGGGAGCCTGTTTTTGACAAACTAGAGGCGGACTTGGCTAAAGCGGTGATGTCTCTGCCCGCCAGTAAAGGCTTTGAGATCGGGTCAGGGTTTGGGGGCACTTTGCTCACAGGACGGGAACACAACGACGAATTTTATATGGAGGGCGATCGATTGCGCACCCGCACCAATAATTCAGGGGGCATTCAGGGCGGCATCAGCAATGGGGAAGATATTATTCTCAGGGTCGCCTTTAAGCCCACCGCCACCATTTTGCAGACCCAAAATACGGTGAGTGTGTCTGGAGCAGAAACTACCCTGAAGGCGCGGGGACGACATGACCCCTGCGTTTTACCCAGAGCTGTACCCATGGTGGAAGCGATGGTGGCGATCGTTCTCTGCGATCATTTCTTGCGCCAAAAAGCCCTAGTCTGAAATATCTGTAAATTTAGGGTCGCTCCCCTCGCCCTTTGGGAGAGGGAAACGCTCCCAATTTAGTAGTGGGAAGGAATAAAAAATTTCCCCCTCCCCTTGGGGAAAGATTAGGGTGTAGGAACAGACAAATTGCTTTCACTGAATTAACTCCCCTCGCCCTTTGGGAGGAGGAAAAACTGCCAATGGGAGAGTGGAAAAGGAGTAACAGGATAGGAAGTCCGTTAAAAACGGAATCCCACTCCCGTTTGCACGGCGGTAGCCGTCACCCCCGGGGCATGGCGGTAGGCATCAAAGGCAAAGGTCACATTCCCGAATAACACAAAATTGGTCTTGGGGATGGCAAAATCGATACCCGGTTGCAGGACAAAACTATTTTTATTGCCCACAGGTGTAGTGTCCGCAGTATTTGCCAGTGCCACCCCCGCCCCAATATAAATATCTGTATCAAAATTCATGGGAATATCGTAGGAGACCGTCGGTACAACCGCCGTACTGCTGCCAATCATCACTTGAGTTCTTAAGGACAGGGGCACTTCTAAAAATTTGTAGCGCCCCGTCAAAAGAATGTGGGTGCGGGCGGTTTCTCCTGCGCTGGTATTACCGTTATTCAGACCAAAACTAGCACCGACCCCCAGATAACTACCATAGGCGGGTTGGGCTGATGCTGTGGGCGTAGACATAATGGTCATGCCCGCTAAACCCAAAACTATCCCTAGTTGATTGATTGTCCGCATATTTTTGCTCCACAAATGGTATCAGGGCTAGGAATATAACAGAAGTTAGAGAATTTGCCACACTTTGAACAATAATCCTGACTTTTTCTGACAAATACCGATTTTGCTCGATCGAGGCAACGGCTACTTGTTCCCTATGTCTAACTCAGGAAGATCAAGTTTGTTGCACAACTTCTGGCTGTCCCGCTATAAGTTAAAATTATTAAATAATTATTAAAAAACTTAACTTATGGCAACGATAAACTTTGTCAATGAACAGAAAACCGTAGTGGCGATGGATGGGGCAAATTTGCGCATCAAGGCGATGGAAAACGGCATTGATCTGTATAAGTTCATGGGGAAACTGACCAACTGCGGCGGTTATGGTCAATGTGGCACTTGTGTAGTGGAAGTAACCGCAGGCATGGAGCAGTTATCTGAGCGCACCCCATCGGAAATACGCAAATTGCGGGGCAAACCTGAGTCCTATCGGTTGGCTTGTCAAGTGCTGGTAAATGGGGAAGTGTCAGTTAAAACTAAACCGCAATAATTGGGTCAGGCTAAAACTGGGGTAGGTAACAGTTCCATGACTAAGTCTGCCAACATTTCTATAAACAGAGGATGACAGTTTAGGGCAGGAACTCGCACAAAGTTGGTAATACCCACTGACTCGGCGAGGTGGCGATACTCTATGTCAATTTCTTGCAAAGTTTCAATGTGTTCAGACACAAAGCTAATGGGAACCACCACTAGGTCCTTGATACCCCGCTTTGCTACCTGCTCGATCGCTTCTTCCGTGTAGGGTTGCAACCATGTAACAGGGCCGACACGGCTTTGATAGGCAAGGGTATGGGCATTGTAATAGTGGTATTCCCTGCGCAAAACCTGCATGATGCCATCCACGCAATTTTCCATTTCCACTTGGTAGGTATCCCCGTACTTGGTCACATAATTTTTGGGCACTCCGTGCGCACTAAAGAAAATATGGGCGGACTCAGGATGGGCTAGGGTCTGCAATTTTTGATCAATTAAATCCGCCATAGCTTTGAGGTATAGGGGGCGATCGTACCAAGACTTGATTACATACCGTTGAATTTTGCGTAAATCTGGATTAGTGCGCCACAATTTGTCTAGGAGTTTAAGGCTGGAACCAGTGGTACTGATAGAATACTGGGGATAGAGGGGAATCACCGCCAAGTCCCTAATCCCATCTGCTTGAATTTGCTCAATCGCTTCTTCGGTGTAAGGATGCCAGTAGCGCATACCCACATACACTTTACATTCCATGCCCCGCTGGGTCAGTTTTTTGCGTAAATGCTCCGCCTGTTCTTCCGTAATTTGGCGCAAGGGCGACCCACCCCCGATCGAGGCATAATTTTCCTGAGACAGGGGCACTCTAGCGGCGGCAATCAAGGCGGCGAAAGGCTTTTGCAAACAGGGCAAGGGTAGGCGAATTAGGTCGGGGTCAGAAAATAAGTTGAAAAGAAACGAATACACATCCTCCAATTTGTCGGGACCACCCAAATTGAGCAGGAGTACACCCAAGCGTGGTGTAGGGGCAGTTGCGGAACCAGTCATCGACTCTACCTTGACAATTGTTAATAGTTGTTAACTTTAGTTTAGCCCAAGTACAGGAAGTGGGGCATAAAAAAACCTCCCTATTTCTAGGAAAGGTATGGGAAATTGGGTATGGAAAGATCAGCCTAGGGGCGGGTTAGACATCGTAAGTGGCTTTGCCTGTAAATTTGACCTTGATGGGGTCAGGATTTTTGCCGATACTACGGGGAACAGCATTGACCGATTCCCTACCTTTGTTGACTTTTTCGGGGAATACGCCATCTTTGGGATGCAGATAGACTTGATCCCCATTGGGAAATTCGCGCCAAATTTTGTAGTTATTGATCTTGAAGGTACGCAGTTGACGACCAAGGGCAAGGGCTTGCTCCTTTTTGGCAAAGTACAGCATATTTTCGCCCTCGTGCATGGTGGCGGCTCCACCAGTGGGCATTTCGAATACTTGTTCTTTGGGGCTAGTCCAAGTAATCAGATATTTTTCTTCGGTATAGGCGGACGACAATAAACCACCAGTGCTACCGCCCCAGATGGGGGTTTTGCCTGAAGGACGACTGGTTTCGGTGACAGTTTCTGACATGAGATTCTCCCAATGACCAAAAATTGATAATGTTATTACCAGTCAAAATACCATTGTCCTGTAGCCTGCGGGTAATTGCTTAATTTTACTTAATTTTCCTTAACCTTAACATGGGGTTAACCCAAAACATTTACCATTGACACAGTCTGCTAACAGTAATTAAAGATGACTGCCACCGTCCTGTTGATCTGCTTTACCGCTTTTGTGGCGGGGGCTTATACCAGTGCCATTCCCAATTTTTTGGGGGTGGGGGTGTGTCTGTTGGTGGGGGGAATATGTGCGGTTCTCCTGCCCAAGTACTGGCACGATCGAGATAGTCCCCCATGGTGGGTATATCTATTAGCGGGGGCGATCGGGGCGTTGGCTTGTATGTATGTATTGGTGCGTACCCCTGTCCTGACTGCCACTGATATTGCCAATCAAGCACCCATGCGCAGGGCAATCGTGCAGGGTACGATCGACACCAGTCCTTCCCGCACTAGGAGCGATCGGGTGCGGTTTAATTTGGCGGTGCAGGGCTATAAAAAATCCCGCCGTGACGAAAATTTTAATCCCGCCACAGGTACTTTGTATGTGACTGTTCCCCTGTTAGAAGGTACAGGTAGGCGCAGGGGGGACAGGGTGGAAATTCGTGGCAGTGTCTATAAACCTAGCCCCGCCAGTAACCCAGGGGGTTTTGACTTCCAGCAGTTTTTGGCTAGACAGGGTATTTTTGCGGGCATGGCGGGGCAGGAGATCGAGCCTAAAATCAGCCCGCCTCGGTTTGGCGAATGGTGGATCACTTCGGGGGTGGTCAAAGCCCATGTGACGGGGGCGGGGGTGCCAGAGGGTACTTTGCTCAGTTCCTTGGTATTGGGAGGTAGAGCCGTCGATTTACCCGCTGATCTACGGGACACTTTTGTTAAGGCGGGGTTGGCGGCGATGTTGGCGGCATCGGGGTTTCATGTGTCCATCATTTTAGCCACAGCTTTGTCAGCAGTACAAGAGGGAGACCCCAAACTGCGGATGATTGTAGGTACCATTGCCCTATTGGGCTATGCCATTTTGACAGGAGCCAGTCCCTCCATCATTCGGGCGGCGATTATGGGTATTGGGGGTTTAGCGGGGTTGGCTTATGGCACTAAAGTTAGACCCCTGTTGGGGTTGGCGGGGGCGGCGGCCCTGTTGTTACTGTGGCAACCCCTGTGGATTTATGATTTGAGTTTCCAATTTAGTTTTTTGGCTACCTTTGGCTTAATGGTTTCCGCTAACTCGATCGAGCAAAAGTTAGAGTTTTTACCCCCCACCTTAGCGGGTATGTTGGCAATACCGATCGCCGCCGTGCTGTGGACTTTGCCCCTGCAGTTGTTTGTCTTTGGCAGGATCAGTGTCTATTGTATTTTGGCTAATTTACTGACTACCCATCTTATCTCTGCCTGCATTATGGGCGGCGTGGTGGCAGGGATTGCTGGGGTAATTTTTTTGCCGTTGGGGGCAGGACTGAGTTGGCTCCTAAAAGCGCCCCTGTGGTTGACCATTAGGTTAGCCGAGTGGACTAATTCCCTACCGGGGGCAATTACCAATACGGGATCGATCGATTTGTGGCAGTTGGGGCTGGTGTATATGCTCTTTGTACTGGTGTGGGCTGTCCCCAAAGTGGCGAAATGGTGGATTCCTGTGGGTTTTCTGAGTGTGCTGTTGTTGTTTGCGCCGGGGGCGCTTGCCCGTGCCAATTTATTTCAGGTGACGGTATTGGCAACTAACCAAGTGCCTGCGGTAGTAATTCAGAATCAAGGACAAACCGCCCTCATCAATAGTGGGGACAGCCGAGATGTGCAATTTAGTGTGTTCCCTTATCTGCAAAAATCGGGCATCAATAATCTGACCATGGCGATCGCCACCGACAGTGCGCCCCGTTTCAGTGAGGGATGGCAAACCTTGAAACAGGAGGGCATAGCCATCCCTGAGATCAAAGAAACTTTTGCGGGAGAGCCACCAGCTACCTATAAATTAGTGCAACAGACCTTGAGTGATACCAACTTTTCTACCCTCAAGGTGGGGGAGAAGTTGGAGATTATGCCCAGTGTGGTTCTGCAAGTATTAGCAACGGAACCCCAACTCTGGCAATTGACTACAGAAAATCAAACATGGTTATTTCTTGGTAAAGCCAAACCCAGTGAACAAGACAGATTAGCCCGCTCTGGTAAACTGCCCAAGGCGCAAATCCTGTGGTGGACAGGCAGTGAGTTGTCTCCTAAATTTTTGCAATCGATCGAGCCTCAGTTTGTGATTGCCGCCACCAATAATCTCTCCAGTGAGGTGCGGGAAAACCTAAATAAAAATCTCAGGGAAGCTCGTTTACTGGTGACGGGCAGGGATGGGGCAATTATTTGGACACCCGCCAATGGCATAGAAACCTTGAGGGATGCCGAGGATAACAGTTCGGCTCTGTAGTTATTCCCCTGGCATAGCCAAACTGCTTACACTGGATGGACGGGTTGGGGGTGAGGGGAAAACTGCCAATCTGCCATTGGGAAAGCAGTAGTTAAATAAAATATGTCTCTACAATGGCTCTGTATGCCATGACATGGTTTATGTAATCCCTTGCAATG
>Ga0272446_1003467_pt1 | contig 19802 bp, 16 predicted proteins | sample YNPCB0061_FD_194587 | JGI IMG/M metagenome (GOLD analysis project Ga0272446, IMG submission 194587) | Hot spring microbial mat communities from Yellowstone National Park, WY, United States - YNP-CB-006-1 | ecosystem: Environmental > Aquatic > Thermal springs > Hot (42-90C) > Sediment | place...
ACGGTGACGGTGATCAACCCGACCGTCGTCGTCACCCCGACGACCGGGCCGGTGGTCACGCGCCCCACCGGCACGGTCACGGGACCGGTCGTGTCGCCGACCCTGCCCGGAACCGTCACGCGCGTCGGCGCGATCACGCAGTCCGAAGGCCAGGAGGGCGCCCAGGCGCCGAAGCCGGACCTGCCGCCCGAGGGCTACTTCGAGTACGACGACGCCTGGTTCGACGAGACCTGACGACGGGCCTCCGTGCTGCCCGATGAGGTGATCCCGGCCCTGCTCCGGGCCGGGATCGTCGCCGCCGAGGAGGCGGTCGCGAAGGGCGTGCTCGCCGAGCCGATCGGCCTGTCGCACCCGGTCTGGCGCGTCAGCGTCGGCGGCGCGCCGCGCGTTGTCCTCAAGGCCTTCGGGCCGAGCCGCGGCGGCACCGACGGCGAAGCCGCGCGCGAGGCCGCCGTGCTCGCCCTCGCCGCGGATCGCCCCGCCGTCGCCGCGCTGGTGCCGCAGCGGGTCGACTGGGCCGGTTCCGGAACGGTCATCGCGACCGCGGTCGCACCCGGCATCCCCGCCCTTCGCGACGGCTCGCCGGAGGAGCAGTGGCCCGGCCTCGTCGCCGCCCTCGCCGCGCCGCTCGCGGCCTTCCACCGGGCGACGCGCGACCTCGCCGCGCCGGATGCCGCGCCGCACCCGGTGCTCGAGGGGCCGCCGCACTGGTCGCTGCGTCTGTTCGACGGCGATGCGCCGCGCGAGCTCTGGTCGACGCGGCCGCTCTCCGAGATCCTCGCCGCCGCCGCCGCGCCGGAGACGGTGGCGGCGCTGCGGCGCGCCCGTGGTGCGTGGCGGCGGCTCTGCCTGATCCATGCCGACCTCAAGCAGGACAACGTGCTGCTCGACGAGGCCTTCTCCCCTCCGCGCGCGACCGTGGTGGACTGGGAGATGGCGCGGATCGGCGACCCTGCCTGGGACCTCGCGGGCCCTCTCTCGCGGCTCCTGCTCGCTGCCGGCGAGGTGCCCTGGACGGAGGCGACGGAGGCGGCGCTGCGCGCCTGGGTGGTGGCCTATGCCGAGGCGGCGCGCCTCCCCGCCCCGGCGCTCGTGCAGCGCACCGTGCTCTACGCCGGCGCCTGGCTCCTGATGTCGGCCCTGACGCAGGCCTCGCTGCATCCGCCCGGGCAGGCCTTCGCGGCCCTCCGTCCGGTGCTGGTCGCCGCGGCCAATGCCTTCGCCACCGCAGATGCGGTGACCGCCCGCGCCGTCGCCGCGCTCGCATGACGGGGGCCGCCATTGCGGAGGCGCTGGAGGCGGCCCGGGCGCTGCTCGCCGCAGCGCGCCCCTTCGAGCCCCTGCCGGCCGAGGGCGACCCGCTCGCGGCGCTGCTCTACGACCGATGGTTCCACGCCACGACCGGGGCACGCCGGCACTACCCCGCGCCGTCGGCCTACCGTGCGGTGGCGCTCGCCGCCCGCCCCTTCGAGCCGGGCTGGACCATCGAGGCGGCCCTGCCGAGCGCTGCCGGAGCGGTGCGGCTGCGGCGCGACGGCGCGGCGCGGGACGTGCCGCCGCTCGCCTGGTCCCCCGTTGCCGCGCCGCGGCTCTCGCCCGCGCCCGGCGAGGCGGCGCTCGCCGCGCCGCTGCGCGACGGGCCGCAGGGCGGGTTCTGGCATCTCTGGTCGCCGGTGTGGCCGGAGCGTCCGCCGATCGGCCTCCGCCGCTGGTATCTCCAGGTGGCGGACGGGGCGGAGCTCGGCGCGGCGGCGACGCTTGCCGCCCGTGCGCCGGCAGAGCGCGCCTGGGCGGCCAAGCTGCTCGCGGGCGAACACCTCGCCGGCCGGCGCGACACGGCCGTGTTCTACGCCCCGCTCCAGGGCGCGCCGTGGCTGGCGGCGCTGTTCGAGGCGCTCGCGCCGCAGCTCGCCGATCGCGCTGGCCCGCCCTTCACGGAACCCCTCTCGCCGGGCATCGCGCGCGCCGAGGATCCCGGCCGGGGCCTCAGCTTCGGGCAGCACCGCTGCGGGCTTCTGGCCGCCGCAGCGCGCGCCCGGCCCGAGGCGCTCGAGGACGCCGCGGCCTGGCGCGAGGCGGTCTCGCGCCATTTCGCGGAACAGGGGCTCGACCTCGCCTCGCCCTGGAAGGGAGGCACCGATGGCTGACGCCCGGGCGTCCGCGATCGACCGCGAGACCGGCCTCTCGATCGCGCGCGACATCGCCGCGGGCGCGCTCTGGTCGGGCGGGATGTGCGCGTTCATCGGCGCGGTGCCGGCGCCGAGGCTCGGCATGCCGGCGCGCCAGGCGGTGCTCGGCGGCGATCTCTACGAGGGCTCGGCCGGCATCGCCCGGTTCCTCGGCCACGCCGCGCGGATCGGCGGCGAGGACTCGCTCCGTGGTGCGGCCTTGGGCGCGATCCGGCACGCGCTCTTGCGCGCGGAGGGATGGTCCCTGCATTCGGGCAGGCTCGGCGCCGGGCTGGTCGGGCTCGAGCTCGCCGCGCTGCTCGACGAGCCCGCGCTCGTTCCGCCCTCTGTCGAGGCGGTCGAGACCGCCTCGGAGACCGCGCTCGCCGGGGCGGCCTCGGCGCCCGCCGACCTGCTCGGCGGGCTCGCGGGCGTGGTGCACGGGCTCGTCGAGGCGCTGCCCTACGATCTCGACGGCGGCTGGCTCGCCCGCGCGTTCGATCTCGGCCGCGCCCTCCTTGCCGCCGCCGAGGGCGCACCCACCGGCCTCTGCTGGCCGAGCGCGCCAGGCAGGGCAGAGCATCTCTGCGGCCTCGGCCACGGCGGCGCCGGGGTGGCGCTGGCGCTGTCGCGGCTCGCCGCTCTTGCGCCCGGCGAAACCGGCTGGGCGGAGGCGGCGAAGGCGGCGCGCGGCTTCGAGCGCGGCTGGTTCTCGCCCGAGCACGCGAGCTGGGCCGACCTCCGGCATGACGCGGTCGGTCCGGCGGGGCCGAGCTATCCGCATTTCTGGTGCCACGGCTCCGTCGGCATCGCGCATGAGCGGCTGCGGGCGATCGAGGCCGGGCTCGCCGATCCTCTCTGCCGGGCCGATGCGGCCGCCGCGCTCGCAGGCATCGCTGCGGACACCGAGCGCATCCTCGCCCTGCCCGCGGGCCCCGGCGGCAGCGACCGGACGAATGGCTGCCTCTGCCACGGGCTCGGCGGCGTGGTCGACCTGCTCGCCGAGGCGCACGCCCTCGCGCCCGACCCTGCCGCGCTCGCGCTGATGCGCCGGGCAACCGCCTTCATCCGCAACGATGCCGGGCCGGAGCGGCGGTGGCGGTCGGGCATCCCGGGCGGCGGGCCGGAGACGCCGGGGCTGATGCTCGGCAGCGCCGGCATCGGCTGGGCGCATCTTCGCGCCGCCGACCCGGCGTCGCTGCCCGCCGGCTGGACGCCACGCATCGCGACACCCTCGGTCGATGACGCCGCTCGCTAGCGCGCGTCCGTCGGCCGGCGACGGGGATTGACAATCGGCGTGCCGCTTCCAGTTCTGATTGCCAACAGTTGACAGAAGCACCGCACCCGTTCGGGCATGCTCAGGGAAACGTTCGGAGGATGCATGGGGGACACTGTGTCCGGCCTCGCGGGCCAGGCCGTCCGTGAGGCGCCCGCGCCCGTCACGGGCCTCGAGCACTGGACCAGCAAGGGCGACGTTCGGCTCTTCCTCTGGGAGAAGTTCGTCGGCGCGCCTTCCGGCAAGCGCGGCACGATCCTGTTCGTGCACGGCTCGTCGATGGCCTCGACGCCGACCTTCGACCTCCAGGTTCCCGGCCGGCCCGACATCTCGGTGATGGACGTGTTCGCGCGTGCCGGCTACGACTGCTGGTGCGTCGACAACGAGGGCTACGGCCGCTCCTCGAAGCACCGCGACATCCTCTGCGACATCTCGACCGGCGCCGACGACCTCGCCGCCGCGGCCGACTACATCGAGGCCACGCGCAAGGCCGGCCCGCTCCTCGTCTACGGCATCTCCTCGGGCGCGCTCAAGGCGGCGCTGTTCACCGAGCGCAACCCCGGCCGCGTCGCCCGCCTCGCCCTCGATGCCTTCGTCTGGACCGGCAAGGGCAGCCCCACGCTCGAGCAGCGCAGGAAGAAGCTTCCCGAGTACATGGCCGCCGGCAGGCGCCGCCCGATCGACCGCGCCTTCGTCCATTCGATCTTCACCCGCGACCACCCCGGCACCGCCGAGGACGCCGTGGTCGATGCCTTCGCAGACGCCATCCTCGCGCTCGACGACAGCGTGCCGATCGGCACCTATGTCGACATGTGCCTGAACCTGCCGCTGGTGGACCCGGCGAGGATCACCTGCCCCACCATCGTCATGCGCGGGGAATACGACGGCATCGCGGGCATCGACGACCTGATCGAGTTCTTCCGCCGCCTGCCCAACCCCGACAAGCAGTTCGCGGTGATGCCGGGCATCGCGCATGCGAGCTTCCAGCAGAAGAACCACCGCCTCGTGCAGCACATCCTCGCATCGTTCTTCGCGCAGCCCGCACCGGTCTACACCGGCGCGGGACAGTGACCCCTCCCACCCCACGAAGGAACGGGACGATGACGCATCCGATGCTGAGCCGCCGCGCCGCGCTCGCCGGCCTCTCCGCCGCCTCGGTCTCCGCTGGCCTGACGGAAGGAGCGGCAGCGCAGGGCGCATTCCCGGCACGCAACTTCCGCGTGGTGATCCCGACCGGCCAGGGCGGCGGGGCAGACCGCCTCGCGCGGAGCTTCGACGATGCCTGGAGCAGACTCCTCGGCCGGCAGTTCGAATACGAGTTCTTCCCCGGCGCGGCCGGCCAGGTCGGCTACGAGCTGTTCACCGGCCGCCGCGAGGCGGACGGCTACAACCTGCTCTTCGGCAACATGGGGCCGGAGATGATCATGTACGCGCTGCAGAAGCCCCGCTTCCGATTCCCCGAGGACCTCGTCTACTTCTGCCGCATCGACGTCGACGACTCCTGCGTCTTCGTCCGCAACGAGAGCCCGTTCCGCCGCATCGAGGATGTCGTCGCCGAGGCGAAGAGGCGGCCGCTCAATGCCGCGACGAGCCGCATACCGCATCCGGCCTCGATCGGCATCCTCGCCCTCGGCGAGGCGACGGGCAGCCGTTTCAACCTCGTTCCCTATGCCGGCGGCAGCCCGACCCTGGTGGCGGTGATGAGCGGCGAGGTCGACATCGGCGTGCTGCCGATCGCCGGCGTCGTCGCACAGGCGGACCGCCTGCGCGTGCTCGGCGTGTTCAACCGCGAGAACATCGTCGCGGCGAAAACGAACAACGCGCCTCCGATCAACGCCGTGTTCGGGACGACCATTCCCGATCTCTACTCCTCGCGCTCCTGGGCGATCCATGCGCGCGCGATCGAGCGCCATCCCGACCGCTTCAGGCTGCTCGAGGAGACGGCGGCCAAGGCGCACGCCGACGACGCCTTCCGCGACGCCTATGTCAAGACCGGCGCGCCGATCGAGACGCTGAGATACGGCGACCGCGCCACCTGCACCGAGTATGCGCTCTCGATGATCGAGCTCGCCAACCGCTACCAGGCGCAACTGACCGCCCGCCGGGGCTGAGCCACGATGCGGAGGCGCGCCGCCGGAACGGACCTCATCATCCCGGCACTGGCGGTGGGGTTCACCCTCTACTACTTCTGGACCGTCACCGAGCTGACCTGGGAAGCCAAGGCCAACGGCATCATCATCGGCGGCGTCCTGCTCGTGCTGGTCGCGCTCCTGCTCGTGCGCATCGGGGTGCAGATGGGCCGCGGCGAGGCCTCGCTCGCGATCGACTTCGGCGGCTGGACGGAGGCGAACCGAAAGCGGCTCGCCCTCATCGCCATCATCCTCCTCTTCCTCGTCATCCTCGAGCCGCTCGGGACGTCGATCTCGCTCGCGCTGATGCTGCTCGCCTCGATGTGGGTGATGGGCGCGCGCCACTGGCCGAGCCTGATCGGGGTGGCGGTCACGCTGCCGCTGATCGTCTGGGCGAGCCTGATGGTGTTCATCGGCACGCGGCTGCCGCAGGGGCCGTTCGAGAAGCTGATGCACGCGCTGACGGGGCTCGGGATCGCCGAATGACCCGCCGCGCGGAGCGCCGCTAGATGGGCTGGGATGTCGGCCTGTTCCTCGACCTGTTCGGCCGCTCCTGGGAGCTGTGGTGGGCGATCTGGCCGGGCATCGTGCTCGGGCTGATCGTCGGCGTGCTGCCAGGCTTCAGCCCGCAGAATACGCTGATCATCCTCCTGCCCGTGACGCTCGCGATGCAGGTCGAGGCGGCGCTCGCCTTCATGGTCTCGCTCTACTGCGCGAACCATCTCTCCGGCAGCATTCCGGCGATCCTGATCAACATCCCCGGCTCGGGCGGCGCTGCGGCGACGACGATCGACGGCTATCAGATGACGAAGAAGGGCCAGGGCCAGCAGGCGCTCGTGCTCTCCTTCGTCGCCTCCGTCGCAGGCGGGCTGATCACCTCCGTCGCGGTGCTCGCCTTCCTGCCCCTGCTCGCCGATCTCGGCCTCAGGCTCCGCTCGGTCGAGATGGTGGTGATCATCCTGTTCGGGCTGACGCTGATCGCGGTGATCGCCGCGCGCGACATGCTCAAGGGGCTGATCGGCGGGTGCTTCGGCCTGATGCTCGGCGCGATCGGCACCGATGCCGTCTATTCCACCCCGCGCGCCACCTTCGGCTTCCTCGAACTCTACGACGGGCTGCCGCTCGTGCCGGTGCTGATCGGCCTGTTCGCGATCGGCGAGGCGCTCTCGATGGTCGAGGAGGAGACCATCATCGGCGAGGGCGGGGCGCGCGAGACGGCCGCCGGCGCGCGCTGGGCCGACACGATCGAGGGGCTCCGGATGAGCCTCAGGAACTGGTGGCACATCACCTGGACCGCCTTCATCGGCCTCGTCATCGGCGTCCTTCCCGGGGCGGGCGCCTACATCGCCGCCTTCGTCGCCTACCAGCAGTCGCGGCTGTTCTCGAAGACGCCCGAGAAGTACGGCACCGGCCACCCGCAGGGCGTGATCGCGCCGGAGAGCGCCAACAACGGCGTCACCTCCGGCACGCTCGTGCCGATGATGACGATCGGCGTTCCGGGCGGCTCGACGGCGGCGGTGATGATGATCGTGCTGCAATACCAGGGCATCGTCGTCGGGCCGCGGCTCTTCACCGAGACGCCGCAGGTCGCCTATGGCGTGTTCGTCATGATGACGGTCGCCTACATCATGATGATCCCGCTCGTGCTGCCGCTCGCGCGCTATGCCGCCAAGGTGGTGCTGGTGCCGACGCGCTACCTCGTTCCGATCATCATCGGGCTCACCACCATCGGCGCCTTCGCCGACCGCGAATACGCCTTCGACATGGGTGTCGCGCTCGTGTTCGGCCTGATCGGCTATGTCGCGACCAGGACGAGGTACCACGTCACCTCGATCCTGATCGGCGTGCTGCTCGGCCCGGTGTTCGAGCGCTACCTGCTGCGCGCGCTCCGCATCGGCCAGGGCGACCCGATGGTGCTGTTCTCGAGCGCCGTCGGCAACGTGCTCTGGGCGCTGCTCGTGGTCTCCGTCGTGCTGCCGATCTGGCGCGACCGGCACCTCGCGCGGCGCGAGGCGGCCGCGAAGGAAGGCCAGCCATGACCCTGCCGGAAACGGTGGACAGCCGGAACATCCGCCCCGTCGCCTGGCTCGACATCGCCGGCGGCGGGCAGGTACGCGTCGAGGGCCGCCACGCCTATGTGGGCCACATGAAGCCGCCGCACGGAACGACGATCATCGACATCGGCGACCCGAGGCACCCGCGCATCCTTTCGACCATCGGCCTCGAGGGCGACGCGTCGCACACGCACAAGGTTCGTGTCGCCGGCGACATCATGGTGACCAATGTCGAGCAGAACGACCGCCATGCGCTGCGGCGCGCGAGGCGCATCCCGGAGGTGGAGGCGCGGCTGCGCGCGAGCCTCGGCCGGGAGCCGACAGAGGCCGAGATCGCGGCCGGGCTGCCGGTGAAGCCGGAGCTGATGCCGAAGCTGCGCGCCTCGCTCACCGCGCCGCCCTATGCCGAGGGCGGCTTCCGGGTGTGGGACATCTCCGACCGCACGAGGCCACGGCTGCTCGTGCATCAGAAGACCGGCGGCGTCGGCGTGCACCGCTTCGACCTCGATGACCGCCACGCCTACATCTCGACGGAGATGGAGGGTTTCGTCGGCAACATCCTGGTCATCTACGACATGGCTGATCCGGCGAGGCCGCGCGAGGTGTCACGCTGGTGGATGCCGGGGCAGAACATCGCCGCGGGCGAGGTGCCGACCTGGCCCGGCCAGCAGCACCGGCTGCACCACACGCTGCGCCATGGCGACATCCTGCACGCCGCCGTCTGGTACGCCGGGGTGCGGACGATCGACGTCTCCGACATCACCCGCCCGCGCACCCTCGGCGAATACCGCTACCACCCGCCCTTCCCGGAGCCGACGCACACCTTCATGCGCATCCCGGGCCTCTTGAAGGGGCGAGCCGTCGCCGCCGCGGTTGACGAAGAGCACGAGCACACGCCGGGCCAGCTCCACGGCGGCCTCTGGCTGTTCGACGTGACCGACCCGGCCGCGATCACGCCCATCTCGATGTGGCACCTCACCGAGCGCGCCAGCCCCTACGTGACGACCGGCGAACGCTTCGGCGCGCACCAGTTCCAGGAGCGCATGCGCGACACCTGCCTCTACACCGCCTGGTTCGGCGGCGGCCTGCGCGTGATCGACATCGCCGACCCCGAGCGGCCCACCGAGGTCGCCTGGTGGCTGCCCGAGCCGCCGCCGGGGCAGCGGAGCCCGCAGGCGAACGACGTCGACCTCGACGGCAACGGGCTCATCTGCGTGATCGACCGCAACCGCGGCCTCTCGATCCTCGAGCGCACGGCATGAGCGGAGGCGTGTTCCTCGCCGCCGGCGCGGTGAAGACCGCCGTCGAATCCCTCCTCGCGGCCGGCAGGTGGATCGGCGCGCAGCCGCAGGTCTCGTTCGGCACCGTGGGCGCGCTGCGCGACCGCATCCTCGCCGGCGAGGCATTCGACGCCACCGTGCTGTCGGCGGAGGCGATGGCGCTCGTCGCCGGGCGCGGCCTCGTCGAGCCGGCGAGCGTCACCGCGCTCGGCACCACCGGCATCGGCCTTGCGGTGCGGGACGGGCTCGACCTGCCGCCGATCGACACCGAGCAGGGCCTGCGCGCGGTGCTCGGGCAGGCCACGCGGATCGCCTGGGCAGACCCTTCCGGCGGCGCGACCGCCGGGCGGCACTTCGCGGCGGTGATCGACCGGCTCGGCATCGCCGACGCGATCCGCAGCCGAAGCATGCTCTTCGCCTTCGGCGTCGAGGCGGTCGCCGCCTGCGAGCGCGGCGAGGCGGATGTCGCGGTCAGCCAGGCGACCGAGATCGTCGGGCGGCCGGGCGTGCGCCTTCTGGGCCTCTTTCCCGCGCCGCACGCGCTTGCCACCGTCTATGCCGCAGCCGCGCGGCCGGGAAGCGGGGCGGCGGCCGACATCATCGCGACGGTCGCCGGCCCGGCCGGGCGCGACGCGCTCGCCGCCATCGGATTCACCACCGGGGAGCCGTGACCATGCCGACACCAAGCGAGGTTCGCGCCGCCGAACGACCCCTCGGCCGGGGCGGAGCGACGCTCTCCGCGATCGGGCTCGGCTGCATGTCGCTCTCGGGCGTCTACGGCGATGCCGACGACGAGGCCTCGATCAGGCTGATCCACGAGGCGATCGAGATGGGCGTGACGCATCTCGACAGTTCCGACATGTACGGCTGGGGCCACAACGAGACGCTGCTCGGCCGCGCGCTCGCCGGCCGCCGCGACAAGGTGCTGCTCGCCTCGAAGTTCGGCCAGGTTCGGCGCGAGGGAGGGGCGAACGCCGTCGATGGTCGCCCCGAGCATGTCGCGGCCGCCTGCGAGGCGAGCCTCAAGCGCCTCGGGGTCGAGGTGATCGACCTCTACTACCAGCACCGCGTGGACACCTCCGTGCCGGTCGAGGAGACGGTCGGCGCCATGGCGCGGCTGGTCGAGCAGGGAAAGGTACGGTTCCTCGGCCTCTCCGAGGCCCGGCCGGAACGCATCCGGGCGGCCCACGCCGTGCACCCGATCGCGGCGGTGCAGACGGAGTTCTCGCTGCTCTACCGCAAGGAAGCGGAGGAGACGCGGGCAGTGACGCGCGACCTCGGCATCACCTTCGTCGCCTATGCGCCGCTCGGCCGTGGCCTGCTCACCGGCACCGTCCGCACGGCCGAGGACGTGGGCGGGCGGCGGGCGGCGCATCCGCGCTTCCAGGGTGACAACCTGGTGCGGAACCTCGCGATCGTCGACGGCATCGAGCGGATCGCCCGCGGCAAGGGCTGCACGCCTGCGCAGCTGATCCTCGCCTGGCTGCTCGCCCAGGGCGAGGACGTGGTCGCGATCCCGGGCACGCGGAAGCCAGAGCGGCTGCGCGAGAACCTCGGCGCGCTCGACGTGCGGCTAGCGCCGGCGGAGGTGGCGGCGATCTCTGCGCTCGCTCCTCCCGGCACCGCGGCGGGGGAGCGCTACCCCGCCGCCAACATGAAGGCGGTCTATCTCTGACCGCGCACCGAGCGGACGCGGACGCCGAACGTTCCGCCTGCCGTGCAGCCGCCTCCCGCGGTTGACACCCCGCACCACCGGCGTGAGCATGCCCCTTGCGGTCGCGCTCAGCCGGTGATGCCGGGCGCGCGCGCGCTGGGGGAGGCTCGCGGGAATGCGCATGTTCGTCGCTTCGCTGGCGACAGAGACGAACACCTTCTCTCCGCTGCCCGTCGATCGCTCCGCGTTCGAGAGCGCCTTCTATGCCCCGCCGGGCACGCACCCCGACACGCCGACGCTCTGCTCGGCCCCCTTCATCGCCGCCCGCCGGCGGGCGGCGCGTGACGGCTTCACGCTCATCGAAGGCACCGCCGCCTGGGCCGAGCCGGCAGGCCTCGTCTCGCGCGCCGCCTATCAGAGCCTGCGCGACGAGATCCTCGGCCAGCTGCGGGACGCCCTGCCGGTGGACATCGCGCTGTTCGGCCTGCACGGCGCGATGGTCGCCGATGGCTATGACGACTGCGAGGGGGACCTGCTCGCCCGCGCCCGCGACATCGCAGGCCCCAAGGTCGTCATCGGCGCTGAGTACGACCTCCACTGCCACCTGACCGCGCTGCGCGTCGAGGCCTGCGACCTCGCCATCCTGTTCAAGGAGTTCCCGCACACGGATTTCCTCGCCCGCGCAGAGGAGCTGGTCGACCTCTCCCTCCGCGCCGCGCGCGGCGAGATCCATCCCGCGATGGCGATGTTCGACTGCCGCCTGATCGGCGGCGGCTACATGACCAACCGCCCCGAGGGCCGAGCCTTCGTCGACCGGCTGGCGGCGATGGAAGGCAGGGACGGCATCCTCTCCATCTCGGTCGCGCACGGGTTCGGCGCGGCAGACGTTCCGGAGGTCGGCACCCGCGTCCTTGTCATCGCCGATGGCGACCGCTGCAAGGCCGCCGCGCTGGCCGAGCGCATCGGCCGCGAGCTCCTCGCCTTCCCAAAGGCGGCCACGCCGCGGCACTACACGCCCGAGGAGGCGGTGGCGCTCGTGCGCGACGCGCCGGCGCACCCGATCGCCTTCGGCGACCGCTGGGACAGCCCGGGCGGCGGCGTTCCCGGCGACGGGGCGATCATGATCGAGACGCTGCTGCGCCACCCCGACGTTCCGGCGGCAGTCGGCGTGCTGTGGGACCCGATCGCGGTGTCGATCTGCCGCGCCGCCGGGCCGGGTGCGGAGGTGTGGCTCCGCATCGGCGGCAAGGCCACACCCGTCTCCGGCGCGCCGGTCGACGCGCATGTGACCGTGAAGGCGGTGACCGACGACCTCGTCATCCCCTTCGAGCAGAGCCGCGTCTCGCTCGGCCCAGCGGCGTCGGTCTCGATCGGCGACCTCGACATCGTGCTCGGCACCAGGCGGGCGCAGACCTTCAGCCCGCCAGCCTTCACCGATCTCGGTGTCGATCTCTCCCGCAAGAGGATGGTGGTGGTGAAGTCGTCGAACCATTTCGCCGCCGCCTTCTCGAAGGTGGCGGCGGCCATCCACTACCTCGACAGCTTCGGGCCGTTCCCGCACGACCCGACGACGGTGACATACCGGCGCGTCCGCCGGCCGATCGCGCCGCTCGACCCCGACCCGTGGGCGTGAGCGAGGCGGGCGGAGAGGAGGGACACACGAGATGACCGCACTCCGCATCGGCCTGATCCACGTCTCGCAGGAGACGAACGACTTCAACCCCCAGCCGACAACGCTCGCCGACTTCGAGGCGTTCGGGCTCTACGAGGGAGCCGACGTGATCGCCAGGGCCGGCGGGACCGGCCAGGTGGCCGGCCATCTCCGTGCCGTCGCCGAGAGCGGCCTCGCGGTGGAGACCGTGCCGATCATCCGCGCCCACGCCGTCGCCGGCGGGCGGATCGATCGCGCGTCGCACGCCTTCTTCCTCGACCGGATCCGCTCCGGCCTCGCAGGCGCCGGCAGGCTCGACGGCCTCGCGCTCTACCTGCACGGCGCCTGCGCCGCCGAGGGAGAGGACGACGTGGAGGGCGTGCAGGCAGCGCTCTGCCGCGAGCTCCTCGGCCCCTCCGTGCCGATCATGCTCGGGCTCGACCACCACGCCAACGTGACGGAGCGGATGGTCGCCTCGGTCGATGCCATCGTCGGCCACAGGACGCAGCCGCACGACCAGTTCGACACGGGGCTGATCGGCACCCGCCTGCTCCTGCGCATCCTCGCCGAGCGGCTGAGGCCGCGCATGGCGATGCGCAAGATCCCGCTCGTGACGCACCAGGAACAGTTCCTCACCGCGCACGGGCCGATGAAGGCCTGGTTCGACCGCGCTCGCGCGATGGAGGCGGACCCGCGTGTGCTGCAGGCGGTTCCGTTCCCGATGCAGCCCTGGCTCGACGTGGACGAGGGCGGCTGGACGGCGGTCGTGGTGACGGACGATGACCAGGCCCTGGCAGAACGCCTCGCCGACGAGCTCGCCGACCTCGCCTGGTGCTTGCGCGACGACTTCCTCGTGCGCGAGGCGGTTCCCGTCGACGAGGCCGTGCGCATGGCCGATGCCGAGCCGGCAGGCGTCGTCGTGCTGAGCGACACCGGCGACACGGTGTTCGGCGGCGCGGCCGGGGACAGCAACGTGATCCTGGAGGCGATGCTCCGCCTCGGCATACGCGGCCCCGCGCTCGTGCCCATGATCGCGCCCGGCGTGGTGGCAAGGCTCTTCGCCGCCGGCGAGGGGGCGACGGTGACGCTGCCGGTCGGCGGCGAGACCGCGACGGCGTTCTTCGCGCCGATCGAGGTCACCGGCCGGGTCAGGCGCCTCGCCCACGGCAGGGTCGCCGTCTCCGGCTACCAGGACGCCGAGATCGACATGGGCCGGACGGCGGTGTTCGAGATCGGCCCGGTCACGCTCCTGGTGAGCGAGCTTCGCGGCGTGGGGGGCAACCTGCCGGAGGTCTACCGCGCCTTCGGCATCGAGCCGGCCGAGGCGAAGATGGCGGTGCTCAAGACCGCCTCGAACTTCCAGTACTTCGCGCCGATCACCCGCCGCGTGATCCGCGTCGACACGCGGGGGCCAGGGCAGTCGGACGTCTTCACGCTTCCCTGGAAACGGCTGCCGCGCCCGATCTACCCTCTCGAACGAATGTCCCGCCGTGACGAGCCGCGCACGCCCCCGGGCCTGCGCGGCGCCGCCTGAGCGGGCGCGGGGAGGCAACCGTCACGACAACGAACGGATGGAGGCAAGCATGTCGACCCTCTCGATCGATCGCCGGGGCCTGATCGGCGCCGCGGCACTCGGATTGCCGGCCGTGCTGTCGTCGCGCGCCGGCGCGCAGACGGCGCAGGCTGGCGTGCTGCGCGTCGCGCTGCTCGCCGACATCGCGAACTATGATCCTCACCAGTTCTCGTTCGTGAACGCGAGCCTGATCAAGAACCTCTACGACAGCCTGATCGAGTACACGCCCGAGGGGCGCGCCATCCCCTCCCTCGCCGAGGCCTGGACGATCGCGCCCGACAGCCGGTCGGTGACGCTCAGGCTGCGCGGCGACGTGAAGTTCCACAGCGGCAACCCGCTCACCGCCGAGGCGGTCGCCGCCAACCTGCGCAAGGCGGCCGATCCGCGCCTCGGCAAGAACGTCTATCCGACCATGGCGATCGTGCAGGACTGGACGGTGGCCGATGCGCGCACCATCCGGCTGAACTTCAGGAACCCCGTGCCGGACCGGCAGGTGACCGACCTGCTCCAGTTCATCTCCATCATCGACCCCGCCGGCATCGACACGGTGGAACAGACGCCCGCCGGCAGCGGCGCCTACCGCCTCGCCGAGCGCGTGGTGGGCCAGCGCATCCGCCTCACCGCCAACCCGGACTACTGGCGCCAGGGCGAGCCGGCGATGCGCGAGGTGGTGTTCACCATCTTCTCGCAGGACGCGGCCGCCACCGCCTCGCTCGAGTCGGGCGGCGTCGACCTGATCTACGGCGGCTCCTCGCGCTCCGCAGCGCGGCTGAAGCAGGCCGGCTACCCGGTGATCGACGGCCCGGGCCCGCTCGTGCAGGTGTTCCGCATCAACACGACGCGCGGACCGTTCCGGAATGAGGCCTTCCGCCAGGCCTTCAACTACCTGATCGACCGCGAGGGCATCCTGCGCGTCGGCTATGCCGGTCTCGGAACGGTCGTGGCGCTTCCCTGGGCGCCGTCGAGCCCCGCGCACGACCCCACCTACGCCCAGACCTACGCGTTCTCGATCGAGAAGGGGCGTGAGCTGCTCCAGCGCTCGGGGCTCAGCCAGGCGGAGATGAGCGACTGGAAGCTCGTGGTGAACGCCGGCAGCCAGCCCGACGTCGCGATCAGCCAGGTGGTGCAGGCGACGCTGCGCCGCGTCGGCATCACCATCGAGCTCGACATGAAGGAGGGGGCCGAGCTCGTCGAGTCGATGCTGCGCGGCCGGTTCGACGCGATCTTCGGCGGCGTGGGCAACATCCAGAAGTTCCCCTCGCGCGTGACGACGAACAGCATCTACCGCACCGCCAACAACCCGATCCTCGGCGAGCCGCACCCCTTCCCGGCCTATGTCGCCGCGATCGAGCGGGTGAACACCACGCTCGGCTCCGGGCCGGAGGTGAAGGCGGCCTACGACCACCTGAACAAGGTGCTGGTGGAGTGCGCCTTCGGCATCCCGACCAACACCTACAATCCGGGCGTGATCGTGACCGCGAAGAACGTCTCCGGTTTCACGCTCGACATGGACAACATGCTCGTGCTGCGGACGACGGTGCGTCGCTAGCCCATGGTGCAGACACGGAACGGGTGACGCGACGCTGATGCCGCCACCCGTTCTGTCGATCCGTTCGCTCACGGTCACCTTCTTCGGCTCGGGCGCGCCTGTGCCGGCCGTGCGCGGGGTCGATCTCGACGTCCATGCCGGCGAGGTGCTCGGAATCGTCGGGGAGTCCGGCTCCGGCAAGAGCGTGACGGCGCTCGCCGCCGCGGGCCTCCTGCCGCAGAACGCGCAGGTCTCCGGCTCGATCATGCTCGCCGGCCGCGAGATCGTCGGCGCCGCGCCCGCCCTCTTGCGGCGGATGCGCGGGCAGGAGATCGGCGTGGTGTTCCAGGACCCCTCCACCACGCTCAACCCGCTGCTCCCGGTCGGCCGCCAGATCACCGAGGGCGAGGTCGCGCATGGCCGGCTCCGCCCGAGCGAGGCGCCTCAACGCGCCGTTGCGCTCCTGCGCTCGGTCGACATCGCCGATCCGCAGAACCGCGCCGTGCAGTACCCGCACCAGTTCTCGGGCGGCATGCGCCAGCGCGCGGTGATCGCGATGGCGATGGCCGGGCAGCCGAGGCTGATCATCGCCGATGAGCCGACGACGGCGCTCGACGTTACGGTTCAGGCGCAGGTGCTCGACCTGATCGCGCGGCGCCAGCGCGAGACGGGCGCTGCCGTGGTCCTGATCACGCATGACCTCGGCGTTGTCGCCGAGGTCGCCCACCGCGTCGCCGTGATGTATGGCGGCCGCATCGTCGAGACCGGCTCGGTGCGGGAGATCTTCGCCCGGCCCCACCACCCCTACACCGCCGCCCTGCTGCGCAGCGCGCCGCGCATCGACGCGGCGGGCGGGCGGCTCGACCCCATCCCTGGCCAGCCGCCGACGCCGAGCGAGCTTCCGCCAGGCTGCAGCTTCCGGCCGCGCTGCGCGGTCGGCGGCGGGCGCGACCGGTGCGCGGCAGAGGTCCCGCCCCTGCGGCCGGTGGCGCCGGACCGCGCGGCAGCCTGCCACTTCGCCGAGGAGGTCCGGGTTGCGGCATCGCCCGTCCGCTCCGCGCCGCTCCCCGACACGGCGAGGCGACGACCGGATGCGCCGGCGCTGCTCGCGGTCGAGAACCTCGCGGTCCACTTCCCCATCCGTGCCGGGCTGCTCCGCCGCGTGGTGCGCACGGTGCGCGCGGTCGATGGCGTGTCGCTGAGGATCGCGCCCGGCGAGACGCTCGGCCTCGTGGGCGAATCCGGATGCGGCAAGACGACGACCGGCCGCGCCATCATGGGCCTCGTGCTCACGAGCGGCGGGTCGATCACCTTCGACGGGCAGCGTATCGACGGGCTGCCGCGCGGGGCGATGCGCGCTGTCCGCCGGCAGATGCAGTATGTGTTCCAGGACCCGTTCTCCTCGCTCAACCCGATGCTGACGGTCGGCGACGCGGTGGCCGAGCCGCTGAGGATCCATGGCCTCTTCGACGAGATGGGCGGGGCGCGCTGGATCGCCACGCTGTTCGACATGGTCGGCCTCTCCGTGTCGGTCGCGAACCGGCTGCCGCGCGAGTTCTCGGGCGGCCAGAAGCAGCGCATCGGCATCGCGCGCGCGCTCGCGCTCAGGCCGAAGCTCCTGATCCTCGACGAGCCGGTCGCCTCGCTCGACGTGTCGATCCAGGCGCAGATCGTGAACCTGCTCGAGGATCTCCAGCGCGAGCTCGGCCTCGCCTATCTCTTCATCGCGCACGACCTCTCGGTCGTGAAGCACGTGTCGGACCGGGTGGCGGTGATGTATCTCGGCCGCATCGTCGAGGAGGGCGAGAAGGCGGAGCTCTACCGCACGCCGGTGCATCCCTACACGCAGGCGCTGCTGTCGGCCGTGCCGGCGCCGGACGCCACGGCGGCGGGCATGCGGCGGCGGATCATCCTCGAGGGCGAGCTCCCCGATCCCGCTGCGCCGCCCGCGGGCTGCCACTTCCACCCCCGCTGCTTCCGCGCGAGCGACCGTTGCGCCACCGAGGCGCCACGCTTCGAGCGGCACCCGGGGCTGGCGAGCTTCCGCGCCTGCCACCACGCCGGCCCGCTCGCCGCCGGCGGCCCGTCGGCGCGCCCGGAAGCCGCGGTGCCATGACCGAGGCGCTCCGCTCCGGGCTCCGCGTCGCCCGCCGGGTGTTCTCGCGCCCCGCCCCTGCGGCGGCGCTCGCCTATCTCGCGCTGCTCGCCGCCGCGGCGCTGCTCGCCGTGCCGCTCGGGCTCGACCCGCTGTCGCAGGACCTCGTGCGCATGCTCGAGGGCCCCTCGCGCGAGCATCCGTTCGGCACCGACGAGCTCGGCCGCGACATCCTCGCCCGCGCCATCTTCGGCGCCCGCACCTCGCTGATGACCGCCGCCGGCGCGGTGTCGCTCGCCGCCGCCATCGGCGTGCCGATGGGCCTCGTCGCCGGCTTCTTCGGCGGCTGGCGCGACGCGGTGCTGATGCGCGTGGTCGATCTCATGCTCGCGCTCCCGGGCATCATGCTCGCGCTCGCGCTGATCGCCGTGCTCGGGCGCAGCCAGGCGGCGGCACTGGTCGCGGTCGGGCTGACGGGGGTGCCGACCTTCGCGCGCGTGGCGCGGGCGCAGGTGCTCTCGCTCAGGCGGCGCGACTTCGTGGTCGCCGTCGAGGCCTTCGGAGCCTCCTCCGGCTACACGCTGATGCGCACCGTGCTGCCCAACTCCTGGAGCCCCATCCTGACCCAGATGGTCGTGCTCTCGTCCGTCGCGATCCTGCTCGAGGCGGCGCTTGCCTTCCTTGGCGTCGGCATCCCGCCGCCCACCCCGAGCTGGGGCGAGATGTTGCGCACCGGCAAGGAATACCTCCACGAGTCGCCCACCTACGCGGTGCTGCCGGGCATCGTGCTGACGCTGACCATCCTCGCCTTCGACACGATCGGCCGCGCCCTCTCCACGGTTCTCGAGGGACGCGACACGCTGATCGGCCGGCCGGTGGCGGACCCGCCATGATCGGCTTCGTCGCGCGCAGGCTGCTGCAGCTGGTCCCGGTGCTGCTCGGCGCGTCGGCGCTGATCTTCGCGATGATGTACGCCGTGCCGGGCGGCCCCGTCGGCGTGCTGGTGGGCGAGAACGCCACGCCCGAGCAGATCGCGGCGGTGACGCAACAGTTCGGGCTCGACCGCCCCGTCATCGTGCAGTACGGCGAGTGGCTCGCGCGCGCGCTCGGCGGCGATCTCGGCCTCTCCCTGCACAGCCGCGAACCGGTCCTCAAGCTGATCGCCGAGCGCCTGCCCGCCACGCTGCAGCTCGCCGTCGGCGCGACGGTGATCGGCCTCGCCCTCGGCATCCCGATCGCGCTCGCGAGCGCGCTCGCGCAGGGCACCTGGCTCGACCGGATCTTGAGCGGCTGGAGCGCGCTCGCGCTCGGGGTGCCCACCTTCTGGGTCGGCATCCTGCTGATCCTGCTGTTCGCGGTCGAGCTCGGGCTCCTGCCCGCCGCCTCCGCCTACGTGCCGTTCTGGGAGGACCCTTGGCAGGCGGTGCGCCACACCATCCTGCCCGCCTTCACGCTCGGCCTCTATGTCTCGGGGATCTTCGCCCGCTTCCTGCGTGGCTCGCTGATCAGCGAGCTCGCGGCCGACTACGTTCGCACCGCGCGGTCGAAGGGTCTCGCCGAGCGCGTGATCGTGCTGCGGCACGTGCTGCGGAACGCGCTCCTGCCCTTCATCACGATCGTCGGCATCGCGCTTGCGGGCTTCATCGGCGGGGCGGTCGTCACCGAGGCGGTGTTCACCTATCCGGGCCTCGGCCGCCTCGTCATCCAGGCGATCAGCACGCGCGACTATCCGCTCGTGCAGGGCGCCATCCTCGTCATCCTCGTCATCTACGTGCTGATCAACCTCGCCGTCGACATCCTCTACGTCTACATCGACCCGCGGATCGAGTATCACTGAGGCGCGATGGAGCACCCGGCCGACCTCGCCCCCGCCCGCCTGTTCGACCTTTCGGGCCAGGTCGCGCTCGTCACCGGCTCCTCGCGCGGCCTCGGCTTGGCGATGGCGCAGGCGCTCGCCGCCGCCGGCGCGCGTGTCGTGCTGAACGGGCGTGACGCCGCCGCGCTCGAGGCCGCGAGGGGAAGGCTCGAGGCAGCGGGCCTCGCGGCCGAGGCCGCTTGCTGCGACGTGACGGACGCGGCGGCCGCATCGGCGATGATCGCCGCCATCGCCGGACGGCACGGGCGGCTCGACATCCTGATCGCCAACGCGGCCACCACGGTTCGCAAGCCGGCCCTCGAGCAGAGCGACGAGGACTGGGCACGCGTCATCGAGGCCGACCTCACCGTTCCGTTCCGGATGGCGCGCGAGGCGGCGCGCATCATGGCGGCAGCGGGCCATGGCCGGATCGTGTTCATCTCCTCGATCAACGGCTTCGTCGTCCGGCCGGGCATGGTCGGCTATGCATCCGCCAAGACCGGGCTGTTCGGCCTCGCGCGCGTGCTCGCCGTCGAGCT
>Ga0272446_1003468_pt1 | contig 19799 bp, 12 predicted proteins | sample YNPCB0061_FD_194587 | JGI IMG/M metagenome (GOLD analysis project Ga0272446, IMG submission 194587) | Hot spring microbial mat communities from Yellowstone National Park, WY, United States - YNP-CB-006-1 | ecosystem: Environmental > Aquatic > Thermal springs > Hot (42-90C) > Sediment | place...
GAACAGCACCGAAGCGATAGCGTAGCCCGTAGCACGCCGACTGCGCCGCGCAGCAAGCAGGAACGCCCAAAAATGAGGTCAAACAACAGTTTGTAGTTATTTTTTCCAAGTTAACGTTTCATATATATGCGTTAAATCTTTTTTAACAAACTGAATAACGGGAGCAAGAGAATCGTTTTTCAATGCGGTTTTGAAATACATGTTAGCAACCAATACGTGATGTAAAGAATCCGAAGCAAAAAACTGCCCTTGAGTGGCTACTTCTCCATGTAAATCAAAAAAAATAATTTTGTTATTGTTTATCTTGAATACTTTTTCTTTAATACCTGTGGCTTTATCTGTATGAGCATAAATCAATCTTCTGTGGTCTTCAAAAATACCATGCATAGTGGCTTTTTTGTTTTTGTAGGGTTTAGTAAGGTCAAAATAAGTAATGTTAATAGCTGCATCAAACTTGGGATAATACAAAGAAAGCCATAACTTTTCTTTTTTGTCGGGTTGAAGCACGGCATATTTAGAATACTCAAATTTGTATGGAAAAGCCACAGTATCAAGTTTTTGGTAGGCTGGTTCAGGTAAATGAATAATATTGTAACACTTTGGCTTGGGTGAGTATTGTTTCTTTTTACCACAAGATAAAGCAAACCCTGCCAAAACAATAGCACACACACACAAGAGAATTTTTTTCATAGATTAGATAACGATATTGACAATTTTATTAGGTACAACAATCACTTTTTTGGGTGTTTTACCTTGCAGGTACTTTTGTACATCTGTATGTTCCAATACAAAATTTTGTATTTCTTCCACGGTAGCGGATTTGGGTAAATCTAAATTTGCTCTTACTTTACCATTTATTTGTACGGGATAACGTACTGTATTTTCTACAAGATAGTCTTCTTTGTATTCAGGGAACTTTGCATTAAAAATATGTGAATTTCCCATCAAAAACCACAATTCTTCGCATATATGCGGTGCAAAAGGAGATAAAGCAACAATCAAAGGTTCTAAAATAGCTTTTTTACGACAATTCAAACGAGATAATTCATTGACGCATATCATTGCCGCAGAAACTACGGTGTTAAAAGTATAATTCTCTATATCTTCCTGACACTTTTTCAAAAACGTATGTAAAATTTTAAGTTCCTCCGCATTGGGTTCGCTTTCATCCAATTGCAAAGGTCTGCGGGTGTAAGGTTTGCCCTCATGCTGGTCTGCGTCAGGATAAAATAAACGCCATAATTTTTTCAGGAAACGATACACTCCATCAATACCGTTGGTATTCCAAGGTTTGGAATCCGTAAGAGGACCGAGGAACATTTCGTACATGCGGAAAGCATCTGCGCCGTATTTATCGCAAATATCATCAGGATTGACAACATTGTAATACGTTTTGGACATTTTTTCTACCTCTGAACGGGTTCTGAATGTACCACCTTCTTCGCAGATAAAAGTTGCGTCTTTATATTCAGGTCGCCATGCTTTAAACGCTTCAATATCCAATACATTATCTTGCACAAAATGGATATTCACGCGTATAGCTTGGGTATCATAACCTTTGTGTTTTCCATAGCTGACAAAAGTATTTTCATTTTTGAGTTTGTAAATATATTCAGATACGCCGAGTATCATACCTTGATTGATGAGTTTTTGGAAAGGTTCTTTATGAGAAAGGTAGCCTAAATCATACAATACTTTATGCCAAAAACGGGCATACAAGAGATGTAAAACCGCATGCTCTGCCCCACCTACGTATAAATCCACGTTCATCCAGTATTTTTCTTTTTCAGGAGAAACTAATTGATGTTCGTTTTGTGGGTCAAGATAGCGTAAGAAATACCAACAAGAACCCGCCCAGTTAGGCATAGTATTGGTTTCTCTTGTACTACCATCAGGGAGATGTACCCATTCTTTGGCTTTGGAAAGCGGAGGTTCAGGTGTACCTGTGGGTTTATAGTCTGAAAGTTCAGGTAGTACCACAGGTAATTCAGATTCTTTTACGGCATAAGGCAGACCGTTTTTGTACACAATCGGAAAGGGTTCGCCCCAATATCTTTGACGGCTAAATAACCAATCCCGCAGTTTGTAGTTAATAACTCCTTTGCCTATTCCTTTTTGGGTAACTATTTCAATAATTTTATTTTCCGCTTGTGCAGAGTTTAACCCATTGATTTCAGGAATAGAATTGATGACTATACCGTCTAAACCCGTGTAAGAATGTTTTTCAAGTATTTTTTCGGAGGCTTCGGGAGTTGTATTACCGTCTGTAAGTACGGGTACAACAGGCAAATTGTAAATTTTTGCAAATTCATAATCGCGTTCATCATGCGCGGGTACACACATGATAGCGCCTGTACCATAATGTGCTAGCACATAATCCGCTATATAAACAGGAATTTTTGCAGTATTGATGGGGTTAATAGCATACGCTCCTGTAAAAACGCCTGTTTTGGTTTTATTGGCTATACGTTCGCGTTCAGGTTTATTTTTAGCGTCCTGAATATATTTTTGAACAATATTTTTTTGTTCGGGAGTAGTAATTTTAGCCACTAATTCATGTTCAGGAGCAAGAATCATAAAAGTTGCACCGCATATTGTATCCGCACGAGTGGTGAATATTTTAATGTGTAAATCAGGATTCTCTGCAATGGAAAACTGAATTTCTGCCCCTTGACTTTGTCCTATCCAGTTGCGTTGCATTTCCTTGATAGAGTCATGCCAGTCCAACTCTTTGAGGTCTTCCAACAAACGGGAAGCAAATGCTGTAATGCGCATTACCCACTGTTTCATCGGAATACGCTCTACGGGATGTCCTCCTCGTTCAGAAAGTCCGTCTTTTACTTCTTCGTTAGCAAGTACTGTTCCTAATGCGGCACACCAGTTTACTTCAATATCGGCAAGGTAGGCTAAGCGCTGCGTGCTTAAAAAAGCATGTTTTTCGTGTTCGGAGAAATTTTTCCAGGTTTGCGCGTCAAATATACCTGATTGTGTGTGTGTTTGAGGGATATTTTTATTACCTTGTGTTTCTAATTCTTCAATCAATGTTTCAATAGGTCTTGCTTTTTGAACACGTTCATCAAACCAGCTGTTGTAAATTTTGAGGAATATCCATTGTGTCCATTTGTAGTATTTTGGGTCTGTGGTATTGATTTCCCGTTGCCAGTCGTAACCCAGACCGATACGGTTGAGTTGCTTTTTATAGGTTTCTATATTTTTTTGTGTGCTGATTTTAGGGTGGATACCTGTTTCAATAGCATACTGTTCTGCGGGTAATCCGAATGCGTCCCAGCCCATAGGGTGAAGTACATTGTACCCTCTTAATCTTTTGTATTTAGCAATAATATCCGTAGCAATATACCCTAGGGGGTGCCCTACGTGTAAACCGCTTCCTGACGGAAAAGGAAACATATCTAAAATATAGAACTTTGGGCGTTGGGCAGTATCCTGTGCATGAAAGTAAGCATAGTTGTTTTTTGCCCATTCCTTCTGCCAAAAAGCATCAATTTCTTTTGGATTAAACATAGATTAAGGTCGCAAATATAGGAATTGTAACCAACTTTTGATGTATTTATTTATGATTTGAGTAAAGTATTTGATTTTATACTCACTCAAAAGTGGTCTTTAAAAATTTTCTTGAAAAACTGCATTTCTGTACGTTTCGGCTACGCTCAACGTACAGAGATGCGTAAAAACCAATTATTTTTGAGTATAATTTAATCATCACTTCAGCCTGTGTCAAAAATAAAAAACAGACTTACCCCGCAAAGATGTAAGTCTGGAATAACATAATTGTTAAGATTATTCTGCCTTATAAGCTGGCATTGATAATTTTTTGGTATTCAGATTTGGAAGTTGCCCCCACAAATTTATTGACCACTTTACCGCCTTTATAGAAAAGCAAAGTAGGAATATTGCGTATGCCCATTTGAGTAGGTACTTCGGGATTTTCGTCCACGTTCATTTTTCCAATAACTATATTAGTGTTTTCAGCAGCGAGTTCCTCTAATATAGGACCTACCATACGGCAGGGACCGCACCACTCTGCCCAAAAGTCTACTACTACTAATTTGTCTGATTTGAGAACATTTTGTTCAAAATTGTCGTCAGTAATTTCTATAATGTTATGTGCCATAAGTTTAAGTAAATAACAAATTTAATAAAATTTGCTTATATGCAACAACAATCCTCCACAAAAAGTTTAACACAGTTGATTTTTTACTTCTGTGAATACGTTTCCAATGAAATTGCATTGCCATCAAAAACGGCGAAGGTAAAAGTAGTTATCCAATCCCCGAGGTTGATGTATTGAGATGTTCCGTTTTGTAATGGAATGTGTTTTGGGATATGTCTGTGTCCATAAATAAAATAATCAAAATATTCCGTTTCAAGCATTTGATTGGAGTATTGTATCAGCATTTCTTTTTCTCCGTAGTCTATTTTGTCTTTTTCATGGTTGGCATTCCGACTGCTGACGGATAAAAAGTGTGCTAATCCTATTCCCCAGTCGGGGTGAATCATGCGGAAACACCATTGCAAAAACTTATTCTGAAAACATTTTTTAATAAACTTATATCCTTTATCCCCTGGTCCTAATCCGTCCCCATGGGCAATGTAAAACTTTTTGCCGTCAAATTCTCGCACAATGGGGTGATGATAAACGGGTATTCCTAGTTCCTGCATGAAATAATCTTTATACCACAGGTCATGATTGCCTTTAATAATAGTTACAGGTATGTTTTTTTCCCGTATTTGTGCCAATTTGCCTAATAAATGTATATATCCTTTGGGAACTACTTTTTTGTACTCAAACCAGAAATCAAAAATATCCCCAACTAAATAAAATTCAGTGGCAGAGTGCATTTTCTCATCTAACCATGAAACAAAGTGCTTTTCTCTTTCTTTACTGTTCTGATAGTTGGGTACGCCAAGATGTAAGTCTGATGCAAAATATATCACTGCGCAAAAATAAAGACTTTATATAACTATTCAGGTAGTTTTATTTTTTTGGCGTGTCCTTCACTGCGTTCAGGTCGGGCTATGCGCTGGTAGAGACGTGGCATGCCACGCCTGTACTCCACTCATAAAACGTACATATACAATTAAAAAGAAGTGTTTTTTACCTCATTTTCACTCGGGGGCGGGTGGGTGGGTAAACCCGAAAACCCTAAAAAAACACTTCTTTTGCGTTAGGCATGCGGAGGGCATGCGTGCTTGCACGCATGGTGCGAACCGCACCGAAGCGATAGCGTAGCCCGCAGCACGCCGACTGCGCAGCAGGAACGCCCAAAAATATACAAATTGATATTAAAGATAATTTTTGCTAACTTTGCACGTCTTTTGACGTTTTAAACTTGTGTATAAGCGCGTTCTTCTGGGATTAAAACACACGGTTGTTATTATTATAGTTTTCCTTCTTTTTTTGTTGGGAGCTATACAAACCGAGCACGTCCAGAATGTATTTGCCTATCATGCGTCCAAATATTTTACCTATAAATTGGGAACTCCTGTCAAAATCGGATATGTACGCATTGTACTGTTTGATAAAATCCTGTTTGAGGATATAGAAGTTTTGGACAAACAAAAAGACACCCTCTTTGCCGTAAAAAAAATAGAGCTTTCCAAAATTGGGTTCAGCCTTAAAAAACATCGGGTTTTTGTGAGGCATACGGAAATTATCTCGCCCACAACGCACATATACAGACATGCAAAGGATTCCGTATGGAATTACCAATATGTAATAGACGCATTTGCAAGCAAAGACACAACGCCTTCCAAAAGTTCAGGATCCAATTGGGCAATTATTTTTACAGATGGTAAAATCCGTAATCTACGGGCTTTGTATACAGATTCTACTTCGCTTAAAAATCCGCCTACACCTGTGTATCTTGCTTTTGATAACCTCAATTTACAAAATACAGATGTGGATTTCTCTTTTGCTATGGACGAAAAAGGTACTATCAAAGCCAATATCTGTAGCCTTACTGCATTTGAAAAAGCGTCTAATACCCATATAAAGCATTTTTCCACAGGGTTTGAAATGTCTGACACCATGATGAAAGCCTCTCACCTCCGATTGATTACAGACAGAAGTGATGTACATCTTACGGCATCTATTCAATACAAAAATATCGGTGATATTGGAAACTTCAACAACAAAGTTTCGCTCAATTTGTATCCGAGTGTGTATGAATTAGATGATATTGCCATGTTTGCCGAAGATTACCACGACCTTAAAGGAAAGGTAAAAATTTCTACACGTGTAGACGGCAGACTAAACAAACTCAATATCCGTAAATTAGACCTTGAATATGCAGACAACACTAAAATACACTTGCACGGCAGGTTAAACGGACTTCCTGATATAGAAACCGCTATTTTTGATGTACAGTTGGATTCTACATATATCGTATATGATGACTTTAATTTAATGATGCCCTCTGTTGCCAAAGATATGCCCGTGCAGATAAAAAAATTGGGTAAAACAAGGTTAGACCTTAAATACACGGGGTTTTATCATGATTTTGTTGCCAAAGGTTTGATTACTACGCCTCATGGTGTTGTTGCACCAGATATTAAGTTTAATGTCAATACGCTTGAATACTCAGGCAAAATAGCCCTCAAAGATTTTAATGTTGGTAAAGTTTTACAGTTGGATTCTACGCAAATCAATCATCTTAATTTAGAAACAGAACTGAAAGGCAAAGGATTTGACCCTAAAACCATGCAGTTGGAGGTTAGTACTATGGTTAGTCAAGTCAATGTGCTTGGTTTTGGGTTAGTCAACGTAAACACCTCTTTCAAAATGAAGGGACAAGTATACAGAGGTGAATTGAGCATTCAGGATTCCACATGGGGGCTTTTTGCCAAAGGTTTTGTAGATAAACGTAAAGATACCCTACCTGTCTACGACCTTAAAGGGCGCATTTACAAATTAGACCTCAAACGATTCAAGGCTACTCCTGACCCCTTTCTCATTACCACAGATTTTGTACTTAAAGGACAAGGAGATGATGAAAACAACCTTAAAACAAACCTCTACCTTGATAGAACTGTATTGCAACAACACAACAGGAAATTGGAATTTGAAGGTAAAAGCCATGTAACTTTGGATTTCGAAAAAACAGACTCCAATACCGTAGAACGGGATTTGAGTTTATATACCCCTTTTATATCTGCTTCTGTAAAAGGAAACTATGTTATTTCTGAACTTATTGCAGAAATGGGCAGTATGGTCAGTCAGTTTACCGAATATTTCAAACATAAATTAGACACTGCATTAAAAGAACAACCAGGTGCAGGAATAGATACCTCCAAAACCAAAGAATATTTTACTTATGATATTCAACTCCGTAAAGCAAAACCCCTCCTCCAATTTATTGACCCTACTCTTCCTTTGGATATGGCAGAAAACACCACTATAAAAGGAAGAGGAAATATAGACAAAACCTTTGTTTTTGATATTGATGAGTTAAGTTCGGACAGTATTGTGTATGATAATATGCACTTTAACAAACTCAAATTTGACCTTACAACCTCCAAAGTGAAAAATGTGTCCCGTGTGCTGGGTATGGCAAATCTCTCCCTTGATGACTACATTATAGGTAAAGACAGTTCTTTATACCTTAAAAACATCAACTTCAGCACCGTATGGTTGGATAGTTTGTTTACTTTTCGTTCAGGTTTAAAACATTTACCAACCAATCATGAAGTTAAACTGAATGGTAAAGGGCAATTTGTGGGAAACACGCTGTTAGCTTCTTTGAGGAATTCCTCTATTCTTTTACATGGCAAAGAATATTTAACTGCCAAAGATGGTAAAGAAATTACCACAGATACTACTATTGTGTGGACGATAAACAACAACAACCAGATTACTATACGGGACAATTTTTATAAAGTTCAAGACTTTACCTTACAAAATCTAACCCAGAAACTGGAAATAGAAGGAGTTGTAAGCAATAATCCCAAAGATGCCTTTACTGTTTATGCTAACAAAGTAGATTTGTCTGAACTTACCAAAGTGCTACAAATTAAAGGTTTGAACATGAAAGGTACGGCAGAACTCGGAACAGACCTTATATACGCCCTCAGTGACTCACTTAAAGTGGTTTCCAATGGTAAAATAAAAGATTTTAACATTGCAGATTTGGAAGTAGGTACCATTGATTTATACCAACTGTATGACAGTAAAAATCAAGCTCTTATACTAAAAAAACTGCATATTCTTGAACCGCAATATGACTTACAAGGTAATAAAACAGGGTACAGAATGGTTATTTCGCAACCTAAAACAGGGGCAAAAGAAAAAGAAAGCCGCATTAACTTTGCGAGCAAGGATAAGTTTTTCGACCTTCACTTTGTCATAGACAGTTTGTATCTCAAAAAATTTGAACCGTTTTTAGCGGGAGAAATAGACAGTATTTCCAAAAGAAGTTTTGTGGCGGGAAAATTAAGCATTTCTGGTGCTTCAAATTCACCTGTGGTATTGGGTGTGCTGGGTTTGCATAACTTACGGTTCAGAGTAAAATACACCAATACGTTTTATCAACTTACCGCAGACAGGCAACGCTTAGGCATCAATTATCCTTATGTCACATTTAAACATGTGGGCAGACATGATGAGATTGTATTCAATAATTTAGTTTTACAGGATTGTGAACTTTTGCGGGAAAACAAAGATAAAATAGCGGTTATCAGCCAAAAAATAACTGCTTTACAAAAAATCAGCGAAACTATGTTTCCACAACAAAATGAATTATTGTCCCAACTTAAACAAGAATTAGAGTATAATGGATATATAGATGATAAATTGAACACTTATTTCCAGACTTTAGACAGCACCTACAAAGCAGGAAAAATTCATAATCCTAAATTAGTAAGAGAACTTCGCAGGGATTTGAATGAAATAAGAAAAAATGTAAGTAAAGAAGAGCTACCACAAAAAGCAAGTCTGGGTGGAACAGCTAAAATATCAGGGGTTATTTATCATGAAGGATTTAACGACATGTACCTAAACATCAATCGTATTGTTATGGATAAATTCCTTGCACTCAATACAACGCTTAAAGATAACTCCTTGTATTATGGGCGTGCTTTTATTTCTACATTGGATACCAGTAAATGCTTGCGGGTAACAGGAGTATTAGACCACCTCAAAATATCAGGTGAATTAAGCACAGATGTAGGAACATATAACTCGGGAAATTTAAGCGTAGACAATGACCGAATTCAAACTGTACTAAACTTGCCTTTGGGAAGTAGTAATGATGTATCTGAAAAAAGTTATATCCGTTTTGTCAAGGATACTATGGATTTGAAAAAAGTTGTCAAAGCTGACCTTACAGGTATAGAAATGGACGTTTTATTTAAACTCCGTGAAAACACCAACCGTTTCCGTGTTATTTTTGATGAAAAATCAGGTGATATTATTGATGCCAAAACCAAAGGTGAAGTACGCATGACCATAAACAGTATTGATGAAACCTTTGAAATGAACGGAGGTGTAGAAGTGATTGACGGAAACTATTTGTTTACCGCAGAAAATATTATCAAAAAACGTTTTCTATTACAAAAAGGAGGTACAATAGTGTGGGACGGGGATCCCGTAGCCGCTAAACTCAACCTTAGTGCCGCTTATTATACCCGCGCTCCTGCAAAAGATTTGAATATAGCAGGTACAGAGGGAGCTAACTTTAACCGATTGCTTCCCGTAGCTGTAATTATGAACATGACAGGAGTTTTATCTGCACCTTCTTTCAGAACAGACATAGAATTTCCGGGGTTGGATGTGGGTAATACGTCAGAATTGTCTTTACGCCTGAACCGTTTAAAAGCACAATGGAATCTGAACGAACAAGAACGCAACCAACAGGTATTCAGTTTACTTGTTCTGAACCGTTTTGTTACACCTTCGGATATACCTCAAAACAATAACAGTATTGACCCTTCTTTGGTAGCCGCAAGTACAGGTATTGAACTACTTTCCAATGAGTTAAGTTTGTGGCTTTCACAGCTTACCCCTGAGATGGATATTCGTATTGCATTAGGACAGCAGAAACTTCTCCGTGATGCAGATATTACACTGGGTAAAAACTTTCTCAGCAATCGCATACGCTTAGAGCGCACAGGTACGTTATTTAATCCCAATGACCCAACTTCAAACCGTATCAGTGCAGGAAATTTAACATTACGTGTCAGATTAGATAATCTTGACCGCTTTAACCTTGAATTTTTTAATCGTGTAGATAATTTTAACAGTTTCTCGGGTACAAACAATATTCAGGGTGTGGGTCTGTTTTACAGACAATCTTTTGACAAACCTTCTGAATTATGGTCATTTTTACATAGAAATAGCTATGAAGAAGTAGAAATTGCTCGTATAAGGGGTTATCAAAACAGGCAAATGATTAAAAAAGATGTAGGAAAACTCTTCCAAGATATTGCCAATACACCTAAAAATGCTATAGCTCTTGGAGTAAACGTAGCAGGTGATGCCATTAAATTCTCCGCTGACCAAGTAACTAACGTGTCTAAAACCACAAGCAAACTTAATCAAGTGTTCAAACGTAAAAATAAAAGCAAACCTAATCCGAATGAAGTTAAACCTTAAAATTTTGTTATTGGCTTATATACTTGTGAGCTATATTATTGTTAAAGCAGATATTCCTGAAAAAGCGTCAGGATATATCAGCGACTATGTAGGTAAAATAAATACTCAGGAAAAACAACTTCTTGAACAGAAACTCAGTGATTTTGAAGCTCAAACTTCCAATCAGATTTTTGTTTTAATCTATTCTTCGCTTGATGGAAAACCCATAGAAGAATTTACGCATCAAGTAGCCCGAAAATGGAAAATAGGACAGAAAGATAAAAACAATGGTATTTTAATGGCAATTATCGTCAATGACCGTAAAGTGCGCATAGAAGTAGGGTATGGTCTGGAAGGGGCTGTACCTGATATTACTGCCAAACAAATCATTGATAATGAAATTAAACCTGCACTCAAAGCCAACAATTATTACAATGCCATAGATGCAGGTGTTACCGCACTGATGCAGGCTACCAAAGGCGAATACACAGGTAATGGTAAATCTGCTTATAAGTACAAGACAACGAATAAGCGCAGTAAAAACCCTATTGCAGGTTTGTTTTTTATGTTTTTTATAGTTTTTTTTATTGTTATTATACTTGTAGCTATCATTAAATCCATGTCCAGACGGCAGAGTCACTATAATAATTCCTACAATAGTGGATATAGCGGTGGTTATTATTATGGTGGGTATTATGATAACAGCAGTTACAACAGCTCCGACTATTACAATTCTTCATCTTATGACAACAGCAGTTCCTACGACAGCGGTAGCTCTTGGGATAGCGGTAGCAGTTTTGACGGTGGCGGCGGTGGCGATTTTGGTGGCGGTGGTGCCAGCGGAGATTGGTAGCTATTACTTTTTTACCTGTAAATAACAAGAGTTGGTATACTGAAAAAACAAAACACTTTCATATACTAAATTTTTGAACCGATTATACATATATGGGCGTGTCCCTGCGCAGGTAGGACTGCGCCCTTCTGCTTCGGGTCGGTGCTTTGCGCACTACGCTATCGCTTCGGTGCGTTGCACACCTCTTACGCAGGTTACTCCAAGCACCTCACGCAGAATGCAAAACAATATAAACAAAATCCTCACGCTGAATAAACAGCGTAGGGGTATATATTGAGTCTAATATTTAAATACAAATAAAACCGTTATCTTTGCAAAAAAACAACTTTTGAATAGGGTCATAAATTGTAAATATTTAATAGACTTTATATAATATATATCAAAAACACTAGACAGTATTTTTAGCTTGTTTTCCGCGTGAGGGATAGCATCGTAAAGCCCGCAACTTGCATAGCGAATGAAATACAGGCGTGGCATGCCACGTCTCTACCAGCGCATAGCTCGACCCCGAAGCGTTAGCGCAGGGGACACGCCAAAAAACAAAAAATACAAAAGACACTTGTAGCATCTTCTGTATTGAGAAAAATAGGATAAGATATGTTAATTTATCCTTTCAATGCCTCATTAACAAGTTTTGCGGCATCTGCTAATGCAACCGCAGAACGCACTTTTAACCCTGATTCATTGATGATTTTAGCGGCTTCTTCGGCATTTGTACCTTGCAGTCTTACAATAATAGGGATATTGATATTACCGATATTTTTGTATGCTTCTACTACACCATTGGCAACTCTGTCACAACGGACAATACCCCCAAACACGTTGATTAAAATAGCTTTTACGTTGGGGTCTTTGAGAATAATTCTGAATCCTGCTTCTACGGTTTTGGCATTTGCTCCGCCGCCTACGTCAAGGAAGTTGGCAGGTTCACCACCTGAAAGTTTGATAATATCCATGGTTGCCATAGCCAAACCTGCACCGTTTACCATACAACCTACATTACCGTCTAATTTTACATAGTTAAGATTAGATTCTGAAGCTTCAATTTCCAAAGGTTCTTCTTCGTTCAAATCTCTTAAAGCGGCGTAATCAGGGTGTCTGAATAAAGCGTTGTCATCAAAGTTAATTTTAGCATCTAATGCCATTATTTTACCATCTTTGGTAGTAACCAAAGGATTTACTTCCAACAAAGCACAATCACCTTCCATATAGCATTTGTATAAAGCATTCATGAAAGGAATAAACTGTTTTACCAATTCAGGAGTAAAGCCAAGTGCATAACCTACTTTACTAATTTGATAAGGACGCAAACCTGTAAGCGGGTCAATCCATTCTTTTACGATTTTTTCGGGGTGTTCTTCGGCTACTTTCTCAATATCCATTCCTCCTTCTGCGGAAGCAATAATTACATTTTTAGAAGTAACGCGGTCTAACGTAATAGATAAATAGTACTCCTTTTCAATAGCACAACCATCTTCTACATACATAGTATGTACAACTTTACCTTCTTCACCTGTCTGTTTGGTAACAAGGATATTACCTAATACTAAACGGGCAAAATCTTCTGCTTCTTGTGGAGATTTTACCACTTTTACGCCGCGGTCAGAAAGCATTTTACTGCGGTCGTTTTTGTCGTATACTTTACCTTGTCCGCGTCCTCCTGCGTGAATCTGGGATTTTACAACAACCACAGGACTGCCGAGTTCAATAGCAGCTTTTTTAGCTTCTTCAGGCGTTTTGACTACGATACCTTTTAATACAGGAACGCCATATTTACGGAAAACTTCTTTCCCTTGATATTCGTGAATTTTCATTGTATAATTACTTTACTTTGGTTCAATATTATAGGGTTTCGTTCGGATATACAAATTTGTTGGTAAAATAATTCTTGTTGTAGTTCGTTATTTTATTGATTTTTAATTTTTTAGCTTTTTATTTAGAGCATTTCACCTTGAATTTAAGAAAAAAATTTGTAGAATTAGGGTTTTGAACATTATTTTTACAAGCATATAAAAATATAATATTATGGCAGAAGTTATTGAGATGCCCAAATTAAGTGATACCATGACCGAAGGTGTAATTGCGGCATGGCATAAAAACGTGGGCGATACTGTAAAAGCAGGCGATTTACTCGCAGAGATAGAAACCGATAAGGCTACCATGGAGTTGGAGTCCTATTTTGACGGGGTCTTGCTCTACCAAGGAATTGAAGTAGGCAAGCCTGTTCCTATTGGTACATTAATGGCTATTATCGGAAAAGCAGGGGAAGATATTAGTGCTATTGTCGCTAAATATTCAGGTGGACAAACACAAACCTCTGCCAAAAACACAGAGACAACCACCGAAACCACTACCACTACGCAAACCACTACTCACCAAACTACTACACATGCAGATACTGATGACCGTATTAAAGTTTCTCCATTAGCTAAAAAAATAGCTGCAGAAAAAGGAATACCTTTGGAAGAGATAGAGGGTTCAGGAGACAATGGCAGAATTATTAAAAAAGATGTAGAAAATTATGCTCAACAGCAAAAACAACAAATTACACAAAACATACAACAACCCGCTACACAATCTTCCGCCAACCAAAACACGGTTACACAAGGTGCTTTTACAGATACTTTGGTCAGTCAGATGCGCAAGACTATTGCGCGTAGATTAAGTGAAAGTTTATATAGTGCGCCGCATTTCTTTCTAACCATGGAAATTAACATGGATAACATCATAGAGCTGCGCAAACAGGTAAATGCTATTTCTGATGTTAAAACTTCTTTCAATGATTGGGTAGTAAAAGCAGTTTCTATGGCGCTGCGCAAACACCCAAAGATCAATGCTTCATGGCTGGGAGATAAAATCAGAACGTATCATTATGTAAATATAGGTGTTGCTGTTGCGGTTGATGAAGGATTATTAGTACCTGTTATCCGCAATACAGACCAGAAAACCATTACTCAAATCAGTACAGAAACCAAACAATTGGCTGAAAAAGCGAAAAACAAAGAACTGCAACCCGCAGACTGGGAAGGCAATACATTTACTATATCCAACTTGGGTATGTTTGGTATTGATGAGTTTACGGCAATTATCAACCCTCCTGATGCTTGTATATTAGCTGTGGGTGGCATTAAAGAAACTGCTATTGTTAAAAATGGGCAGATTGTAGTAGGAAATATCATGAAAGTAACCCTCTCCTGCGACCACAGAATAGTAGACGGAGCTATGGGTGCGGCGTTTTTACAAACCCTCAAAACCTTATTAGAAGAACCTTTCAAGATACTTATATAGTTTATTTGGGCGTTCCTGCTACGCAGTCGGCGTGCTACGGGCTACGCTATCGCTTCGGTGCGGTTCGCACCATGCTAACGCATGCCCTCCGCATGCCTAACGCGAATTTTCTGTGTCCGTACATGTACGCGCGTATTCGCGTGAGGGATAGCAGCGGAAAGCCCGCAGCAGGCGTAGCCTGTGAAGTACAGACGTGGCATGCCACGTCTCTGCCAGCGCATAGCCCGACCCCGAAGCGCAGGGGACACGCCCAAAAAATCAAAAATAAGTTAGATAGTTATTAATTGTCGTGAAAAGGCGGTTTTCTTAAATCTAATATAAATTTACCTTTATTTGCATCAGGAATGTTAATCAGTTCCAATGTGATGTCCTTGTAAGCGGCGGTTTGTTTAAATTCGTCTATCACTTCAATCACATCAAAGTCTAAATATCTGCAATGTGAACCATCAATGATAACGTGGCTGTCTTCAGGTATTCTTTGCAAAACTTCCCGAAAACGGGCTTTGTTCAGAAAGGTCATCTGGTCTGCCAAACGAATGGTAATACTTGTGTCTGTTTGCTTGAAGTCGTTGATGGTAGAGAAGTTCTTATAATTATCTCGCAGAATAAAAAAACCTGATATAAGTACTCCTGATGCAATACCTTTGAGTAAATCCGAAAATAAAACTACTATTACCGTAACAATGAAAGGTGTAAACTGATTCCATCCTTGTTTGTAGGTTTCTTTAAATATTTTGGGTTTGGCTAACTTATATCCCGTGAATAATAAAATAGTAGCCAGACTTGCCAATGGAATACGATTAAGAATATGAGGAATACACATCACACATATCAAAAGTAAAATTCCATGTAAAATAGTGGATAACTTTGTCTTTGCGCCTGATTCTATATTTACAGAAGTTCTCACAATAACCGCAGTTATAGGCAATCCTCCGATTAGCCCTGAACTTATATTTCCTATACCTTGTGCTATAAGTTCTCTGCTTAAAGGGGTTTCTCTTTTATGCGGGTCTAATTTATCTGAGGCTTCTATACTCAACAAAGTTTCTAAACTTGCCACAAAACCTATTGTAAGCCCTGCTATCCATATTTTTTCTTCCCATAAAAAAGAGAAATCAGGGAAAATGATTATTTTATTCAGATCATTCCACGAATCAATAACAGGAATATTTACCAAATGTTTTTTTTCTAACCCAAGTGAACCCTCTCCCAACAACATACTTACTAATACAGAAAGAATTACAGCAACCAATCCTCCGGGAATTGTTTTTATTTTTTTCATAAAAGGTTGTTCCCACAAAATCAGAATTGCTAAACACACCATACTTATAATAATTACGTTTTCGTCTATGTGGTTTATAGCCGTGAGCAAGGCTGTAAAGGTGTTTTGATAAGTAGCCATATTGATAAATTCTTCCGAACCAAAAGCCTCTACATCATATCCCATAGCATGCGGAAGTTGTTTCAGTATTAACAATAGCCCAATAGAAACCAACATACCTTTGATGACCGCAGAAGGAAAAAAATTAGCAATAACCCCTAGTCTTAGGATACCTAATATTATCTGAAATATCCCTGCTATAATCACAGCCAGCAAAAATCCTTGAAAGGAGCCTATATCCTGTATATGTACAGCTACAATAGTGGCTAAACCCGCTGCAGGACCAGAAACGCTTAACGGTGATTTGCTTACCATACCTACTATGATTCCTCCTATAATTCCAGAGATAATACCTGAAAACAAAGGTGCGTCAGAAGCCAGCGCTATACCCAGACATAAAGGTAGCGCTACTAAAAATACAACAATACTTGCTGAAAAATCCTCTTTTAGATATTTGAATGGTTTTTTTGAGCGCATAGCCTTACAAAGGCAATAAAATTATAGGAAAGATGTAACTTCAAAAAAAATATTTCATTTTTCAGATAAAAAAATGATAAAAATCCGTTAAAAATCAAGTAAAATATATAGCATAACTGCATTTTATACAAAAACAATCACAAAAATAAGCTGTTTTTTCTTATAACTTTTTTGGATATGTTTCGTATAACCCGTATATTTGTAAGCAAAAGTAAGGTTAAACGTAATCAAATTGTATGAGTAACAAGTCTACGAAAAAATCTTTATGGGGGTATATATCTAATTCAATAGCTTTTATTTTATCAGGACTGGCTATTATCATCACTCTTCTTATTGGTATAGCAGGCGGCGGCGGTGATAATGAGGATAAAGATGATGATGCCTAAAAAGAACTTCTGAAATATGAACTTTTTACCCCAAGACTTAAAAAAACAACTTATACTTTCTCTCTCTACCCAATACAGTTTATCTGAAGCGAATACCATAACGCATCAAGTTTTTGAACATATAATAGGTACAAATCATACACTTTTTTATGAATCTTCCCTGACAGATGAGCAATTCAAACAATATGAACATATCAAAACCCGTTTAGCTAAGGGCGAACCCTTACAATATGTTTTGGAAAGGGCTTATTTTTTTGATTTAACGTTATATGTAAACAAACATGTTCTTATACCCCGTCCTGAAACAGAAGAAATGGTAGAGTGGTTGATAAAACACATACAAAATACACCTAACTCTATCAAAAAAATTCTTGATATAGGTACGGGAAGCGGTTGTATTCCAATAACCTTAAAAAAGAAACTTCCTCATCTACACATATACGCATGGGAAATCAGTCCTGATGCGTTAGAAGTTGCTACCTGTAATGCAGAACAACATAAAACAGAAGTACATTTTTCTCAACAGGATTTATTTCAGTCTTCCATAGAAGAAGCCTTTACAGAATTTGATTGTATTATTTCCAACCCGCCTTATATCCCATGGACAGAAAAAAGTCAGTTAGATAAAAATGTGGTTAATTATGAACCTCATATTGCTTTATTTGTCCCTGACAGTAATCCATTGCTTTTTTATGAAGCCATAGCTATACGGGCAAAAAATGCTTGTAAACCCGTCATCACCGAAGTACACCAAAATTATGCTGATAGGGTAGAGAAACTATACCTTGATGCAGGATTAAATAACCCTAAAACCTTCAAGGATATTTCCCAAAACAAAAGATGGGTAACAGCAAATTTCTGATACACCTAAAATGTTACTTTTTTATTAGTACTTCTTTATATTTTTTGTATTTTTGCAGTCTATTTTTCAAAAAATTAGATACTATGTCCATTCAACAGTTATTAGCTAAGCAATATGGCATACACACAGAAGCAGAAACATTTCATAACTTATCTGTATCTGAGTTAGTAGAACATTCCATTCACAATAAAGAAGCCACTTTGGCAAATAATGGTGCTTTAAATGCCACCACAGGAAAAAGAACAGGGCGTTCTCCCAAAGACCGTTATATAGTAAAAGATACTACCACAGAAAACACAATCTGGTGGGGAGAAGTAAATATTCCAATGGAAGAAACTGTATTTGACAAACTCTATCAAAAAGTAACCCAATATTTAGCCAATAAAAAATTATATGTGCGCGAAGTTTTTGCAGGTGCAGATGAAAAATACAGGTTAAACGTGCGTGTTATCAATGAGTTGGCGTGGCATAATTTGTTTATCAACAATATGTTTATCCGTCCCACTGAAAAAGAATTGGAAAGTTTTGAAGCAAACTTTACTATTGTATCTGCGCCTAAATTTCTCGCTAATCCCGATGCGGACGGCACACGTTCTGAAGCCTTTGTGATTGTAAACTTCAAAAAAAGAATAGTACTTATCGGAGGTACAGAATACGCAGGAGAAATGAAAAAATCCATATTCAGTATCCTGAACTATCTGCTTCCCCAACAAGGCGTATTTCCTATGCACTGTTCTGCGAATGTAGGTAAAGAAGGAGATGTCGCTATTTTCTTCGGTTTGTCAGGTACAGGTAAAACCACTCTCTCCGCAGACCCCAACCGCGGCTTGATTGGTGATGATGAGCATGGCTGGACAGAAAACGGTGTATTTAACTTTGAAGGAGGTTGCTATGCTAAATGTATCGGTTTAAGTGAAGAGAAAGAACCCGATATCTGGCGTGCTATCAAGTACGGTAGTGTATTGGAAAATATTGCATATTTCCCCAATTCCCGTATTCCTGACTATGACAATAATTCTCTTACAGAAAATACTCGTACAGCTTATCCTATTCACTACATTAAAAATGCAGTTATTCCCAGTGTAGGAGGTATTCCTAAAAATATATTCTTTCTAACTTGTGACGCTTTTGGGGTATTACCCCCTATTTCTAAACTAGAAAGTGCGCAAGCCATGTATCACTATATTTCAGGCTATACTGCCAAAGTAGCAGGTACAGAAGCAGGGGTTACAGAACCCACAACTACATTCAGTGCTTGCTTTGGACAACCGTTTTTACCTTTACACCCAACGCAATACGCCAAAATGCTCAAAGAAAAAATGGAAAAGCACAATGTAAATGTATGGCTAATCAATACAGGTTGGACAGGGGGTAACTATGGTGTAGGTTCACGCATGAAACTGTCATATACCCGTGCCATGATTACCGCCGCACTGGAAGGAAAGTTAGATAAAGTAGCCTACTCCAAAGACCCTGTTTTTGGCTTGCTTATCCCCAATGAAGTACCTAATGTGCCAACAGAATTGCTCACTCCCCGCAATACCTGGGCAGATAAAGACGCTTATGACAAAAAAGCCAATGAACTTGCACAGGGATTTATCAAAAACTTTGAGCGTTTTGCCGATTTCGCAACTCCCGAAATGCTATCCGCCGCACCCAAAGTGGCTATCAAAGTTTAATCGCTTGTGTAATATCCTGAAACTATCGTAATTTCCGCGGTTGTAGTAAAACACTACAACCCCAGATTATTAGTATGCCAAAAATAATGTAAATTTCCAAAAAATATCATTTATGTTAAGTCTATTAAATATTTACAATTTATCACTCTACTCAAAAGTTATTCTTTTGCAAATATAGCGGTTTTATTTGCATTTAAATATTAGACTTTACATAAAGAGAAGAGCCTACCAACATCGATTGGATAATTGTTTTAGAAAAATAATTATCTAACGGTTTAAGTTATT
>Ga0272446_1003469_pt1 | contig 19793 bp, 22 predicted proteins | sample YNPCB0061_FD_194587 | JGI IMG/M metagenome (GOLD analysis project Ga0272446, IMG submission 194587) | Hot spring microbial mat communities from Yellowstone National Park, WY, United States - YNP-CB-006-1 | ecosystem: Environmental > Aquatic > Thermal springs > Hot (42-90C) > Sediment | place...
TCCGGCCCAGGCAGGCGCCTGGCTTTGTCGCTCCTCCTTGCAGGGAACGACCCTGCGGCGTCGTCGCTTCGCGCCAGACACCTGCCTGGTCCGGCCTTCGGACGCGTTCAACTGAGGTTTTTAGGATCATGCCGGCGGGTCAGCGGTATTCCACCAGCTCCGCGAGGGGCAGGCGCAGCTTCTCCCCGGCGGGCTGGGCGCAAACGCCCAGGGCCAGGATCAAGGCCACTTCGTACTGGGTGGGGTCAATGTCCAGGAGATTCCGCACCCGGTCCGGCAAGAAGCCGCCAATGGCGCAGGAATCGATGCCGATGCCGGCGGCGGCGGTCATCATGTTGGCGGCGGCGATGTGGCACTGGGCGATGCTCCAGGCCTTCACGTCGGTGTTGGCGTGGAAGGCCCGGTAGTTCTCCAGGGCGGGACCGAAGGCCGTGCCGGGGTATTCCCGGGCCAGCAGCCTTTGCGCGTAGGGGTGATCCGGGTCCAGTTCCGCCAGCTTGGCCAGGATCACCACCAGGACGCTGGCGTTGCCTACCTGGGGCTGCTGGAAGCAGGCGTCCTGCATGGCGGACTTGTGGGACGCGGACCTCAGCACCAGAAATTTCCACTGTTCCAGGCCGAAGGAAGAGGGAGACAGGCGGCCGGCCTCCAGAATGAATTCCAGGTCGGCCCGCGCCAGGTCCTGACCCGTCTTGAATTCGTGGCAGGCATGGCGTCGGTGAAAGATGTCCAGCAGTTGGGCGGAGGGATTCTGGGGCATGTTGGTATTCTCGCGTCGATCCGGCATTCTAGCCGTCCTCGTTCAACCAAGTTTATATGCGACTGCCCAACCCCGAATTCAAGGTCCTGCTCTTCGGGCCCGAACTGCCGGCCGAAGGCCGGCGCGCGCTGGCCCACTTCGAAGACGGGGTGCTGGTGGTGCATAGGCGCGGCCATTGGTACACGGTGCCCGCGCAGGACCTGGATCTCAAGACAGGGGGGTTTGACGGGCGCCAGTGGCTGGTGACCTGGGAGAGCCCTTTGGGTTCGTACACCGCCATCCTCCAGGGCGACAGCTCCATGCACATGTTCGTCGACCAGGCGCCGGAGGATCTGGCCACCCGCCTGCACCTGGCGCGCGACAAGCACAGACGTATCGGCAACCATTTCCGCGCGGCTATGTTCGCCGCGGTGATCGTGCTGTTTCTGCCCCTGTTTTTCCTGGCCTGGTTCTGGCTGAACCAGGACCGCTTCAGCGAATGGGCGGTGGACAAGATCAGCGTCCAGCAGGAAATCCAGTTGGGCGAGTTGGCGTTTGGGCAGATGCGTGCCCGCCTCGATCTGCTGCCCGAAGATGCCCTGGCCGACGAGGTGGTGGAGCGTATCGGCGTACGGGTCACTGCCGGGTCTGTCTATTCTTACCGCTTCCATGTGGCCCGGGATCCGTCGGTCAATGCCTATGCCCTGCCGGGGGGGCGGGTGGTGGTCAATACCGGCCTGCTCCTGGCGGCGGACAGCGCGGACGAAGTGGCCGGCGTGCTGGCCCACGAGGCCAGCCACGTGGAGCGCCGCCACGCCCTGCGCAACCTGATCCACGGCCTGGGCTTGCGGGCGGTGGTGGCGGTGGCGCTGGGGGATTACGCCGGTGGCATCTGGAGCGACATGGCCCACCACCTGGCGGGGCTTTCCTACAGCCGGGACCAGGAGCGGGAGGCCGATCTGGAAGCCTTGCGCCTATTGCGCAGGGTTGGCTTGCCCGCCGAGGGCATGGCCCATTTTTTCGAGAGGATGGCGCAACAGGAGGGGCCAAGGGTCGATCTGCTCTCCAGCCATCCTGCCAGCGACGAGCGACTGCGGGCGTTGCGCACGGCCATGGCCCAGGGGGGGGCCTATCTGCGGCAGTCGCTGGATGTGGACTTGAAGGCGGTCAAAGCCTCCCTGGATGAGGAACCGGCGACGGGTTCTTGACAAGGCAGAAGACATGGAAATCACACCGGAACAGCTCAAACAACGCAGTACCCTCTTTGCGGCCCTGGATGACACGGACATCCGTGCCACCCTGGAACTGGCCCACACCGAGGCGCATCCCGCGAAACACGTGGTCTTCCGGGAGGGCGAGGAGGGCGACCGGCTGTTGCTTCTGCTGGAGGGGCGGGTCAAGGTCAGCCTCTCCTCGCCGGAAGGCAAGGAGGCCATCCTCAGCATCCTGGAGCCGGGTCAATTGATCGGCGAGATGTCCCTGCTGGACGGCGGCCAGCGCAGCGCCACCGTGACCACCATGGACCCCTGTCGCTTTTTGGCCATCCGGCGCAAGGATTTCCTGGGTTTTCTCGAACGCCGTCCCCACGTGGCCCTGGCCCTGCTGCAAGCCCTGTCCCTGCGGCTGCGGGCCACCAACGACACGGTGGGCAACCTCAGCTTCCTCAACCTGCCCGCGCGCCTGGCCCGCATCCTGCTCAACCTGGGCCAACAGTACGGCAAGCACACCGGCGATGGCATCGTCATCGGTCTCAAGCTCTCCCAGGAGGAACTGGGCAATCTGGTGGGCGTGTCCCGGGAAAGCGTCAACCGGCAGGTCCGCCTGTGGGTGGAGGCGGGGGTGCTGGATTACGCCCATGGCATCCTGATCCTCAAGGATTCGGACGCCTTGTTCCGGGAAGCCCTGGCCGCCTGATCGTCATACCCCATGCGGTTTTCCCAGCCCCTGACCTTTCCCGCCGGCCCCTGCTACGTGGAGGTGAAGAGTGTCACCGCCGCCGTGGCGGACGGCGTGGGTTATTTTCCCGACGCGGTGAGTGAGCGGGCCGCCAGGCACATGCGGGAACTGGAACAGGCGGTGGCTGATGGCGCCCGGGCCGCGGTGGTGTTCTGTGTGCAACGGGGGGATGTGGCGGTGGTGCGCCCCGCCGACCTTATTGATCCCGCCTTCGCCACGGCCCTGCGGCGGACGGCGGCGGGGGGCGTGGAACTCTATGCCCTGGGGGCGACCCTGAGCGGGGCGGGGATACGTCTGGAGCGCCCCTTGTCCGTCGATCTGGAGTGGCCATGAGCATCGAAACCGGTCTGGAATGGAACAGCGCCGTCGCCCGTCACGTGGACCGGTTGGTGCTGCGGGAAGACGCCCTGCAGGCCAGTGGTCGCTGGGCAGCGGCGGGGGCCACCCTGGCCGAGGTGGCCGAAGCGCGCCTGGATGCCAGTCCCTGGTGTCAGCCTGGGGATCAGCCCTTGGTCGAGCTGCCCCGCAGCCATTTCCGCCTGCGTACGGAGCCGGTGCCTGGTCGGTTCTATCCGCGCCTGGCCTTCACCGATCTGGCCCAGGGCCCCCGGGACTTGCACCCTGTGCGCCTGTTGGCCTACGAGGGGGAACGCTTGAGCGTGGACCCGAACCACCCCCTGGCCGGCTGGGCGCCCCAACTGGTGCTGCGGAAAAGCGATGCCGAGCCCGCCCCCGGCGCGCGTATGGCGGACCTGTTCCAAGGGCCCGGCCTGCAAACCCCTCCCGCCGATCCGGCGCGGGCCTATTTTTCCCTGGATAGCCTGTCCCGGGCGGATGAGTCCCCGGACGGGCAGTTCTATGCCGAGCCCCGTTTCGTGCATCACCTGGATGCGGTCTGCCGCGGGGAAATCACCCGGCTTTATGCCCGCTTCATTCGCCCGGGCATGCGGGTGTTGGACCTCATGGCCAGTTGGGAAAGCCACCTGCCAAGGGACCCTGCGGACCTGTTCGTGGCCGGCCTGGGCATGAACGAGGCGGAGCTGGCCGCCAACGAACGCCTGTCGGAGCAGGTGGTGAAGGACCTGAATTGCCGCGATGGCCTGCCCTGGGGGGAGGCCTGCTTCGACCTGGTGGTGTGCACCGCGTCCATCGAGTACCTGATCCGCCCCCAGGGGGTGATGGCGGAAATCCGCCGGGTGCTGCGACCCGGCGGGCTGTGCGTGATCACCTTTTCCGACCGCTGGTTCCCCCCCAAGGCCATCCGGGTGTGGGGCGATCTGCATCCCTTCGAACGCCAAGCCTTGGTGCTGAGTCTGTTTCTGCAGGCCGGCTTCAGGGATTTGCACACCGAATCCCTGCGTGGCCTGGCCCGCCCGCCGGACGACAAATACGCCGGGCAGCGCACCATCTCGGACCCCCTGTTCGCGGTCTGGGGCAGGGCCTGATTTTCCGAATCTCTGTGACCAGGAGTTGTCATGTACGAACCCGCACGCATCGGTATTGTTTCCATCAGCGACCGCGCCAGCTCAGGCGTCTATGAGGACCAGGGTTTGCCCGCCCTGAAGACATGGCTGACCGGCGCCCTGCACAACCCGCTCAGCTTTCTGGAGCGGCTGATTCCCGACGAACAGGCGGACATCGAACAGGCCCTGAAGGCGCTGGCGGAACAATGCTGCCTGGTGTTGACCACCGGCGGCACCGGCCCCGCCCCCCGGGACGTGACCCCCGAAGCCACCCTGGCGGTGGCGGACAAGGTGCTGCCGGGGTTTGGCGAGCAGATGCGGGCGGTGAGCCTGAAATACGTACCCACCGCCATCCTGTCCCGACAGGTGGGCGTGGTGCGGGGCGGCTGCCTGATCCTGAATCTCCCCGGCCAGCCCAAGGCCATCAAAGAAACCCTGGACGGGATATTCGCCGCCGTGCCCTATTGCATCGACCTGATCGGCGGCCCCTATCTGGAAACCCGGGAGGAGGTGGTCAAGGCATTCAGGCCCAAGTCGGCCCTCAGGCCCCGCCCTGACCGTGGCGAGTCCTGAGGCATGGCGTCGGCGGGGGCCATGACGGACTGGCTCCGGCGGCCGCGCGCGCGGTGGGTGTTCGCCGCCCTGGCCTGCCTGGCCGCCGGTCTGCTGGCCTACGGCCTGGTGGGGTCGCCGTCGGCGCCGGCAGTGTTCTGGCCGCCCGTGGGCCTGGCCCTGGCGGTGGCCATGCTGTGGGGTATGCCCATGGTGGTCCCCGCCGCCTTGGGGACGGCCCTGGCGGTCCTGCTCCAGGGGGAGGGGCCGGTGCCGGCCCTGTTGCTGGGTCTGGCCTGCGCCGCCCAGGCCATGGTGGGTGCCCTGCTGCTGGCGCGCGCCCACGTCGGTCCCCGCCTGACGGATGTGGCCGACCTGTTGCGGCTGGCCTTGCACGGTGGAGTGCTGGCTGGCATGGCGGCCATGCCCGTGGCCCACATGGCCCTGGCGGACGCGGAAGGGTTCTGGGAGATGGCCCTGCACCTGCAGGTGGTCTCTCTGGCCTTCAGCCAGTTGAATGCAGTGTTGATCTTCACCACCCTGCCCCTGTGCGTGCTCTCGCCCGCGTGTCCCCAGCGGGTCCCCTGGAGCACGGAAGCGGTATTGGTTCTGCTGGGGCTGGGCGTGGTGGCCTTGCTGCTGGCGCATCCGGAGATGCTCGGCCTGGCCGCCAGGCCCCTGTGGCCCTATCCACTCCTGCCCTTTCTGCTGTGGCTGGGCCTGCGTGCGGACGCACGCTTCGTGGCCCTGGGCCTGGCCTGGATATACGCCGTGATGTCGGCCCATGATGTCTGGGGGATGGGACTAACCGTCTTGATAGCGGACGATGAATGGGTGCGGCCGCTCCATGGCTTCGTCACCGTGGTCAGTTTGTCTTTCCTGGCGCTGGCCATCCTCATGGGCGTGAACCGGCGCCTAGGAGCGGCTAGCCTGGCCGAGGCCCTGGCCCAGCGGGATGCCCTGGTCCGCGAGGTGCACCATCGCATCAAGAACAATCTGCAAATCGTGGTGGGACTGCTGCGCCGGGATGCCGCCCAGCACCCGGAAATCCGGCCCATGCTGGAATCGGCCATCAGCCAGGTGCAGTCCATCGCTGTGGTGCATGGCCTGCACGGCCGGGTCACCCGGGATGGCGTGATGTTGTGCGAGCTGCTGCCAGCCATCTGCCGCGCGATCTCGGATCTGAGCGGCGTGCCCATGGTGGTGGAGGGCATTCAGGAGGGCTGCGGCAAGATGCGCATCCAGGAGAGCGAGACCGTGGCCCTGGCCCTGATCCTGAACGAACTTGTCAGCAACGCGGTCAAGCACACGGACGCCATGGCGGCCGGGCTGGGGCCCCGTGTGACCCTGACCCGTGAGGGAGAGGCTGGACGGGTCGGCATCAGCAATCCCGGCTCGCTGCCCCCGGGGTTCGATTTCAGCCGGGGCGTGGGCCTGGGAACCGGCCTCGGCTTGGTGAAGGCCTTGATGCCCTCGCCTGGGGTATGGGTCGAATTCCAGCAGCGGGCGGGTTGGGTGGTGGCCGAAATCCGCCTGGGGCCGCCCCTGCTGGTCCAGGTCGACTGAAGGGCGGCGGGCATGCCCGCGATGCAAGCTTATAACAATACCCCAGACAGGGTTACTTGTAGAAGCGTTCCTGAATATGTTTACCTACTGGTGTTTCCCAGGAGGCAGGGATATGTGCCAGGGAGCCGTTATTGGCATGCCCGGGTCATGCAGGAGCACAAGATGAGAAGAATCCTCATGGTGGATGATGACCGGGTGGTCCTGCACCTGCTGGCGGAAGGCATGCGCAGCCTGGGGTATGTGGTGGATACCGCCCATTCGGCGGACGCGGCGCTGGCACTGGCCCGCCAGGAGCGCTTCGACCTGGCGGTGCTGGACATCCGCATGCCGGGCCTGTCCGGCGTGGAATTGGCCCATGCCCTGAAGCAGTCCGGGGATACCCCCTTCGTGTTCCTCTCCGCCTACGGCGATGAGAAAGTGGTGCAGGAAGCCACCGAGGCCGGTGCCCTGGGCTTTCTCACCAAGCCCGTGGATACGCCCCAATTGATGCCTTTCATCGAGGCGGCCATCGCCCGGGGCCGGGATATCCAAGCCTTGATGGGGGCCAACGATCAGCTGGAGCGCGTGCTGCATGTGGAACGGAAAACCCGCATGGCGGTGGGCATCATCATGGAAAACCGCAAGCTGGACAGCGCGAGCGCCTTCGAACTGCTGCGCCGCCATGCCCGCAACCAGCGGCGCAAGGTCGAGGAAGTGGCGGAAGAACTGATCACTGCCATGGAAACGGCCTACCGGGTCATGCACTCCGACGGCCCGCCGGAGGCCAGGCAAAAAAACACCAGGCAATAACCTCAAGTTTTTGTCAGGTGCCGCCGATAGTGATTTTGTACCCGGAATGACGGGTCACCGGGCCCCGGCTCATGACGGCCGCCGGGGCCCCGGTTCAAGGCCGCCCAGTGCTGCGGCAGGCATCTTCGAGTAGGGCCCAACCCCCGCCCATGACATTTTCCCGCATCGCGGGAAGCCATGCCCTGCCGTGGGCGTGGCTGCGCCGTGCCCCATGGCGAACGGCGCTGACAACAAAGGGAAACACCATGGATACGAAGCCTTCGTTCGAGCAGCAGGGTAGGGAGTGGCGCATCCGCGTGGGCGCGGTCTTCGATGTGGCGGAGGCCAGGTCCTGTATCCATCGCTTTCGCGGCTTCAAGGAAGATCGGCCCAGCCGCCTGGTGTTCGACCTCACAGGGGCGCGCAATCTGCATACCGCCGGCCTGGGGGCCATGCTGTTCATCCGCGGCTGTTGCCAGGTCGATGATGCCGACGCCCACATCGTCTACCAGGACCCCCACATCGACATGATTCTGCGGCTGGCGAAACTGGAGCGCTGGTTCACCCTGCTGCCCCAGGGCGCGGCGCGGATCGGGGAGAAGGCGCCCAGGCATCCGGCCCGCGGCCGAGACCCGCACCCGGACCATGCCGTCATGGGCCGCTGATCCATGGTGACCAGCCGGGGAACCTGGGAGCGATAGCGTGGGTATCTTCAAGGGACTGCAAGAACAACCCGCCTGGAAATGGGGCAGTGACAGGCCGCGTCCCCTGGTGGAAGCCCTGTCCACGTGCGCCAGCTGCGACGGCGTGGACCGGCATTCCCTGCGTTGCACGCGGCTGTTCGCCACCGTGTTCGAGAGCAACCCGGCGGCCATCATGATCACCGACCGGCACAATGTCATCCTGGCGGTGAACCCCGCCTTTACGCGGCTGACTGGCTATGAAGTCGATGAAGTGCTGGGCAAGACCCCCAGCATGATGAAATCCGGCCGCCATGACGCCGCCTTTTACCAGGCCATGTGGGAGGCGCTGCGCGACAACGGGGAGTGGTCCGGCGAAGTGTGGGACCGGCGCAAGGATGGTTCCCTCTACCCAAAATGGCTGCACATCAGCGTGGTGCATGACATGTGCCGCGACGGCCGGGGCGAACCCGCCTTCTATGTGGCCAGCTTCACGGATATTTCGGAGCGCAAGGAGGCGGAGGAACGCATCCGCCTGTTGGCCTATCATGATGTGCTTACGGGGCTGCCCAACCGCCTGCTGCTGCTGGACCGTCTGGAGCATGCGATGGCCAACGCCCAGCGCGGACATCACCACCTGGCGGTGATGTTCATCGACCTGGACCGCTTCAAGAACGTCAACGACTCCCTGGGCCATGCCGCCGGCGACGAACTGTTGCGGGAGGTGGCCGGCCGGCTGCGCGCCTGCGTGCGGGACGTAGACACCGTGGCCCGTCTGGGGGGCGACGAATTCGTGGTGGTGCTGGAGAACCTGGAGACGGAGGTGGATGCCGTGTCCGTCGCCAACAAGATCCAGCTCGCCTTCGGCCGGTCCATCGGGGTGCACGGGCAGACCCTGCACGTGTCCACCAGCATCGGCATCGCCCTGTATCCCGAGGATGGCCAGGACGCGGCCACCCTGATGCGCAACGCGGATACCGCCATGTACCAGGCCAAGGCCGCCGGATGCAACAACTACCAGTTCTTTGCCCCCTTCATGAACGAGCAGGCCCGGGAAAAGCTGGACCTGGAAAACACCCTGCAGGACGCCCTGGCGCGGGAGGAATTCCAGCTCTATTACCAGCCCATCTACGATCTGAACGGCGGCGGGATGGTGGGTGCCGAGGCCCTGATCCGCTGGGAGTCGCCTGAGCGGGGCCTGATCTCGCCGGACAGGTTCATTCCCATCGCCGAGGAAACGGGCGTCATCGTGCCCATCGGGGACTGGGTCCTGCGCCAGGCCTGCCGCGATCTCAAATCCTGGCGCCAGGGGGCGCTGACGACGCCCCGTGTCTCCCTGAACATCTCTCCGCGCCAGTTCCGCCAGCCTAGCCTGGTGTCCAGAATCCGGGCCACCCTGGAAGCCACGGGCGTGGGGGCGGAACAGATCGAGCTGGAACTGACGGAAAGCGCCCTGATGGAGCAGCCCGACCTGGCCGCGCGGCAGTTGAACGAGCTGAAGGCCCTGGGCATGAGCATTGTCATCGACGACTTCGGTACCGGTTATTCCTCCCTGGCCTATCTGAAGAGATTCCCCATCGACAAGCTCAAAATCGACCGCTCTTTCGTGCGAGACCTGCTCAGCGACAAGAGCGACCGGGAAATCACCCTGGCGGTCATCGCCCTGTCCCACAACCTGGGCCTGCGAGTGGTGGCCGAAGGCGTGGAAAACCAGCAGCAACTGGATTTCCTCCATCGCCACCGCTGTGATTTCGTGCAGGGCTACCACTTCAGCCGGCCCCTGCGCCGGGAGGCCTTCATGGAGCTGCTGGCCGGCGCCGGATAACGGGCTTCAGGAGCCCAGCCGCCGCTGGATCACCGCCCCCGCCAGCATCAGGCCGAACAGGGGCGGCAGGTAGGAAATGGTGCCGTTCACCGCCCGGGGCCGGCCGTGGGCGGTGGGTTCCGGTGGCCGGGGCGGCCGGCCCGGCTCGTCGGACCACACGCACAACACCCCTTTCCTGATGCCCCGCCGTTTCAGGCGGTTGCGCACCTCCCGCGCCAGGGGATCCACCAGGGTCTTGGAGATGTCCGAGACCCGCACCCGGGCCGCGTCCAGCTTGTTGCCGGCCCCCATGCTGGCGGCCACCGGCAGGCCCCGCCCCACGGCCTCGGCGATCAACGCCACCTTGCAGCTCAGGGAGTCGATGCAGTCCACCACCCAGTCCGCGTCGCCGGGCAGCAATTCGGCCACGTTGGCCGGGGTGATGAATTCCGTCAGCACGGTGAGGCGGCAGTCCGGGTTGATGTCGCGGATGCGGGCCGCCATGACCTCCGTCTTGAACCTGCCCACGGTGGACAGGGTGGCGGGCAGCTGGCGGTTGATGTTGGAGGCCGCCACCACGTCCATGTCCACCAGGGTCAGCCGGCCCACCCCGGCCCGGGCCAGGGCCTCGGCGCACCAGGAGCCCACGCCCCCCAGGCCCGCCAGGAAGATGTGGGTGTCCGCCAGCCGGGCCAGGCCGGTCTCGCCCACGAGGATTTCCGTGCGCTCGAACTGGGGCGGTGTCATGCGTAGTTGCTGGCCACCATGCCGGCGAACACCGCGCCGCCGAACCAGTTGTTGTGCAGGAAGGCCTTGAAGCAGCGGGCCGGCTCCCGGTGGCGGATGAGGGTGTAGTGGTAGCCCGCCACGCCGCCCGCGGCGGCCAGGCCCAGGTAGTAGGGCCAGGTCATTTGCAGGGCCAGGCCCGCCCAGGCCAGCAGGGCCAGGGCGAGGGCGTAGCACAGCATCACCGCCAGCACGTCATGGCGGCCGAAGGTGATGGCCGAGGTCTTGATGCCGATCTTCAGGTCATCGGCCCGGTCCACCATGGCGTACTCCGTGTCGTAGGCGATGGCCCAGAACATGTTGGCCGCCAGCAGCAGCCAGGCCATGGGCGGGATGGTGCCTAGGTGGGCGGCGAAGGCCATGGGAATGCCGAAACCGAAGGCGATGCCCAGGTAGGCCTGGGGAATGGCCAGGAAACGCTTGGTGAAGGGATAGCTGGCGGCCAGGAAGGCGGCGGCAAAGGACAGCCTGATGAGGAGCCCGTTCTGCAAGGGCAGGATGAGCAGGAAGGCCAGCAGGGCCAGCACCGCCGCCAGGATGAGGGCTTCCTTCTCCGTGACCCGGCGGGCGGCCAGGGGGCGGTTTCTGGTACGTTCCACGTGGGGGTCGAAGTCCCGGTCGGCATAGTCGTTCACCACGCAGCCGGCGGAGCGCATGAGCACCACCCCCAGCAGGAAGATCCACAGCACCATCCAGTCCGGCCGGCCGCCGCTGGACAGCCACAGGCCCCACAGGGTGGGCCAGGCCAGCAGCAGGATGCCGATGGGCTTGTCCAGGCGCATCAGCTTTTCGTATTCGTTCAGGCGTTCGCGCAGGGTCATGTCAGTTCCGCACGGCCGTTCCGAAGGAACTGACCTCCCCCTCGGGGGGAAACGAGCGTAGCGAGTAAGGGGGCTGTTTCATTCTAGGTTCAACACCTCGGGTAGAAACACTTCCGTGACCAGGATGTTCCGTGCGTCCAGGGAGAACATGGAACGGCGCGCCCACAGGCGGTCGGGAGCCTGGTCCAGGTGGACGCAGGCCTTGCGGTATAGGGGATGGCGACGGTCCAGACGCCTGAATTCCAGGCGATGGCGACGGATGCGTGGATCGGAAAAGAGGGCCGCGCCCAGGGGGCGGTTGCCCAGGCCGATGAGCCCCACCCAGGGGCCGCGCAGTCCTTCCCGGGGAATCACGCTGTGGGCGAACACCAGGGGCGTGTCGCCGCAGCGCAGCAGGACCTCGCGGATCATGGCCAGACGCCTGGGCGGCAGTCGCAACAGGCCCGCCTCGTCCCCATGGGCGTGGCCCACCGCCTGGCTCAGGCGCACCACGTTGAATGCGGGGCAGGCGCGCACCAGGGCATGGGTCAACGACCCCGGCATCCGCAGCCAGCGGCGGTAAGGGGTGTCGCGGAGGAGATGGGGCTGCCAGCTGTCCATGAAACGCGGGAAGGAAAAACCCGCGAATTATGCCATTGCCCCGCGGATGACCCGCCCGCCCGGGACATCAAGCCTTGAGATAATCCAGGCCCCGAGGCAGCCAGCGCATCAGATGACGGCGTACCGATTCCGGGTGCCGCGCCAGCAGTTCCTCCGCCACGTTCCGGGCAGATTCCAGCAGGTCCAGGTCCCCGTCCAGGTCGGCGAAGCGCAGCATGGGCACGCCGCTCTGGCGGGCCCCCAGGAATTCCCCCGGGCCCCGCAGGCGCAGATCCTCCCGGGCGATGGCAAAGCCATCGGCGTTGTCCTTGATGATCCTCAGGCGCTGCTTGGCTGTTTCGGACAAGGGGTTGCCGTACAGCAGCAGGCAGGCGGATTCCCTCTGGCCCCGACCCACCCTGCCCCGCAGCTGGTGCAGCTGGGCCAGGCCGTAGCGTTCCGCGTGCTCGATCACCATGAGGGCGGCGTTGGGCACGTCCACCCCCACCTCGATGACCGTGGTGGCCACCAGCAGGTGCAGCTCCCCGGCCTTGAAGGCGGCCATGACGGCGGCCTTCTCCTCCGCTTTCATGCGCCCGTGCGCCAGGCCGATGTTGAGTTCCGGCAGGGCCGCCGTCAGTTCGGCGTGGCTTTCCTGCGCCGCTTTCAGCTGGAGCTTTTCCGATTCCTCCACCAGGGGACAGACCCAGTAGGCCTGGGCGCCGGTGAGGCAGTAGTCCCGCAGGCGGCCGATGACCTCCTCCCGCCGCGCCAGGGAGAGCACCTTGGTGGTAATGGGCGTGCGTCCCGGCGGCAGCTCGTCGATGACCGACACGTCCAGGTCCGCGTAGTAGCTCATGGCCAGGGAACGGGGGATGGGGGTGGCGGACATCATCAGCAGGTGGGGGGTGAGGTTGCTTCCTTCCACCGGGGAGGAAGGGAGATGACCTTTTTCCCGCAACGCCAGTCGCTGTTCCACCCCGAAGCGGTGCTGCTCGTCCACGACCGCCAGGGTGAGATTGCGGAATTCCACCCCGGCCTGGAACAGGGCATGGGTGCCCACGGCCACGTCCACGCTGCCCGTCGCGATGTCTCTCAAGGCCTGCTGCCTGGCCTTGCCTTTCAGGGCCGCCGTCAGCCAGGCCACCTTGAAGCCCAGGGGGGTGAGCCATTCGTGGAACTTGAGGTAGAGCTGTTCCGCCAGGATTTCCGTGGGGGCCATGACAGCGGCCTGGCTGCCCGCCGCCAGGGCGGGCAGCACGGACAGGGCCGCCACCAGGGTCTTGCCGCTGCCCACGTCGCCTTGCAGCAGGCGGTTCATGGGATGGGGCCGGGCCAGGTCCTGGCGGATGTCCCCCAGGGCGCGGCGCTGGGCGGCGGTGAGGGAGAAGGGCAGGGTTGCCAGCAGGCGTTCGGACAGGTGGCCATCATGGGCCAGTGGCGGCGCTGCCAGGGCCTGGCGCTGGCGTGCGGCCAGGCGCAGGGAGAGTTGCTGGGCCAGGAGCTCGTCGAACTTGAGGCGGCGCCAGGCGGGATCGAGGCGGCTTTCCAGAGCGTACGGGTCCACCTTGGGCGGCGGTGTATGCAGGCGCGCCAGGGTGGAGGCGAAACCGGGCAGGTCCAGGCGGTGTAGCAGGTCGGCCGGCAGGGTCTCATCCAGGTCGGCCTCCGCCATGGCCATGCCGACGGCCTTGCGGATGGCCGTCTGAGACAGGCCCGCCACGCCGGGATAGACCGGTGTGAGGGAGGTGGGCAGGGGCGCGCCCGGCATCACCACCCGCAGCCGGGGGTGGACCATCTCGCTACCGAAGAAGCCGGGCCGGACCTCGCCGAACAGGCGTACCCGCACGCCGGGTTTGAGCTGGCTTACCTGGTTGGGATAGAAGTGGAGCAGGCGGCAGAACAGTGGATCGCCGGCATCGTCCCGGACCTCCAGCACGAGCTGCCGCCGGGGCCGGGGCTGCACCTCGGCATGGACCACCGTGCCCTCCACCTGCACGGTGTCGCCGACGCGGGCGGCGCGGATGGGGGTGAGGCGGGTCTCGTCCTCGTAGCGCAGGGGCAGGTGCAGGATGAGCTGGGCCGGGTCGCGGTAGCCCAGCTTGCGGGCTACGGCCTCCGGGCCTGGCGGGGCCGGGGGCATGGTCTGGGCGCCGAGGCGAAACTCAGTCCAGCGCCATCACCGCGTCGGCCTCCACCAGGGCGCCCCGGGGCAGCGCCGATACGCCCACGGCGGCCCGGGCGGGGTAGGGGGGCTGGAAGTACTGGGCCATGATCTCGTTGACCTTGGCGAAGTTGCCAAGATCGGTGAGGAAGACATTGAGCTTCACCACGTCGCCCAGCTTGCCGCCCGCTGCCTCTGCCACCGCGCGCAGATTCCTGAACACCTGGTGGATCTGGGCCTCGATGCCTTCCACCATTTGCATGGTGGCCGGGTCCAGGCCGATCTGGCCGGAGAGGTAGACGGCGTTGCCCACCTTGATGGCCTGGGAATAGGTGCCGATGGCCTGGGGGGCGTGGGGGGTGGAGATGATGGTTTTGGTCATGGGGGCTCCGAAAAACGGCGGACAATGGCCGCGAAGCCTACCAAAAAGGGTGCCTTCGCAGGCACCCTCTTATCGGTCTGCCGCGCCTGGGAGCCTGTCGGGCTTGAGGCTGATCTACGGAAACGCTGATTTATTTCCCCCTCTCCCGCGGGGAGAGGGGGTGGGGAGAGGGTAACTGATTGATTTTTCGCGGATACGCTCCCTCTCCCCCACCCCTCCCCCCGAGGGGGAGGGGTGTTATTCAGCACTTCCCTACTGCGCCGGCGGGAAGCGCGGTCCATTTTTGCCCGCTTTCTCGTTGCATAGGCCCACTATGCGCCTCGAAATCGTGCAAGACTGCCCTCGCTCTCCCACCCGGCTCGCGTTCGATCGCTCAAGTCCGACAGGCTCCTGGCGCAGCAGGAGGCGGGCTCAGCCGGCGTAGTTGGCGGCCACGAAGTCCCAGTTCACCAGGTTGTTCAGGAAGGTTTCCACGAACTTGGGACGCAGGTTGCGGTAGTCGATGTAATAGGCGTGCTCCCACACGTCCACGCACAGCAAGGGGCGGTCGGCGGTGGTCAGGGGGGTGCCGGCGGCGCCCATGTTGACGATGTCCACCGACCCGTCGGCCTTCTTCACCAGCCAGGTCCAGCCGGAGCCGAAGTTGCCCACGGCGGAGGCCTGAAAGGCCTTCTTGAACTCATCTAGGGAGCCCCACTTCTTGTTGATGGCGTCGGCCAGGGCGCCGGTGGGGGCGCCGCCGCCATTGGGCTTCATGCAGTTCCAGAAGAAGGTGTGGTTCCACACCTGGGCGGCGTTGTTGTAGACGCCGCCGGCGGGAGCGGTCTTGACGATGTCTTCCAGGGATTTGTTCTCGAAGTCCGTGCCCTTGATGAGGTTGTTCAGGTTGGTGACGTAGGCCTGGTGATGCTTGCCGTAGTGGTACTCGAAGGTTTCCTTGGACATGTGGGGCTGCAAGGCGTCCATGGCATAGGGCAGGGGGGGCAGTTGATGTTCCATGTCGATCTCCTGTGGTTGGGTGTCCCGAATAGACCCGCGAATTTTAGGGGTCTGGTGTGACAGGGGCAATACTTGACTTTAATACTCAAGAATAAGTAGAATCAGTCCAACTCGATGACCCAGGTCATCGGTGAATGCACACAACCGGGTGAAGAGAGGAAAGCACATGGAACTGAACATCAACGGCCGTACGGTGGAAACCGATCCCGAAGGCTATCTGGTCAATCTGTCCGATTGGGATGACGACGTGGCGGTGTACCTGGCTGCGCAAGACAAGCTGGAACTGGGTGAGAATCACTGGAAGATCATTCGTTACATGCGCGACTACTTCAACGAATACGGCACCGCCCCCAACTTGCGCATATTGCAGAAGGCACTGAAGGAAGAGTTCGGCCCCGAGTGGGGAGAGAAGAAGTTTTTGTTCGATCTGTTCCCCTACGGCCCGGCCAAGCAGGCGGGTCGCTATGCCGGCACCCCCAAGCCCACCGGCTGCGTCTGAGTATAACTTTTGTACTACACTGGCCCCGTATCCACTACGGGGCTTTTTTTATGCGCAAGTACTTGGCTGTTTCCCTGCTGTGCCTGGCGACTCAGGTCCAGGCCTTTCCCTGGTACGCCGGCGGCGAGAACATCCGTGGTGCCCAACTGATGTCGCCGGAGGAGCGCAAGGCCCATGTCGCGCGCATCCAGGGCATGCGAAGCTTCGACGAGTGTCGTGCTTACATGCAGGGCCACTACCTGGAACTGGACAGACGTGCCAAGGAGAGGAACGTGGTGCTGCCTCCGGTCCAGGGAGACCCCTGCGAAGTGATGCGGACCATGGGCCGCTTCAAGTAAGAGCGTTCGGGCCCTTTTTTTGGGGCTGCGGGCAGGAGGGGGCTTTCGTGTACCTCACCTTATGGAATTTCCCGCAGTGCCCGGAAACCCAGGTTCGTATCCAGTTCATTGATCCGGCGGGGCTTGCGGGCCGCCGAGCGGGATTGCCAGGCGGACTCGAACCAGGAGCCCCCCTTGGTCACATACCAGAGTCCCTCCTGGCCCAGCTTGGCCGAGTGCAGCGGGTCGATGGGCCCGATCCAGGTATCGGCGGTGAATTCCCAGACGTTGCCGTGCATGTCGTGCAGACCCCACAGGTTGGCGGGGTAACAGCCCACGTCGATGGCCTGACTCAGGGGCGCGCAGAAGGGTAGAAAACGGCGCCAGCCGTGGATGCCGCGACCCTCCAGGCGGAAGGAGCCGGTGTTGGCCTCCGCGCAACCCAGTTCGTCGCCGAAGCAGTACCGGGTGGCCGACCCGGCCCGACAGGCGTATTCCCATTCCGCCTCGGTGGGCAGGCGGTAACGTTGGCCCGTTTCCCCGCCGAGCCATTCCAGGTAAGCCTGGGCCTGAGAACGGTCGATGTTGGTGACGGGCTGGCGGCCCTCGCTGCGGATCAGGTGTTCGGCCCAGCGGAATCCGGTGGCCTGGGCGTAGCGGTCGAACTCTTCCGCGGTGACACAGAAACGCCCCAGGGCGAAGGGGGTGTCGATGCACACATGGCGACGGGGCAGCTCGCCGAATCCGCGTTCCTCATCGGTCGCCCCCATGTCGAAAACACCGGGAGGGATGACGACCATCTCCGGACCTGGCGAGGTGTCCCCCAGCGTGTCATGGAAATGGGGCGCCAGGCCCAGATCGGCGGCGGTTCGCGCCTGGTGTGCCCGTAACTGCGCGGGGGAAAGATCATGGACATAAGGCCTGTCCAGCACTGGGGACATCATGCCTTCGCCCGCCAGTGGCCCGACTTGCCGCCCAGCTTTTCCCGCAGCCGCACCGCTTCGATGACCATGCCCCGGTCCACGGCCTTGCACATGTCGTAGATGGTGAGCAGGGCGGCGGCGGCGGCGGTGAGGGCCTCCATCTCCACGCCGGTGCGGCCCACGGTCTCGGCCCGGGCGACGCAGTCGATGGCATGGCCGGCCTCGTCGGGCGTGAAGTCCACGCTGACCTTGGTGAGGGCAATGGGGTGGCACAGGGGGATCAGGTCCGGCGTGCGCTTGGCGGCCATGATGCCCGCCAGCCGGGCCACGCCCAGCACATCCCCTTTCTTGGCGGCGCCGGACAGGATCATGGCCAGGGTCTCCGCCTGCATGCTGATGCGCCCCGTGGCAATGGCGACGCGGTGGGTCTCGGCCTTGGCTTCCACGCCCACCATCACGGCGCGGCCCTGATCGTCGAAATGTGTAAATTGGCTCATGGCAATGGAACTGAAGAGGAGGGCGGCTATCATAGACCGATGTTTCTCCTGCGTCCTTTTCCCGCCCTGCGGCTCATGGCCGCGGTACTCTGTATCAGCGTCCCCGCCCACGCCCTGGATCTGCCCGATCTGGGGGAGGTCTCCCGCGCCAGCCTGAGCGAATCCAACGAGGATCGCATCGGCCGGGAAATCATGCGCCAGATCCGTGACAGCGGCGATTACCTGGACGACCCGGTGATCCTGGAATACCTCACCGGACTGGGGGAACGCCTGGGCAGCGCGTCGCCGGAACCCGGCATGCGTTTCGAGTTTTTCGCCGTGCGGGACCCTTCCCTGAATGCCTTCGCCCTGCCTGGTGGCTACATCGGCGTGCACACGGGCCTGATCTCCGCCACCCGCAATGAATCGGAACTGGCGGGGGTGCTGGGCCATGAATTGGGCCATGTCACCCAGAAGCACATCGCCCGCATGGTGGATTCCCAGAAAAACGCCAGCCTGGTCTCCCTGCTGGCCTTGGCCGTGGCCATCCTGGCCGCCCGTTCCAACAGCGAAGTCACCCAGGCCGCCATCGCCACATCCCAGGCCTACAGCCTGCAAAGTCAGTTGGACTTCACCCGTGAGAACGAGCGGGAAGCGGACCGGGTGGGCCTGCAAACCCTGGCAGCGGCGGGGTACTCTCCCCAGGGCATGGCCAGCTTCTTCGAGCGCCTGCAGGCTCAGGGACGGCTGTATGAAAACAATGCCCCCGCCTATCTGCGCACCCACCCCCTCACCCACGAGCGCATCGCCGACATGCAGAACCGCCTGGCGCAGATGCCGTATCAACAGCGGGAGGACAGTCTGGAGTACCTGTTCGTGCGTGCCCGTATCCAGGCGGAAGAGGGCGAGGCCCGGGACGCCCTAGCCCGATTCGAGGCTCGGGTCCGGGAACACGCGGGTCCGGGCGAGTGGTATGGACTGGCCCACGCGGCCCTGCGTGCGAACGATCTCAACCGTGCCCGGGAAGCCCTCAAGGCCCTAGCACCCCAAGCCAGCGTTTCCCCCCTGGTGGCGTTGCTGCAGGGTGAAATCCTCCTGGCTGCCAACCAGGCCCCCGCCGCCGTGGAGGCGCTGGGCAGCGCGCGCAAACGCTTCAGTGGTTATCGCCCACTGGCCTACCTTCACGCGCGGGCCCTGTTGCGGGCGAATCGACCCGCCGAGGCCCTGGCTCTAGTCCGGGACCAGCAGCGGATATGGAGTTCGGATATCCGTTTCCATACCCTGGCGGCCGAGGCCCACCAGGCCCTGGGCCAGGCACCCCAGGCCCATCTCGCCCAGGCGGAGGCCTATGTCTTGCAGGGCCGGATAGGCGCGGCCATCGAGCAACTGCAACTGGCGCAGCGGCAGCGGCAAGACGATTTCTACACCCAGTCCATCATCGACGCACGCTTGCGGGAATTGAAGGAAAGACAGGGCAAGGAGCCGGCGAAGTAGCCCTGTTGGCGGGTTTTTCATGCCTTGGTAGCAAAGTACCTGGGCCGGCATCTATCGTACTAAAGTCATGCCCAGGGCCTTGTTTACAGGCCAAGGCGGCGATAAGGTTCGCCGGTCCATTAGGGAAACGCTGATTTATTGCCCCCTCTCCCGCGGGGAGAGGGTAGGGAGAGGGCAACTGATTGATTTTTCTCGGACACCCTCCCTCTCCCCCACCCCTCCCCCCGAGGGGGAGGGGAGTTGTTCAGCACTTCCTTAGGGATGCCGCCCACATTCCGTGGGTGTCTTAGCACTCAACGAGCAAGGAGACGAGGAGATGAATCATCTCGCGCGGAAACGTGCTTCCGTTATCACCGGCCTGCTGGCTGCGCTGCTGGCCACCGGCGCCCTGGCCCAGGGCGCCAAGAAGGAAGAGTCCGGCAAGGACATCGCCTACAACCGTTCCAAGGGCAACTGCCTGGCCTGCCACGGCTTTCCCACCCAGCCCGACGCGGAACAGACCGGCAACAGCGGCCCGCCCCTGATCGCCATGCAGGCCCGTTTCCCCGACAAGGCCGCGCTGCGCGCCAAGATCTGGGACGCCACCGCCACCAACCCCGGCAGCATCATGCCCCCCTTCGGCAAGCACCAGGTGCTGACCGAGGAAGAGCTCAACAAGGTAGTCGACTTCATCTACGGCCTGTAAGCCGAAATTGATCCGAGGAGAACACATGAACACTCTGCGTAGGAACGTACTCAAGGGTGCCGGCTCTGCCGGCGTGGTGGGGGTGGCCGTGCTGGCCGGCCTGCTCAAGCCTGGCGTGAGCCTGGCCGCCTGGAACAAGG
>Ga0272446_1003470_pt1 | contig 19784 bp, 17 predicted proteins | sample YNPCB0061_FD_194587 | JGI IMG/M metagenome (GOLD analysis project Ga0272446, IMG submission 194587) | Hot spring microbial mat communities from Yellowstone National Park, WY, United States - YNP-CB-006-1 | ecosystem: Environmental > Aquatic > Thermal springs > Hot (42-90C) > Sediment | place...
CCACGGACAGGCTGTACCGCCGCGCCAGGGCGAGCCGGAAGCCGGCGAACCGGTCCACCAGGGGTGGGATTCCCCGGGCGGCCCGGAACAGGTTGCGGCAGGCTTTCGCCGGGAGCGACTTCGAGTGGTGCGGCAACTCGATCACGTCCACCCGGCGCACCAGCCCGGGCGGGAATGCCGCAGCCGGGTCCGGCCGCCCAGGCTCATGAAACACAATGACGTCCACGGCTCCGCGTTGCGCCAGATAGTGGATCAAGGACGCGGTCCGGAGGGCCCCGCCGCCGTGGGCAGGGAAAGGCGCCTCGGGGCTAAGCACCAGGGCCTCAGAAGCGGCGGATGGCTTCCGCATAGACCTCCCGAGTCAGGCGCGCGGTTCGCTCCCAGGTGAAGCCCGCGGCGCGGCTGAGGGCACGCTGCCTGAGCAGGGTCACCCACTCCGGGCGTTCCACCGCCGAGCGCAGCGCCTCCACCCAGGCGCGGGGGTCGGCGTCGAGGCGCACCGCGGCATCGCCGGCGACTTCTCCGATAGCCGGGTCCTTCGAGGTCAGCACGCAGGCCCCACAGGCCATGGCCTCCAGGACAGGCAGGCCAAAGCCTTCATATTGAGATGGATAGCAGAAAGCCAGCGCTCCCGAATAAAGAGCGGGCAAATCTCTGTCGGGGACTTCGCCAAGCATCCGCAAACCCGGTTCCGGCTTGATCGCAGGCCCATCGTGGCGGCGCCGTCCGGCCAGCACGAGGTCCACCGCGTACTGCCGGCGAATCTCGCGCCAGGATTCGATTAGCAGAGGCAGATTCTTGCGGGGCTCGATCGTTCCGACGTAGAGAAAGTAAGAGTCGCTCTGCGGAGCCGCGACCTTCCCAAGATTCGTGCCTTCGGGGATAGCGACCACGCGGCTGGGGTGCAGACGGAAGCGCTCGATGGCTTCCCGGCGGACGGTCTCCGTCGGAGTGATTACCATGCCGGCCAGGCCCAGGCCAAGCAGAACCGGCGCGCGCCGCCGTTCGCGATTCGGACCCGGGTGCCAGCCGGGTTCCATCCACAACGACAGGTCGTGCAGGGTCAGCACGCTGGGGCGCAGAGGCAGGTAAGGAACCGCGAAGTTCGTGCCATGAAACAGGTCGGCGCCCATGCGGGCCAGCTCCCAGGGCAGGCCCAGCGACCACCACCGGCCGCGGCCGGGAGGCACGACAAGAAACTGGTCCTCCGCAAACGCGCGGCTGAGCGCGCGGGTCAGTTCTTCGGTGTAGCGGCGCAGCCCGCCACTGGTAACATCCAGGGGCGTGCCGTCAATGGCCACGCGCATCGCGCAACTCGGCGTCGCGGCGGGTGTAGTTCCGCTCGTAATAGGCCTGGTACTCTCCGGAGCGTACCCGCGCCACCCAATCGCCGTGGGTGCGGTACCACTCGATGGTTCGGGCCAGGCCGTCCTCGAACGACACTTCCGCCCGCCATCCTGTCTCGCGGAGTATCTTCTCACTGGATAATGCGTAGCGGCGGTCGTGCCCGGGCCGGTCGGTGACGTGGGTGATCAGCGATTCCGGCCGTCCCGTGGCGGCCAGAATTTTCCGGACCACCTCGATGTTGGGCAACGAGCGGTTGCCTCCGATGTTGTAGATCTCGCCCTCCCGGCCCCGCTGTAAGACGGAGTGGATCGCACGGCAGTGATCTTCCACGAATAGCCAGTCGCGGACCTGGAGACCGTCGCCGTACACCGGCAGCGGCCGGCCTTCCAGGGCGTTCAGGAGCATCAGAGGAATCAGCTTCTCAGGGAACTGGTAGGGGCCGTAGTTGTTCGAGGCGCGGGTGACGATCACCGGGACCCGGTAGGTGGTGAAGTAAGCCAGAGCCAGCAGATCCGAGCCGGCCTTGCTCGACGAATACGGACTGCTGGGGCGCAGGGGGGACTCCTCAGTGGCTTCGGCCGGCGGATCCAGCGATCCGTACACTTCGTCGGTGGAGACGTGCACGAAGCGCGGCACTTTATGAATGCGCGCCGCCTCCAGCAGAGTGAACGTCCCCCGCAGGTTGGTTTCAAAAACCGGACTCGGAGAGAGGATGCTGCGGTCGACATGCGACTCGGCGGCAAAGTGCACAATTGCGTCGGGCTTCTCCCCGGCGACGAGCGAATCCACCAGACGGGTGTCGCAGATGTCGCCCCTGACGAAACGGTAGCCCGGCGCGCCGGCCACCGGGGCCAGGTTCTCGAGGTTGCCGGCGTACGTCAACTTGTCCAGGTTGATCACCTCGGCTTCCGGCGCCGAGAGGCGCACAAAGGCCGAGCCGATGAAGCCGGCGCCTCCGGTGACGAGAAGTTTCATTTATGTTGCAGCTCCCAGTCGTAGTTCAGGTCCGGGTCGTTGTAAGGAATGCGGCCCTCGTCATCGGGGTTATAAAAACGGTCGGTGAGATAGACCAGAACGCCGGGGTCGCGCCCGAGGATCTTGTAGCCGTGCGCCACACCCGGCGGGATCGTGATCTGCCACGGCCGCAGGGCGCCTACGTACAGCGTGTTCACCGCGCGGTGCGTCCGCGAACCCTCCCGCAGATCGATGAGAGCCACCTGGAACATGCCCGCCACCGGAGTCCAGAAATCCGTCTGAAGGCGGTGATAATGGAAGGCCTTGATGGCCCCCGGATAGCTCAACGCCGTGGAAACCTGGATGGTCTCAACCTGCGCCAGCCGTTCGATTTCCAGAAAGTAGCCCCGATCGTCCGGCCAGAGCGTGACCGGGCGGATCCGCACTCCCTCGATCAGACCGGCCGAGTCGGGACTGGTGATTACTTTGCCGATGCCTCTCACGGCCGGCGAGGATGGGACCGGAGTCACTGGGATCTTCTCGCTTTTTCCCGAACCAGGTTGGCCGCCCGTAGCAAGCTGTCGAACGTGCCGGCGTCGGTCCACCAGCCTTCCAGGTAGCTGAAGGTCATAGTTCCTTCCCGGATGTAGGCGTTGTTGACATCCGTGATCTCGAGTTCTCCGCGCGCCGAGGGAACCAGCGTGTGGATTTTCTCAAAAACCGAAGTGTCGTACATGTAAATGCCGGTCACGGCGTAATTTGATTTCGGGCGCTTGGGCTTCTCTTCGATACCGGTAATCCGGTCGCCATTGATCTCAGCCACGCCGAAGCGTTCGGCGTCCGGGACTTCCTTGAGCAGAATGCGTGCTCCCCGGGGCTGTGCCTGGAAGCAGGCCACCGCGTCCCGGATGTCGCCTTCGATAATGTTGTCGCCCAGAATGACGCACAGCTTCTGATTGTCGGCGAAGTGCTCGGCCAGCGAAAGAGCCTCGGCGATGCCGCCTTCTCCCTCCTGGTAGGCGTAGTTCATGTGCTTCAGCCCGAACTGCTTGCCGTTGCCGAGCAGCCTCAGAAAGTCACCGGCGTTCTTGCCGCCGGTGACGATCAGGATGTCCGTGATCCCCGCATCCACCAGCGTCTGGATCGGGTAATAGATCATCGGTTTGTCGTAAATCGGGAGCAGGTGCTTGTTGGTGATCTTAGTCAGCGGGTAGAGGCGGCTGCCGGTGCCGCCCGCCAGGACGACGCCCTTCATAGGTATCTCGCAAGAGGGGTGATCGGACGATCGAGCCATCCGCCGGTCCCCCGGTGTTCTCAGGCGTAGCTGGCGACGGCGCCGCGGTTCTTCGCAGCCCGCTCGCGGCTCACCCGGGCGATGTAACCGCTCTCGCGGAAAGCCTTCAGCGGGTCGGCCGCCAGACCCTTGGACTTGCGCCATTCTTCCATTGCCGGACGAACATCGGCGTGGAACGCGGCCTTGAGCAGTTCCTCGGCATCCACCAGTTCACACTTCGCCTGGTGCACGGCGAGCTGGGCATGGTCTACCAGCGCGGCCTTGGCATAGAGTTCCTGGGCCGTGATCACGGTCTGGATCATCTCCTCAATCTTGCCTTTCAGGTTGTGGCTCTGGTCCACCATGTAGGCGATGTCGGCGCGCTTGCCTGTCTCGAATTCGAACAGGCAGATCTCGTGGAAGATCCGGAAGAGTTGATAGGGGTCGATGGATCCCAAGGTCAGATCGTCATCGGCATAGCGGCGATCGTTGAAATGGAAGCCGCCGAGCATGTCTTCGGCCAGCAGCCAGGCGACAATCTGCTCGATATTCTGGGCCTGGTAGTGGTGTCCGGTATCGACCAGCACCTTGGCCTGCGGGCCGCACGCCTTGGACAGGATAAACGACATGCCCCAGTCGGCGATGTCGGTGTGATAGAAAGCCGGCTCAAAAGGCTTGTACTCGACCAGCATCCGCATACCGGGCGAGAGCTTCCGGTGAGTTTCCCGGAGTCCCTCGATGAACCACTGGCGGCGGTGGCGGATGTTCTGCGTTCCAGGATAGCTGGAGCCGTCGGCGAACCACAGCGAGATGTCCCGGCTGGCAGTCCGCTTGGCGATCTCCACGCTGTCCAGGATATGATCGAGGGCGGCCTTGCGCGCGGCGGGGTCCGGATTCCCCAGCGACCCGTGCTTGTAAATCTGATCCTGAAAAACGTTGGGGTTGATTGCGCCTACCCGGACGCCGTATTTTTCGGCGAGGGCCTTGGTGGCTTCCGCATCGTCCACTCCTTTGGGGAAATCCCAAAGCACGTGGACCGCCACACTGGGGCAGCATCCGGTGAACTGGTGCACCTGTCCCGCGTCGCTGAATTTCTCTTCCGTGCTGGTGGCGGCGGCGTCCTGCACGAACTTGCCAAACCGCGTGCCGGTGTTGGCGAATCCCCAGGAGGGGAGTTCAATCTGAAGGGCGTCGAGCGCCTTGATGACGATTTCGGTCTGCCGTTTCGAGAGCATCAATATCCTCCGGACACGGATGTCCTTCAGACATCATATACTTACTGGATCCCGCCGGCGAACCCCAGCGCCTGTTCTCTAAATGCGGCCGAATTTCGCCACGGCCTGAGCGATCGACTTCAGTTTCTCGATGAGCGGAAACATGGCGTGCTCGGTCTCGTCGAGTTGCTGCGCCTTTTTCAATACTTCAGCGGCGCGGGCCCGCGGCACCACCGCCACGCCGTCTTCATCGGCCACGATGATGTCGTTCGGATGCACCGTCACTCCGGCGCACTTCACCGGGATGTTCGCTCCCACGAACCGGTAGTGGCCTACCGTGGTGGACGGAACGATGCCGCGGCTGAAGATCGGGAACTGTAATTTCTTCATTTGCGGTGTGTCGCGGATCGAAGCATCCACCACCGCGCCGGCGAGCCCGCGGAACTTCATGGCGGTGGCCATCAGGCCGCCAACCCCGGCGTAGTCCAGGCCATCCTGCAAGACCATCACGTAGACCGCGCCTGCCGGGGCGGCATCAATGGCATCGAGCATACCTTGTACGGCCTTGCCCCCATCTTTGTTTTCTTCCTTCTTCATGAATACGGTGAAGGCCGGTCCGGCGAACTTGGTGGTAAACAGCGGCCGCATGTCGTGCGACATGTAATTGGTTTCGCCGTATAACTGCTCATAAGCATCGGCTACTGAGGCGGCTTCGGTGAGTTTGAATCCTTCCACGATGGGGTCGCCGCCCGGCGGTTGGGCGTTCACCCAGCCGAAGACCGCAAGGAGGGCAAAGACAAGACAACCTGAGATCAGCAGTTTCGATTTCATGTGACAGATTCTACCGCACCATGCGGCGGGTCTCTCCCGGCCGCTTGGCCGCCAGCACCGCCACCAGCAGGACCGTGACCAAAGTCGCCAGCACATACTGGGAGTAGGCGACGATAAGACCGGTGGCTGCCGTAGCCCAGATACTCGCCGCCGTGGTGAGGCCGCGGACATGTCCACCGTGACGCAGAACCACGCCGGTGCAGATGAAACCCACCCCGGTGACCACCTGCGCCGAGATGCGCGTGTTCTCCTGCACGCCGGGCAACAGGGAAATCAGCCCGAATACGCAGGCGCCCAGCGACACGGTGGCGTACGTTCGCAAACCGGCTTCCTGGCCCGCGCGCTCGCGTTGCCAGCCGACAGCCGCGCCCAGCCCCGTGGCGACCAGGGCGCGCAGCGCCAACATCATCTCGAACTTCCAGTTCATGATCGGGTCAAGCTCCTTGAAAACGCACTTTGGCGGCGGTCACCGGCCGCGAGACCATCTCGTCATGCCCAGCAAGGCGTAGCAGACGAGGCAAAACCAGGCGTCCACAGCCAGGCCCCAGTCGATCTGGAAAGGCTGGTGACGCGCGGCCGGCGGCAGCCACTCCACCACCGTGAAGTAGACCGCGTTGCCCGCCACCACCGCGATCAGGCTGTGCAGCAGGCGTTTCTTCAGTCTCGGATCAACCATACCTCCGCCACCTGGCAGCCCCGGCCGTTGCCGCCGAGTCCGGGCTCCTGCCACCAGGTGAGCGTCAACTCGCCGTCCTTCACGGCCGCGGCCGGAATCGCAAACTCGACCGGCTCCGGCGGATCTTTCTTCACGATGAACCCGTGAACCTCGATGCCGCCCGCCGTAAGGCGGATACGCCGCTTCTGGGCGTCTCCCGAATAGGTGACCCTGAGCTTGTAGCGCGCCGCCGGATCGAGACCCGAATAGCGCATACGCAGCGGCGACTCGTGCAGCGATTGCGCAAACGTCATCCAGGACAGGCGCGCGCCGGGCAGTTGCACCACGCTCTCCATGGCGGAATTCAGGAAGGCCGGATCTTTGTCGAAGCCCTCGCCTCGAACCAGGTGGGGCTGGCGCGTGACGTCGCCCAGATCGTCGTAAAATCCGCCCGGACCCGGATCGGTCCAGTGGAGAATCCGGTCGAGGGGCGTTTTTCGGGCGAACTCGCGCTTGAGCCAGGGACCGTTGTTGAGCGGCACATCGATGGTGTCCAGGTTCGCGCCGCGTCCAACCGCGATAGCCTTGTAGCGTTCCACGCTCAACTGCATGCGGATGCTCTGGTAAAGCGCTTCCCCGAGTTCAAAGACCCGGGCGCGCCACCCGGCGCCGGCCGGCGAGAGGACCGCGCGATCGAGCGTGCGTTCGGCCTCCGGGATGGCCGCCGGCCCGCCGGCCCGCAGTTGGTCCATGGCCCGCTGCTCCAGTTCGTTTTCATACAGCAGGCGGCGGCGCGTGTAGGCATCATAATAGGCGCGGTACAAGGCCTGTTGAAAGCGCCAGTTCAGCAAATCGCGCGGCGAGGCCTGGCGCTCCATGTCCTGAAACTGCGCCAGCGTCGTGTACACTCCCTCATTCGTCGCCAGCGGGCCCTCCCAATTGCGTTCCAGAGCGAGCAGCCCCTGCGCGAAGGTGTCCTCGTAGCGCGGGCCGAGGAAATAGCGGCTGTATTCGCGCAGGACCTGGGTCACATCGGCCTCCGGGTCCCACCCCAGCGCGCTCCACACCACCTTATTCACATCGTCGTTGCAGCCCTCCGAATAAGTCGTAAACCCGATTGTGTGGGGCTGGTAGAGGCGAAAGATGCGGGCGTACTGGGTGGGGCGGGGATTAATCGGCTCCCGCGCTTCGGTCAGCGAATACGCCGCGTCCCACTCGGGCACGGGAAACTGGCACTGCCGCGTGTGGGTGATGTCCGGGTAATGGCGGATGGGATAGCGTTTCGGCACGGCGGCGCGCAGCGCCTCGATGCTGCCTTTGACCTGGGGGCCGTACACCACGCCGGTGAGCCATTCCGGCTCGGTCCTGAGAATGGCGAAGAAGTCGTCCAACCAGGACTGCGAAAACCCTTGCGGGGAGACCCACATCTGGGCTTTGGGATGATAGCGCCGAAGATTGCGGGCCTGCTTTTCGAGCAGGGCCATGAGGACCCGCGGCGGGGTATGTCCCGGATCGCCGCCCGGCACGAAGACCGCGTCCACGCGCGGGAGCTGCCGGAATACCTCGCCCCACTCCTTGATCTCCGCGTCCACGGTGGCCGCGTTCGAGTAATCCGCCGCCATGGCCGGATACCAGATCCCCACGTCCAGCCCGTACTCGTCCAGCAGGCGCGACATCTCACGCATCATGCGCATGGGCGGCAGCGGGAAATGCGGGCTGTCGGTATCGTCGTCCGAGCGCGGCGGGATCAACTCCACGGCATTGGCGCCGAACACTGCCAGGTCGCGGATGTACTGCTCCCACATGGCCACGGTCCAGCCGTCGTAGGAGTTGGTCTTGGGGCGGTACCCGAGCTGGTGGCCGCGCATGCGGTACCGGGGCGCGGTGGCGACGTCGAGGGCGCCCGGGGCGCCGACGGAGCCGGGCGTCATGCGCAGTTCCCGCAGCAGGCGTCCCACGCCGAACAGCACCCCGCGCTCGTCGTTGCCCGAGATCACCACGCCCGTGGGGTCGATACGCAGGCGGAACCCTTCCGCCGGCCCCGAGCCGCGCTCCAGGCGGACCGCCGGTCCCGGACCCGATGCCAGAGGCCAGCGGATCCCGGTGCGCCGCTCGACCTCCTCGACCAGCACCACCGCGGCTTTCCGCTCGCGCGCGGTAGCCCCGGCCGGTAGCGCCACCCAGGCCCCTGTCAGATCCAGCCCAAGCGCGCCTTGGGCCGCCCAAGCGATAGCCGCGTATACCTTCCACATGTACAATAGCTCTACCATACATTCGGAGCCGGAAATGACTCACCGCGAGCGTTTGCTGACCGCCATCAATCACCAGGAACCGGACCGCGTGCCCATCTGCGCCTGGTACACCCCCGAAGCCGAAAAGCGCATGCTGCGCCACTTGGGCCTGCCTTCCGAGGAAACCGAGACTTATAAAGCCGCCGGCGGACCCCTCCCGCTGAAGATGGGGCACGACTTCCTGATCTCCTGGATCGGTCCCTGCACGGGCTACTACGCCAGTCCTGAGGAAGAGTACACCGACGAGTGGGGCATCGGGTGGAAGTGGTTTCAAAACCCGCACGGGGCCTATACCGAAATGGTGCGGCACCCTTACGCCGATCTGAAAGACCCCGCGACGGTGAGGGTTCCCGATTTCTCCCAGCCCGGCCGGTACGAGGGCGCGCGCAAGCTGATCCGTGAATATGGAAAAGAATACGGCATTGTGGGTGGCGTGGCTTGCACCCTGTTTGAGCTTTCCTGGTACCTGCGCGGCATGCCCCAGGTGCTGATGGACCTCGCCTCCGACCAGGATTTCTATGACGTCTACCTGAGCCGGCTGATGCGCTGGATCGAGGTGGCGGGCAGAACCCTGGTCGGACTGGGCGTCGATATCATCTGGATCGGCGACGATTTCGGCATGCAACACCGCATGGTGATCAAACCCGAGCAGTTCCGCAAGTTCTTCAAGCCGCGTTACGCCGCGTTATTCGCCGAGTGGAAAAGCATCAACCCGGACGTGAAGATCGCCTTTCACTCCGACGGCAATATCTATCCGATCATTCCCGACCTGATCGAAATCGGACTCGACATCCTGAACCCCGTGCAGCCGAAATCGATGGATCCGGCCCAGGTTAAGAGAGACTTCGGCAAGCACTTGACCCTGTGGGGCACCGTGGATATTCAGGAGGTGCTCCCGTTCGGCACCCCCGAGGATGTAGCCAATGAGGTGAAGTTGCGGGTGCGCACCGCAGGGAAGGGCGGCGGCCTGATCCTCGCCCCCGCGCACAATATTCAGCCCGAGGTGCCCACGGAGAACATTCTGGCCTTCTATGAGGCGGCGAAGCGCTACGGCGCCTATCCGATTCGGGACGCATAGCGACAGGCCACGGCGCGATCCAAGCGGGCAAAGCATCAGGGCTGTCGCGGCAGCGATTTTTCCAACTGGGCAATCTGTTTCCGGACGAAGCCGGCGTCGGGAGCCTGAGGCGCGAGGGTCAGGTAGGCGCGCATGTGGCTGGCCGCGCCGGCGTAGTCGTTCTTATTGGCCAGAATGACTCCCAGCAGGTGTTCGGCCTTGGGCAGGCCGTGCCGGGTGTCCAGGCTGATGGCGCGGCGTGCGCTCTGTTCAGCGGCGTCGAAGCTTCGGCGTACTGCGGATACAGGGCCACCGCTTTCTCGAACCGGGCGCGCGCGCTCTCCCATTTTCCGGCGTGGGCGGCGTGAAGGCCCTTTTCGTAAGCCTTCCGGGCCGCCTTCGGTGCGCTCAGGCTGGTGAGACTCACCAGAACTCCGTCAGAGCGGGCGACGCGGCGCAGAACGACAGTGCCGGTGTCGGGATTGTCCATCACGCGCCGGGTGCTGAGGTCGAGGACGTGAGCGCCAAAGCCGGGGCTGGAGAGGCGCAGTTCACAGCCCTCCAGGCTCGGCCGGTCGAAACGCACGTTGGTGCCCGGGCGTTGCATGCCGGAGAACTGGAGGGTGAAGCGTCCCCGGGACGCGTTGTACGCCTCCCGGACCAGGTTGCCGTTGCAGATGCCCTGGATCAATACCGCGCCGGCCGGCGGCGTCTCCTCCTCCAGCAGCACCCGCCCGGAGACATAGATGACCGATGCGGGTATGGACCCGCGCATCCTCGCCGGTTCACGCTCGGCGTCGGGAGGCGTCAGGCTCTGGACGCGCGCGCCTCCCCTCTGGGAGGAGGGGGCTTCAGAGGCGGGGGGAACCTGCCCCATCTTCTGAGCCCAGGCGGCCCTGACCGGCCAGCCCGGATTTTCTTCTACAGCCTGGCCACCTCGGCGCGGTGGGCCCAGACTTTTTCGAAGGCCTTGCCGTACTGGTCCATCAGCTCGGGCGATTCGCCGTAGAAAAGCGGCAGAAAGATGTGGGTGGCGTTGACGTGCTCGTTGCCCGGCATCCTTTCCGGAATCACCGGCGGGTGATGCCACCACTTCGCCTCCGAATAGATGTAGAGCTTGTGCTGCTCCGGGTAGTCCCAGATGCTGGCGCGCACGCCTTCGGCCTGGAGCGCCTTGAGCAACTGGCCGCGCTTGAAACCGCACTTCGCCTCGTCGAGCAATAGCATGTTGGCGTTGTAATAGACCCGCTGCTGGTCGGGACGGCAGCGCGGTTCGAAGATTCCCGGCAACTGGGTGATGCGGTTGTTCATCAGGCGCACCAGCTTGGCCACCTGCAAATTGCGCTCGTCCAGGCTGCGAAGTTGCTGGCGCGCCACCGCGGCCGCAAACGGGTGCATCCGGTACTTCTGCCCGAAGCCGGTGCCCTCGTACTTGCGAACCGGGCTGTCGGCCGGAAATTTCACGGGGTCTTCGTAATGGCCGAACGCGGCCGCGCGCTCGTAGTACTCGCGGGTCTGGTACATCCCCATCCCGCCTTCGATGGCGGGCATGGGCTTGCTGGTCTGAAAGCTGAAAATCCCCATGGCGCCCCAGGCGCCCATCTTCTTACCCTGCATGGACGCGCCATGCGCGTGGGCCGCGTCCTCCAGCAGGATGAGCCCTTTCTCCCTGGCGAAGGCCGAAATGTGATCCATCTCGCAGGGCAGTCCCCAGGAGTGCATCACGCAGAGCGCCCTGGTGCGGGGAGTGAGCTTGCGCTTGGCGTCATCCAGATCAAAACACGCAGTCTTGGGGTCGATGTCGATGAAGATCGGTACGTAGCCGAAGAACCGCATCGCCAGACAGGTGGCGAAGAAGGTGTAGGAGGGGACCATGATCTCGCTGCCCGGGGGCAGGTCCAGGGCGAAATACATCGAAGTGAGCGCGCTCGAGCCGTTCATATGCGGCTTGGCATAGGGCACGTTAAGGTACTCGCGCCATTCTTTCTCGAGAATCGGCAGTTCCTCGTAAAACTTGCCGCTGTCGATCATGTCGTGCAGGGCTTTCTTCTCCGACGGGCCGTAGCGCGGCCACTTGCTGATGGCGGCGTGGGGCCCGGGCGGGTAGGTCACCGCTTTGGCGCCGCCATTGACGGCCAGCGTCTCGACACTCCGTGCCCTGAGGCGGGATTCAAGTCCGAGGCCGGCCAGCGCCGCCGCGCCTGTCTGTACGAACTTGCGTCTGGTTTTGGTGCCGCTGAGTTCCATGGCTACATTGTAATCGTCTTCGGCGCCCGCGGGGGGGCCGATTGGTTCCGGCCCTCAGGGGTTCGCCCGATGGCGCCATCCATCCCCGGGTGTTACCGTTCCAGATGAGGCGTCCATGCGTTTTCCCTCCTGCCTGTTGCTGCTGTGCCTGCCGGCTGCCATCTGCGCTGCCCAGAATTCGCCGCGGTGGAGATTTGTCCACCCCCACGCCAGGGTGATCGCCGGACTGGAGTGGCGCCGCGCCCTCGATTCGCCGCTCGGGCGCGAACTGCGCCGCGAGTTCGAGAAGTCTGAATTCGCCTCGCTGGAGGGCCTGGACATCATGACTGGCCTGGAGGGCGTATTGATCTCCTCGCCCGGGCAGAATCCCGTCCGGCCCGGCGACGATGCGCCAGTGGTGATTGCAGCCGAGGGCGGCTTCGATCTGAACCGCGTCCGGAAGTCGGTGCTGGGGAGCGACATCGCAAAGCGAACCTACCATGGCGTCGAGATGTACGCCCCGAAGCGCGAAGGGGGCCAGCGGATGACGCTCGGGCTGGTGAACGAGCGCGTGTTGCTGTTCGGCGACGTGAAGTGCCTGGAGGCAGCCATCGACCGGGATGCGGCACTGCCCGGGACGAGTCTCGAACGGCGCGCCGCGGAGCTGGCGGCCGCCAACGAGTTGTGGATCGTCACCGACGGCATGCCCTCCCAGGTGGCCGGAGGGCGAACGCCCCAAATACCCATGCTTGAGGAGATCACCGGAATCGATGCGGGACTCGCCGTGCGCGAGGGGCTGGGGCTGCAACTCAACGCCACCGCCAGGTCAGCGGACGCGGCCCGAGCGCTGGCCAACAGCCTCGGGATGATGCTCCACCTTTCCGCGGCTCAGTACAAGAACCAGCCGGAGGTCGCTGACCTGGTGCGGAAGTTGCACATCGGAGCCGATGGCGCGTTAGTAAGGGTTGCGCTGGCCATAGACCGCGCGGAGATCGAGCGCGGCATGGCCTCCTTGCGGGCGCACCGGCCGGCCCTTTCTGTGCGCGCTGTCATGCGCGGGGACACGCCGGCGGAAACCGCAGCGGTCCTCCCTCCGGAGGAGGAGAAAAGAACCATCTTCGTGCACGGGCTGGAGGGAGGCACTCGCGAAATTCCCTATGGCGGCCGCTGACTGCGGCGCGCGCATGGCGGTCCACTCGCTCTCGTCTTCTCCCTCGTCGGCCGGCTCGTTGACATGGTAGTACCAGGTGACGGCGCCCATGCCGGCCGCCAACACGGCGCACAGAGCCAGCCAGCGCCACGTCGAGCGGTTCCACGCCCGCTCGTTCTCGACGGCGGAACAGGTGGCCCGCACGCAGGCGAAGGCCCACCCGAGCGGCAACCCCAGTTTCCATTGCCAGGCCATCATGTCCAGATGTCCCTGGCCGCCCACCTGGCTCCACGCCGTGAAAGCGGCAATCCAGGCCACCAGAAACTCGAATGCGTAGGCGAGACGGAGAAGGGCAGGGCTCATCTTAACCGGTACACTCAGCATCTTACATCGCCGGCAGGTTGGGAAGGCGGCCATGCCGCGCGGTCTCGCCAGCCGGCTGGCGGCACGGTATTCTGGAGGTATAGGCATGAAAGAGTCAGGTGGCAGTCTCGTCCTTCTCCGCTACACCTGTGTTACCGCCCTGGGTTTGGCCTGGGATTCCTTGCGGGCTCATAAGTTGCGCAGTTTTCTGACCTTGCTGGGGGTGATCATCGGCGTCGCCAGCGTGATTCTGGTGGGTTCGGCGATCGAGGGGTTGGGCACGTACGCCGACGAGAGCACCGCCAAGGCGTTCGGCAGCGACAGCTACCTGGTGGCCCAAATCGCCGTGGCCGGGAATATGACCCGGAAGGAGTTTTTCGAGAAGCTGCGCCGTAACAAGCGCATCCGTACCGAGGACGAGCGCTACCTCGAGGCCGTGAACGGGGACACGACCCTGTACAGCGGTTACCGGGACAAATCCGCGGACATCAAGCGGGAAGGCGCCATTCTGGAGGACGCCTCGATCATCGGAGTGGGCGCCGCCATGGCCGAGATCCGCGATATTGTCGTGGTCGACGGCCGGTTCTTCACGCCGGCCGAGGAGCGCACGCGCCAGGCTGTGGTGGTGATTGGAGATGAAGTCCGCACCACCCTCTTTCCTCCCGACAGCTCGCCGGTGGGAAAGACGGTGAAGATTCAGGGGATCGACTTTCGGGTGGTCGGGGTGCAGGAAAAACTCGGATCGGCCTTCGGGCGCAGCCAGGACAACTCCGCGTACATCCCCATAACGGTCTTCGCCCGCTTGTGGGGGACCGGGGAAAGCCTGGCGGTGTTCGGCCGCGCCCGGCCCAACACCACGCTGACCCTGGAGGATTCGCTCGATCTGACCCGCGCGGCGCTCCGCACCCGTTTCCACGCCCGCCCCGGCCAGCCCGACAACTTCGACACGCTGACTCCGGACGCGATCCGCGGCTTTATCGACCGGATCCTCGCATTGATCGCCGCCGTGGTGGTTCCGGTGACCTGTATCTCGCTGGTGGTGGGGGGCATTGTGATCATGAACATCATGCTGGTCAGCGTGACGGAGCGGACGCGCGAGATCGGCATCCGGAAGTCGCTGGGGGCGCGGAGGTTCGACGTACTGCTCCAGATCCTGATCGAATCCGTCCTGCTGGCCAGCATCGGCGGCGCTGCCGGAGTCGCCCTCGGGGCTGGACTCACCGCAGCCGCCGCTAGGATATTCGAAATCCGGATGTCGATTACCCTGCCGTACGTGCTGCTGGCGCTGGGCGTCTCCTCGCTCGTAGGGGTCGCGTCGGGCTGGTATCCGGCCGCCCGTGCGTCGAAGCTGGATCCGGTGGTCGCGCTGCGGGCGGAGTAACTATGGTAATTGCACCAGGGGAGAACATTCGGATGGCGCTGGGCGCGGTGTGGACGCACCGGTTCCGGTCGCTGCTCACCATTCTGGGTATTGTCATTGGAATTACCACGGTGATCACGGTCGCCTCCTTGCTGACCGGCCTTCGCCAGGGTGTCGTCACCTTTTTCGAGGAATTCGGCCCCGACAATATCTTCGTATACAAGACGAGCGGAGATCCCGGCCGGATGCGGGTGCGGGAGAAGGAACAGAGGCGAAAGCCGATCAAGCCCGAGTATGCAGGCATGATCCGGCGGTGGTCGACGTCTGTCGAGGACACCGGTATCCAGCTCTTCATTCCCCAGGTGTCCCAAGGGCGGCCGCTCACGGCGCGCGTGCCGGGCTTTGAGTCCGATAACCTCTCCCTGGTGGGTTCTTCGGCCAACATGGTGGCCATCTCGCCCCGGGAACTGCGGGCGGGACGGTACTACACCGCGGACGAGGATGCGCGCGGTCTGCATGTGGCCATCCTGGGATCAAACATCGCCGACGCGCTATTCCCCGATGGACGGGCCGTGGGCCGCACTTTCATGCTGGACGGCGCCGAGTACACGGTGGTAGGCGTGTTCGCCAAGGCCAAGGGCGGGTTCTTTGGCGAGAATGGCATGGACAACCAAGTCATGATTCCCCTGCGCACCGCCCAAGCCCGCTACCCGCAGGTAGATCGCTATATGATTGTGGTCCACGCGCGTGCCGGCATGCGCCAGCAGGCCTACGAAGAAACCGAGGCGATCCTGCGGCGGATCCGGCGCACTCCCGCCGGAGCCGAGAACGATTTCTCCCTCTCCACGGCTGATCAGATCATCCAGCAGTTCGACCGGATCACAGGGTTGATTGGTCTGGTGGCGATCGCCATTTCAGGATTGGGATTGCTGGTGGGCGGCATCGGGGTGATGAACATCATGCTGGTGAGCGTAACCGAGCGGACTCGAGAAATTGGCGTGCGCAAGGCGATTGGGGCGCGCAGGGGCGACATCGTCGGCCAGTTCCTGGCCGAGGCCATGACGCTGACCGGGTTTGGGGGACTGCTGGGAGTTGTGATTGCGATCGGGGTCACCATGCTGGTGGGCGCCCTGGTGCCGTCTTTGCCTTCCAAGGTGCCAGGCTGGGCGGTGATCACCGGTTTCACGGTTTCGGTGGCCGTGGGGCTCTTTTTCGGAGTCTGGCCGGCGGTGAAGGCTTCGCGGCTCGATCCGGTGGAAGCCCTGCGATACGAGTGATCCCCGGCCAGGCTGGGCGGGGGACTGCCTGGCTGTGCTAACTTGTTAGTCCGAGCGGCAACACAGCTTGGTTTGGAGGCCAAACGAACTGATTCCTCAGCCGGCCGCGCCACGTTTGCCTCAAGTTCTGAAGGTTCTTGTGGTTCTCTCCGTCACGGCTCTTCTGACGGGGGTGTGGTTCTATCATCGCGGCCAGCGGCAGGCCGCACTCGAAGAAGCGGAAAGCAAACTCTCCGCCGTCGCGGAGCTGAAGCTCGGCGCGATTGTCGACTGGCGAAACGAGCGCATCGGCGACGCAAAGGTCATATCCGATGACCCGCTGTTCGCCCGGAGAGCTGGCGAGTTCCTTCGCCGCCCCGGCCAGGAGCGGGCGGGGGAGATCCTGGGGTGGCTCGCCCTTCTCAAGTTGCACTCTGACTACGATCAGGTGGCGCTGTACGATGCCCAGGGCAAGTTGTCCATCGCTTCTCCGCCTGTTTCCGGCGCCGCGGATCCCGACTTCGCGAATCTGATTCGGGAGACGCTCCGTGACGGCGGAGTGCGGATGAGCGACCTGCGCGTGCATCCGGGCGCCGGGGTGCGCATGGCGGTGATCGTGCCTTTTCGGGGCCCGGACCAGGCGCCTTTGGGGGCGGTGGTGCTGCGCATCGACCCAACGCGGTTTCTGTACCCGCACATGCAGCGATGGCCAACCGCCAGTCCCTCCGGCGAAACTCTGCTGGTACGGCGGGAAGGCGCCTGGATCGTGTATTTGAACGATCTGCGCCACCGCCCGGGCGCGGCGCTGAGTCTCCGCCTGCCGGTAACGCGGCCCGACCTGCCGGCGGCCCAAGCCGCGCTCGGCCGGGAGGGCTTTGTCGAGGGATCCGACTATCGGGGCGTCCCGGTCCTGGCGGTGATCCGGAGTGTGCCCGACTCGCCCTGGCGGCTGGTCGCGAAGATCGACCGGGACGAGGCTTTCCAGGCGTACCGCTATCGAACCCGGCTTGCCTACGTGCTGGCGGGCCTCCTGATTGTTGCAGGCCTCACCGGCGGCTTTCTGCTGCTGAAGCACCGGGAGGCCCGATACTACCGGCAGCTCCACGACGCCGATACGGAACGCCGCGCCCTGGTGGGCCATTATGAGTATCTGCATCGTTACGCCAACGACATCATTTTGCTCATCGGTGACGACCTGCGCATCGTGGAGGCCAACGAGCCTGCCCTGACCGCGTACGGTTATACGCGCGAGGAACTGCTGGGTCTGAGTATTCGTGAGCTCCGCGCGCCGCAGACCTTTCAGGAGTTCGACGCTCAGTGGGAGAAAGCCGACACCCAAACGGGTTACCTGTTTGAGACCGTTCACAGGCGCAAGGACGGGTCCGAGTTTCCCGTGGAGGTCAGCTCGCGGGCGATCGACGTCGACGGCCGCCGCTTCCGTCAAAGCGTCATCCGCGATATCACCGAGCGCAAGCTTGCGGAACGGCGCTTGCGCGCCAGCGAGGAGCGTTTCCGGGCCGCTTTTGAGCAAGCCGCGAGCGGTATGGCCATTCTCGACACCGATGGCCGGTTCGTGCACGGAAACGGCGCGCTTTGCTCCATACTCGGATACGCGCCCGACGAGCTTGCCGGCAGAAAGTTTCAGGAGGTGGCGGCGCCGGAAGACCGCGATTCCGCCAACACGGCTCTGCGCGGCGTTCTCGCGGGCGAAATGGCCAGCGTTGGCCTCGAGACACGCTTTGAGCGTAAGGACGGCCAGACCGTGCTGGGGTCTGTCTCCTGGGCCCCTCTGCGGGATGCCGGCGGCAGAATCGCAAGCTTGATCATCCAGGTGGAGGACATTACCCGGCGCAGGGAGGACGAGCGGGCCTTGCGCCAGAGCCAGGCCCAGTTGGCCAGGGCCCAAGCCATCGCCTCGCTGGGAAGTTGGGAGATCGAGAATCCTTCGCTAGCCGAGGACGGCCGGGGCGAAGTCTACCGCTGGTCTGCTGAAGTCTACCGGATTTTCGGGGTCGACAGGGACCGGTTCACGCCCTCGCGCGAGACGTTCTTCGCCTGCCTGCACCCGGATGATCGTTCCCGGGTGCTGAGGGTGATTGCGGACGCTCTCAAAGCGGGCCGGGAATACGAGGTGGAGCACCGCATTGTGCGCCCGGATGGGGAGGTTCGCTACGTCCGGGAGCACGCCGAGTTGGAGCGTGGCGGCGACGGCCGGGTGGTGCGAATGATCGGCACTGTCCAGGACATTACCGATTACCGCAACCTCGAAGAGCAGTTCCGTCAGGCGCAGAAGCTGGAAAGCATCGGCCGCCTGGCGGGAGGCGTCGCGCACGATTTCAACAACCTGCTCACCGTGATCAACGGATATGCGGACCTGGTTCTCAGCAGCCTCGCCCAGGATGACCCCCTGCACGAGCATCTCGAGCAGATTCGCCAGGCCGGGGAGAAGGCGGCGGGTCTGACTCAGCAGTTGCTCGCCTTTAGCCGCAAGCAGGTGCTGCAAGCGGTGGCGCTGGATCTGAACGCCATAGTCCGCGACTCCGGGAAAATGCTCAAACGCCTCATCGGCGAGGATATCGAGCTGGTTACGAATCTGGAACCGTCCCTCGGCGCCGTGCTCGGCGATCCCGGGCAGTTGCTCCAGGTCGTGATGAACCTCGCGGTGAATGCCCGGGACGCAATGCCTCGGGGCGGCACTCTGCTGATCGAAACGAAAAACGTCGAGCTAGACGAGGATTACGCCGAGGAGCACGCCGGTGTGGCGCCCGGCCCGTATGTCATGCTTGCGATCACAGACACCGGCGTGGGGATGGACGAGGATACCCGGCGCCGGATCTTCGATCCCTTTTTCACGACCAAGCCGCATGGCGCCGGCACGGGGCTGGGACTCTCGACCGTCTATGGCATCGTCCGGCAAACCGGCGGATGGATCTGGGTCTACAGCGAGCCGGATAAGGGGACGTGTTTCAAGATCTATCTGCCGCGCGCCGAGGCGGCGCCCGTCGCGGCCGAGCAAGCTTCCCCGGCGGAGAGCTCATGGCGGGGCAACGAGACGGTGCTCCTGGTCGAGGACCAGGCGGAAGTTCGCATGCTGGCGGCCAGCATCCTCAAGGCGTACGGATACCGCGTGATCGAGGCCGCCAATCCCGGGGAAGCGCTGCTGTTGTGCGAGCGGCACCCTGGGCGCATTCACCTGTTGCTGACCGACGTGGTAATGCCCGGCATGTCGGGACGCGAGCTGGCCGGGCGCCTGCAACCCTTGCGGGAAGGCATGAAGGTGCTTTACATGTCCGGCTACACCGACAATGTGATCGTCCACAACGGCGTGCTCGATCAGAATGCCGAGTACTTACAAAAGCCTTTCACCCCCAAGGGACTGGCGGCCAAGGTCCGCGCGGTGCTGGGCGCGCCCGGGCCGGCCGCGAGCGTCCTGGTTGTGGACGACGAGCAGGCGGTCCGCCAGTTGCTGGCCGGCATTCTCGAAGGCGCGGGATATTCGACCGCGCAGGCGGAGAACGGCAAACGCGCGCAGAGGATGCTTCAGGCTCAGCCATTCGACTTGATGATTATCGACCTGGTCATGCCGGAACAAGAGGGGCTGGAAACGATTCGGGAGGTCAGACTGGCTCATCCCGGCCTCAAGATCCTGGCGGTGTCCGGAGCTTTTGGCGGCGATTTCCTGCGCGTGGCCAGATCGTTGGGCGCCCATGCGGCGCTCCAGAAGCCGGTAGCGCCGGCGACGCTGGTGGCGGCTGTCGAAAGACTCTTGCAGGCTTGATGCAGGGCGATGCAGGGCGGCTCCGGACG
>Ga0272446_1003471_pt1 | contig 19784 bp, 13 predicted proteins | sample YNPCB0061_FD_194587 | JGI IMG/M metagenome (GOLD analysis project Ga0272446, IMG submission 194587) | Hot spring microbial mat communities from Yellowstone National Park, WY, United States - YNP-CB-006-1 | ecosystem: Environmental > Aquatic > Thermal springs > Hot (42-90C) > Sediment | place...
CAGAAGGATTTCAAAGACCACCCTCTCACCCGTGCCGATCTCGATACGCTGGGATGCTCGTCGCTGGAGGCACCGATACCTGCCGACGGATGGAAGAAAGATCGCATCGAAGTCTGGGCCAAAGTGCTCTCCAGTGATTGGCTGGAAGAGTATCTCGCCATCCTCGTGCAAGGCTTGAATCTCCCAGGTACGACGATCCATGTCGGCGTCCATGCCTGGGATGACCGGTATGAGAAACCCCCTCAGGACGGCTGCCATTTCGAGGTCGATGTCCTGGTCCTGCGAGGCCATCGCCTTTACGCCATCTCCTGCACCACGGAGAGCGTGAACGCTGGACTGTGCAAGAGCAAACTGTTCGAGGTGGCCCTCCGCGCTCGCCAACTCGGCGGGGACCTGACGCGATTCGCCTTCGTCTGTCTGCTTGGTCAGAACACCGACGGCCAGGAAAAGTCCGATGTCCTGGAAAAGCAGTCGAGATCAGCCTGGGACGCCCCGAATAAACCGCGCGTGTTCGGGTTGAGCCACGTCCGGAACTGGCTCACCGGGAATACCGACGACCTCCGTGAATGGCTGGAATCGTAAGGAGTCGCCCGTGCCAACCCTGACTTTGATCGACGTGCTCGGAATCCAGAACTTCGTCTTCACGACCAACCGCCTCCGGCATGCGGTGGCTGGTTCGGCGCTCGTAGATCGGCTGCCACGGTGGATCGAGGAAGCCTGTGGTTCAGCGACTGTCATCTTCGCAGCCGGCGGGAATGCGGCGCTGCGGTTCGCTGACGGCCAGCAGGCTCGGTCAGGGATGACTCGTCTCTCCCGCCTCGTCCACGACCAAGCTCCCGGCCTTGAGTTCGCTGCCGTCCATCGCGACTACCAGCAAGGCCGCCTGGCACCAGCCGTCCTCGCCGCACAAGTGGAGTTGCAGCAGGAGAAGCTGCGACGTCAGCCAAGTGTCCCACTGCTGGGTCTGGGGGTGACTGCGGCCTGTGTCGAGACACATCTGCCCGCAACGGGATTCGCGAGGGAGTCCCCTGATGCGGAGCCTCGCCCGGTCGCGACTGCCGTGACGCAACGTGAATCGTTTATGGCGGAAATCCGGGACGCCTGGAACCTCCACCTTCCTGACGACCGCGATGCCTTCTGGCGTGACGATGGTCCTCTCTGTCGTCTTCGCTTTCCGACGGAGGTCGATCACCTGGGTCGAACACGCGACGACCGCAGCCTGCTCGGCGTCGTCCATATTGACGGCAACGGGATCGGGCGGGCCATCGCGACCTGGCTCCAGCAGCAGGCCGAGGCGGGAACGCCTGACGAGGAGCTGTGCCGGCGGTATCGGGAACTCTCCGGTGCCCTGACCGCCCTCGGGTGCGATGCGTTCAAGGCCGTGATCCGGCGTATCTGCGACGCGATCCGGCATGATGATGGCGGGTACGGTATGTTCAGCGCTCGTCGTGGTCTGGGGTTCCTTTTGCACCGCGACGGAAGCGGTTTGCACCTGCCGATCCGCCCACTCATCCTCGGAGGCGACGACCTGACGTTCGTCTGCGATGGGCGCATCGCCATCGACCTGGCCGCCGTCGCGCTGCGGACGTTCCAGCAAGCGTCGCTCGACCCGATCGGTGCGATACGGGCTTGCGCGGGTATCGCGGTCGCACGAACTCATGCGCCCATCCTTCGGGTCTACGAACTGGCCGAGGACCTGTGCGCAGGGGCCAAGCGGTTTCTTCGTGAGGAAGGGCAAACGGGAGCCTGTGCGCTGGACTGGCACTTTGGTTTCAGCAGTCCCACGGAATCCCTCGACGAACTGCGGGAGCGACAGTACCGGCAAGGGAATCTGTGCTTGACGCGCCGGCCGTACTATCTTGACGGAGGCGAGACGCAGCGCACCTGGACCTGGCTGGCTGGCGTAGTGGACGGGTTTGCTGCCCCTCCCTGGCTGGAGCGTCGATCCAAGGCCAAGCAACTGCCCGACCTGGCTCGTCAGGGACAGGACGCTGTCCAGCGATCCCTGTCTTCCTGGCGGATCTCCGCTCCGTCCCTTACTTTGCCCGGCGGGCTGCCTCAAAATGGCTATCACGGCAACGCCACCTCGTTGGTGGACGCTGTCGAGTTGCTCGACCTTCATCTGCCACTGGATCCAGGAGCCTGACGCCCATGCCTCCACCACAAACGCTGGTCGTCGAACTTCTCTCCGACACCACCTTCGCACGCTGGGAAGGCACTGCGGGAGTCGTCGATGTTGAGATCGATCACGACGAACTTGGCCTGCCCGTCGTCCGCGGGAAGCGGCTGCATGGACTGCTCCGCGATGCCTGGCTGTCGATGCGACCCCATTTCCCCGAACTGGAAGAAGCAGCTTGTCGAGTGCTGGGCGAGGAAGCCGATCGCGACGAGCAGTCAATCCTGCGGATCGGCGACGGCCTCCTTCCCGAAGAAGTGAGAGCCTGGGTTCGCTACGCGGTCGGCCGGGAACGTAATCCTCTTCGCCCCGAGCAGGTGTTGACCACCTTGACCGACATCCGCCGTCAGACGGCCGTTTCCCGAGCAAGCGGTGCTCCCGAAGAGACGACGCTTCGCTCGAGCCGGGTTGTCCTTCGCGGGATGTGCTTCACGTCGCCCTTGCTCTGGTTGTCTGCACCGGGAGACGGCGAGGTTCGCTGTCTGGCGCTCTGCGCGCTGGCGTTGCGGCACGGCGGTTGGCAACGGAACAGGGGGCGAGGTTTCCTCCGTGTGACGCTCGATGGCCATCCGGATACCACACGCCAGGCTGCCGGGGTGGGAGGTGGGGCATGATCGTTCGCTACTACCCATACACGCTGACGCTACGATCGCCCGTGGTGCTCACTTCCCCTGGAGGAGACCCCAACAGCGCCGAGTCGATGGACTTCATCCCAGGATCGGCCATTCGTGGTGCTGCGGCGCGTGTCCTCACGGCCTCCTCCCCTGATTTTCACCGCCTGATCCTTTCGGGCGATGTCCGCTATCTCAACGCCTACGTCGTCCTTGGGAGCCAACGCTGTTTACCCACGCCGGCCTCGTTGCGCCGCGAGAAGTACGCCCATTTGCAATCCCATGACTTGGCCGGGTACTCTGGCGAGTCGAGCGACGAGGACGAACCGGACTGGCCGAGCGAGCAACTCGCCCGCCTGCCGAGTCGGTATCTGACCCTGACCGAACCGAATCCACGAGGCGGCAACGTGACGGTCACCGGCTGTGTCCACCACCAGCGAGACCGTGGGATCGGCAAGCCGACCGAGCGCACCGGGGCTTTGTTCCGGTTCGACGCGCTGGAGGGAGGACAACGGTTTGGCGGCCTGCTGGTCTGCCGCGGAGCGGACGAGGATAGCGTGGAGCGGCTGGCGGGACAGATTCGCCATGCCCTCAGCGATACGATTCTCCTGGGCCGATCCCGCCGGGCGGGCTACGGCGGGTCGGCACGATTGGAATGGGGCGAGCCACGAGCGCGGGAGGTCGAAGGTCCGCGCGTAGCGACTGGCCCGCAGCCCGCCGGTGCCGTCCTGTGTGCCCTGCTCGTCTCGGACTATGTGGGCCGGGATTTGGAGACCGGCCAGGCCGATCCATCCGCCTGGGTGGACGAACTCGTTCGTCGCCTGGGAGCCCGCGTCAAGCTTCTGCGTCGGTTCGGGGAAACCTGTCTGGTCGGCGGCTACAACCGAAAGTGGGGGTTGGAGTTGCCCCAGTCCCTCGCCCAGCGTGCGGGTGCCGTGGCGGTATTCCGAGTGACCGCACCCATTACGGAAGAGGAACTGCTGACCGTTGAGCATCATGGCCTCGGGGAACGCCGCGTCGAAGGGTTCGGGCGTGTCGCGTTCCTCCGCGAGCCTGGGCGCAAGTGGTCTGTTGGTGAGTCCCCGAAGCGACCGTGGGAAACCCGTCCGACCGTCGATCCTCCGCCCCTGCTTCGCGAAATGGAACGCCGCCTGCTCCGGGACGCGGTCGATGCTCGCGTCCTGGAGCAGGCGGGCGAGTTGGCGGGTTCAGCACAGGGCATGCCGACGCGCAGCCTGCTGGGCCGCCTACGGGTGCCGCTCCGACTCCCTCCGGTGCAGGCGATAGACCAACTGGCTCAGTGGCTGGAGGGCGGGCTGCGGTCCCCTGCACGCCGGCAGTTGGAACGCTGTCGCATCCAGCCCAGCCAGGCTCAACGACGCTCACTGGCTGAATGGCTTCGAGAACTCGTCACACGGCAAATGGACCTCGATGCCTTGCTGAACTACACCCGCATCGTTCAAAATCACCATTTCATATCCGAGACTTCCGCTCGGGAGAGCCTGACGGCGGCCGGGGAGAGCGATCGCGTGCGATGTCTGCTCGCCGATGCCACCTTCGCTGCGATGGCCAGGCGGCGAGATCGGGAGCTAGGAGGTGCGGAATGACCCAGGATCGAATGGTCGGGGCAGGCGGCGTTCGACGCATCACCGCCCGCTGGGTTGTCTGCGGTGAACTCGTCCTGGAGTCGGCGTGCCATCTGGGCAATGGCGATGAAGGAAGTCACGTCGATCTCCCGTTGCTCCGCGATCGGGCGCAGGGGCTACCATTGCTGCTGGGAACGTCGCTAGCCGGGGCGTTGCGGAGCTATGCCTGCGACCGGTTGCACGGGTATTACGTCCGCGAAGGTGATGAACCCGATCAGCATGATATCGCTCTCGTCAGCAGGTTGTTCGGGGGCAGGCGCGGCGACGAGGACGGCGGGCAGAGTCCGCTGATCGTGTTCGACAGCCTGGCCAAGGAGGCCGTCGTCGAGATTCGAGACGGGGTCGCCCTCGATGCGGCACGGGGCACTGCCGCGGAGCATCTCAAGTACGACCAGGAAGTCCTGCCGGCGGGGACGAGATTCCCGGTGCGGCTGGAACTGGTGGTCACCGATCCGGGCCGCGAGGCTGAAGATCTGAATCTGCTCGCCCTGGCTCTCTCCGGGTTGCAGGACGGCGACATCCCCATCGGGGCACGACGAACCCGCGGATTCGGGGCGTGCCGGGTGTCGTGTTGGCAGATCAAGCGGTTCGACCTCTCGAATCGCGAGGGCTGGATGGCTTGGCTCGGCTCTGATCACCTGGCACCGCTCGCAGGCACTCCAACAACGAACGACATCGTGTCTGCCCTGCGAACGCCAGCCGATGCTTCGCCTCGCGTGTTACCAGACAGGCGGGACCAAATCCGCATCGAGGTACAGTTGCGGTTCCAGGGCGGGTTACTGGTCCGCAGTCCCGGTCATGAGGCGAACGCAGCCGATGCCAGTCAACTCCACTCCGGCGGGCATCCCGTTTTACCAGGGACAAGTCTGGCAGGAACCCTGCGCGCGCGGGCCTTGCGGATCGCTCGCGTGGTCCGAGCGACACAAGGGGACGCCAGCCGCTGGGTCGAGCGGCTCTTCGGCCCGCGAATGGCGGATGATCGAAACCGTCGACTCCAGCCCAGAGCCTCGCGTCTCTGGACGAGTGAAAGACGGGTTCACGATGCTCAATCACTCCGGGTGGCTCGAATCCGCGTTGATCGCTTCACCAGCGGCGTGGTCGATGGAGGGCTGTTCGACGAGGAGCCGACCTATCGCGGGCGAACCGACGTGACTCTCGTCCTGCGGACCCCCGAGCCAGGTGAGCTGGGATTACTGTTGCTGGTCTTGAAGGATCTGCTGGCCGGAGACCTGCCCGTGGGAGGCAGCGGCTCCGTCGGGCGCGGGGTGGTAGCCGGACGCGCCGTGCTGCACCTGCCTGGACAAGATCAACCCGTCGTACTGGATCCCGAGGCCGTGGCCGACGCGGAGACGGTCTCATTGCTCAACGGCCACGTCCAGCTGTTTCACGATGCGGATAGCATCCCGGAGGAAACATGAGGATGACGCCTGTCGGATGCCGCCTCGAATGCGTCGTGGAGGCTGAGTGCCGCTCCTGGCTCAACCATGTGACTGTGGACGGCCCCGTGCCCCGCAGCGGACACGATCTGTGCTGGCTACTGGCCCATTGCGACGATGGCGTGGTCTGGGGCCGGCGGGAACCAGGCGGATGGCGGCTGTCCTCCCAGCCCTTCCCAGACGTCTCTCCTCGATTGAGCGAAGGGAACGTCCAGCAGTTCCGGCTGTTCGGCCCGCAGTCGGAGATCCTCGTTTGGCGCACCGAGGACGGTTTGCTCGGCCGATGGCTGACGCACGCCCCGGACGGCGTCGAAGCCTCGCTCAGGCTAGAAAAGCAAGAGTACATCCTCGTCGGCGACCGCGTCTTGCAGCCGGTCCGGGAGGGGTTCACGGTGGTCGGCGATGGCCGGGGGTCACGGCACGCTGTCCCGCTGGTTTGCCCTGAATCGCAGTTCCCCGCCCAGCCACGACGCCACCCGCTTCGGCTCACCGTCTGGCACTACTTTGCCGCTGATGAGCAATCCGGCATTGTCCGCATCGTCGCCTCTCGCCTTGCCGACGTGCGGCTGGTCTCAAAGGAGAACTCCTGATGTCCGCCCCGACTCCACCTAATGAGCCGATCCTGCCCCGGCACGTTGATCCTGAAAACGTCCAGCGACTGTCCTACGCGCCGTACAATTTCGTGCCGCTGCCTGATGCGGTGATGCTCGCCCCGCTACTCGACGACGGCACTGCCCCTTGGCAGAAGCACGACGTCTACGCCGCCGGTCTGCACAGCGGCTGGATCGACCTGACGATCCTTGCCGAGACGCCACTCTACGTCCGCTGTGCCCCGCCCGTCGAACACGCCTCCGACGATGAAGCACGGTCGAACCGCCATCGGCAGGAGTTCTTCCACCACGGCGATCCGCAACGGCCCGTGTTGCCCGGAAGCAGCTTACGCGGGATGATCCGCTCGCTGGTCGAGGTGCTGGCCCACGCGAAGCTGACCTGTGGCCTGTTCAGCGACCGGCGGCTGATCTACCGCGCAGTAGGCGACACGACCTCGCTCGGCATTCATTATCGAGACGCCGTGCTGGGGCCGAACCAGGCCCAGTTGCCACGGATGCGGTTCGAGTATCCCGTGAACCGCCTGCGAGGCGGCTACCTGCGCCGTCGAGGCTCAGACTGGTTCATTCAACCGGCGCAGACGATCAACGGCGAAACCTTCGTCCACATCGAGTACAACGCGGCCAACGTCCCCGCTCGGCCGACGCAACAGCCGTACGACCCGCAGGATCTAGTGCGTGTCTACCTTCGGCCCCCGACAGGTCGAACGACCCCTCGGAGAAGTAACCGGAACCTTATCCTGAATCTCGCACACATCCAGAATACAGCGGACGTCGTCCGTGTCCAGGAGAATACTCCCTGTCCAACTGGATTCGTGCCGGCGGTCGTGGTCCGGAGCGGCCACATGACTGGCGGCACTAAAAAGCACATGCACTGCGCGATCTACGAACCAGACGACTCCATCCCCGTAGAGAATTGGATCCCCATCGACCGCGATCTATGGGAGGCCTACGAGGAAGACCGCGACCTGACACGCGGCCTCCCGAGCCGACCGCTACGAAACGACGGCGATCCACTCTTCTACCTCGTTGATGACCAGCGACGACTCGTCTTCTTCGGCCCGACCATGATGTTCCGCATGCCCTACCCGCACTGGCTCGCCGAGTTCGTCCCCGAACGCTTGCGGCGAAACGACGAGATCGACCTAGCCGAGGCGATCTTCGGGCGTGTCCAGCCCTCGGCCATCAAGGGCCGGGTCTTCGTCGAGGACGCCGTTTGGGATGGACAGGGTGGGAGTCCGTTCTACCCCGACAACGATGGACGGCGCACGCCGCACATCCTGGGGACGCCGAAGCCGACTGCGTTCCAGCACTACCTCGTTCAGCCCCACAACCAGCAGCAAGACGCGGCGAATCGCCCTCTGGGTGCCGACCGGCAGACCCTGTGCAATTACCACCACCCATTCGGCCAAGGTCCATTCGACCTTGAGGACAACCGCGGCGATCGAGTCGCTCAGACCGATGGCACAGTGTTACGAGGCTACAAGCGGTACTGGCACCAGCCCAAGGCGGACGACAAGAGCCGCTTCCGCAACAACCTCGTTCGAGAGAATGACCGGGACAAGAAGCAACTGACCGTCATTCGACCCGTCAAACGCGGGACGCGATTCAAGGGCCGGTTGCGATTCGAGAACCTGACCGACCTGGAGCTAGGGGCGTTGCTGACCGCCCTCCAGTTACCGCCGAGTAAGCGCCACCACCTAGGCATGGGCAAACCGCTCGGCCTCGGGAGCGTCCGCATCGCGGCCAGCCTGCATCTGACGAACCGCGAGCAACGGTATGCGTCGCTGTTCGACGACGCAGGGCGAGCGAATCTTGGCGAGACGAACAGCGACACGGTTACCGAACGGTGCCGCGAGGCCTTCGCCTGTGCGGTCGTCTTGCACCACAACGCGACCTCGACCCCGCCGGTCGCGAACGGTGCGGCTGGGCTATGGTCGATTCCTCGTCTCCGCGCCCTGTCTGCCTTGCTCGAGTGGGACAATGCACCGCCCGATGGGCGGGCGACTTACTCCGTGCCGCCGGATGACCCAGACTTTAATCAACAGAATCCTCTGCGATGGTGGAGAAATCGCCGGGTGCTGCCCACCGCAGAGTTCGTCGCCGGGGTTCCGACGGGGGGCACGTTACTTGCACCGTCGGCTGCTGCGCCGTCAGTCCCTACTCACCCAACTCGGCCTACGGGTGTTCCGTCACTACTGACTAACTACCGTTCAGGGACTCAGGTCGATGCGGTCCTGCTCTCGGAACGGACGAGGAAGGGCGGCTGGAAGGCCACCATCGCAGGAACGGCGCTCACTGGCCCCGTCCAGGGAAATCCGCCTACGGATGCAGAATCTGGACAGACGGTTCGGCTAGTAATAGCCTCCCACACCCCTCCACATACTGTGAGTTTCTGGTGGCCTCATGCTGCACCAAAGAAGAAAAGTTCTTGAAAGTGGTTTGACTGGATTCCGTAGGTAGTGTGAACTTTGCGATTTGTGAGTGATCCAATTTTATCATGTGCTTGGATATTTATACTTTAGATGCGTGTATTGCTGTGATCTAAGATTATGTCGATGGGGAACCAAAAACCGATTCTCGAACCAGGGTAATTCTCTTCGTCAGTCCCACCGGGTTATCGTATTCGAGGAGGGTTGCACTCGTTCGCGACCGATCGAGGAAGATCCAAAATCGCTATCTGTCCGCGCAGTTACAGGTTAAGGATTGGAATTCTGAGAGTATTTTTATGAAGAGTGTGGCTCTCGGAGAGCTTTCTGGAAGGTTGTGCGAACCTGGCAGTCGGGGGCCAGCCGAGGGGATCCGCCCCTGGGCGATTGGGCGGCGAATCGTCGCGCGGTCGCATGTAGTCGTCTGCCTTGTCCTTACCTGAATTCACTCGCCCAATAGCCTTGCTCCACCGCCCAAGGCACGGTAGACGGCAATGGCTGCAGCGATCTGCCGTCGTTTGGTGTCGATCAGATCGAGCCGGGCATTGAGCAAATCGCGTTGGGCGAATAGTACCTCGCTGTACTCAACTCTCACCGCTTGGAACAACTTCGTTGCCGAGTCCACGGAAGCGGCCTGAGCTTCGAGTTGCCGCTTTCGCAGATCGACGCTTCTCTGGAAGTTCTCGACCGCGTTAAGTTGCGTGACCACTTCGGCGAATGCTTCCAATATGACTCGCTGATAGTTATAGACTGCTTGCAACTGGCGTGCATTGGCTGACTGGTAGTCTGCCTGGATGGCCGCTCGGTTGATGAACGGTACGACCAGAGCGCCGGCCGCGTTAGCGACGAAGGAACCCGGATCGAATAAGTAACGTGGGTTAAACGCTTCCCACCCGAGGCCAGCAGTGATGTCCAACCGGGGGAAGAATCGCGCGCGGGCGACCAGGACATCCAGACCAGCAGCAGCCAGTTCTCGTTCTGCCTGGCGGATGTCCGGCCGCAATTGCAACAACTGCGCTGGCAGGCCTACCTGGGGTGGGATGATCGTTATTTCGGTGTAGTCGCTGGCTGTACGCTCGACTGGCACCGGGTAGCGACCGACTAGGAAGTTGATGCGATTCTCCACCTCGACTTGCTCTTGCCGGACAAGGAGTTTCTCGCTTTGATTCCTGCGGACTTCCGCCTGGAAACGTTGAACGGCTAATTGGGTTGCCCGACCGGCTTCTTTCAGAGCGATTGCGACTTTGAGGCTTTCCTCCTGCAAGGCGATAGTTTGATCGATAACGATTATGCGGCTGTCGAGGGCCAAGAGTTGGTAGTAGTTGTCGGCAACATCGGCTACCAAGCGGTTGACGAACGCATTCCGACGTTCACTTGCGGCCACCAATCTCGCGATGGCCGCATCTCGGGCGTTGCGCAATTCACGCCAAATATCGACTTGCCAGTTCAACACCGCCCCTAGCCCGATGCGTGGTACTGGGTCAGGGAAATTGCGGTTGGTCGGGTAGGTCAACTGGCGTTCGGCTGCACCTAGTGGCATGAACGCACTATTGCGGTCAAAACCGCCACCTCCTCCAAGTGTGACGGCAGGAAAAATGGCTCCGCGACGCGCACGAACTTCGTTCGCGGCGATCTGTACTTCTTCATTCAGAATCTTGAGTTCCTGATTCCCTGAAATGGCCTGGTCGATCAACCTCAACAGTGCTGGGTCCGTGTAGAAACTTTGAACCGATGGCACGCACGCAGCAGTCTGGGTCGAAGCATTACTCGTCTGGCCGGAATCGTTCGTCGTCGAGCGGTACGACTCTGGCAGCGGCGGTCCAGGGATAGCACTCCGTAGGGGCGGGATTTTGCATGCAGGAAGCCAAAGCACCACACTGCCGAGCAAGAGGCAGGTGAGCGAACTTCTGAATCGACTAGTGCGAATTGAAGCCATTGGTTCGTCCTTGAAGAGTGTAAAATCCCTACAACTCGTATCGACAGAATCCCTTTGAGGCTTGACGCGGATTTCTCGTGGTGCCTGATGACCCATGACGATGGCAGATTAGGGCTTGACGAGGATTTCTCGTGGTGCCTGATGACCCATGACGAAGGCAGGTTGACTGCAACTGACTACGGCAGGTTGACTGCAAACAACCACAGCCAGCCTTTGCGAGCTAGCTGTGGTTGGACAGAACCCTTCAACGAGATCGAAGTGAGTTTCTGGAGTTACGAGGCTGGTGCCGTGTCGGGTTTCGCGGTCGCCGGCGTGGCGGCGGGCTGGGCGTCGGGGTGCGCGATCGCCGGCGTGACGGCGGGCCGGGGGTGTTCCAGCGATTCGCTCAACGGTTCTTCGGTTTCGCCGGGGATCAAACTGCGACCATCGGCCAACTTGCCAAAGATGTAATAGAGTCCCGGTATAACCAGGATGCCGAGGACGGTCCCGACCAACATTCCGCCGGCCGCGGCCGTGCCGATCGTGCGGTTGCCGATGGCCCCCGCGCCAGTGGCGAAGACGAGCGGGAGCAGCCCGGCGATGAACGCGAACGAGGTCATCTGGATCGGCCGGAACCTCAGCTTACCGCCTTCCACGGCCGCCTGCCAGAGAGTCACGCCTTCGGCTCGACGTTGAACGGCGAACTCGACGATCAGGATGGCGTTTTTGCCGAGCAAGCCCACCAGCATCACCAATCCAATTTGGGCGTAGACATCGTTACTTAGCCCCATCTGTTGCAACGCCAAGAACGAGCCGAACACCCCGACTGGCAGCGACAGGATCACGGCGAGCGGCAAGAGGAAGCTCTCGTATTGGGCGACTAACACTAAGTAGACGAACGCCACCACAATCAGAAAGATGAAAACCGCCTCGTTGCCGCGCTTGGATTCGTCCAGGGAAAGTCCCTCCCAGCCGATGGCGTAGCCTGTGGGCAGCGTTTCGGCAGCCACCTCCTGAATGGCCTTGATGGCTTGGCCGCTACTGTAACCAGGTGCGGGCGTTCCCTGGATCGCGGCCGACGGGTACAAGTTGTACCGGGTGATCTCGTTAAGCCCCTGCTTCTTCTGAACCTTCATGAACGACGTGTAGGGCACCATATCGCCGCGATCGTTCTTGACGAACAGGTATTCCAGGTCTTCGGGAATCCGGCGGAATTCTGGAGAGGCCTGCACATACACCTTGTAGAACTGGTTGAACAGCACGAAACCCTGTTCGTAGGTGCTGCCGATCATGATGTTCAGGTTATCCAAAGCCTTGCCGATGGAGACACCCTTCTGCATAGCCGCGTCGTTGTCGATAATCAGTTCGTACTGGGGGTAGTCGCTCGTGTAAAACGTGAAGAGATTTGCCAATTCGGGACGTTTTTCGAGTGCGTCCATGAACTGTTCCGTGACTTCGCCGAGACGTTTGTAGTCGGAGGTGTTGGTCTTGTCTAAAAGCCGCATAGAGAATCCGCCCGCCGCCCCAAACCCTGGCACCGCCGGCGGCTCGAAGAACTCGAGCTTAACATTCGTTATCACCTTGGATTTCTCCTCGAGCGCGGCGATGATCTCTCGGGCGGTTCGTTGGCGGTCGTTCCAGGGGTGCAGGTTGATGATGCAAGTGCCGGCGTTAGATCCCCGGCCCTCGGTGAGGACTTCATAGCCGGCCAGTGACGTGACCGACTTGACCTCGGGCAACTGCTTGGCCAGCTTCTCCAGCTCCCGAGACTTATCGTTAGTGTACTCCAAAGTCGATCCAGGCGGCGTCTGAATCACGGCGTAAATGATGCCTTGATCCTCGCCGGGAATAAACGCAGTAGGCAGGCCGAGATTGACGAAGTAAACCCCTGCCGAAAAACCGCTTACAATCCCAACGGTCAAGAGCCGCTTCGTGACGATCAACCTCACCAACCCGGCGTACCAGCTGGTTACACGCACGACAGCCCAATCGAACGGCTTGCGGATCAAGGGTAACGCCAAGATCGCGAATCCCACATGCCCCCAGAGATGGTAGGCCAGATAAGCCAAGCCGACGAGCATCGCTAGACCGACGAGTCCGAAGAGGATTGTCTTCGTCCAGTTCCGTCTCGGTTTTGGAGTTCCATGCCCGGTTGGGTGGCCGTGCGGCTTCAGGATCATGGCGCAGAGCACAGGGGTTAGCGTGAGGGCGACCAAGCCCGACAGAATGATGCTCGTAGCCATCGTAATGCCGAAGTGCTTGTAAAACTGGCCAACGGGACCGGGCACGAACGTAACGGGCACGAACACCGAAGTCATCACCAGAGTGATAGCGATGATGGCCCCGCTAATCTCATGCAGCACTTCCTTCGTGGCCGACAACGGCGACAGATGCTTTTCACTCATTTTCGCGTGGACAGCTTCCACCACGACAATCGCATCGTCCACCACGATCCCAATCGCCAACACCATAGCAAACAGCGTGATGAGGTTGATCGACAAGCCCATCAACTTCAGGAAAAAGAATGTACCGATGAGCGAGACTGGAACGGCAATGATCGGAATAAGCGTACTCCGTATATCCCCCAAAAACAGGAATACCACCAGCGACACAAGTACGAAAGCCTCGATGAGCGTGTGTAGCACTTTCTCGATGCTGGCTTCCAGAAATTTCGATACGTCGTAAGCCAATTCGTAGTCCATGCCGGGCGGGAACGATTCCTTTTTGATCTGCTCGAGTTCGGCTTTGATTTCACTGATAACAGCGGCGGCGTTCGATCCCGGAGCTTGTTTAAGGATGATCGATGCGGCCGGGTGACCGTCGATGTCGGAGTAGATGTCGAAGAACTCGGAGCCTAAGGTCACTTCACCGATGTCCTTGAGTTTCAGAATTTCCCCATCGGGGGTAGCGCGCAAAATGATGTTCTCGTACTGCTCGGGCTTGTTGTAACGGCCGACATAAGTCAGCACATACTCCCGCGATTGGGATACCTTGCCGGTCGCCTGACCAAGGCGACCTGGCGAGCCGATGACACTCTGCTCCGCCAGCGCCTTCATCACTTCGTCGCTGTTGATCTTGTAGGCCCGCATTCGATCCGGGTTCAGCCAAACCCGCATGGCATACGAACGGTTCCCGAGATTCCTCGGAATGCCCATCCCCTGGATCCGCTTCAGCGAGGGCATGACATAGGTGTTGGCGAAATTGTAAAGGAACGTCTGGTCGGCCTTCGGATCGGTGCTGTAGATGTTCACATACATCAACATGCTTGGAACGACCTGGCTGACGAGAATCCCCTCACGCTGCACGAGTGGGGGGAGCCGGTTCATCACGATATTGACCCGGTTCTGCACGTTCACCACATTGATATCCGGGTTAGTGCCCGGCTCGAAGTATATGCGGATCGTGGCCTCGCCAGCGCTTGTCGCGTCGGAGGTCATGTACCGCATGTTCTGCACACCGTTGATCGACTGTTCGAGCGGGATGAGTACCGAATCGACGAGTACATTAGCACTTGCTCCCGGATAGGCGATGGCCACCTCGACCGTGGGTGGAACGATGTCGGGGAACTGGGCAATTGGTAGGGTATTGATCCCTAGCACGCCGAGGAACAACAGCATAATGGAGATGACGATGGCCATCGCGGGACGACGAAGAATACCTCCAGCCATGAGTAGCTCCTTAGTTAGGGTGTGGGGGATGGGATTACTCGGCGTGATACTTCAGATGGGCCATCCATTCCTCTGGCTTGCAATACTCGTATTCCACCTTGTCCCCGTCTTTCACCTGCCGGACCCCCTCCAACACGAACCGTTCGTCCACGGACAGTCCCGATTTCACCAGGAAAATATCCTCTTGTTCCTGCTGGATGGTGATTTCTCTTTGCTTGACCACCCCATCAGCACCGACCACGAACACAAACCGTTTGGTAAGAATCTCGAAGGTAGCCCGTTGAGGTATAACCAAGGCCCCTTTGATCGTCCGGTGAATGAGTACGTTTCCAGTCTGGCCATGACGCAGGAGCCGATCCGGGTTAGGAAAATCGGCCCGGAAAGGGATGGTCCCAGTCTCGTTGTTGAACTTAGCCTCGATGGCGGCGATGTTCCCGTGGTACGGGAACTTGCTGCCATCCGCGAGTATCAGTTCGATCTGACGGGCTTGATGCTCGCGCTCGCCGGTCATGTATTCGAGGTAGTGGGTTTCGGGCACGTTGAAATACACCCACATCACGGTGTTGTCCGACAAGGTAGTGATGATGTCCTCCTTTTTCACCAAGCTGCCCTGCTGCTGTTGAAAGCGGTCGATGATGCCATCGAACGGGGCCTTGATTTGGGTAAAGGCCAACTCCGCTTCGGCCAAATTGAGCTTGGCCTTGGCCTCGTTCAACTCAGCGAGTTTGAGCGCTACTTCTTGTTCAGAAACAATTTTCTGCTGAGCCAATTTGACGGTATTGTTGTACTGGACTTGGGCCGACTGGAGCTTAGCTTGCTCGGCGGCTACCCGAGCCTTGTAGAGAATGGGCACAACCGCGAAAAGCAAGTCGCCGGCCTTCACCGCTTGCCCCTCGCGCACGTTGATCACTTCCAGATACCCCTCTTGCAGTGGCCGCAACTCGATATTCCGCCGTGAGCGGATTTGGCCGACGTACCGCTTGGTTACGGTCACGTCCTGTACCAGTGGACTGCTTACCACAATCGTGCGGGACTCGTGGTGCCTATGGCCGTGTTGATGTGGCTGACAGGCAGGAATGGAACCAATCATCATTGACAGGATTGCCAAGGGCCAATTGATTATTCGCATGGTTATCCTTTGCACGAGGTAGTTTGTGAATCGATCCAGCTATAGACGCGGCAGATTCCATGCCAAAGATGATTTGCCGCGGTTGCTTGGTAGTCGCGTATACTATTAGGTGACCGAGTGGTTTCTGAACAACCAGCGTGGTTGTTCAGAAACCACGGTTGGTGGAGCGGGAGTCCGACCATGCCGAGTTTGAATATCAACCGACTGTGGCAGACGACTCTCTTGGCCATCATCGTTCTCCAGGTCTGCACGCTCACCGCCGCGATCCTGCTAAGCCAACAATCGTCGGCAACGAGGGGGCTTCGAGCGAGTCTTGACACTCGACGAGCTGTCGAGGAATTGGAAGAATGTCTGACCGATCTCGTCGCGCTGGAGGAAGCCGAGGTTGAATCGGTGAAAGTGCTGCAAGATCGAGTCCCGGTGTTAATCCGAGCGGTTGAGCGGGTCACAACCGAACCAAACGAGAGAGCGCAAGTTGAGGAAATGGCGCTAGCATTCTCGAAGTATCTTCGGCACTGGCAAGAATTACCCCCGGTGACCGCTCCAGAACATAATACAGCACGACGAGCAGCAACACACGAGTTGAAAAATTATGTACTCAAAGCCTGCCAGGAGTTTGAAACACACCACATCGAACGCCTCGATCAACTGACCGACGCATACGAACGCTTGCTCAGACGCTTGTCGTGGACCATCGCGGGAATCGGCACCTTGGGGGGCGTGGCAGGAATGGCGCTGGGTTATGGGGTTACCCGCAAGTTGAACCGCTCCATCAAACAACTGCGCGTGCAACTGCGGCAGGCAGCCGACAAAAGTGGCAGCGATGCCGAGGACATTCTGGTCATCGGCGAGGGTGAAATCGGCGGACTGCACAGCGAAGTTGAGCGCCTCACCGAACGCATCGAGGCCATCGTCACGACTCTACAGCAACGCGAGAGAGAGGTGCTGCGATCCGAGCAACTGGCCGCGCTGGGTCAACTGGCCGCAGGCATCGGGCACGAGTTGCGCAATCCACTCACCTCGGTCAAGCTGATCGTCCAGACCGGGGTTGAAAGTGGTGGCCTTGTCGCAGAAGATCTTCGCATTGTCGCTGGCGAAATCTGCCGGATGGAGCGGACCCTTCAGTCATTCCTGGATTTTGCCCGCCCACCGAAACTCCAGCGCCGACCGACTTTGCTCGTACCACTGATTCGCGAGGTGGTCGATCTGCTCCACGGTCGAGCTACTCAACAGCGAGTCGAATGGAAACTCGAAGTCGATAATCCCGAGATCACGGTATCGGCGGATCGGGAACAACTCCGACAGGTCTTTGTCAATCTGGCGTTGAACGCCTTGGACGCCATGCCGTCCGGAGGCACCCTGACGATTAGAGTCTACCTCGCTGCTGGTGGGTTGGCCACCGTTGATGTTCTGGATACCGGCCCCGGCATCCTACCATCGCAGTTGCCCCGGCTGTTCCAAGCGTTTTCTTCCACCAAGGAGACGGGCTTGGGTATGGGGTTAGTCATCTGCAAACGCATAGTGGAAGCCCATGCGGGCACGCTGGAGGCTGCCAACATCCCCGGTTCGGGTGCCCGATTCACTCTCACCTTACCCATCGAGCCGAACGATGCCGAAACTCTTGATCGTTGACGATGAGCCCGCCATCCGCCATGCCTTCCGACTCGCGTTCCGAGACACCGAGCTGACTGTGACGGAAGCGTTCACGGCCGCTGAGGCAGTTGCAGCCGTCGCTAGCCACTCGCCCGATGTTGTCGTGCTAGATGTTCGTCTGCCAGACGCCACCGGCTTGGAAACCTTCCACCGCATCCGGGCCGTGGACTCCCGCGTGCCGGTACTGCTCATCACGGGGCATGGCACCACGGATTTGGCGATTGAAGCTATCAAGGCTGGGGCCTTCGATTACCTGCTGAAACCTCTGGACCTGCACCTGCTCCGAGAGATCGTTGATCGGGCAGTACGATCCAGTCACCAGATGACCGTGCCGGCTTTGATGCCCGAAATGGAGCCAGAGGATGCCAGTGGGGACCGAATGATCGGCCGCTGTCCGGCGATGCAGGCGGTTTACAAGGCGATCGGTCGCGTCGCTGCCCAGGATGTCACCGTTCTGATTACGGGAGAGACAGGCACCGGCAAAGAATTGGTCGCGCGAGCCATCTATCAACATTCGTCTCGCGCCAACAAGCCGTTCATTGCCATCAACTGTGGGGCTATACCCGAGAATCTGATTGAAAGTGAACTGTTTGGTCATGAACGAGGAGCCTTTACTGGAGCCGACCGCAAACGCATCGGTCGCTTTGAACAGGCCAACGGCGGCACGCTGTTCCTGGACGAGATTGCCGATCTCCCCGCATCCGCACAGGTAAAACTGTTGCGGGTACTTCAAGAGCGCTGCTTCGAGCGGGTCGGCGGGGAAGAAACCATCAGCACCGACGTTCGGATCATCGCCGCTACCAATGCCGATTTGCCGAAACTGGCCACCGAAGGGGTATTCCGGCAGGATTTGCTTTTCCGACTTAATGTGTACACGATTCATCTCCCCCCACTGCGCGAGCGCGGGGACGACCTGGCCCTGCTCATCAAACACTATGTCCACCAATTCGGACAGCAACTCAATAAACCCGTCCGCGCCATCGCCCCGGAGGTGCTGGCAAGGCTTCAGGCTTATTCCTGGCCTGGCAACATCCGGCAACTTCAAAGTGTCCTCAAACAAGCCATCCTGCAAATGCGTGGCGACACGATCCTGTTGGATGACCTACCTGCTCTCAATGGCGACGGATTGTCCCTCCAACAAAGCTCGTCATCCGCCTTTGATTGGGACCGCTTTGTTACGGATCGGATCAATGCCGGCACCAATAGCTTGTACGCCCAAGCGCTGGAACACATGGAGCAAGAGGTTCTAGTCCGCGTGCTCAAGTACACCAACGGCAACCAACTGCAAGCCGCCAAGATTCTGGGCATCACCCGTGGGAGCCTGAGAAACAAAATCCGCAGTCTCGGCATCGAGATCACCCGTGACATTCGTGGCAGCGAGGAAGCTGACTGGCCGCTCCGGCCGCTGGCCCAACCATAACTCACCCATCTTGCAATAGTAGTGCCTAAAAGATGCCTTGGCGGAAGCTGGACACGAGAGTCTTCCGAACCGCTGCTTCGGCCATCGCTGAAAACCTGCCAGGAGGGCTGATCGCCGACGAATCCGACTTCGGTCGGGTGGCATTCCATCCAGGCAGCAACTCGGATGAAGCCTCTCTGGCGGCCAGCAAGTTCCATCAGGCTAAGGTGGTAGCTACCCCGGCCTGGGTGGTTGATGGGGACTTCTGGAGTGTATGTCTCTGCTTCCCAGGGTGGCGGCAGCCTGCGTGAGGTGGTGTAGTTGGCCGCCCAGGCTGGGCAGACCGCCGACGACTCGCAGACCTAGCGTCACCGGCTTGTTCCACCGCTGCTGGCCCTTGCCCAACTAAAACCCAGTGGACTGGCTTGTTCCACCGCTGCTGGCCCTTGCCCAACTAAAACCCGGTGGACTGGCTTATTCCACCGCTGCTGGCCCTTGCCCAACTAAAACCCGGTGGCTAGCGGCACTGGCTCATGGATCACCCGCTTGCCTGACTAGAACCCGGTGGGCCATGCTGGCGGCTCGGCGGTGGGGTGGCGGAAAAATGCCCAGATGACCTCGCTGGCCCGGATGGGGCTGGTCGTTGGCCCGCCGTAGCGCTGGCCGAGTATGCCCGCGCCGCCCGGCCAGTGATGGCCTAGCCCGGCAATGCGGCAGACGGCCAGGGCCGCCCCGTGGGGTTGGGCGGGGTGCCAGTCGATCTGCACGCTATCGCTTCGCCGCAGCGGCGTGGGGGTAGGCGACGCACCGATAGCGCGACTCCAGCGGGCGATGGTCTGGGCGATGGGGGGCCGATGACGCGCCGGGCCGCCCCAAGGCAAGCGTACTAGCCCGCCAGCCCACGGAATGATTGGGTCGGCCGTACCGATCAGGTAGAGGGTGGGGATAGCGGGCACGACCCGCGGCTCGGCCAGCCAGCAATGCCCCGCGACGGGCGCGAGCGCGGCGAAGACGCCGGGCGACTCGACGGCCAAGCGAAAGCTCATGGCCGCGCCGTTGGAGAAGCCGGTCAGGTACAGCCGCTGCCGGTCGATGGGGTAGCGGTCGAGCAGAT
>Ga0272446_1003472_pt1 | contig 19779 bp, 15 predicted proteins | sample YNPCB0061_FD_194587 | JGI IMG/M metagenome (GOLD analysis project Ga0272446, IMG submission 194587) | Hot spring microbial mat communities from Yellowstone National Park, WY, United States - YNP-CB-006-1 | ecosystem: Environmental > Aquatic > Thermal springs > Hot (42-90C) > Sediment | place...
TTCGCTATGAAACCAAGCTCAAGAACTGGACTGCCATGAATGTCATCGGATTTATCGTCATTTTCATTCGCAGAATCCTTAATTCCCAAAAATGTTAAACAACTTCAATGGTTGTACGGCGTTTACACGACGTGTTCCATTTTCTTCATACTTCATACTTCTCTTCATCGCGTGCTTTTTTGTACTGCCTCTTCCACGCTGTCGCACAACTCGAACACCGTATTCAAACGGGTGATTTCCAGCAAATGCAGCGCACTTGCTGGCACAGCAGCTAATTTGACCGTTCCGCCCAATTTTCGCATGGTTGTTAGTGAACTGACTAACATCCCCAAGCCCGAACTGTTAATGAGTTCTATGCTTGCCATGTCAATCACGATGTGTTTGCCCTGAGCGTTAGCAAAGGCGTTCAGGTGTTTTGCTAACTCTACGGCTTGCGGTCCGCCGGTGATATGGCCGCGCAATATCACCAAACCAACTGTTGGAAAGCTGGGGTGAGGACGAAATTCTATGCTGGTTTCTGTCATACTGTGGCACTCCTGCAAAATACTCCTGCAAAATAATTACAACGGTGAAAGCCGTACAAGCCAAATACAGACTACCCATGTACACACGTACAGGCTCATGCACAAGCCAACGGTGTTCGCCTGGTTTGGCACTCAAAGCGGGCAATATACGACAATTTCCGCAAGCAACAGCGCGGAATCCTGTGCTAATTCCCAGAAAAAACTGTAAGTTTGTCGTAGTACTGCTGTTGAACTCTTTGTCATAATGTGTTGTTATACCGTTAGACGTACAGCCTACGCCCATTGTTCAACTACACTTCGCTAACCATCTTTTGAGGAGAGATGTATGATAGAGATTGTACTACGTTGGAATGCCGTTGTGTGCGCGGCATGGCTTGTTTTCGCGCTGTATGGTGTACTGCCGCTTGCAGCGCAGCCCAAAGCAGACACAGCCAACAGTAGCTTGCTTATTGGTGCCTCGATGGGTGCGGGAACGCCTTCTGGCGTGTCGTCGGTGCGAAGTATGCGTATGGCAGTAGAAGAAATCAATGCCGCTGGCGGAATTGCTGGGCGACCACTCCGTTTTATAGTCCACTACGGCGATGCGAAAATTGCTGAGACAATGGACAACTCTGTGCAAACGCTCATAGATTCGGGTGCGGTGTGCGTGCTGTCGGGCAGTGGTTCGAGTAACACGCTCAGAGCCGCTCAAATTGGCATCAGTAAAGGCATACTGGTAATGACGGGCGCGTCATCCTCGCCCAAAATTAGCGCGTTGCAGGACAACAACCTTGTTTGGCGCACGATACCGTCCGATGCCTTCCAAGCCAAAGTTGCTGCGAAAGCCGTGATAGCACGATTGCAGAGCAAAAAGAGCAAAACCGTAGGCATTATCCACATCGACAATGCCTACGGTACGTCCTTAGCAGCCGCGTTTGCCGAGGCGTTCAAAGCACAAGGCGGCTCGGTGGTGCGCCTTGTGTCATACCCCGACGTTCGCAGCTACGACACGCTGAATTTTCAGCCTATCTTGGAAAAACTGTACGCGGCTAAGCCCGATGCCATCTACTTGGTCAGCTATAATGACGACGGCGCACAAGTCGTCAAGCAATCACAACCTTTTTGGCGCAACGGCTACAAACCTGTGCTAATGGGCTGCGATGGCAACTACAATAACGATTTTTTGCTGGCAGTAGAGCCTGAATGGATTGAGGGCATGGAAGGCTTTGCCTACGTGCATCCTACAAACTATGCCAACTACGACAAGTTTTTTGCCGCCTTCAAACAGTACAGCGACAGCAGCACGGATTCTGCGGATTTGGCGAATATTTCGCTGGCAAATATGTTGGATGTAGAATCCACGAATTCGTACGCTGCCACAAGCTACGATGCTGTGTACATCTTTGCACTGGCAGCACTCAGAACTGCACTGGCAAAACGCCCGCTTGTGGCAAGCGAAATTGCCAAAGAAATGCCTTTCGTCTCCAAAGCCAGCAAAAACGCCGTTGCGGTCAATGTGGGTGAATTTGCCAAAGCCGCCGAACTGCTCAAGCAGGGCAAAAGCATTAACTACGAGGGTGCAAGCGGTGCGGTGGAGTTCGACCAACGCGGCGACGTAACAAGCGGAACTTACGTGCGCTGGCGTGTGGAGCAAGGAAAATTCAAGGAAATTGGCACGGTGGCATTTCCGTAAGACACACGACGTAAGGCACACGATATGCGGGTTTTGACATCCTTTCGCTTAGGGCTTTCGCAATACTGGAAAACAAGGGGTTAATGCTGGGAAACAAGGGGTTGCAACCCCTTGTTGTGTTAAGTTTTGTAGAGCAAAGAGACATACTCCTTTGTTCAAAAAATGCCCTTTTGCGAAAGTCCTATCGCTGTTGAATTCTTGTTCAGGTATTCTTGTTTTCACTTAATTCTCTTCTTCATTATGCAACACCGTTCTTCTACCGCAGCAGCATTGAGGCGACCTGCACGCACCACATTCGCGGCAATGCTCTTATTTTACGGCGGCATGATGCTCTGGCTGGGCAGCATCGTGTTTTTTGGTGTCGGCGTGGCAAGCGTTGTTTTTCAGCACCTTCCAAGCAAAGACCTTGCTGGGAACTTGAACGGCATTATCTTGCAGCGGTTGAACGTGCTGGAAATGGTCGGTGCGGTATTGGCATGTTCTGGAGTGCTGCTGTGGAACACGACACAAGCAATGGCACTGCAACGCTGGAAAATGCTTGTGCCTGTGGCAGTAGTGTTGCTGATGGCTGCAAACCTGATGGTCTATGCTCAATACATCACTCCCGCCATGCAAACGCTCAAATCGCACATCCGCAGTTTCGATGCTCCCGCGCCGTCCGATGCGCCACTGCTGTCGGAATTTCGTTCGTGGCACGTAGTGTATTCGCGGCTTGTGGGCATCAATATTGTGCTGGGCTTGGGAGCGTTCGTCTGGCAAACGTGGCTTCTGAGCCGTTGTATTGCTCAGAGTATGCACAGCGTGGAACGTGCCGAACATGGAAAAAGCGTAAACCACCACATCAACCACACGCACACTTTGACCACGCCTTCGCAGTCGCTGCCAACGTTGCTGCTCTGCTGTGCGTTGACGGCGGTGCTTCCCACGCTGCTGCAAGCCCAGCAAGTCCAACAAGCGCAGCAAATGCAAGAGTTTTGGGGACATTGGTCGGACGGCAAAGCAGAACTGAACTCATACACCAGTCGCCAGATGCGTTACGGCGAGCCGCGCACTGCCGAGATAGTGATGATATATGTTACCGAACCTTTCAACAGCGAAAAGCAGGTGAAATCCGATGCTCCAATGCCACAAACGCCACTGGTGAACGTCCTGAAACTCAATCGCACCAAAGCATTTACCACAGGCATTTACGATTACCACTTGATGAGTTCTGTGTTTGTGCCTCTGCAGAGCTACACCGTTGGCAAAACGGGATACGCTGCTGGTGTGCCTATGAAAATCACGTTTTCAAGCCAAGAATGGTGCGGACAGACGTTCCACCAACTTAATCGCCGCGCACAGGGTGTAGAATCGCGCTCGTTTAGCTATTTTGAGTCGGAACACGACCAACAAACCCTGCTGCCAGCCGATGCCAACACCATGTTTGCAGACCAACTCTTTCTTGCTGTGCGAGAGCTTATCCAACCACTCCCCGCGCAAGCCTCGTCCACCGTGCAGTATGCCCCCATGCTTGAAACCGTCAGGCTTGCACACAGACCGCTTGCACTCGGTTCGGCAACGCTAAAACGTCAAGACGTAAACCACGTCTGGCAGGGAAAATCTGTTGCGGCAACGCAATGGACACTCACCACAAACGATAATCAAGCACAATGGACGTTTGTTGTGGAAAAAGCATACCCGCGCAAAATCCTTGCCTATCAGTATCAAGAAGGTTCGTCAGTCATTGAGCAAGCCACGCTGCAAGCCTCTGTGCGCCTTCCGTACTGGCAGCTCAACCGTGTGGGCAATGAATCCTATAAACAACAACTCCGCCGTTCAGTACAATAGCGTACAATAGCGTACAATAGCCAACAGTAGCACATATGACACTAAGCCCGATGCACACAGCATAGCGGGCTTTTTCTGGTGAATGTCTATATTTTAGCCTCAGCTAAAAATATTTTTATCTTCAACTTTTTTTTGCTATGTTTGTGCGACACGCGACTGTTCGCATTCAAACGACTACATCATAGCACACTCTACTTCGTCTGATAAGACAACGCGGCAGTGCGTTCGCAGTCTGCTCAAAAGCTCTACGATGGTATTTTTTTAACGTTATTCTCTTTAGTGGTCTTAGTGGTATGAATCAATCACAACAACGTATTGACCGTCGGTGGATATTGCAAGTGCTTGTTATTTGTGGCATTGTCGTCACGGGATTGCTTGGTGCACTTGGTGCAATTGTACAGCTTCAGGCACAATCGCCCGTTCAGTCGTCTGCCACCGCGCCTACAACCACGCTGCGCGGCGTGGTGCTGGATGAAGAATCCCGCCCACTGCAAAGCGCGACGATTACTTTGTCATACACCAACACCTCGACGCGCCAATTGGTCAAAAAGGGCACCCGCTCCAAGCGCGACGGCAGTTTTGAACTCTCCTTCCCCGAAGATGTGCTTCATGGCACACTGGCAGAACTGAGCATCAACTTCTTAGGCTACAAACGCTATACCCAAGCAATAGCAACGCCTACAAGGGCTGCTGAACGACTCACTGTACGCTTACAGCCTGTCAGTTCGGCACAGGAGCAGGTGGTCGTTACGGGAACAATGAACGAAACGATGATTACCAACTCGCCCGTTCACGTCGAGGTCTATTCCACACGATTTTTTCAGAAAAATCCCGTGCCAAGCATGTTCGAAGCACTGAATTTGGTCAACGGTCTGCAACCCCAACTTCACTGTAACGTTTGCAACACAGGCGACATTCAAATCAACGGGTTGCCAGGACCGTACACCATGATAACGATTGATGGTATGCCGATTGTCAGTGGTCTGGGGACGGTCTATGGGCTGATGGGGATTCCAAGCAGCATGATTGAGCGCGTGGAAATCGTCAAAGGTCCTGCTTCCACGTTGTACGGCTCGGAAGCTGTGGGCGGTCTTATCAACATTATCACCAAATATCCGTCCAGTATGCCCCGTCTGGCAGTCGATGCGTTCGGCACAAGCAATCGAGAGTTTAACGTAGATGCCGCTTTCAAGGCTTCGATTGGCGAAGACGATACGAATCCCGCGTGGGCGCACATGATGGTCGGTGTGAATTATTTCAACTTCCAAAACCGCATGGACATCAACAACGACAACTTTACCGACATGACGCTGCAACACCGCATTTCACTGTTTAACAAATGGGAATTTGAACGCGCTGACGGCGGTATTGCGATGATTGCTGGGCGGTATGTCTATGAAGACCGTTTTGGCGGCGCAATGAATTGGACACCAGAGTTTCTCGGCTCCGACAGCATTTACGGCGAAAGCATTGTTACCTCACGCTACGAACTTCTGGGCAAATATCAATTGCCCAAGTCGCTCGTGGGCGGCGAGCGGATTATCTTTGACGTGTCGTACAACAGCCACCGCCAAAATTCCGTGTATGGCAATACGCCCTATCTGGCACAACAACACATCGGTTTTGGGCAGCTTGTGTGGTACAAAACACTTGAAAACCATGATATTACCGCAGGTTTAGCACTGCGCCACACGGTTTACCAAGACAACACGCCCGCCACGCTGGACACCGACGGCATCACGCCCAGACCAGCAATTACGCTGCTTCCAGGCGTTTTTGTGCAGGATGAATGGACAGTTTCACCTGAACTCCGCTTGCTTGGAGCATTGCGCTATGATTACAACTCTCTGCACGGCAGCGTGTGGACTCCGCGCATGAGCGCTCATTGGTCGCCCGACGTGAATAATATTTTCCGCCTGAACGCTGGCACGGGCTACCGCGTTGTGAATCTGTTCACCGAAGACCACGCCGCGCTCACGGGCGCACGCGAAGTGGTGATTAAGAACGCCTTGCGACCCGAACAGTCCTACAATGCTAATCTGAGCTACACGCACTACCACACGTTTTTGGATGCCAGTGCGCTGAACACGCTCACGCTCGATGCAACGGCGTTTTACACGCACTTTATGAATCAAATCGTGCCAGATTACAACACCGACCTGACGAAAATCATCTACGACAACCTGAACGGCTATGCCGTAAGTGCAGGGGCATCGGTGGACGTAAAACTCAAATTCGCCGTGCCACTGACGGCAAACGTGGGTATAACAGCAATGGAAGTGTACCAAATGCGCGAGGGCGAACGCCAACGCCAACTGTTTGCACCGAACTTGTCGGGGACGTGGGCAATCAGCTATGCTTTTTCCAAAGCCTTCAGCATAGACTACACGGGACGCTTGACCAGCCCACTGCGCTTGCCAGACACGGTTGAACCGCTGCCGAACGAATCGCCGTGGTTTGCCATTCACAATGTGCAGTGTACCTACGACGCTGAGGAATTGATAGACGGTGTTGATGCAGAACTCTACGGGGGCATCAAAAATATGTTCAATTATCTGCCCGCCGAACCAGTGATTATCAGAGCGTTCGACCCATTCGACCGCCTTGTGCAAGACCCCAGTACCCAACAAACCTTTGACCCAACCCGTGTGTATGCACCTGTGCAGGGCTTGCGAGCGTTTTTGGGTGTACGGGTGAAATGGTAAGATGATTGCTGGGTATTGGACTACCGTATTATCGTGTGTTTAATAGCGTAGATTGTTATGGAACGTATAGTATCAACAGTTACCTCAGAAGGTTCTTCAGAGCCTGCTTCACAGAACGCTTCGCAGAACCCGCCCACAAACGTCTCGCTCTCGGACGTACACCGCAGCGTAGAGATACCGTCGAACGTCAAAGGTTGGAAACGGTTTGTGGCGTTCTTCGGGCCGGCGTATTTGGTTAGCGTGGGCTACATGGACCCGGGCAATTGGGCAACGGACTTGGAAGGCGGCGCACGATTTGGCTACACGCTGATTTGGGTGCTGGTGATGTCGAACATCATGGCAATATTGCTACAAACGCTCTCGGCGCGGCTTGGCATTGTCACGGGGCGAGATTTGGCACAAGCCTGCCGTGATAACCTTCCCGCACCCGTTGCATATGCGCTGTGGGTGTTGGCAGAAATTGCTATTGCCGCTACTGATTTGGCAGAAGTGCTTGGCACGGCGATTGGCATCAACTTGCTCTTTGGCATTCCCGTTTTTTGGGGCTTGGTGATTGCTGGGTTTGACACGTTCTTGCTCTTGGCGATTCAAAATCTTGGTGTCCGAAAATTTGAAGCCTTTGTGATTTCGCTGGTAGCAATTGTGGGAACGTGTTTTTTGGTGGAACTGTTCCTTTCCAAGCCCGACTTGACCGCCATTGCAGGCGGTATGCGCCCGCATTTGCCCGAAGGTGCGCTGTATGTGGCGATTGGCATTATCGGCGCGACCGTGATGCCGCACAACCTCTATCTGCACTCCGCATTAGTGCAAACACGGGCTTTTGAGCATACGCCCGAAGGCAAACGTTCGGCGGCAAAGTTCAACCTCATTGATTCCGCCGTTGCTTTGAACGCCGCCTTGTTTGTGAATGCCGCGATTTTGATATTGGCAGCTTCTACGTTCTACAAAAACGGTGTTGCAGTAACCGAACTTCAACAAGCACACAAGTTGCTATCGCCCATGCTCGGCACGTCTCTGGCGGGTGTGTTGTTTGCCATAGCACTGCTGGCTGCGGGGCAGTCCTCGACGCTGACGGGAACGCTTGCAGGGCAAGTTGTGATGGAGGGGTTTTTACAGTTCAAAATCCGCCCGTTGTTGCGGCGGCTTGTAACGCGCATGATTGCTCTTTTGCCTGCAATGTATGTGCTGCTCGCCGTAGGCGAAGTGGGAATGTACCAGTTACTCATTTTCAGCCAAGTGGTGTTGAGCCTTCAACTTGCTTTTGCCGTCATCCCACTTATTCACTTCACCAGCAGCAAACGGCTGATGGGTGAATTTGCCAACAAACCTTGGGTGCAAGCCGCTTCGTGGTCTGTGGCAACGGTGATTGTCGTGCTGAATCTCAACTTAGTCGCCGAACACGTGTCGAATACACTGGAAAGTACGGATGCGTGGTGGCTCAAAACTCTGATTGCAGCAGGCTTAGGGGTGCTGGGCACACTGCTTCTGTACATAATCATTGCGCCACTGGTACAGCAGCATCGTGAGCGTGGTCAGGCACACACTGCGTTGCTCATCAACCCTCGCAAGCAGCGCAAAAAGGTGGTTTCCATGCTCGACGAAGGCACATCGTTAGCTCCGTTGGACGAACCCCGATTTCACCGCGTGGGCGTAACGGTGGCATTTTCCGACGGCGATATACAGGTGCTGGCACACGCACAAGCACTTGCACGACAGCACGGAGCAACGCTGTGTTTGTTCCACGTGGTCGAAGGCGCAGGCAGCGTTATGTTCGGCAACGATGCGTTTGATGCCGAAGCCCGTGAAGACGAGATGTACTTGCAACGCCTTGCGGCTACGCTTGCAGAGCAAGGGATTCCCACTGAAGCACATTTGGGTTTTGGCGACGTGCCGAAAGCCATTATTCAGCTTGCTACCACGCACAATATTGACGTGTTAATCATGGGCGGACACGGGCACCGTGGATTAAGCGACATCGTGTTCGGCACAACGATTGCTCCCGTGCGGCACGGTCTGACGATTCCGATGATTATAGTGCGGTAAAGAGTATGCTCAAAAGCCAATTATTACGGCATAGCGGGGATTTTGTGCGGCGCAGCAGAAGCCGACACCATCCCCAATTTTTTTCGGGCAAGAGTGGTGATGCGCTCTGGCGATTGCAGGCGAATAATTTCCGTACGAACCAGTTCATTTTGCTGCACAAGCTGCTCACGCTCTTTGCGCAAGCGGGCGATGTCTTCGGTGAGCTTGCCCACGCGCAGTACGTTATTGACAAAAAACACCACGCTTGCGGCACTCGCAGCCAGCACGCCTAAAATAAGCCAACGCTTGAGCCAGAAGCGGCGGGTGCGGGGCGAAGTTGCAGGCTTTGCTGAAGGTTTTGGCAAAGGCGATTGTTGTGGCATAGTCCCTCGTTGAACAACATTGTTTGAATTTGGCTTGTTGGCAGATGAAACGCTATGGTTCGCGCAAAAACGCTATCACCTCGGGGAGCGTAGGGCGTTTGCCATAGACTAAAATTGCCACACGGAAAATTTTTGCCGAAAAATATGTCACGACCACAATACTCGCAAGCATCAATCCAATGCTCAGCGCAATCTCCCACCATGCAGGCATCAGCACAGAAATCCGCATCACCATTGCCGTTGGCGCGGTAAGCGGAAACAGGCTCATGGCTTTGGCAAGCGTGGAATTTGGCGATTGCAGCACCGAAATAATCATGGCAAGCGGCAGCACTAAAAACAGCGTTACATACCCTGTTACTTGCTGTGCTTCTTGTTCGGTAGTTGTGAGCGAGCCAATGCCCAGCAGCAGCGACGCATACAACACGTATCCCAAGAGCGTAAACACCACGACAAGCGGCACGTTTGCCAGCAGCGACAATGGTGTGCCTGAGTACAGCATAATGCCCAGCCCTGCGATTGCCCACACGGTGGCTTGGACAATCCCCAAACCGCTCAACCCCAGCAGTTTGCCCATCATCAACTCGAACGGCGAACACGAAGAAATCAAAATTTCGATGATACGATTGCTTTTTTCTTCGACCAAGCCGCGCACAAGGATTTGCCCCGTAACAACCACTAAAATAAACAGCACAATCACCGAACCATATGCCAAGCCAAAGGTTTGAATAAATCCTGCTTCTTTGGCATCGCCCGATTTGCTGATTTTTACCGTTTTGGTCTTCAACGGCTTGTTAAGCTCCTGAAAAAGATTGGCATTGATACCGCTTTTCAGAGCGAGTTGCTCGGCAAGAAGTTTCTCAAACGTGGTGCTCAAACGCTCGATTTCGCGGATATTGCTCACGTTTTCGCTGCGGTACTCTATGGTGCGCGTTTGTGCCACATCGCTGCGAATCACGACAAGGCCTGTGAATTCTTCGCCGAAGACTTTGGGTGCATATTGCTGCAAAAACGTCGGCACATTCATCGCTTGCGTGTCCACAGCAAGAAGCTCAAACGCAGGATTGCCGTTTGCAAGCACGTATTTTTCGGTCAAGCGTTGCTGTGCGGGTTGCACCAGCGATGCCGTTTCATCATAGACGGCGAACCGCTTCGTGGTTTGGTCGGCACGCGAAGCCAATAAAGCAGGCAACACCGCCATAGCCGCCGCAAACAAGGGCGTAAGGACAAGCGACACCACAAAGGCTTTGGTTCGCACTTTTTCTATAAATTCCCACTGTGCAACGGTAAGCAGATTGTGAAGGCGCATAAGAGAAGTATAAAGTATGAAGTTAGTCGTGGCTACGACGCATGATGCCGCAACGCTTCGCTGAGTGTTTCGGCGGTAATACGTCCGTGAGAATCGTCCCACACGGCTTTGCCGTTCACTACCAATATTGCTTGTGGGCTTTCGTGATGAACGCCCGTGCGGGCGGCACATTCATTCGAGACTGCCCGGGCTTCTTGCACGGTAATTGTCCGCAAGACAAGGTGTGTCGGAGCTTGTGCGGCGAACTCTTGAAATCGCTGCCACGCCCGCGCACTAACAGGACAAGTGTTGCTGTGCTTAAATATCAGTACTGGCGCGGATGTCGAGGCTTCCAACGCAGCATTGAGGTCTTCAAGGGTTTGTATGGCTTGCATCGTCGTCATGAGTGAGCAGAAAGAAAATAGTGTGGAACATTGCTCGTAACAGCGTAGTTACAAGGTTTTCAACCCATCCATCAACGAAACCATCTCCACTGCTGCCATAGCTGCTTCAAAGCCTTTGTTGCCAGCTTTGGTGCCAGCGCGTTCAATGGCTTGTTCAATGGTGTCGGTGGTCAGCACGCCAAAGATACACGGAATTCCCGTTTCCAAGCCCACATGCGCCACGCCTTTGGTCACTTCGGCGGCAACATAGTCAAAATGGGGCGTTGCGCCGCGAATCACCGCGCCAAGCGCAATGACGGCATCCACAGCATTGCTTGCGGCAAGCGTTTTGACCACCAAGGGAATCTCAAAACTGCCCGGACAGTACGCAATCGTGATGCGCTCTTCTGCCACGCCATGCCGTTTGAGCGCGTCTAATGCGCCTTCCAACAGTTTGTTCACGATAAAGTTGTTCCAGCGTGAAACAACAATGCCAAAAGACTTTCCTTCGGCACGAAATATCCCTTCAATAATACGCATTGGATGTAAGCGTTGGTGAGATTGTATGTGTTGATTTTCTGTTATGGAAATCCAATCGTCTGAATTTCCGTAAATTTTCCTTGCACCACACGCCAAACAATGTAGGTGCCTGTGCTGACATCGCCACGCGAGTTGAACTCTATCAAGCCGCTTGCGCCATCGTAATTGACCGATTTACCCGCAGACAAAGCCTCACGAGCTTTGGCGAATTCGTTGACGCTGCAGAGTTCTTTGCCTTCGCCAGTCGTGGATACGTCTTGCAAGTGCTTGACCACTTCACGAGGCTTGGAAGAACCCGCCTTCTGCATAGCAAGAGCAATCAGGTAAATGGCATCATAGCTTGTGGCAGCAAACGAATATGTACTTTCGGCATCCAGCAGTGAGGCAAGCGAACTGTTTGCCAGTTCAATGGAGTCAGGCGCGGGCGGCGTGTAATTCCGAAATTTTTCGATGAACGTTTCATAATGTGGGTAGTCTTTAGGGTGGATATACGCCAGTCCCATCATACCTTCAATCACCTCCGGGTCTGCGCCGAGCAAAAAGTCCCCGTTATAGTTACCGTCACAACCCAAAAACTGGGGCAAATACTTTTTTCCTGTGGCTTTGTCCACTGTGCCGATAAAACTGCCTTTTTTCGATTGGTTCAAAATTTCCACGCCATCTTCGGTGTACGACACAAGATAGATAATATCGGGCTTGCGGGCATAAAGGTCTTTCAGACGACTCGTAAAATCTACGCCTTTGTAACTCGGTTTGTCTGGAAAACTCACCGTTGCAACAATCCTACCGCCACGACGCTCGAACGCCTCTCGAAAAGCGTGTGCCAGTTCATTGCCATAGGCATTGTCGATGTGCATAATTGCCCCCTTGCGGCGTTTGACCGTCTCCAATTGTTCGGCGGCAAGTGTGCCTTGGTGAATGTCCGATGGAATCGTGCGCCAGACGAGGTTCTTATCGTCCAACCACGAAATAAGCGGCGACGAAGCCGCGCTACCAAAGAGCAACATTCCCTTTTTCACCGTGAATTCGGCGGCTTTCAGAAGAAGCCCCGAACCGCCCAACACCAAGACCGTCGAAACGCCACGATTGCGGAGACTTTTGAGTGCAGGCTGGATTTCATCGTAATTGCGGGTGGCACTGTATGTGGTGACCAACTCCAACGGCTTGCCCAGCACACCGCCAGAGGCGTTAATTTCCTCTACTGCCATTCGTGCGCTGCGAAGTTGTGGCAAATCATCGGGGTCAGAAGCTACAACACTCACGCCGATTTTGATAGTTTCTGCAGCGTGCGAAGCCTGATGATTTTTCTGCTTGAATCGTTGTGAGGATTTCAAGGCTGTTTGTGCCGACGCAAGTGCCAAGCACCAGCATCCAAGCGTAATACAAACGAAGAGTTGGCGTACTGGTTTTTCCAGTATGGGTTGTATCGTTGTTTGCGTCTGAGCAATTTGTGCCTGAGCAATTCGTGTCTGAGCGATGGTCGGAGGCACAGGGGAAAGAATCGTGTGTGTTTTCATGGCAGTCAATGCCTTGATGGCAGTCTCATAATGGTTAGTGTAGGGTTGGAATAACGTCTATGCGAATCTCGTTGTCGGTAACAAACAGCCGTTGAGCCAACGCATGAACATCGTCGGGAGTAACAGCGTTGAAGCCGTCTAACAGCGAAAATACTCGTTCGGGATTACCAAAAAAGAGCGTTTGGTGAGCAGCTTCGTCCGCAATGCCGCCTACGCGCTGCAATGCCCGTGCATGGCGTGTAGTGATGCGATTTCGCGCTTTTTGCACTTCCTGAGTTGTTACGCCATCACGGCTGACAGCCTGAAGCACATCCTGAATACTGTCGTAGAGCGCGTCGCAGGAAATTTCGTGTTCGCCCGGCAACGCATTGGCAATAGCGTAGATATTGAACAGCGAGGTGAATTGACGGTCATCCACGTAAGCGTTGATTTCTGAAGCAATCTGCTGTTCGTAGGCAAGGTGTTTGTAGAGCCGCGAGCTGATGCCGTCGGACAAAATGCTGCACAAGACCTCAGCCGTGTGCGTGTCGTGTTCATGCAAAAAGCCTTCACCGTGAAACGCCAGAAAGAGCGTGTTGGTTGGAATAGCGTCCTCCATGCGCTCCGAACGCCCACCGCGTTGGCGGTGTTCAGCCGCAAATGTTCGGCGCGAAATAGCGGGGTCGCCAAAAGCCGCGCCACGCGCAATGCTACCAAAATGCTTTTCTGCCAATGCCAGCGCGGAAGAGGGTTCAACAGCCCCGCACATCACCAAACAGGCATTATCAGGACGGTAGAACGTCGTAAAAAACTGCCGCACATTATCCAACGTAGAAGCCGCAATGTGTTCGGGGTTGCCATACACGTCCCAATGATAGCCCGATTCAGGAGCAAACGCCAAGCGATTTTGCACCCGTGAAAACCTTCCGTAAGGCTGATTCTCTACGTTTTGGTTGATTTCCTCCAAGACCACGTTTTTCTGAACATCCAGCACATCTTGCGTGATGCCAAACGCTCTCATTCTGTCAGCTTCAAGCCACAAGCCGAGTTCAAGCTGGTGTGCCGGAAGCGTCATGTAGTACGTGGTTTTGTCGTAGGTGGTGTAGGCGTTGTTTTCACCACCCGCTTGTGAGCAGTATTTGTCGAACATTCCGTGTGCCACGTTTTCCGAGCCTTCAAACATCAGATGCTCAAACAAGTGAGCAAACCCTGTGTTGGCAGGCAATTCGTCATATGAACCCACGGAATACGACACTGCCAAAGATACCACTGGCGCGGTCATTTTGGGAATGACCACCACACGCAAACCATTGTCCAACGTTTGCTGTGCAATGATTGGTACGGTATAGTGAGTACTGGTTGTTTTGTCGGTTGCAACTGAAGTTTGGGGATAACTCATTTGGATAGCTTATGGTGCGTTGTGTAATTGGTGATGTTGTTCTGAAACATTAGTGTTCTGGCACATATACCGCATAACCACGTGGTGGTGCCCAAAATTCCGCGCCACCGCCACTATCGGTTTTGGGAGGCTGCGGCACACTGCCGTCGTCGGTCTCGCGGTAGGCAATGGCTTTGAACTGCGTATTTTTCCAGCGTGTGTTCACGCGGCTTCCACGCCATTGTGTTCGGTCGTTGTTCAAGACGTATATCAAGCCCGGCTGTTCTTGCCAGCCGCTTCGCTGCATGATATAGAGGTCGTTGTCAATGTAGATGATTGAACTTAAGCCGCCTGCATAGTCTTCGTGTGCACGCACCAGTGCGGCAATGCCTGTGGGTGTGCCTTCTGCACCAAGATTCCAGTTGTAATAGTCCTGCCAAAAGACGCATGGATAACCTTCATGTGTGAGAATGAACGAATAGGCAAGGATTTTATCGTGAACAATAGGATGCTCGCGCACAATGTCGTGATTTTCCACGAACGTAACAGCATCTTTTGGGCGTTCGGTGAGCAATGTTCCCGGACGTGGTAAATTCCGCAAACTGTAATGCGGCGTTTCGCATAACTGCTGTAAGCGCCCACGCAGAGGAAAATCAAAGGCATGAACGGGATTTTCTGACGTTCCGTTCACGCGGTCAAGCCATTCGTCTATAACCGCCGTGCTGTCCCAACATTCTCCCACGCCAAAGGGCTTAAAATCTTTTCCGTCGCGTTTGTAGTCCAGCCCTTGGATAGCATCAATCATCCACACGCCGTAGCCTTTGACAAAATCATAGCGAAACCCATCAAAGCCGATTTCTTCCACAAGCCACAAAGCATAGTTTAGCAGTTCGCCGAACACATAGGGATTGTAATGGCATAAATCTGGCATACCGTCAAAGGGCTGTTCATCACGCAAGCGGTACTTTGAAGGATGATAACATTCCCAGTTGCGAGCAAATTTGCCGCTTTTGGGCGTGTAGAGAGTCCACATTTCTTTGCCCGTCATGGGGTTGACTTCTTTAGCATCTGCGCCGTTGGTGTGATTCATCACCATATCAGCATACACTTGCATATCGTTCGTGTGAGCGGTGGTGATGAGTTTAAGCAGGTCATCTTTTGTGCCAAACCACGTGGGAACGCCGCCTTTTTGGTCAAATTCTCCTAAATCGTAGAAATCGTAGGGGTCGTAGCCCATTGAATATCCTCCTACGTTACCGCCTTTGCTGGCTGGTGGAAGCCACAGTGCCGTAAATCCAACTTTTCGTAGTGTGGGAATCTGCTCGGTAACGTGTTTCCACCACTGGTGCTCGCGCCTCTCAATCTTAGGACAGTCCCAATAAAACGCTTGCATGATAACGCCCATCGGCTTTTCTCCTTGAAAAAATGCAGTAACAATGAAAATCAGTAACTCACCTTACGCAAGAGGCCTTAATATTTCGCCCCCTTTTCAAGGGGGAACGGGGGATAAAACGTTGGTGCGGCTTGTGAGGCATCCCCCTGTTTCCCCCTTGTTAAGGGGGACGAATGAGTTTGCCTTCTATGCTACCTTTCAGACAACCGCGTAAGGTGAGTCAGTAACAATGTAAACATCGTTTTCTGTGTATCGGCTTGCATGACTTGCAAGCGTGTGTGCTGTTCATGAGCGCATCTTTTTGTTTATCTCATTTTGCCATTCGTCCTCATACACAACCTGAAATTCAAAGGTGTGGTCGGGAAATTCGTCAAACAGTTCTTTCCATGCTCTTTTAGCACCCAACTCGTTGCAAAGTGCAAACACGTTTTTCTTGTATCGTGTGTCGTCATTCTCTTTTAGATGAACGCCTTTTGTCTCCAAAACGTACACTGTTTCATAGTCGTCTTTCTTTGTCTTGCTGGATTTAGCTGCAATGAAGTCAGGATAAATCTTGTTGCGTTGCCAACCTTGTATGTGAAAGTCCTTTCGTACTCGGTTGCGATACCACCAAAGTAACTGTTCTTGCTCGTCAAGATAAATGGCGACAGTCTTTTCCGTTTCGTTCAAATCTTCGTCCGGCACATAGTCAAACAGCGATTTTTGTATTGGTGAATTGTCTGAACGCACCAACTGCCGGTTGCTTTTTATTTTGATGTGCGAAGGCAATAAGTGATGTCCTTTCTCCTGAATTAAAAAGAAGCAAAGTTTTTTCTTGTCAAGCAATTTTCTGAAAACATCTTCTGCCAAACGGTTTTTCTCTTTGTCTAAAATCTTTTTCAGTTCTTCAATAATGAAAACAAAATTGGCTGCAATGGTTTCTTTGTCGTATTTCTTTGAAAGTATTTTGAGGGCTTCTTTTCCCAAATCAAAAGCCACCCAGGGATTTGGAACAACATCACTTAATTGTCTTGCCAAAAATGCTTCGTCAATTTCAAGCGTTCCTTTGGTTTCCAACCTGCCTGTTTCCTGCAATAGTTGTTTTTCTTCTTTGCTCAAACCCAAAATCAATTCCTGTTCTTTGTTTTGTTTGTCGCTTAAAGTTTTTTCACCTATTTCTTTGATGTCAATTTTGCTCCAGTCAATGCCGTTTAATATGTCGGCTTCAAAAATGATGTCTCGCCAACTTTCTTTTTCCTGTATGACAAACTTTGGCAGATAAATTTTGCCTGCGAATTTTTTAAAGCCCGGACGATAATTTGTTTCCTTATCTTTCAAATTGTTTTCACCGCCACTGCCTTCATCATTTACCAAACGCCCTGCTATATCGCCCAAACCTTCGCTTTCCAAACCGTTTTTAATTTCTCTTACTAAAGTAGCTGCATTGGGCTTGTATGTATAGATGTAACATTCATCCAGCTCTTTCACTTTCGTTTTTCTTGCGTTTGGTTGTCGCAAAATTCTGCCAACTAACTGTGTAATTCCAGTGGCTGATTGCGGATTTGTCAAGATGCAAAGAATGTAAGCAAACGAACAGTCCCAACCTTCTTGTAATGCTTGTTTGGTAATGATATAGCGTATATCACAATCTTTCGCAAACAAGTTTATTCCTTCAATATCATCTTTCTCGCTGCTCTTTATGGCAATATGTTTTTCAGGAACATTGCATTTCTTCATCAAATATTCTTTCGCATCTTCAGCATGAATAAAGTCCGTTCCTCTTTGGTCTTTGCCTGTGCGTTCCACTTGTATCAGGCAAATTGGTCGAATATATTCGCCTGTGTTTTGCTCGTATTCTTTTGCTTTCTTCTCTAATTCGTTTCGTTTTTCAAAACTTGCAAGCAAGGTGTTTTTCCAATCTAAACTTGATTTATTGGTTAAGTGAATATCCAACTTTATCATTTCTTCTTCGTGCAATTCACGTCCTGTAATTTTCACCAACTCGTTGCTGTTGGGTGGGGGAGTTGCCGAAAGTTCAAGAATGAAACTCGGATTGAAATTTCTAATCGTATTCCTTGCCTGTTCGCCATAAGCACGGTGTCCTTCGTCAATGATTACAAGCGGTTTAATTACTTTCAGCGTATTGCCCAACGAAGTTTTTATTTGTCTGCGGAACACTTCTCCTTCTTCGCCAAAGCAATCCAAATTCGGAATGTGTTTCAGCAATTCATTTTGTGCAGGGTAATTGTCTTCGGCAGGAAAAAACTCTGTAAAACCTCCTGCATCACGAAACACTTTCAATGTTTCTTTATTCTGCCTGTTTGCAGAAGGCAACATCAGCATCAGCACCACTAAATTCTCTTCCACATCAAGGCGGTTGAACATTTCTGTTTTCTCTTTTATCAATGTTCTGCCTCCGCTTGAAATATCAAGTGTTTGACGGTATGGATGTTCACGGTCTTTGAGTGCTTTGATGGTTTGCCTGTAAATCTGTGTGGATGGCACAATCCAAAGCACAAGCCCTGTTTGCTTTTTGAGATATGATTTTTGAATTAAGTCAATGCTGTGGCAAGCCAATAATGTTTTCCCTCCGCCTGTCGGCACTTTCAAATAAATGTCGGGTAGCGGATGATTAAGCCCGTTTGTTTTGCTGTAATACGTGGTTTTGTTGGTTGCTTGTGCAAATGCCCGTTTGGGGAAATCGTAATCTCTTGCTATATCAGGGTCAATCTTCAATGCCTTTTCATACTCGGCTTTGAAGTCGTTTAATGCACTCAAATAATCTTTGAGCGTTTTGATGACCTTTTCCTGATAGTGTTTCAGTTTCATTATTCCTTTGTTATTTCTGTTTCTTCAAGGTCTAAAACCATTGAGTGTATTTCAAAATCAAACCACTCTTTGAATAGTTTGAAAGTTCTTTTTTGTGGCCAGTCCTTTTCATCGGTGTGCCAGTCGTTCAGTTCGTTTTGAAAAAGCTGGTCAAAATTTTTGCTTATCCATTTTTCAATGGCTTCGTTACTGTCTTTTTCTTTAATTGAAGTTGTCTAAAGTTTTAAGCGCAGAGAACGCCGAGGGCGCAGAGAAGCAGGACAATATCTTGTTCCCCACTCGTCGAACATACTTTTCTCTGCTCATAATTTCTCTGCGTTCTCCGCGCTCTCTGCGCTCATTGTTAAAATGTTAGACAACTCCATTATCAAAGAACTGGTCAAACACCGCATCGGTACACTGGTCATCGGCAAAAATCCGCACTGGAAACAAGAGGTTAATCTTGGCAAACGCACCAATCAAGCCTTTGTGAACATTCCTCATGCGCGGTTTATTGACCAACTGCGCTACAAAGCAGCATTGGTCGGCATTACGGTTGTTTTAACTGAAGAAAGCTACACTTCCAAATGCTCGTTTTTAGACAATGAGGCAATTACCAAACACGAGACCTACATGGGCAAACGCAAGCATCGGGGCTTGTTCGTGGCTTCGGATGGTCGTCAAATCAATGCCGATATTAACGGAGCGGCAAATATTCTCCGAAAAGTATTCCCAAACGCTTTCGCCGATGGGATACAGGGCGTTGTAGTTCGCCCGGTACGCCTTACACCGTACAAAGTAGCAGCTTGACTTATTTGTCTATGCTTTTACGAACTATATGCTGATTCTTGTGCCTGACGCACGGCAAACCACGCACCAAAACTCACCAGCATTGCAATCGTAACAGCAATAGGAAAAGCATTGAACGAAGAAGTTTACCGTACAAACTTGAGGTGTTCTGCGTGTACATCTGAGCGTTTGATAGCAAACGATGTTCCGTCGGAGTCGGTAAGTGTTGCATAGACCCTCACATTAGACCAAATGTAGTAATAGTTCGTTGATTTTTCGTCGTTTATGCCCAAAGCAGCTTCAAATCAGGCATTGCTTAGGCTAGCTCCTGTACGCCTGTGAGACGTAGATGATACAAGTTCCATAGGATAGTGTAGTTGGTAAAGTACAATAGACATTATCTATCATAAGTATTTGATTACGGAAAACTGAGGCGAAGATTGGCTAGTCCGCAGGCTATTTCCATGACCAAGTCCCGCGTAGCCGCCTTTTTGAGCCGCACAACTTCTTTGACAATCCGAAATGTTTTCACATTGGCAAGAGCATTCTCGACAATGACGCGAACTCTTGCCAAAACGGTATTCCACCGTCGCTC
>Ga0272446_1003473_pt1 | contig 19768 bp, 15 predicted proteins | sample YNPCB0061_FD_194587 | JGI IMG/M metagenome (GOLD analysis project Ga0272446, IMG submission 194587) | Hot spring microbial mat communities from Yellowstone National Park, WY, United States - YNP-CB-006-1 | ecosystem: Environmental > Aquatic > Thermal springs > Hot (42-90C) > Sediment | place...
TGCGGGCGCAACGTGGTAATGAGCTGGGACCAGGCGCGCAAGACCAAACACCCGTTGATGAAGAGCGGCTTCCGGTTCATTTTCCACACGCCCAAGTACCGGCACGGATCGCATACGACGCCCATCGACACCGACATGATCGCGGTGCTGTTCGGTCCCTTTGGCGATCTCTACCGCCACGACAAGCGCAGCCCGTTCGTGACCGAGGGCTACGTGGACATCAACCCCAGCGACGCCAAAGAGCTGGGCGTTGAGGACGGCGATTACGTGTGGATTGATCCCGATCCGGAAGACCGGCCGTTCCGGGGCTGGCAAAAGAACAAGAAAGACATGGAGTTCGCGCGGCTGTTGTGCCGGGCGCGGTACTATCCGGGCACGCCGCGCGGGGTGACGCGGATGTGGTTCAACATGTACACGGCCACGCCGGGCTCGGTGGAGGGGCAGAAGTCGCGCGCCGACGGGCTGGCGAAGAATCCGCGCACGGGCTATCAGGCGATGTTCCGTTCCGGATCGCATCAATCGGCCACGCGGGGCTGGCTGAAACCCACCTGGATGACCGATTCGCTGGTGCACAAGGCCATGTTCGGCCAGGGGATCCGCAAGGGATTCGAGCCCGACATTCACTGCCCTACCGGCGCACCGCGAGAGGCGTTCGTCAAGATTTCCAAGGCTGAGCCGGGCGGCATAGGCGGCAAAGGACTCTGGCGGCCGGCGGCCATGGGGATCCGCCCGAAATACGAATCGGAGGCCATGCGGCGTTATCTAGCCGGAGGCTTCTTCAACCAGAAGGGAGGCAAAGAGTAATGGCGCGCGTTTACAACTGGCAGTTGGGCCGGGAGATGAGCTACTGGTATCCGGAAAGCCGCCCGAAGAGGCAATTCGCCGCGGTTTTCGACATCAACAAGTGCATCGCCTGCCAGACCTGCACTCTGGCCTGCAAGACCACGTGGACGTCCGGCAAAGGCCAGGAGTACATGCTGTGGAACAATGTGGAGACCAAGCCCTACGGCTCCTATCCGCTGGCCTACGATCTGAAGCTGCTCGAAATGCTAGACGCGCAGCAGTGGAGCGGAAACCGATACGAGGGCAAGACCATTTTCGAATCCGCTGCGGCTGGGGAGCGGGTTCTCGGCTGGCGGCCGCAAGCGCAGGACTACGCGTATCCCAACGTGGGAGAGGATGACTGCGCCGGGCAGGTGGACCACGGCGCCTTTTTGTCGCTGCCGCATGTGAACTGGTTCTTCTATCTGGCGCGCATTTGCAATCACTGCACCTATCCGGCGTGCCTGTCATCGTGCCCGCGCGGCTCCATTTACAAGCGGCCTGAAGACGGCGTCGTTTTGGTGGACCAGGGCCGCTGCCGGGGCTACCAGGAATGCGTGAAAGCGTGTCCGTACAAGAAAGTTTTTTTCAATCCTCTGACCGGCACGTCGGAAAAGTGCATTGCCTGCTTCCCCAAGCTCGAACAGGGCATCCAACCGCAATGCTTCGTCAACTGCATCGGCAAGATCCGGCTGGCGGGATGGATTTCTCCGCCCAAGCAGGCGCGCGCCGACAACCCGATCGACTATCTGGTGCACATCAAGAAAGTCGCGCTGCCGCTGTTTCCGCAGTTCGGCCTGGAACCGAACGTCTACTACATTCCTCCGATCCACGCTCCGGTTGCCTTCAATCAGCAGCTTTTCGGTCCCGGCGCAGCCGAGGCGATGAAGACTTACCGCAACGCGGCCAAGGATCCCGATCTGGCCGGCTTGCTATGCCTGTTCGGCTCCACCGAAATGCTGGTGGCGCGCTTCCGCCGGCAGGGCGATTTTGTCGCCGGCAGCGATGAAAAGGGCGCGACAGTGGTTCGCGTGCCCGTGAACGAGCCGGTGTACCTGCGTCCGGCGGCAGATCCCAAAAACCAACTGGTCCGCATCAATTGCCCGTGACAGAGAAGGAGCGAGAACCATGAAGCCTATCCTTTCCGTAGGAGCGGCGCTGACCGCCGTTGTGCTGTTTGTCAGCTCGTGTTCGAGGCAGCCCCGCAGGACGCCGGAGATTGTGGCCGTCGCGGCGGCGAAGTTGCCGGATACGCCGGAGGATCGCGCCTGGAGGGCCGCTCCGGAGCACCTGGCGAAGCTCATCCCGCAGGATTTGGTGGAACCGCGCCTGATGACGCCTTCCACCCCGGAGATGAAGGTCCGCGCCCTCACCGACGGCGCGAACATCGCCTTTCGCTTGGAGTGGAGCGACGCGGATAAGAGCGACGCGCCCGGTCCGTCTCAGATGGTGGACGCCTGCGCGGTGCAGATTCCGGAGAAGATCGAAAAGGACCTGCCCGATCCTCAGATGGGCCAGCCCGGCAAGATCGTGCAAGTGACCTACTGGCGGGCCGACTGGCAGGCGACGCTCGACGGGCGGGGCGATTCGATCCGCGATCTTTACCCCAATGCGGCCATTGATCATTATCCGTTCGAGTCTAAGGCTCTCGAGCCCGGCTCAGCGGCGCAAAAAGAAATGGCTCTGCGGTATTCGCCCGCGCGCACGCTGGGCAACATCCGCAGCGGTCCTCGCAACCAGCCGGTGGAGGATCTGGTAGCCAGCGGACCAGGCACGTTGTCCCCCGGACCGTCTTTGGGAGCGAAAGGCAAGGGCGTCTTTTCGCCGCAGGGATGGGCGGTGGTAATCTGCCGGAAGCTGCCGGAGGGGCTGGAGGTGAATCAGAGAACCCATGTCGCGCTCGCCGTCTGGCAGGGTTCACGGCAGGAATCGGGGGCTCGCAAGATGAGGAGCGGATGGATACCTCTGGTGCGGAGGGCAAAGTGATGGCCGAAGGCCGCGAAGCGGCGGCTGGTGCAATGAGGAGCTTGCTAGAGGAGGCCGCGGCATGGCGTTTGCTGGGTTTGTTGCTCGAATACCCCACACCGGCATGGCGGGCGCAGCTTGAAGCGCTGCTGGCGGACTTCGACGGGAACGAGTGGCGCAACTTGGGAGAAGCGGCCTTGGAAGGCGCTTCCGAGGGGGTCTACCTCGAAGTCTTTGGCCCGGACGGCGTGGCATCCCCTCGTGAAGCGGCGCACGCGGGCGGCATCCAGCTGGGCCACTTGCTGGCGGAGCTGGCGGGTTATTACCAAGCGTTCGGTTACCGCCCGGCGGCCGCAGAACCAGACGACCACATCGCAGTGGAGGCAGGTTTCGTCGCTTACCTGAAAATGAAGCAGGCCTTCGCACTGGCCTGCGGTGACGGCGAGCACGCCGACATCGCCGCGCAAGCGGCAACCGTTTTCCTGCGGGATCATGTGGCCGTGACGGCTCATCCGCTGGCGGCGAAGCTCTCCGGGCGCGCGCCGGAATACCTGGCGCGAGCCGCTCGCCTGCTGGCGGAGCGTGCAGGGCCGCCGCCTGCTCATCCGTTCGCTTCGGCGCCGGGGCCGGAAACAGGCGTCGAGGACAACGTGCTGGAATGCGGCGCTGCATAGTCAAAGCGGCGGCGCCTGTGCGCCAAGCTACAGCGACTCCAGAAACGCCACCAAGTCGTTGATCTGGGCGGGTGTGAGATGGGAGGTGCGGCCGCGGCGGTCCCCGTGGTTGCCCTTGGTGAGAACTTCATGCAGGGTGGCGTAGCGGCCGTCGTGCAGGTAGGGGGCCGTGCGCCAGACTTCGATCAGCGAAGGCGTCTTGAACTCCCGCTGGGGCACGCGGGCGCCCCCGGGTCCTTCGGTGAAGTCGTGGGGTCCGTGCGTGCCCACGTCCCGCAGTTGGCCATCGCTGTAGAGCGGGGGCGGATGACAAGCGGCGCAGCCGACGGCCGGGTTAAAGAACAATTTGCGCCCGCGCTCGGCCGCCGCCGATCCGCGCGCCGGCCCGGGCGCGGGCTTCAGCGATTGCAGCCAGGCGCCGATCGCCTGGAGATCCTTTTCTGACGGCTCGGTAAACAGGATGTGTTTCATGCCGGAATGCACCGCGTAAGAAGCCGACGGGCGCACGCCGGTCCACATCACCGGACCCATGAGGCGGTGCGCGTTCAGCAGGCTGCGCGTGTTCTTGGGGTTCCCGATGCCGTCGTTCAGCAGGTCCCAGTTCAACCCGTCCGCCCGTCCATCGGGATGGCAGGACGAGCAGCTTTGCCAGTGCTGGAAAGCCGGCGCGGCATCATGAAACAGCGACTCGCCGCGGCGAACATCGGTGTCCGGCGGAGGCTCTCCCACCCGGAAGCTGCGCAGCGGCAGCCCCGGGGCGCGGTAGTTCAGCCGCACGAGGGTGCGGGTGAAGTACTCGGCCACCCAAACCGAATCCGGACCGGCGGCCACGGCGCGCGGCCCCTTGCCCGGCAGGCGAACCCTGCTTCTGACGCCCAGCAGGAAGCTCAGGCGGCTGGCGGGCTCGCCGGGCGGGGCGCCGGCGATGCGCTTCAGCATACCGTCCAGATCGATTACGCTCAGTTCGTGCGTGCCGGCGTGGGTGACAAAGAGGGTCTTCGAGTCGGGGCTCACCGTTACGCCCCAGGGATTGGCCGCGCCTCGGTCGAGGTCGTCCAGCACAACCGTGGCGTGCAGCTTCCGGCGCGGCACGTCGATGACTGACAGCGCGTTGGTGTTCATCCAGCCCTGCTCGAGCTGCGAGGTGTGGACCGTATAACGCGCGAGCAAGTGCGTGACAAAAGCCCAGCGGCCGTCGGCGGTCATGGCGATGCCGCGGACGCCGGTCGAACCGGCGGGCAGCAGGATGGAAGCCGCCACTCTGCGGGCGGGCGCTTCCACCACCGCGACGCGGGCGGCCACTTGCGGATCCAGAGCGGACTGCTCGGGCAGCAGGCAGGCGACGAAGATCCAGCGCCCGTCCGGAGTAACGGCGGCGGACACCGGCTCGCGGCACACTTTGAGCCGGGCGGGCTTGGCGCCGGTGAATTGCAGCACGCCGGCGAAGCGGTCCAGCCGGTAGCCGGGACCGGCAAGCGGCAGCGCGCCCTTGCCCACCACTTGCCCCGTGCGTGCATCCACATGGAGCGCTTCAGTGGGGTGGTCCCACGCCACCGACACGCGGTCGCCCCGGGGGGAAACCACCAGCCACGTGGCCAGCAAAAGGAGGGGGCTCACTCGACCTCCGCCACCACGCGAATGCCGACGTTATAGACCGGTTGCCAGGTATGATAGGCCCAGCGAAATGCGGAAGTGCAGCGATGGGGGCGGTCGCTCCAGGATCCCCCGCGAACCACCATCCGCCCCGCATCGCCCAGCGGTTTGCCGTCCGCGTAAGAGCGGTATTCCGAGCGGGTCCATTCGGCCACGTTTCCGTGCATGTCGTGCAGACCCCAGACATTGGGGAGATACGAACCCACGGGCGCGCTCACCATGTGGCGGTCATCGACGCCGGCCACACGCGGCATCCAGTCCAGGATGTCCCTGCGCAAGACGTCCAGGGGCCTGCGGTAATGGGCGAAACCGTCTTCCTGGGTCATTTCGACGCGCACCTCGCTTTGATGGCTGATGCGGTAGCGCGCTTCTTCGGCGAAGCCTCGCAGGCGGAAATCGGCCATATTGGCCCAGTTGTAGAAGCGGGTGTTCAGATGGCCGAAGTACAGCGGGGTGGCTGTGCCGGCGCGCGCCGCCCACTCCCACTGTTCCTCCGTGGGCAGGGTGAACGTAAGCCCTGCTTTTTTCGACAGCCACTGACAGAACTCCGCCGCGCGCCGGAAGCTCACCCGCACCACCGGTTGCTGGGGCTGGTTGACCGGAAAGCCGCGCTCTTCGGTGTTCATGTGCAGCACGTTGATGTACTTGCTGTCGTGAGCGGGGTCGAACAGAGCGTAAATCTCATTGGTGATCTCGGTGGCGGACATCCAGAAGGGCTTGTCGATGCGCACGCGCCGCAGGGGGCGTTCGTCCGGCGCGCCTTCTTCGGAACCCATCACGAACTCGCCCGCCGGAATGAGCATGAGCTTGATCTTGCGTCCGCCGCCCAGATCCACCGAGCGTTCCACAACGGCGCCGGCGGCGTGCTGGCGCGCCCGCGCCTCCTCGATGTCAAACGGCCATCCGGGCGCGGTGACGGAACCCGTGCTGCGCGCGGCAGGTTCGGGAGGCGCCGGCTCGATGCGGCGTTTTGGCAAGTCCGGCAACTGCTCCGGGTCTTCTTCCAAACCGGCGTAAAGTTTAGCCAGTTCCATCCGCCGTTTGGCGCCTTGGAAGGGAATTTCGGCGACGTCGCTCCAGCGCCCGTGGCAAGGCACGTTGAGGTCGATCCAGGTGTAGATCCGCTGCCAGGCTTCCTCATCCAACTTCACGCCGTGATGGCCTTTTTCGAGCATTTGCACCAGCTCACTGGTGGAGGCGTGATATTCGGCGGGATTGGACAAGACATAATCCCCTTCGAGCCCGTAACGGCGCACGTAAGGATGAAGAGCCAGGTAGGCGGGACTCACCGGGAGCATAACGTTTTTGCGCTGGCCGATGCGCATCAACGCGGCGTCGTAGACCCGGTGATCCACCCGTCCCCACCACTGAGGGACAATGCCGACTTTGCCCGGGTGCTCCGGGAAATGGCTCTTGGACCGGAGGTCGGGGCGGTCTTTCGCCCCAGCATGGCAACTCACGCAATACTTGTCCAGCACGGGCTGCAAGTCCCGTTCGAAATCGAAGCCGCGCGCCGGACCATAGAAAGGCGCAATTTCGGAGGGCTGGCGCACGGCAGCCGCCGTGGACCGGACTGCGGGCAACTCGTGCGGAGTCTCGTGACAGCCGACGCAGGAGCGCAGCTCGCCTGGCATCACGGTAAACCAGCTCCGCATCACCTGAAGGGCGCGGCCTTTCTCATCCAGCGGCTGCACCGCCACAGGCGTATTCGCCGGGACGCGGAACAGGGCCGATCCGTCGGGCTCGACGGGGACGGTCCCTAAGATGCGCATCACTTCCCACGGTCCGTCCACTCCGATCTTGTCCCACCCGGACAGCCCGCGGTAGCCGTAATGATAGGCGTGCAGGCGCAATCGCTTGACCACGCCGCGCGGCAGCCCTTGCAAGCCGGGTCCGGCGTAGACATCGTGCAGATACACCACGCCGTCCTTGCGCGCCAGATCCACCTTTTCGGCAATCACCGGCGGCCGCGGCGCAGGCTGCAAGGGAACCGGCTCCAACAGGGCGTAGCCTTTGCTTTCGTGGACCAGGACGATATTGTCCCAGACGTCCACCAGGTAGATGCCGAATTCGGCTTCAGGGGAAGGTTTCATCGAGACCAGGAAGTACTTGCCGCTCAGCGGCCAAGGCTGAGTGAACTTGGGCCAGGAGGAGGCGGTGGCATGGTCGCGAATGGGAGTGGCGAATTCCCGTCCTTGTCCGGGAATCTTTTGCAGCATGCCGGACTTGCCGGAGACGCCGCGCGCGGGATCGATCAGAAACAACTCGCCCATGCGGTGGTCGCCGTGATAGCCCGACACGATGGCCACGATCTTGGTGGCCTCTCCGGGGATGGGGCGCGGGTAGTATATGGCGTTGGGCCAGTAAGAGTTGGTTCCGTAGAAAGCCCGCTGCCCGGTTCCGTCCGGATTCATTTGGAAGAGCAGGTGCGGGAATGCGTGCGGCGTGTTGGCATACTCCCAGCGGCAGTACAGCACCTGGCCGGTGTTCAGCACCACCGGCTGCGAGTCTTCGTCCTGGTCAAAGGTAAGCTGACGCATGCCCTTGCCGTCGGAGCCGATGGAGTACAAACACGCCACGGTTTGCAGTCCGTTCCAGCAGGGGACGGCCTGGTAGCTGGCGTTGCCGGCGAAGATGATCTTGCCGTTGGGAAGGTAGGCCGCATCGAAGTTGTCCACGTCCGGCTGGTCGTCCGGGGTGACCTGACGGATGCCGGTTCCGTCGCTTCGCATCTCGAACACCCGGTAGCGGCCTCCGGGGGCGGAGGTGAACAGCAGCCGGTCCGCATTCCAGTGCAGTTCGATCTCGCCGACATACTCGCTGCCCCGCGGGCGGTACAACGTGGTGAGTTTGCCGTCCGGGCGCACCGGCGACAGCACGGCGATTTCATTGTCCCAACCGGCGGGGGCCACACTGGCCAGACTGGTATGGTTGACCGGGAGAGCCAGCTCGGCGCCGTAGTTGGTGAAAAAGCGTGACACCAGGGGGCCGCGGCGTTTGGGCGCCGCTTGGGCGGCGGGCCGTTTCCAGCCGCGCTTGACCAGCAGGAGCTTGTCGAAGTTCAGCAGCGGGTTCCCGAGCAAAGCTTCGCTCTTTAGGCGATCCAGTTCCTTGGCCAGTTCCACCAGCTTCCCGCCCGCGGCCGCGTCCTTCGGCCAGGCGGCCAGCGCGCGGCCGCAAGCCTGTTCAAGCTCCCGCAGCCGCGCCAGATATGCGGGACCTTTGGGATAACGGGTTCCGAACGTGCTGGTGAGGTCTTCCACCGCCGCGCGCAGGGAGCGGAAATTAAAGGTGCGCACCGTTCTTACAGCGGCGTCGAGTTCGGAGGCGCCTTCGAGCGCCGCCGGTAGAACCGCTGCCGCGCCGAGGATGATTGCAGCTCGCCAGCTCATAGGAGTACACCGGGCACTGTGTTTTTCAGAGCCAATTCTATTACGCCGCGGCGGCCGGTGTCCCCTCGTTCAGCAACGCCAGGAATCGGGCGGCGTCTTGCCGCATCGGGACGTTGTTGAACAGAACATACGTTTCGAATGCGCCGCCGGCGAGCGCCTTGGTTTTCAACTCGCGCAGCTCCGCGTCGGTGTACTGGTAGTTGTAGCCGCCGCGGCCGTGAAGCCGGAAGTAACGCACGCCCGTGGTGACGGGCTGATTGACGAAAGGATCCACGCAGTGGATAAGGCCGAGGCGCGAGCAGAGGTCCTTGACGACGCCGGGCGGCCAGGGTCCGCGCGGCTCCCATGCCAGCAGGTGACCGCAGGCGCCCGCCTTCTGGAAAAACGCCTCCAGATTCTTGAGGTTTGGTTCCGCCGGGCGGAACGACGCCGGACACTGGAAGACGATGACCGCCGCCTGGAGCGCGCGGGCGACTTCGAGCGTCGTGCGCCAGGCGTTCCAGACTTCCTCGGTGGGTTGGAATCCGCCCACCGCCGCTTTGCTCTTTTCCGGCAAGGGTGTTTTCAACCGGCGATAGGTGGGGCTGGATGCGGCGTGGGTGATCAACTGCCAGGCTTTCATGCAGAAGCGGAATCCGTCCGGCGCCTGGCGCTTCCACTTTTCAGCCAGCGCGGCGGAAGGGGGCTGATAGAAGGTGCTTTGCAGCTCGATGGCGGGAAACTCCCGAAAGTAACGGGCGCGGGCCGAGGTCCAGCCGCAACAGCCGGTCCAAACGCCTGCGGTTAGGTTTCGAGGAGGTTGGCCTTCCACAGCCGGTACTGCTCCTGGCGCAGCATTTCCAGATCGTCCTTCACCCGGTTCAAGCCATACACGCAGTATTCGAACTGTTCGGCCAGGCGCCGGAACAACGGCGCCACGCGGCGGTATTCGAACTGGTCGAAGGAAGCGACGATGCGGTAGGATTCCTTGCCCGCTTTGACATAGTCGATGAGACTGTCCAGCCGCAGCCCGCGCCGCGGCAGCGTGGCCACATACTCGGGAAACATGCCGGTGAGGAAGAGGGTGTAGTCGCCGATGTGCTTGCGCACCTCGCGCTCGCGCTCAAACGAAGCGGCTTCGAGCAGCGGGTTTGATTCAATTAGCATTTCGCCCACTTCGTCGAGCCGCTTGCCGCGCGCGTTTCGTATCCGGTACATGTGGTCGGCGTGCACGAAATCGAGCAACAGGTTGGTGACGTATTCAGCGACTTCGCGATCCCCGGGTAATTGTTTGGCTACCAAGCCGGCGAAGAGCCGGCGCAAAGGATGATCGGCACTGATTCGCACCTTAGCTCTCCTGGGACGCCGCGGCGGCGCCCTGACCAGGTTCCGCCGCATCAGCCGTCCTGATTCCATCCTAGCGCGGCCGGGCGGGGCCGGCGGTTCTGGGAAAATGGAGGCGTGAAGGCACTGTTTCTTGGCGTGGACGGAGGCCAGTCGAGCACCATTGCTCTGATCGGCGATGAAAATGGGAACGTGATCGGCAGCGGGCGGGGAGGGCCGTGCAATCACGTGAAGTCCGGCGATGGCCGGGAAAAGTTCCTTCGCGCCATCGGCGAGTGTCTGTCGGCGGCCTGCCGCGAGGCGGGACTGGATGTCGAGAGCGTGGAGTTTGAGTCGGCTTGTCTCGGCTTCAGCGGCGGTCCGCAGGACAAGGAGCCGATTTTAAAAGAGATGCTGCGCGCCCGGCGCATGATGGTATCCACCGACGCGCCCATCGCCTTGGCGGGCGCCACGGGAGGGGAACCCGGCGTGATCACCATTGCGGGGACGGGCTCGATTTCGTGGGGGCGAAACGGGGAGGGGAGAGCCGCCCGCGCTGGAGGATGGGGCTACATCTTCGGCGACGAAGGCGGCGCGTTTGACATCGTCCGACAAGCCCTCCGCGCGGCGCTGCGTCAGGAAGAGGGCTGGGGGCCTCCGACGGCGCTGCACGCCAGATTGTTGGAAGCGGCGGGCGCCGGCAGCGCCAACGATCTGTTGCATCTTTGTTACACGGCCGATTGGCCGCGTTCGAGAATTGCCAGGCTGTCCAAGGTGGTGGACGAGACGGCGGAGGCGGGCGACCCAGTGGCGCGTCAGATCCTCGAGCGGGCAGCCCAGAATCTGGCGGAAATCACGGCTGCGGTCCGTAACCAATTGTTTCAAGAGGGAGAGACAGTGAGAGTGGCTTATATTGGCGGAGTCTTCAAGAGCCGTTTGGTGCGAGAGCGTTTTACGCGGCTGGTGGAGCTGACCGAGGGCAATGCCGTTTCAGCCCCTCTATACCCTCCGGCGGCGGGGGCGCTGATTGAGGCGTACGCGGCGGCCGGAATGCGGCCCCATCTCTTCGGAGTCCCCGACCTCAAGTAAAGAAATTCCCCCTAGAGGCCGATTAAGGCAAAAGAGGCAAGGGCAGCAGACAGTGTCGCCGGACGCGATGATTTTTGCGGCAGTGGGAAGCGCGGCCGTGTTGTTGCTGGCCTTGCTCATCCAGGCGCTGCGTTCGAAAAAGACAGGGAAGGCTGCCGGCGGCGAAGCTTCGGCCAAGAGTTTCCGTGATCTTATGAATAACTTGCCGGTGGCCTGCCACTTGACAGACCGGCATGGGATCGTCCGTTTTGTGAACCGCCAGGAATGTGAGCTGCGGGGTTGGTTGCCGTCGGACCTTGTCGGGCGTCACTGGTCGGAGATCTACCCTGAGGCCCAGCGCGATAAAGTCCGCGAGGCCCTCCACCGGAAACTGTCCGGCGACTGCGCCCTGGTGCCGTTCCAGGAACGCTTTCCGCGTCCCGACGGCAAAGTGGCGATCCTCGAAACGCACGAAACCTGGGGACCGGGGACAACCGGCGAATCGGCGGGCCTGTGGAGCTTTTCCCTTGACATAACCGAACAAGCTTCCCGGGAACAGGAACTCCAGCAGACGCATTCGGCTTTGGCAGCCATTTTCCGCGCGCTGCCGGACACATTTCTGCGAATCAACAGTGAGGGCGTAGTGGTGGACTTACGCGCCTCCTCGGCGGCTGGGGAGTTCGCCGCCGTGGCGCCGGCGGGTCAGCCACTGGATCGCATACTCCCGCCTGAAGCAGCCCGCGCGGTGCTTGATGCGGCTGCAAAAGCCATTCAGAGCGGCCAAATCCTGCCGGTTGAGTACTCGCGGCCCCATCCCCGGGGGGATCGCTACTACGAAGCCCGCGTGGCGCCGCTGGAGTGGAAAGAGGTCCTGGTGGTGGTGCGCGACATTACGGACCGCAAGGAAGCCCAGCTCCGGCTCGAGCAGACCGCCGAACAGTTGCGCCAGAATAACGAGAGCCTGGAGCAGGCGCTTAAGCAGGCGCGCGAGGCCACGGAAATTAAGAGCCGGTTTCTGGCGAACATGAGCCATGAGATCCGTACTCCCATGAACGGCATCTTGGGGATGACCGAATTCCTGCTTCAGACTCCTCTGGATGCCGAGCAGCTCGAGTACGCCGAGGCCATCCGCAGTTCAGCCGAGTCCTTGCTGCGGATCGTCAACGATATCCTGGACCTTTCGAAGATCGAAGCGGGGAAATTGGAGATCGAACACCAGCCGTTCGACGTCATCGGCATGGCCGACGAGCTGGGGACCGAGTTCGCCCTGCAAGCGCGCGCCAAGAATCTCCAGTTCCATTTGAGTGTCCCGGAAGGACCGCTGGAGGTCTGCGGCGACCGGGTGCGGCTCAGGCAGATCTTGAACAACTTCTTGAGCAATGCGTTGAAATTCACCGAGCGCGGCAGCATCGAGCTGAAGCTGGAGACCAGGCGGGAAACCAGCCGGACGGTGGAGCTGAAATTTACCGTGCGGGACACGGGCATCGGCATCGGGGTGGCGCAGCAAAAACGGCTGTTCCGCAGCTTTGTGCAAGCCGACGACTCTATGAGCCGCAAACACGGCGGAACGGGCCTGGGGCTGGCCATTTCCCGGCAACTTGCCGAGATGATGGGCGGCCAGATCGGCGTCGACAGCCAGTTAGGCAAAGGCAGCGCATTCTGGCTGGCGCTGACCCTGGAAAAAGCTCCCGCCAGCGAGCAGTTGGCCTCCCTTGCCAGCGCGACGTCTCGGGAAGCCGCGCTGAACCCGCCGGCGCCCGCCAAAGCGTCCATGCCGTGCGTGCTGCTGGCCGAAGATAACCCGGTGAATCAAAAGATCACCCAGCGGTTGCTCGAAAAGTGCGGACTCGAAGTACATGTGGTGGCCGATGGGAAACAGGCCGTCGAAGCCATTCAGCGGCGCAATTACGACCTTATCCTGATGGATTGTCAGATGCCGGTAATGGACGGCTACGAGGCCACACAGGTGATCCGCCAGACCGAGCTTCCGGGACGCCGCACCCCGATTGTCGCCATCACCGCGCACGCCATGGTGGGCGACCGCGAGAAGTGCCTGGCGGCGGGCATGGACGACTATCTGAGCAAGCCGGTCAATCTGGCGAAGTTGCGGGAGACCGTCACGCACTGGCTGCGCGCCGGCGCTACTGCCCAATAGGCCGCGGTACGTCCGCTGTGTGCTGAAGCGCGGCTTGGATCCGCGCCGTCAACATCTCGACGAACTTGTCGGGCACAAACCCGTTGAAGCGAGCGAACACCTGTCCGTCTTTGCCGAACACGACCGTGGTGGGGATCGAAGAAACGCGCAGCAGTCCGGCCAGTCCGTCCTCGAAGTACACGCTGCGGCCCCAGTTGTTCTCCTCCACGAATGGCGCCACCCGCTCGCGGTCCTCATCCGTATTGATGGCCAGAAAGACTACCTCATCGCTGCCGGCGAACCTCTTTTTGACCTGGTCGTACAAGGGCTTTTGCACGCGGCAGGGCCCGCACCAAGTGGCCCAGAAATCCATCACGATGACTTTGCCGCGCAGGGTGGAAAGGCGCAAGGGCTGCCCTTCGAGCGCCGACAGGGTGAAGTCCAGCGGATCGGTCAGCCGCGCGTTGGGATCGATAGCCCGTAAGCGCGCGATCCGTTCTTCGTGCAATTTGGCCACATAATCATGGGCGGCCAGCACAATATCGCCCAGGCCTTTTTCGCTGCCATGAAGCCGGCTGTAGAGTTCCCGCATGCGTTGCCGGTCCTGGGCGCGGAGGGCGCCGCTCGAAGGCGAATCGTTCAGAACGAACGCTTCGGCCAGCGCCCGGACGGCTTCTTGGAGCTTGCCTACCCTCTCACACCACCGGGCAGACTCGCGGGCCGCATCGCCGGTGGGCTGGATCTCGAAACTGCGCCGGGCCAAGGCGATGGCTTCTTCGAACTTGCCGAGGGCGCCTTGGGCGCGCGCCTGGTAAAGCAATGCCCGCGCCAGCGCGGCGTCGTTTTCTTCTTGCAGGCGCGCCTGCGCCCGGGGGGACGAATCGCGGATTTCTCTGCCGCGCAACTGGCGTTCCGCCTTTTGCGCCAGCGCCAGGGCTTTAGCTGCGCTTTCGCCGCCGGCGCGCGCCAGCAAGGCTCGCGTTACTTCCTCGATTAACGCCGGATCGGCGCTCTCGGCTTCCGCCGCTTTCAGACCGTAGCGTATCACCCGGCTGAAATCCTTGGCGTCAATGGCGGCGCGCAGAATGGCCGCTTCGATCTGGGCGCGCCGAGGCGAATCCGGATGCTGCCGCAGGTGTTCCTCCACCACCCGGATAAACTCTTCCGGACCGCCCGAAGAGCCATCCAGCGCCTCGCGCAACATCCGCTCTTCCTGCTCCCGGGTGATGCTCTGGGGAAAGCAGGTCAGCGCCGCCAAAACCAATGCCGCCGCGCACCTGAGCATCAGTTGGCCTTCGGCCTTCCGGCGCGGAAGGCTTCGGCTAAAGCCGTGGCGCGCTCCCGCGACATGTGCATGTAGGTCTCGTTCTTGATGATGCGCTCCAGCCATGGCAGGAATTGCGACGGGGTGACGATGCGCCCGCGCTCCCAAGCCGCTTGCAGCTCCAGCAACGCCTGGTTGACGCCCAGCTTGTCGAAGCGCACCGTGCGCTCCAGCCTTGCCGCGTGGATCTGAGATTCCGTGATCCGTTCAAACCAGTCCTGCAAAGCGCGCGCGTCGGCGTCCTGCGTGAAATTGAACTTTACCTCGTGGCGGGCGCTGCCCGCTTCCCAGCGGAACATCTTTTCGCCCATGTAGGCCACCTTCAGGCCGGCTTCCAGCGGGCGCTTGAAGAACTGGAGTTTTTCGGCCAAGGCGAAGATTTCGGCGGTAGCGTCCGCGGGCAGCTCGAAGCGCACAGGATGCTCGTCCTTGGGGTCTTCGACGTACACGCCGCTGCCGTTGCGTTCCAGCGTGATCTGCACAAAGGGCGGCATACTGCCCTTGAAGGTCTTCGAATAGACGATTCGAGGGGCATCGCCTGCGGCCGCCAACACGGTAGCGGCGCTTACGGCGAGCACCAGGATTCTGAAGGGCGTCCGGAAATCCGGGCCGCCACTGCGGTTCCCCCATGGGACAAGACGGCCGATCGACAGGTTACATCGGGAAAAACGGGACCCTGCCCCCTTTTTTAGCATTGTCGTCCTAACCGGCGCCCCCATTCCTTAGTGTACGCCGCAACGGCTGCCGGGTGGCGTGGCAGATCGCCACGGCAAGCGCATCGGCGGCGTCTTCGGAAATGGCGCTTTTCTCCATCCTCAGAATCGAGCGCACCATAAGCTGTACTTGGGACTTTTCCGCCCGCCCGTGGCCCACCACGCTGACTTTAACTTCGGCCGGCGAGTATTCGCCCACCCGGATGCCGCATTCGGCCGCGGCCAGCAGAGCCACGCCGCGCACGTGAGCAAGCTTCAAGGCGGCGCTGGAGTTCACCGAATGGAACACCTGCTCGACCGCGACGCCGTCCGGATGATAGTCTTCCATGACCTGCCGCAGCCCTCTGGCGATGGCCAGCAGCCGCGCATCCAGCGGATCGCGCTTGCCGGTGGTAATGACTCCGCAGGCCACTAGCCCGTGGGAGCCCCCGTCGCTGTCGATGACGCCGTAGCCGGTGCGGTGCGTGCCGCAGTCGATGCCCAGAATCCGCATCCCGCCCGTTTCCGTTCAGGCCATGGCTTCGAGTTCTTTCTCGTCGATATCGAAGTTGGAATAGACGTTCTGCACGTCGTCGTGCTCTTCGATGGCGTCGGCGAGTTTCAACATGCTCTGCGCGTTTTTGCCTTCCAGTTTGACCAGGTTTTTCGGCACCATGGCGATTTCGGCCGAAACCGTGGGGATGTTCGCCTTTTGCAGCGCCTCAACCACCTTTTCGTGCATTTCCGGCGCGGAAAGGATCACCCAGTTGCCGCCGTCGTTGCGGAGGTCATCGGCTCCGGCGTCCAGCACCAGCGCCATGAGATCGTCTTCGCTGGCCTTGTCGCCTTCCACGATGATCTGGCTCTTGCGGTCGAACATCCAGGCGACGGCGCCTTGTTCGGCAAGGTTGCCTCCGTTTTTGGAGAACAGATGGCGCAGTTCGCTCACCGTGCGGTTGCGGTTGTCGGTAGCGGTGAGCACCAAAATCGCGGCGCCCCCGGGCCCATAACCTTCAAACATCACTTCTTCGATCTGTCCGCCCTCCAGTTCGCCTGTGCCGCGCTGGATGGCCCTCTTGATGTTCTCGCCCGGCATGCTGACGGCTTTGGCAGCGGCAATGGCCGTCCGCAGGCGGGGATTGGCGTCAGGATCGCCGCCGCCGTGCCGCGCGGCGATCATGATCTCCTTGATAATGCGGGTGAAGATCTTGCCCCGCTTGGCGTCCAGGGCGGCTTTCTTATGCTTGATCGTCGCCCACTTAGAATGTCCTGACATAGTAACCCGAACCCAATTCCTGAGGATACCAGACGCCCCCGCCCGCCTCAAGGCTGGCGGGAAGACTGAGCTCTGATTTCGCGGCTTCCGCTATCGCCGGCTCACCACTGCGGCGCCGGCGGCTTTCTTGCGCCGGTCTTCGTAGGCGGAGAATTCGTCCTTGTACTGCTCGTAGCCTTTGCGGCCCATCAGCCCGAAAGTAAACTTCTTGCCCAGTTCGACGCCTTCCTGGTCGAACGCATTAATGTCCAGCAACTCACCCATGAAAGCCGTCTCGAATTCGAGGAGCTGGATGAAGCCGCCGAGGTGTTCTTCGTCGGCGCGCTCGATAGTAAACGTGCAGTTGGGGCGGCGCTGGGCGGTAAGAGCCGCGGCGGTGGCCAGCCGCTCGGCCTCGATCAGCTTACGCAAGCTCTGACCGGCGAGCGCATCGAAGGCCGGAAGCCCGAGCTTGGTCTTGGGAATACGGCCCTCCGAGCCGGGCTTCGACACCGCCCAGAAGGTGAACATCTTGTCCGGCGGTCCCTCCATGTAAAGTTGCACTTGGGAGTGCTGGTCGGTGGCGCCCAAAGCCGCCACAGGCGTTTGGCCCACGTGCACGAGATTGCCGCGCCGGTCGCGCGCCTTGCCCAATGATTCGGCCCAAAGCTGGCGAAACCAGAACGCCAAGCCCCACAAGCGGTTCGAGTACGGAAACGCCACTTGAATGGGCTTGTTTTTGCGAGTCCAAACCAAGTAGTGCAAGAGTGCGGCGTGAAGAGCGGGATTCTGCTCGAGCTTCGGGCTCCAGCTCGCCTCGGTCAGCGCTGCGGCGCCCTTAAGGAGTTTCATCACGTCGACGCCGGTGAGCGCCGCCGGCACAAGCCCCACCGGCGAAAGCACGGAGAAGCGCCCTCCGACGTTGTCCGGGATGTGAAAGGTGTCGTATTTCTCCTGCGTGGCCAGCAGTTTTAGTTCGCCGCGGTCGGCGCTCGTCACAGCCGCAATTCGCCGGGCCGCTTTCTTGCCCAGCGCCCGCTCCAGCCACTCCTTGACGATCAGGAACGTGGCTACGGTCTCCGCCGTCCCCCCGGACTTGGCGATCACCACCACCAGGGTTTTTTTGGGATTCATCGACCGCAAAGCGGAGTCGATAAAGTCGGGATCGACGTTGTCGAGAATCACCAGCCGGGGAGACTTTGGCGAAAACGCGCCCTGGACCGGGTGCGGTCCGCGGAGGCAGCAGTCCAACGCCCAGGCGCCAAGGGCGCTGCCGCCGATGCCTACCAGGCAGACAGCGTCAAAGCTGCCGCGCAACTTGGACGCCCACGCCAGGATCTGCTTGGCTTCGTTCGTTTGATTGGGTAAGGCAGGAAAACCGTAGGCGCCCTCCTCGAACCGCTTCCGGAAGCCGTGCAACGCATCCGCCGCCCGTGGCAGAGCGGCGGAGATTTCCTGCGGCGTGAGTCCGTGGTCTTCGCCGACCATCGCGGAGTATAAATTTATCGGGTCAAAATCAATGCGCATGGTGATGTTCCACTACCAGGATACGCCACGGCGCACGCAGCGCCCGATCAGCGGCGCGACGGCTCGGCGTAAGTCGGGAAGGTGTTGGACATATGATCTTGCCAGCCCAGCTTCTCTTCGTCGAACATCGCCCAGATGATCCCTAAGCCGGCAGGCAAGACACTCAGCACGTAAGAGACCAGCCGCAACAGACGGGCCCCTAAATCCGGTGGGCGGCCATCGAAATTCAGCAGCCGCAGGCGAGCCCACCTCATACCCAGCGTTGCGCCGCCCGCCAGGGCCCAAACAAACTCGTACAGGAAATATATCAGCGTTCCAAAACCGCCCAAGATACCCCACACGAGTTTGGGATCGGATTGCAAGGCGGGAACCAAGCCGCCTCCAAAGTAGAAGATGAGAGCGAAGAGGCCGACGGCGGTCAAAATCAGGAGCAAATCCAGGCAAAACGCCAGCGCCCGGTGCTCGATGGAAGCCACCGGTGCATCGCAGTAGATCGAGTTTTCGACCCCGGAGCGGCTCACCACAGGCGCGGCTGGTTGGCTCTCCCTAAAGACCAAAGACTGCTGCTGAGAATGCTGCCTTTCGGTCCTGGGGCGGCTGACCGGCTTCCGCTGGCGCACGGCGCGGCTGCCAGCGGGAACCTCAAAGGGGATCACTTTGACCGGCTCCATCGCCTCAAACAGCGCCGCCTGCGCCGGGCGGCGCTTGGGGCGTTCTGGTTCGGCATCCAGAATCGACCGGTCTACAATAACCAGCTCGCGGGTTGCCACTGCGGGGGCTGTGGCGGTCTTAATCGGGTAAGTTTGTGGGGCGGGGCGGGCATTGGCTAAGTGCAGCCTTCTTCCACATCGAAGGCACCGGTGATCGGCTGGGTCGTTCTCCGCTCCGCAGTATCTACACTTCATCGTCCCGCATCCACCAGGCAGTGGCTTCTCGCTATATCGGCGGTTGCGGCTTCTCGGATTAACGTGCTAGGGTTTAGCCTTGAAGCCCGTTCGAACACATCGGACACGCCGCAGTTACCTTAGTACCATAATTTGGTTCGAAAGTCACGAACTTTTTTCAACCATTACTTTAATTCTTTCCCTCTGTGTGATGTCAGCCCTTGGGAAAGCGGCCCCAGCCGAGAGTTCCCGTCCGAGCCAGCCGGTTCCCAAAGACCAAGTCTTAATCCGCGCCGTGAGCCAAGAGGCAGAAGGCCAGTTCTTTCGCTTGCGGGGCGCCGCACTGGTGGAAACCTCGGAGATGCGCGTTCGCGCCGACGAGATCGACTACGACCAGGAAAGCGGCTATGTCGAAGCCCGGGGCAATGTGCTGTTCGAGCATTTCGACGGCGGCGAGCGCCTGGAAGCGGACCGCGTAGAGTATGTGATTGGTGACGAAACGGGCCGGTTTTTCAACGTAAAAGGCGCCATTCCGGTGCAACTCGGCGCGCGCCCGGGGATCCTAACCTCGACGAGTCCGTTCTCCTTTCGGGGCGCCTGGGCCGAACGCATCAAAAACCGCTATGTGCTGCACGACGGGATGCTCACCAACTGCAAGCTGCCGCGCCCGTGGTGGAGCCTGCACTCGCCTCGCATCGATATCGTTCCGGGCGACCGCGCGTTGGGTTACCGGGCAGTGATGAAACTGCGGTTTGTTCCCATTTTCTACGCCCCTCTACTATACAAGTCGTTGCAGGAACGTCCGCGGCGGAGCGGGTTTCTCACGCCGAATGTGGGCAACAGCTCGCGCAGGGGGCTCATGGTGGGCGTGGGTTATTACTGGGCCATAAACCGGAGCTACGACGCCACCTACCGCATGCAATACTTTACTACTCGCGGACCGGCTCACCACCTGGAGTTGCGCGCCAAGCCAACCCGGAGTTGGGATACGAACTTTCTGATTTATGGCGTGAATGACCGGGGGCTTGAACTGCCGGACGGCCGGCGCCTGAAGCAGGGCGGCTACCTGCTGGCTG
>Ga0272446_1003474_pt1 | contig 19765 bp, 21 predicted proteins | sample YNPCB0061_FD_194587 | JGI IMG/M metagenome (GOLD analysis project Ga0272446, IMG submission 194587) | Hot spring microbial mat communities from Yellowstone National Park, WY, United States - YNP-CB-006-1 | ecosystem: Environmental > Aquatic > Thermal springs > Hot (42-90C) > Sediment | place...
ATCGACTGCCAATGGGCAATGATGATCTGTAAGCGTTCGTATTTGCCACCCCGTCGGGGCATAGAACTTAAAAATTCTTTCAGGGACAGGAGAGCCATAGCATATACCATCAAATGTAACAATCACTGAGATTGAGCAAAAGTTAGAGGGAGTTAAATTGCTCATGGGAGCAGAACAAATATCAAATACGCTAGACCCCTCGGCAAAGCCCCGATCGACAGGAACTCGCACCAATTACAAGAGAAAACGATAATGTATGTCAATCCAAAGGCAATGTAACTCGATGCATCGTTAATGGCTGGCGATACATTGCCATTGTAACCGCTTACATAAACAATGTTACCTAATACAGAGACAATGTCTGCCCATACATCGTTAGTGTATGCGCCTGCGATCGTGTTGCATGGCAATACTGAGTTAATTTGACATACTCCCCCAGCTAAAGCAGGGGGATTCTTGTTCTTGGTTCCACGATCATACTTACTATTTCAAGTTGCCCATCCATAGCAGAGGTACCTATCTCCCCCAGCGTTCCCTCTTGCGTTCACAAAGTGTTGCGAAGCAATGGCAGTTCGCTCATGCCCTGAGCTACTGTTTTTTTTGATCACAAAAAACTTGATTTGTTGTGTTTTAGCCGCTAGGCTATTGGGTTTTTACAGAGGTTGATTACCCTCGCCTCTAATTTCAGTATAGCAAAAGCCGCCGTAAACGGCGGGGCTTTAAACCCAATTTTTGGGTAACCCTATACATTGTTATTGTTGACATAGCTCATGGTTTTGTGGATAAATTACCTAATCTTCTGCCCTCACCCTCAGCCCAGCTTCCAAACGGTGGGGAGAGAACTTAGTAATTTTGATTCCGTTTTGCCCTAATTGACATTGTTTTTGCTAGATTCTCGGACTTGATGGACTGCTTCCATAAATCGCATGACCCGCAGGGGATCGATCGGGTGGGTAATCTGACCGTGTTTTTTGAGGGAACTGGCAACGATGACACCGTCAGCGTAGGTCAAAAGTTGGGCCACATTGTCTGGGTTTGCGCCAGACCCGATCCACAGGGGCGTACCAGACTGCTGACAGGCAAGGCAAGCGGTTTTCAATTCCTGTAAACTCGGCTCTTCGCCCGTAACACTGCCAGAGATGATTACCCCGTCGGCTAGACTGCGCTCGATCGTGTCTTGAACAAGGTGGGTGAGGTTGACAGGGCTGAACCCAAGGGGCTGGGAGTGTTTGACGAGGACATCGGCAAAAATACGCACTTCACTGCCCAAATCGCGGCGATAGCGCAACAATTCATAGGCAATCCCCTCAATAATGCCCTGATCCGTGACCATTCCCCCAGCCAACACATTCACCCGAATAAATTGCGCCCCTGTGCAACTGGCGATCGCCATAGCACTTTTGCCGTCATTTCTTAGGACATTCACCCCCACAGGCAAATTGACCATTTGTTTCACCCTATGCACCGCTAGGGTCATGGCACTGACTACCGCAGGGTCAACTGCGCCCCGATTGAATGGGGCATCAAAAAAATTCTCGACTAAAATGCCATCCACCCCGCCAGAGGCGAGGGCAACCGCTTCCTGCTCCGCTCGATCGAGGACATCCCGAAAATTGTTACGCCAACGGGGGGCAGTGGGTAGGGGAATGAGATGAATTACCCCCACTACGGGTTTAGGAGTATCAAATAAACTCTGTAACGGCACTGTAATCAATGTGAATTGCGATCTATTTTGCCACTCAATGGAGCAGGGATGGCAGAATTTTGCCAGAGATTTTTACGGGTGGGGCAGGCTGGCGATCGGGTCGGGGATTGCGGCAGAAGGGGCAGTAAACTCGCCCGTGAGCACAAATTCTAGGCGCAGTTTGAGCCAACGCACCAGATGGGGATCGGTGGAAATTACTGCCGCCGCTGGCAGGGGGCATTTTTGTTTAATTTCTGTCATGGTGGGGGCTTCTAAAAAGGCGGGATATTCCACAAACCAAAAATCCTTCACTTTGCGGCGCTCTTGGTAATTCTTTTCCCGCTCCCGCAGGGATTCTGCGAGAGGCTCTTCCTCGCAAAGAAATTTACGACTGGCGACAACAAAATAATAGGTCGACATAATGTGGGCAAATCTAACAACTAGGGTATTTTAGCCAAAATTGCCCCTGGGCGACCTCACCCACCTAGGCAATGGCATAATCAGCGTATGTGTAATTTGGGCACAACCCATGACTAAGAATCCCAACCCGCCTCCCTCTTGGATGGAATATGGTATCGTCATCGCCGTAATTGTCGGTTTTGTCGCCTTAATTTTTTGGGGTATTGGGCTATTGGTTGACAACCTAGTGTGGCTGATCCCGCCTGCCATGGAGCAACAGTTGGGTAATATCATTGTGCCTGAGTTTGCTAAACAAGCTAAACCTTCGCCTGCCCAAACCAAGTTAAATCAACTCCTTGATCAATTAGAAACCCACCTACCCAATAAAAGCGATCGAGACTACCAGCTTTTATATATTCCTGCCCCCACCATCAATGCCTTGGCAATTCCGGGGGACACGATCGTGGTCTATCAAGGACTACTGAGAAAGATCGAGTCAGAAAATGAACTGATGATGATTCTGGGGCATGAGTTGGGGCATTTTGCCAATCGGGATCATCTGCGGGGCATCACCAGAAGTTTAGCGCTCCAAGTGCTTTTGGCGGTAGTATTTGGGGATAGTGGTGTAGGGAGCTGGGCAGGCGGCGCGCTAGAAGCGGTAGCCAATGCCACCTATTCCCAAGGGCAAGAGCTACAGGCGGATGAATTTGGTCTGTACCTGTTGGCAAAGCACTATCACCATGTGGCGGGGGCGGTGGACTTTTTTCATAGGATTAAAGACCAGGGCTATGCTACGATTCCGTTTTTGGCTAGTCATCCCCATCCCCAAGCCCGCATCGATCGCCTAGAACATTTAATTAAGTCGCAGGGTTACTCGATCGGGCACAAAACACCCCTACCCAGTATCCTGCGTTCCTAGTCGTTCTATGTTGCACCCTGACTCCCTACCTTACCTAGTGTGCTTTACCATCAGTGCGATCGCTGTGTGGTTAAATACGCCTGTGATTCGCTGGTTGGGTTTGCGGGCGGGACTGGTGGACAAACCCAGTGACCGTAAAATGCATACTTTGCCTACGGTGCGGGTGGGGGGCGTAGCCATATTTTTGGGCAGTGTGATTTCTCTACTTTTAGTGTGGGGCTGGGGTTGGTTTGGCACTTTACCCCCCAACAAAGAATACGAAATTTGGGGGGTGACCATAGGCGGGGCGCTGTTTTTTTTGATTGGTCTGGCCGATGACCTGTTTAATCTGCCCGCTTTACCCCGATTGCTTGCCCAGTTGATGGTAGCGGCGGGGGCATGGCAGGTGGGGGTAGCCATTGATTTTCTTACCTTGCCGTGGTTGGGGGTGGTGCAGTTCCCCTGGTATGCGGGTTTGCCCATTACCATGATCTGGCTGGCGGGCATGGCAAATGCCATCAACTGGATGGATGGATTGGATGGACTGGCGGCAGGGGTGACCACGATCGCCGCCGCCATTATTTTAATTACTAGCCTATTTATGAAACAGTCTGCCGCCGCTTTGGTTGCCGCCGCCCTGGCAGGAGCGTGTCTAGGTTTTTTGCGCTATAATTTCAAGCCCAAAAGCCCCGCCGAAATTTTTATGGGGGATGGGGGGGCATATTATCTAGGTTTTACTCTGGCTGGGGTGAGCGTCATTGGCTTGGCAAAGGGGGTAACCACCATCGCGGTGGTTTTGCCCTACTTGATTTTGGCTGTGCCGATCGTGGATGGCACCACTGTAATTTGGCAGAGGTGGCGCAAGGGTATTCCGTTGACTGCCCCCGGTAAAATTCATTTGCATCATCGTCTAGTGCAAGCGGGGGTATCCAAACGGTTGACGGTGTTATTTATCTATGCCCTGACCCTATTTGTGGGGAGTTGGGCGTTAGCCTTTTCGGGTATGCCCGCTGGGGGCACCTATGCTGTTCTGAGCACTTTCTTAATGCTGTATGCCTGTTGGCAGGTAAAGTTAGCCATCAGTCGCTGTGACAAAAAGCCAAAGAATTAGATGTGAGTACAGGAAACCCTTTACGCTATATTATGCTCAATATAAGCAAGTATTTCCCTGTAGGTTGCCGTGTCTCCAGCACCACAAATTGTTCAACCTGAGCTTATTCAGCGCATACCCTCTCTGCAAGTTGCCCGTAGTCTGGCTTCTAGTTTTTATTTCGCGTGGCAGGGTGTAAAGTACGCCTTTATTACCCAGCGCAATTTTCGCATTGACCTAGCCATAGCGGTTCTAGCCATTACCCTCAGCCTAGGTCTCCACATCTCTGCCCCCGAGTTGGTCATTGTCTGTCTCACGATCGCCTTAGTATTGTCCCTAGAACTGCTGAATACTGCTTTGGAAGCGGTGGTGGATTTGACCGTAGGCAAAACCTACCATGAACTGGCAAAAATCGCTAAAGATTGTGCGGCGGGAAGTGTACTTATATCGGCGGTAACCGCTTTGGTGGTAGCAGGTATATTATTTGTGCCCCGCCTATATGTACTAATGCTGACATTGTTCTAGGCATAATCATTATTTGGATTGGAGACTGTTGGTGGTATTGGTCAAAGCTTTGGGCAGGGGCACGATCGGTCTTTCTAGGGCAATCATCAGGGTTTCCGATTCTTCGGGCACGGGTTGGTTGGCAATGCCAGATTCTAAGCCACGATTACTGGAATTAACCGTAAATACCCCCGCCACGATCGCCAGTAGGGCAAGGGTAGTAGCGCCAAATAACCTAGAGCGGGAGCGTTTTTGGGCTTGGTCAATGACCCGATGGGCTAATTGCTCAGGGTCAAGGGCGGTTTGGGGGACGGGGGCTTGGCGTAGTCCTGCCCGTAAGCGCAGTTGTTGGCGATAGAGTTGGCGAAACTGTATATCACTGCTGAGCCGTTCCTCCACCTGTTGTTTTTCGGCATAGGTGGTCTCCTGATCTAGGTAGGCACTGAGCAGAATAAAACTATCTTGGAAATCTGGATGGTTACTCATAGGTTTGCCTCAACTTTCGCCAGTCAGATATGGTTGCAACTGCACCTGTAACTTTAGGCGCGCCCTTGCAATACGGGATTTAACTGTGCCCAGAGAAACTCCAGTGATTTCGGCAATTTCTTCATAGGATAAACCCTCAATTTCCCTGAGCACGATCGTTTCCCTAAAACTTGGTGGTAGATCAGCGATAGCTTGGTGTAGTTGGTCATAGAACTCTTGGGTGGAGAGATGATCAACTGGGCTGGGGTCATGGCTGGGGAGTTCCCAATTCATGTCTTCGCCATCCCCAGTGGCAATGGGTGCATCAAAGGAGATGGTCTTGCCCATGCGCTTGCGTTTCCTTAATTCATCATAAAAGAGATTGGTGGTAATTCTGCATAGCCAGCCCCGAAATTTGGCGGGTTCTTGCAGGCGTTTGATGTTGCGATACACACGAATCCATACCTCTTGGGCTAGGTCGGCCCGATCGTGCCAGTCGGGGGCTAATTTATAGAGGAGTTGATCCACATGATTTTGATGTCTGCGCACTAATTCCGTAAAGTGGGCGCGTTGGGGTTGCAGTCCCTGTTGGCACTCGATAATCAAGTCGATGGTGGTCAATTTAGTTACAGACACAGAGGCGGGCTGAGAAAGCAATCTGGGCGCTAGGGACAGGCTATAACTCATGGTTTTTAGGAAATACTGGACTGCATGAATCTCCAGACCGTACGGGTGGCTCCCAAGTTCCCTTCGTGAACGACTCCTGACACTCATCTGCGTTGAGTAAACACAACTCAGATAAAGTACGGGCTTCACGCTTCACGGACTTGTTTGTACAGAGGTCTCAGCGTGCGGCCACCGTGCGACCCACGGCGGGGACAAATCAGGGAAACTCTCCAGAGATTTGATTTGTCCATTAACGATTATATCTCGGACGGCTTTCATCCCGACACTGATTTGCTTTTGAGTAAACACATGCGGGGCTGAGCGCCGATTAAGCTAAAACTACCTTAAATTTTGACCTATGGCTAGGATTCCCCCTGCACGATCGATTCTATCCATTGACCATAACCTGCGCTGGCAAGGACGATGGGTAGGGCAATAATTTCGGGTTCATCGTAGGGGTGTTGTGCTTGTAAATAGGTTTCTACCTGCTGATATTTGTCCTTGGTGGTTTTGAGAAATAGCAAATGTTCCGTAGCTTCGCATACTTTCCCCTGCCATTCATAGATGGAAGTCAGGGCGGGTAAAAGCTGGGCACAGGCAATTAGTTTTTGCTCTAATAATCCGTTACTTAGGGACAGACCGATCGCTCGATCGGGAACGGTGGTAATTACCATCAACAATTCTGGCATGGGGTAGAGATCATAGCATTGGATAGGCTGATTAAGACACTTGCAATTGTCTGAGGCTTGCCCCTCTCCGAGGGGAGTCACAAACCATAACTTGTCCTAATCAAGTAGGCAACTGCCATACCATACAAAGATACCATTTTGCAGGCAATCTAGGGTGCCAGAGGCGGTGGAACCTAGCTTGAAGATTGGCAGTCTGTAACTTTATTATCAGAGTCTCAACCACCATTAGGGGGAAATTATGGCACGATCGATTACACAAGGTTTGACTGTAGGATTATGCGGTTTTGGCTTATTGAGCTTGCTTAGTCTGGGGCAGGGGTTGGCACAAACTCCTACCCCCACCCCTAGCAACCCGCCCAGTACTTCTGATCCCAAGGCTGTGGAACCAGATACGCCCCGCTTTTCCTGTCAAGTCCAGAACGGACAATTCGTAGTTATGTATCAGCCCAAGAGCCAACCGGGGAAGCACTTTCCTTGGGCCATTCCCAGCGCCATGGGGGGCGGATGGTCTGCTGATCGCCGTTGTCAGGAAATCAGTCGCCGCCTTGAGTCCTATCGCCCTGATGGACTGTTAGAAATGCGTACCGCTATAGAAAATGGGCATAACATTGTCTGCGCTACCACGGAAAAAAATAGTGCCTGCCGCATTGTCCTCACCGTACCCCCGGGTCAAGACCCGATTATGACCCGCGATCGGGTATTTGCCAATTTAACCACCGCCGATAGCGGACAACAAACCGTAGGCGTTAATACCTATGTGCAAGGGGGGCGTGCCATTCCTACGATCGACCATTTACCCACTTTGCCCAAGGAATTAGAGCAAATTTTACACACCTCGATCGAGTCGCCCAACCGCCCTACTGGTATCTATCTGAAGCCATTCCTTGATCCCCACGATGGGGGCACAGGCACAAGGTTACATAGCCAAGGTGTATCCACTGGTCGTCGCCTCAATCCCCATAATTTCCGCTAACCTGTCTGGGGGGGGCACGGCTACAGGGTATAATTCAGGCATTCAGTGCAGGAATTAGAGAGGCAGTCAGTGTGGCCAATCCAGAACAACTACTCATCATCAAGCAAGGGGTAACTGCGTGGAATGAATGGTATGCCACCCACCCAAATCAAGAAATTGATTTGACCAATGCGGATTTGCGGGGAATGCAACTAGAGGGTATCAACCTCAGTCAGGCTGACCTATCTATGGCACGGCTCACCCTCACTAATCTGGCGGAAGCCAATTTGGTGGGGGCGGTTTTGGTGGGAGCAAACCTGAGCCGTAGTTTTTTGAGTAAAGCGAATCTGGCGGGTTCGGACTTGAGTCGGGCAAATTTGAGCGAGTCGGATATGTCCAACAGTGACCTAAATGCCGCTAGTTTGGTGGGGGCAGATTTGATCAGCGCCAATTTGACTGGTGCCGATCTGAGTGAGTCTAACCTTGCCCGTACTAATTTGATCGGAGCTAATTGCTATGGGGCAAATTTTAGTAATTCTGATCTGGTGGGGGCGGATTTACGGGGGGCAAATTTAAGCCATACCTATCTGATTGGGGCAGACTTCTGTCGGGCTGACCTGCGCCGCTCTGACCTATCGGGGGCAAATTTGAGTATGGCAAACCTGCAAGATGCCAATATCCAACTGGCAGATTTGGCGGGGGCTACCCTACCCGATGGCTCCACCTACGAACCCTAAACCCATGCTCAGACCTGCCGTATTTCTCGATCGCGATGGGGTACTCAACTGGGAAAAGGGTTATCTCATGCGGGTAGAGGATTTACAACTAATGCCCAGATCAGCCCAGGCGGTGCGTCTATTAAACGATCGGGGCATATTTTGTTGTTTGGCATCTAATCAGTCAGGGTCAGCCCGCGGTTACTATGACTTGGCGCATATTCAAGCCTTGACCGATCGTCTGGTGCATTTACTAGAGAAAGAGGCGGGGGCGCACTTGGACGCTATCTATTATTGCGACAAACTCAGCCCTACTGCGGGGGGCAAAGTAAAAGGTCTTACCGCCTGGTCCGCATGGCGTAAACCCAATACAGGTATGTTGGTAGCGGCGGCGTGGGAAAATGACCTCGATCTACGGCGGAGCTTTATGGTGGGGGACAAAGCCACTGATATAGACCTTGCCCACAATGCAGGTTGCAAAGGTATTTTAGTGACCAGTGGGTACGGGGCAGAAGTGTTGGCAGGCACTTGTCAGCATCCCACCCAGCCAGATTTTATTGCCCCCGATCTGTATGGGGCGGTAGAGTGGATTTTGTCCCAGTGGGAAATAAACAATGCTTAGGTTCATGCTCCCGTTAGTTACACCCCTGTTGGTTGATCGTAAATGGTCATCCCTAGTGGGCATAGTATTTTTGCTGGTTCTGCTCACTGGCTGTGGTAGTGCCTCCCCCCAGAAAATGCATCTCACCCTGTGGCAAGGGGTAAATCCCCCCGCTAATCGCCAAGTCCTGAATCGCCTGATCGATCGATTCAATCAGTCCCAGAGTGAAATTTTTGTGGAGTCGGTGTATGCGGGTCAGCCCGATCAACAAATCCCGAAAATTTTGTCGGCGGTGGTGGGCAATGCTACCCCCGATCTGCTGTGGTATAGCCCCATGCTCACAGGTAGGTTAGTAGAATTAAATGCCCTGCGCTCGATCGATGACTTTCTAGCGGATTCCCCCGTATTATCGGAACTAGACCCTGCCCTCCTGAGCAGTATGCAATATGGGGGCAAAACTTGGTCAATTCCTTTTGGGGTAAACAATATCGCGCTGTATTATCGTCCCAGCATTTTCCAAGAGGCAGGAATCAAAAAATTACCCGAAACATGGCAAGAACTGCAAGCAACTGCCCAAAAACTCAGTCACGATGGTCGTTATGGCATCCTTTTGCCCTTTGGCAAGGGAGAATTTACCGTATTTATGTGGACACCGTTTTTGTGGAGCGCAGGGGGCGATCTGGTCAAGGATAACGCGCCCAACTTGTATAGCCCAGAGGCGATAAGAGCCTTGCAATTTTGGCAAGACCTAGTCAAATCAGGGTCAGCGCTCCTATCCCAACCCGAACGGGGCTATGAAGAGGACAACTTTTTTACAGGTAAGGTGGCGATGCAGTTGAGCGGCTCCTGGGCATTGTCCTTTATTGCCTCCCGCACCAAAGATTTTGCGGTGATGCCCCTGCCCCGCGACCAGGTCAATACTACAGGCATTGGCGGCGAAAATTTATTTATTTTTAAGAGTAATCCCGATCGAGAACGGGCGGCATGGCGGTTTGCGGAATATATTGCCAGCAGTGAATTTCAGACCCCGTGGTCGATCGAGACGGGGTATTTGCCCACTAACCTGCGTTCCCAACAGAGTGATGCCTATCGGGCGTACATGGAAAAGCAACCAGAGATCAAGATATTTCTCAATCAGATGTCAGCGGGGCGCAATCGCCCCCTGATTCCAGAGTATCCTAGACTGTCCCATGCCCTCGGTCGCGCCATCGAGACGGTACTGGGGCAAAAAGCCGATCCAGCTACAGCACTGATTACCGCCGAAAAATTCCTCAATCCCTAATTCCCCCCGCTCTTGGGGAAAGGGCAATTATTTATGGAGCTAACCGGATTCGAACCGGTGACCTTCTCAATGCCATTGAGACGCGCTACCAACTGTGCTATAGCCCCTCACGCAGAAAATCATCATAACATAAACTGCCTCGATCCGTATGGTTTTTGCGAAAAAGTAATACTACTCCCTTCCCAGTGTAGAAATAGGCAAAATGCTTACACTGGACTAACTCCCCTCGCCCTTTGGGAGAGGGGAAAACCACCAATTTGAGAGGGGGAAAGTAATATCAAAAATCAAAAAAAGATTGGTCAACCCTGACCAATCCTCAAGAAATAAATTTAGCTTTACCTAGTTAGCAGACTGCACTACAGGGCGGGGCAGGAAACAACCTTGGGTACTGATAGTGCCATCGGGCATGGTGGCATGGCACAAATTAGCATCGGTAAAGTTAGCCCCCGTGATATTAGCTTCCCGCAGGTCGGCGCGGTACAGGTCAGCCCTACGCAGGTCAGCATTGCGTAAATCGGCACGGTACAGGCTGGCATGGCGTAAAGAAGTATTGCGCAGGTCAGCAGAGACCAACTTAGCATTGACCAATTCAATTTCATTTAAGTTGGCATTGCGCAAAATAGACTCGGTGAGGTCGGCATACCGCCAACGGCTATTGCGGGCATTTACCCCCTCCAGATTGGCACGGAGCAAATCTGCAAAAATTAAAAAACTGTGGCGAAAATCAGTGTTGCGCAAGTCAGCACTACGAAAATCTCCGTAGTAAATGCTACTAAAAGACAGATTAGAACCAGACAGATCGCTACGGCGCAGGTCAATATGGTCAATTACCGCCCCTCTGAGGTTGGCATTATTTAGCTTTAATCCGCTCAATTCACAGCGCTGACACTCCCGATGCTCCACTAGCACTTCTGCATGGGTTTTGTTGGGATTGACGGCGGGTGGTTGCGCTTCTAGGGCAGAAGTGGCTTGGGCAAATACGGCGGTCTGGAATTGGGTTACAGCACCCACAGACAGCAGTAGGGCTGAGATAAAATTCAGTTTCATAGGAAATTCTAGTGCTTCTTGGGCATTCATACTTTAACGGTTTTGGGGGATATTTGTCCAGATGGGAGCAATTGATCATGTTTTTTCTGGTTTGCCCCTCAGCAAATAGTTTTGGTGATTTATCCCCGTTGCAGATTGGTGACGGCAAAGCGGGCGTAACTGCGCATCTCTTCGGCTCTACGCCACAACTCTTGGGCGGTATGCAGGTGTCGATCGTCAAAGTTCATGGTGAAATAGGATAACTCCTCAATACCATCCCCCAAGGCATTTAGGCAATGAAACAAATGGGAAGCTACTGTGGCCGCAGGACTGGGGTTGGGCAAAGTACGCAAAAGGGTTTGGGCTTGCTGATGGGTTTGGCGACACTGGTCAATGTACGCTGTAAAGACTTCTAACAATTCTTCATCAAATGGATCAGCGGACAACCACTCGATCTGTTGTTGCAGAGGATCAATCATTACATCCAACAGCCGAAAAATAGGATCACTGACTCGATCGAGCCAATGGGTCAAAGCATCTGTGGCACGTTCCCGTTTGATCACGGATGGACGAGGAACGCGCCTTGGCGCAATACCCATACTGGAATCATAGCTAGCACGGCTCTGGGGATTACTAAGCACTTCATAGGCACGGTTGATGGCAATAATCTGTTCGCAGTTGTCGATCGACTGATTACAATCGGGATGAAATTCCTTTGCCAGCTTGCGGTATGCCTGTTTAATTTCCGCCAGCCCCGCCTGTTGGTTGATACCCAAAGTTTGATAGTAATCCTCAGCCATATATTTCTAGGGTAGTCTCCAGCAAATAAGCATATTAGAAAAGTTGTCAACTTCACACCCCAAAGTAAATTCAGGAGTGGCGCAAACTGCTCACTTGCCACAATTCGCTCTCATCCTAACACCAAAAAACTGGGCAGGAAACCCTTGATCGGCTTGGGTAAAAGTTTTAGGCATTGCCCAGTAAAATTTATGGGGGTCTTGCCAAAACATAGTTCTGGGTTTATCTTGGGAAAAGTTGTTTTTTGACCAGTAAATTTTTTTCCTAGTTATCTAAGTCATATGGCGACACTTGCGGTTTACATTATATTGTCGATCGGTATCCCCATCACCATCTGGAAACTTATTGAGCCATTTACCGTATAGGTATGGCCAAATTATTTTTTTAACATTCCAAGCTTAAACTCCTGCAAAATCCTTGAAGCACTGGTGCAGAGCGAAAAAGTTACCAGTTTCTGAGCATTTTCTGTGACAAAATGCCCGCGGCTATTCCCACGGGCTTATCTTGTTTAACTTTGATTGTTTCAATCTATCTTAACTACCTGTAAATACTACATCGGGGAATTTTTCTTGGGCTTCGGACATGGGACGGCGTTTGCCCTCCTGTTGCCAAAAGTTAATTACTTCCGTAGCTTTGTTGAGTATGTTGATACGATCGGCTTCACTGATCCATGGTTTGCTTTCCAGCTCTGCTCTCAACTGTTCCCAAGCATCATCTCGGGGCCAGAAAAAATACTTAGTTAATGGACTGGTTCCCTTACCCACCACCTGATCTACCGCCAAAGCCACATTATTTTCTAGCCAAAGTATTTTCAGAATAAATTCAGACAATTCGTTGTACCTCCATAAAATAATTTATATCGCAGTTCTTTAATTTACCATGCCTAATTTAGAACATACCGCCCTAATTTTGGACATTGATGGAGTGATCCGAGATGTGGCGGGTTCCTACCGTCGGGCTTTGTCCGATACCGTAGAAAAATTTACCAGCTATCGCCCTACCGCCCTAGAAATTGATAACCTGAAAGCAGAAGGCAAATGGAATAATGACTGGGAAGCATCCCAAGAACTAATTCGCCGCTATCTGGTCGCCAACCCCCATGTGCCCATGCCCTCCTATGACCAAATAGTCTCCTTTTTTCAGGGGCGTTATCGGGGATTGCATACGCCTTGGGACGGCTACATCACCCAAGAACCCCTATTAGTAAATCCAGACTATTTTTGCCAGTTAACCCAGTCAGGGGTGAAATGGGGTTTTTTTAGTGGTGCCACTCGTGCTTCTGCCCAATATGTGCTCGATCGTTTAGGAATTTCTCATGCAGTTTTGGTAGCGATGGAAGATGCCCCCAGTAAACCTAATCCAGAGGGACTACTAAAGGCGATCGACCAATTAGACCAACACCCGCCGACCATCACCACAGTAATCTATGCTGGGGATACGGTGGCAGATATGTGGACGATCGTCAATGTGCGTAAGCAGGATCAGACAAAGAGGTACTTGGCTGTAGGCATCATCCCGCCCCATGTGGAATCCTCAAGACAGGCAGATTACCGAGACACCCTAATCGCAAATGGGGCAGATTTAGTTTTACCGCAACTCTTATCTTTAACAACGGCTGTGGTATCTGATATAATATAAAGCCTAGTGCTGGTGTAGCTCAGCTGGTAGAGCAACTGACTTGTAATCAGTAGGTCGCAGGTTCAAATCCCGTCACCAGCTTGTAAACTTTGGTTAATTTTTTTATCTGAAGTTCTGCCATCTTGCGGTGTGGTTTATATTAGGATATCTTAGGGCAAGATGCCGTCAGGCGTTGAGCAAGTACTCATGATCAATGTTTGATCAGGTAATGCCAAGTGCTGGCAGTTTAGCCTTAATCTAGCGGACTGCCTCTAACCTTTGATGCCGCAAGGCGATTTTAATACTTTTTTCTATTTTGCAAAAAAATTTTTATGGTACTCATGATAAATGTTGTGCTTGACATAAATTGAAGGGAGAGATAAGATACAAAAAAAGGCGGGTAACTCTTAGTTACCACACCCATCTAAACTTAAATTCACTAGACTATGTTAAACCAAAAGTATCCCTTTGTAAAGAGGCGAGTTACATTAGCTCGTCGTCGGCGCGGGGCTTCCACAGAAATTTTGACATCTCGTGAGATGGAAAATCGCTTTGGAGCCTCAGTTAACCTCCATAAAATCGGCATCGGCAAGTACCTAGAGCATGGAAACTGGCGCATCCTGCACAAAGGGCGCGATCGCTGGGAAGTAATTCAGGTTTGTTAAAAATCATTGAAATCATTTTGGGGAGGAAGTTCGTTCTTCTTTCATGGATATTTTGCGCTCTAAATCTTTCTTTTACTAAGGAGAACCAACAATGACTACTTATGTACAACAGAGCCGTCAAATTCATCTCAGCAATTCCGTCGAGCCATTTGTCGACTTGGCTTTTCCTGTGCGTGGCTCCCAGCTTCCAGCGGATCATGGCTATGCGCTTCTATCGGCGATCGCTAGGTATGTTCCCAATATCAAAGAGCATCAGGACATCGCTATTCTAACTGCGACTGGTTTTGGCGATCGCGAAGGGAAAATTCTGTTGACCGAGCATTCCCATTTTCGCCTACGAGTGCCTGTCACCAAGATTCCTATGGTTTATTCCCTAGCAGGAAAGGAGTTGAGATTAGGGGTGCATAAGGTGCAGTTGGGCATTCCTACAATTCACACCCTGAAACCTCGTAGTCATCTGCGATCGCGCCTCGTAGTAATCAAAGGCTATGAAGAGCCAACCTCTTTCTTATCAGCGGCACAACGGCAGTTAGAAGCCTTGGAAATTCAGGGAGAGTTGTTGATACCAAGCGATCGCAATGGTCAACCTGCCCGCAAAACCATCAAAATCAAATGCTTCACAGTAGTTGGCTTTACTGTTGATGTCATGGGATTGAACGAAGAAGATTCACTGAAATTACAAGTCTGCGGACTTGGTGGTAAACGCCACATGGGTTGTGGTGTGTTTATTCCCGTTAAGGAGTGATCGTGATGTTTGACAAAAAACCTCTGCTTGCCAAAACCTATCCTATAGACCCACAAAGCCCTTCAGCAAAGTATGCCAGTTATACAGGACATATTGGAGCAGTCATGCGTTCAGCGAAGGTCATTCTGGATTTACTTGGCGATCGCATTTTGCATCAGTTGGGGATAGAAGTCAGCTTCAGTTATTTTCGGAATACTGTGATGCTAGGTGCTTTTCTCCATGATTGGGGCAAGGCTAATCAGCATTTCCAAGAAATGGTCTATCTCAAGTCGGAATTTATCACCAAATCAAATGATGACAAGGTGAAAGAGTTCAAGAAAAAACTATCTAAGTCTTGGGATGGACATGCTAAAAGACAAATGCTTCGCCATGAGGTAATCAGTGGCATTCTATCGAGAGAGAAGCCCTTAAAAGAATGGTTAGAGAGTTGTCAGTCTGCAAATCTAATGATGGCAATCTTTGGGGCTATGGGACATCATCTCAAGATTGGTTTGGGAAAAGATGACAAACCCAAGGGTGAAATCGCTGAAATCCTTGATGGTACTGGCTCAGAGTTACGCATCTACACTCAACATGAGGATTTTCGCAGAGTGTTAAAGATGGGTAAGAAGTATCTGGATTTACCTGATCCGCCACAAACTTTGCCCAAGGAACACTGGACAAGATATGAGCTGGAACAGGCGATCGCCTCTCTGAAGAAGGAATGTGTTGATTTTTCCTTCAATCTAGATGAATCTCAGCAAAGGCTTCTAGCGGCAGTTAAAGCCACAGTGATTGCCGCTGATTTAGCGGGGTCTGCCCTGCCCAATGCCGAAAAAAAACTGGAAGAATGGATTGAACAGGTATTCCAGTTAACCTTATCAGAACAAGACTTACAGGAGCTTATAGATCAGCGTCTACAAGGAAATGCGTTGCGTCCTTTTCAGCAGAAGATTGCCGATACCAAAGCGCGAGTTACGATCGTCAAAGCAGGTTGTGGTACAGGCAAAACCATTGGAGCCTACGCATGGGCGCAGAAATGGGCGGTGGGCAGGAAGTTATTCTTCTGCTATCCCACCACAGGCACGGCATCTCAGGGGTATTTGGACTATGCGGCAGAGACAGACATCGAATCGCGGTTAATGCACTCAAGGGCGGCGATCGACTTAGAAGAACTTTTAGTTTCCCGTGAAGATGACGGCTCAGAAGAAATTGAATCTCGTTTGGAGGCATTGGCGGCATGGCAAGCTAAGCTGATAGTCTGCACGGTTGATACAGTTTTAGGCTTGATGCAGAACAACCGCAAGCCTCTATTTTCCTTTCCTGCGATCGCTCAAGGTGCTTTTGTCTTTGATGAAATTCATTCCTTTGACCAAGCACTGTTTGGTGCTCTCCTCAGATTCTTAAAAGCCTTTCGTGGTGCGCCTATTTTACTGATGAGTGCCAGTTTGAGCAAAGAGCAAGAGCAGGCAATTTGTCAGGTTATTCATGATATTGGTGAGGAAGTGAACATCATAGAAGGAGAGCAAAGGCTAGAGATTATTCCCCGCTACCGTGTGGAATATCTATCTGAGATTAGAGATGCTGAAGCGTTGGATGAAGTCTGGGCAATAGTCTTACAGACTCTAGGAAGTAGTGAAAGGAACAAGAAAGTATTGTGGGTAACTAATACTGTGAAAGACTGCATAACACGATACCGACAGGCTGAAGAGAAGTTAAAAACTCTATCTAAAGTAGTCAATCTGCACATCTATCACAGCCGCTATCGCTATAAGGATCGCTTAGAGCGCCATAGGGAAGTGATAAAAGCTTTTCAATCTAACAACCCTTGCTTAGCCATCACCACTCAAGTATGCGAAATGTCCCTTGACCTCAGTGCAGATCTATTAGTTAGTGCGATCGCTCCTTGTGCATCTCTCATTCAACGCATGGGCAGACTCAATCGCCGTGTATTTGAGGATAGTTCAGGCAATGTTCAGCTCACATCTGGCAGAATTTGTCCAGCGATTTTCTATCCTTGGGAGCAATTGCATCCCTACTCAAAGGTGGAGATAGCCACAGGATTAGAACTAATCCAGCAACTGCAAACTAATCCTGCCATCTCGCAACAGGATTTAGCAGGGGTTTCAGCCAACTTAAGTGCATCAGTGCCTAAATCAGTGCGATCGGCTTGGTTGGATGATAATTGGTGTACCTATCCTATCCCTTTGCGAGAGGGTGGCTACACCATGACCGTGCTAATGGAACGAGATATTTCAGAGATCGACAAAGCCGCCGCAGAGCGTGCCAGAACATCAAATATGAGTTTTCCGCAAGCGAAGATGCACGAAGCTCAGCGCTGGACAGTGCCTGTGCGGTTAATGAAATGTCGTTCGGAATGGAAGCGATTTAAGTTCTATTACTGTGTCCCTGATAAATGTATTGACTATTCAGAAATTACAGGAGCCGAAGAAAAATGCAACTAACACTATCTTTAGAATCCAAAGAACGCACTTCTTTACATTTTGATCTGGCTGACCCTTACATGACCCTTCTGCATCGAGCGGGTTTGGCAGGGTTGTATATGACCCTCAAACAGTTGGAAGAAGAAAAAGTAGAACCCATTGGCGGTCTATCTTGGGATTTGACTAACCGCTCAGTCTCTTTATCTTGGGATGGCAATGATTTTGCAGTGCTGGATTGGTTGTTCAAAGAGTCATTTCAGCTTCAAGATGGATTGATTGCTCTGCGTGGCTTATCTGCCAAGACGATGGACATTCAACCCCTAGTGATGATGCATCAAGGTATTTTAGGAACGCTTTTACAGCACACCAGCACCCATAAGTCGATAGGCATTCAAGAGCGCAGTTTCTTAGTTGAAGACGGTAAGCCAGAAATGCTGGTGAAGTACAAAGGCTTGTCTAAGTATGCTTATCAAGATTTTGCAAAGAACCTTTGCGATCCTAAAACTGGCGAATTGTATGAACAACCGATAGCGATCGCTGGTTGGCTCAACCCGGGTACGGTGGTCAAACATCAGATATTCAGCGCTGATACATCCTTTGAAGAGACTGCCCCTAGTGCTTTGATCTTGCTACATGCTCCTATTGCCTGTTACTACTTTGCTCTGCGCTCTAGACTGCGAGATCAACGCGCTCAGTTTGCTTTGATTATTCCTGATGTTACAGACCTTGCCATATATGCTCGGTATCGGCAGAATCCTCAGTTGCGAAACTTGGGTTTTCGGGATTTCTATACTTCCAGTTTAGGGGATGCTGGTTTACGATTTCTTTCCATAGAAACTGCTAGTAAAATCTTGAGAGAGAACGAGGTCAAGACTTGTCAAGTCATTACTCTAGGCTCGGTGCCATGGGCATCTCAGCAAAAGACACGCACCGATCTTTATACTGTTACTGCCACTCAAGAACTTTGCAATAACTATCGCATTTGTCGAGAATGTTTGAGCGATCGCGTGGTTATCAAAGAAAAAGAAAATACTAGTTGGATTGCCCCTAGTTTTGCTAGAGAAATTATTGCCGACAATCTGGCAAGGGGGAAACCTTGGTTTGCTGGCTTGTCTGAGAAAATCAATAGCCGTGAGCTATTCAAACAACTAACTTATGAAAGGGAGGGATTACACAAAATGGTGAAACATCCAAATCTACAATGGAGCGATCGTGAACGCCTATTCGTTCAGTCTTGCCACGAGGCAATCAGGAGCACCTATGCTCAACTAGCTGAGCGCACTAAAGAGGGTGAACAGATTCGTTTTGACAAACTGAATGAGAAATTGAGAACTGGTCTAGTGCGGTGCAAAAGTCCTACCATCTTCCGTGAATTTATTACTGACTTTTGGGCGAGGGCAGGATATGTACCCACACTCAAAGAACATTGGGATGAGCTGATGGGTTTGGTAACGACCGATTGGAAGTCTGCTAGAGATTTAGCTTTGTTGGCACTAGCTAGCTATAAGGGCAAGGGCAGTGAGGAGAAAGAGCAAACTGATGACACACCACAGGATGACAATTTAGGTATGATTGATCATTATGATGAAGAAGAAGAGTAATCAATGTATCAATTACCAGTTGTGATTGAAAAAGATGAAGATGGCTACTATGCTTATTGCCCAGCTTTAGAGGGTTGCCACACTCAAGGTGACACTTATGAAGAAGTCTTAATCCACATTAGAGAGGCAATTTCTCTTTACATCTCTACACTTTCTTCTTCTGCATTACAAAATTACTCAATTACCATCCAATCAGATAAATCTTGACACAAAACTTTTCCCTCAGATGCCGATTCGGCGTAAGAACACACAAATCAAACAATCTATTTCGAGGTAAAAAACTATGACTTGGCATCTTTTTGGCAACATTCTCACCAACTATGGCACTGCGGCAAACAATCGCGGTGAAAATGAAGGGAACATCACTACTCTGCAAAAAATTTTGTGGCAGGGAGAAGTGCATTCCACGGTTTCGGCTGAGGCAATTCGCTGGGCACTGCGCTATTACTGGCAGACCAGTGGACAGTATCAAGTGAACCGTCAGTGGGATGATACCCAAAATGACAATGTTTGGCGGAATCCTAACTTTGATGATGAGCAGTATATTGATGATGATGTGCTTGGCTTCATGCGGGCTGATGCGGCAAAGGCTGAAGCTAATGATGAGGAAGAGCAACCTACAGAGGGAAAGAAGAAGAGAAAGAGTGCTCCCAAGGGCACAGCAACAGTCAAGCGGGGCGTTTTGGAAGTCACTCGTGCAGTTTCTACTCGACCCTTTGCTGGTGATGTTACTTTCAATGCCGCCAGTGGGCAGAAGGGGCGAACCTCGCTCTATGGCACAGAAGTTCATGCCACTCGCTATCAGTATGGCTTTGCTCTGACCCCCGATCGACTCAAAGATAAGTCACGCATCCATGCTGTTTTGGATGGTTTGACTTCACTTAGTGGTGTGGCTGGGAATCATTCACGGTTCCTCTATGATTTTGCACCCGATAGCATTGTAT
>Ga0272446_1003475_pt1 | contig 19757 bp, 21 predicted proteins | sample YNPCB0061_FD_194587 | JGI IMG/M metagenome (GOLD analysis project Ga0272446, IMG submission 194587) | Hot spring microbial mat communities from Yellowstone National Park, WY, United States - YNP-CB-006-1 | ecosystem: Environmental > Aquatic > Thermal springs > Hot (42-90C) > Sediment | place...
CCCAGATATTTTGCAAGATCAAGCACTGACCGGGCAAAGGTATCTAGGTCTTGAACAGTATAGTATTTGCTCATTCATCTGTTCCTTCTATATCTTTCACTAGCTTTTCAATATCCTGATGACTTAGCCAATCGGCGAAGTCCTTAGCAAACTCTTCTACTGTAGAAGGCTCCCCGTCGTTTTTGGTAGAACTTTCACTTTCAATTTCACTTCCACCATAACGTCGAGTCAAGTATGCTTCAGCAATCGAAGGACCAAGTCCCGGAGCTAGCATAAAAATACCCGCACCAATGCCAGCAACAATAGCAGCTGTTGCTATTACTCCCATAATCTTTACGGCTTTATTATGCTTCTCTTGAAGATCATCCGGGTTCTCTTCAGGGTTCTCGGGGTTAGCGTATTCCCTAAGAGCTTCATTCGCTCCCTCTATTGCACCTTGGGTGAAGTCACGAACTGCATGGTAGACACTCTTGAGGGCTTTACTCCCAGCGCTAAATAAATTCCGAAAAATAGAGCGCTGCTTAGAGGTAGGATTCTTTGGAGGTAAATCCGCATTAGCCGCGGCCACTTCTTTAATACGATCCGCTTCGGCTTTATCTTCCCGAACTTCTTTCTCAGTCCTGGTGTCAAGAATTTTCTGCGTTTTGAGTTGGTTTACTTCCGGTTTAGCAGGAGACTTTCCGTTCTTTTTCTCACCCCCGGGGCTCAATGGCTTGAGGTTCTCCCTTAGCGTGGGCGCCAAAGAACTATTGGGGTGTGCCTTTAGATAGTTACGTTGACCCTGAGGTGTCTTCTTCATCCACCACTCTGGCAGGTCAGCCCGTTTTGATTTTTTAGGCTGCCCTGTCTTAGTAGAGGTGGGTGACTTCTTTAGAGTTGCCTTGGACAACTTGAGCTTGCCTGACCTAGAAGACTTTGCCTTTGGTGTGAGTCGAGACAACGAAATCTGAATCCGTTGAGTTGAAGACTTGGATATCTTTTTCTTAGTCTTTAAGCCTAGCATGTTTTTTAGAATAGTAACAACTAGACCATAATATCCCTTAGACGTTTTAGCCATGGACCGGGCTGCAATAGCCTTTGCTGCAGCCCACATCTTCTCCAGTTCTGCTAGAGGAATGCCAAATTGTTCGTGGTAAGATCTAAGTAACGGTGTAGGCATAGTCAACCCGTGAAAGGAACGTACTTCTTGTTACGGATAAGAAGAACATTGCGGACATACTCACGATTGATCTCAAAGAACGACTTACCATATCCAGGTAAAGCTACTTTAGACCTAGTGCTTACGTCCTCAACAGCAAGTTTGTTACCTTCATGAAACCAACGAGTAGCATCGCACCCTTTTGTGGACTCGCATAAAATCCGGTCCCTCTTAGTAGATCCCCCGTTGTATTCAGAGGCCACAAAAGCTAGTCGATTAAGTGGGTCTGACGTGGGGAAAAGTGACCGGCGCCACGTCACACTGTTTTTTATCGTTATGGCTCGTATAGTTAGTATAGGATTAAGACGATCCTCCCACTGCCACTTTTCAAGATCGGGATGCAGGCGTTTTACTTCTTCCCAGGCATTAAACCGAATTGAGCCATCTGTATTATACGCGACGGTGAACTGTCCTAAACCAAACCCATACTCGCGGCTCGTTCTAAGCTCGGCCTTACTAGACCAGCATTTAGGGTGCTTTAAGCTAATACAAGTCTCCTGTTCTATTTGAGCAGGTATGTACGAACGAAGGGGGAGGTCTGGCCAATACTTGTCTATAGATTCAACTACAGTAGGCATTAACTCCAAGGCACGTTGCGGTATGGGGGGCTGAGCAGCCCAGGCCGGGCCGAATACCAAAGCAAGTGCGCATAACCAAGCCTTCATTGAGGTGCTGCTCCGAACATACGGGCCGATACTAGTATCAATACGGCCAAAACTATAGCTATGGAGAATAAAGCCAGAGAGGCACTTAAAGGCTCTTCTTTGGCTTTGGTAAAGAGTGCATCTAGGTCTACTCGAGGAAAGAGGAGCTTCCTCGTAAGGTGAGAGATCAAGCTCAAAGTAACTTGAATACCTAGCGCATACTGGACTATCTTAAACATGGTAGTGTCGGGCCAAAATAGCACTGTTGCCAGAGCCACCATTGTCAAGATCCGGATAGAATCATTCAAAGAGTGGAAAGGACCGCGGTATTCTTCCCAAAATGCGGCTAACTGTTGCTTAAGCATCATAGATCTTGCCTCCTATATTTCTCTAAATAAATTACGAAATTCTTTAGTTGAGTTCAGCCTCGAGCCAAGCAGTGTAGTCACCATCCAATCGGAAATACCAGTCTTTAGGTACTATCACCATCATAGAGCCACCGGACGCAGAGGCTGATCCTTCTCCAATAGCGCCGGCTAACATTGACGCAGGTGAAGTCGGCCCAATATGGAAGGTAGTATAGATACCTGCTGTGCTACCCGTGACCATGAATACGAGAGTTTTATCAGACAGATTCTTGTAGTCCACACCTGCAGTATACATACTCGTTCTAGACACAACGTCTTGAATACCACTACGAGCATCAATCTGGGACTGAACATAAGATTGAGTAGCGAAACTAGATACATCGGGAATTTCGCTGGCATAGGCCAACCGGGTCCAAGTACCCCAGTTGCTCTGCGTATCGTCTTTTATCCGAACAAATGTACCCTGGGCAGGGCCTGACTCCCCATCCCAGTTAGTGACTAGCTGAAACCCTCGTATAGGCGCACCATCAGAAGCTCCCCATGAGACATGAATGCCCGAGTAGTACCTATAGTCACCGGAAAGACCAATAGGCATGTCAGGAGACTGGTAGCAGTCAAAACCGTAGATGCGGTTTGCCGTAAATAGACTCAGGTTAGCGGGCTGGTTCAAGGGAACTGTAACCCACATTTGCGCCGGGTCACCTTGAGGACCTGGGGGACCTTGGATTCCTTGAGGTCCTTGTGGACCAGGAGGACCAACCGGCCCTACAGGACCGGCAACACCCGGATCTCCTTTTGGACCTTGAATTCCAGGGTCGCCTTTAGGACCTGGAGGACCCGGGGGACCTTCAGGACCAGGTACAGTGCTATCTGCTCCAGCCGGCCCCTGGGGGCCAGGGGGACCCATAGGCCCTGCCGGCCCAGTGGGGCCAACTAAACCTCTTGGACCTTGAGGACCGGTTGGTCCAGCAGGACCTGTAGTTCCTGGCGGACCTTGCAAGCCAGTTGGCCCTTGGTCACCCTTAGGGCCTTGGGGACCGGGTGGACCTGGAGGGCCAGGAGGTCCAGATGGGCCTAACTCACCATTGGGCAGCTGATAAAATTGAACGGACTCGAACATGTCCGTTGGACTAGTTTGCTCTTCCCACGTGGCATTGAAACCCGGGCTAGGGGAAAATGAAATTAGTTTATAGACTTTCCTGTAGTTAGAGCTTCGGGCATCACAACAGACCCAAATACCATTTATAGGGATAAGTACGGACTTGGGCTCCCTGACACTAGCTATGACGATAAAAGTATCGCCCGTTATAGGGTTACCCAAACGTACCTCTATGGGGTTCAAATCATCAAGATTTCGTATATTTGCTATAGATTCAATATACGAAGCAAATTCTACTAACGTCATGGCCATGAGATCTATCCACTAAGTTTGACGTAAATTATTGCCTAAATACAGGCTGCTCGAACACTAGGCGAAAAGCAGCTAACAGAATCTCATCGTAGTGTACCAGTTCTACATTATGGTTGGTAATAAAGTTAACATCTTCGGTATCAATGGGGCAACTTCCTTTGCACAGCCTAACTACGTGACAGTTAGCACACGTTGTGCTTACCCTATAGGTAACTCCAGTCATGGCTACATCTTGGATAGAACTTATGTTTCCTTTTATGTAGCGCGAGTCTGTATTCTGGCATACTTTGACTGAACCGTCTAGATCTAGGCTGAGGAGTTTTGAGTCATCTACCCCACAGTTAGTTCTAGCAGGAGAAGTGCCAGCGTATTTGAAAGACTTAGCTAGGGGTACAACACCTATTCCCGTATGAAACAGGTTGGTTACGAGGAGATCCCCATCCCTGATATACCCCTTAGACCTAAATTGTTCAATATGTGAATCTAAGAATAGGCGAAGCGCATCCCGGTACAACCTTAGCCCATCGCCTTGGATAACATTAGAATGGCTGCCTTGATCACCGTAGGCTCTACACAACTCAAAATTCATGGATACAGGATCTAAGCTATTATCCTGTAAGAACCTTACAAAGAACTGATTTATGCTAAGCAAGTCGTAGTTAGTCGAAGATATTACAGGATTGAAGCTAAACTGGACTTTATTATCCGTAGCTTGAATTGCCCTTAAAACCTCGACCTTCTTATGCAGAAATTCTGCTCCCCGTAAAGATGTATGACCCGGACCATCGTGAGAGATACCTATCCCAACCCTCCCCTTAAGATTTGACAAATACTCTACATGCTTAGGCATGAGAGGAGTTCCATTGGTAGGGATGTACCAAGAAAGGCCAGGACGATCTAAGTTATCAATTATGTTTACTATATCATTCCAATAAAGAAGTGTCTCACCTCCCCATAACTCAATTTTCTTTACGTCAGATAGGTCGAGATTACGCTGAAGGTTGTCCACAAAAGTCATGGAGGCTAACCGGGGCTTTCGTTCGCTAGGGTCACCTAGATCCTTCTGGCTGCAATAGCTGCAACTGTAATTGCAGGCTTGGCCTAAACTTATCCTAAGCGTTTCGGGGCGGTTTGACTTGGTTACGCTGTTAAAGCGTTTCTCTAACTCCGGGTCTATGGATACGGTAGAGTCAAATAATGGGCTTACCCCATCCCCTTTATAGAGCACCAGGGCTTGGCTATCAAAGTAGAAGTGTACACCTGAGTTAGTTCTAAATGGGACTAGCATTGACGCCACCTCTTTTACACTTTATTCGGAAATATTCTAGCTTCTGTTTTGACTTAGGTAAGTCTATCGGGCTCACTAGAGGTGCTTTTGATTCAAGCGCAGATTTTAACACAAGACCCGCTTTTGTGTCCAACCATACCCTATCAGGCGGCTGCCTCGGACCAGACATTCGCTTATAAAACCGCGATTCAGGATTAAGTAAGATCGAAGGTATGAAGTTAAAATTGGGATTTACGCGCAGCTCATTGGCAATGTAGTTATAGTAGTCTGTATACTTATTAGAGACCTTCCCCGAAAGTGCTTGGGCATACCGAGAGTATGAGGCCTTCTTTGAATTTAGAGCAGCCAAAATAAATTCAGCCGGATCAAAGGTATGTCCAAGCGTAAAGATTGGATACTCACCTAAAGTAGCGTCCGGTAAAGAGTTGAACAGTTGTGACTGTTGAAAGTAACAGCATTCGGTGAGCAAGGGATAGGAGTAACCCTCGTAGTCAAATTTAGTGGTGATAGTGTTACGCTCATTATGCCGGATATTCCTGCTAAATCGTATGTCATCGTGGACAATAACAGACAGGCCAAGGTCCTCAAGCTCTCGAAGAAATTTCAAGCTCTCACGCTGAGGCTTGGGTTGACTAAAGATCATTTTGATCTTACGAATTCTGTACTTGCGTGCCAACTCACGTAGCCGTGGCATTACCCACTTGGCAAGGCGCCAATTATGAGTAGACAAGAATTCCTCTGAAAATGACACTTCATCTATGTCCTTGAAGTTCAGCTCGGTTAAAAGTAACTTCCATTGCTGGACAAAAGCTCGGTCTGTCATCGAGCTCGAAGAAAAGATCTGCCCTTGTTCCACGAAAACCGTGCGATATAGATAGGGATGCGATGCCTTCAAAAAGAATAGGTCATCGTGAGCGCAAACTGTCTCAAAGTAGGAGAGGAAATCAAACAAAGTGCTAAAGGAAATGGACTTTGTCGGATCAAAGTAGGATCGACTCCAGAGAGACTTAATGTAGCACACATCGCATTTAGCCCTGCAATGATACTTAGTAAGTACGGAAAATGCGAGGTCATTCTCTATGTTCTTAAGGCTATCAAACATGACGAAGTACTGCTTGAGGTTTACTACATCGTCAAAGTTAGGTATCCCTGTTAAACGAATGTGCTTATTCATATCTCACTCATCCAGTGAACTAGGGACTTCTTCTCATTCAACTTCTGTACGTGGTGCGTAACCATAGTTAACCGTTTATAGAACTCTTGACATTTGTTAGGCCGAGGGGTTCGACCAAACGCCTTAAATAAGTACTTCAGTCCGCATACTCTCCGCTGAGAGCATTCTCTACACACAGGTAGAACAAGTTGGCTTTCGTCTACCTCATGTGCAACTATACCTAAGGAGTTCCAAGAGCCTATACTGGCATGCTCCATCCTGTATTCCAGGAAATCATATTCAGGGTAGACCTTTCCATCGGGTGATAAGATTATCTGCTTGTGGTTATTAAAATAGTCCTTTTGAATACCAAACCCATGCCCGTCAATAGTTACCTTGACACCTAGAACATATAAGACTTCTACAAATTTAAGCATGGCGAAGAACATGCTATTTATATCGACTTCATCTAGGACTAACTGAAATTTGTCTTTCCCTCGAATATGCCTTAAGGGAATTAGGTTGATCTTACTTACCAGACCGCTCTCCGTAGTATACCCTAAGATCTCTCTAACTACGTCTAAACTCATGCATCGAGGGTTGTCCAGGGGAATAACATACTGCAACTGAGCCCTTACCTTGTGGGCTTTTAGAACTTCCAGGGCCTCAATTAGATCAAAGGCTGTCCTATTCTCACCTTGAAAGGCAAAATCATAACTGATACTTACCGTTAGATCGAGATCGGAGAATTCTCGGAAAAAGTTTTCGTTTTTGGATATAAGAGACCCATTGGTCTGTATGAAGATCAAAGTATCCTTAAGTACGTGCTTAACACGGCTCAAGATAAACCGCATAAACCTTACGTAGTAAAAAGGCTCTCCACCGTGAAATGATAGCATAGGAGGGAGAGAGCCTTCACGAGCCAAAGTTAGAACAAGCGAGCACAAGGAGTCTACATCGCCCATACTGAGCCCTTGCCCGCCTATGCTATTCCGTATATACCCCCGGTCACAGTAGCTGCAGTTAAAGTTACACGCATGGCCTAAGTAAATACTGAGGTCAGTGCAATGACTATTCATATACTGTCATGGCCTCAGCAGCAGACTCTAGTTTCTTACCTTTAGTATTCAGTATAAAGAAATGAAGAAGCGTTAAGTAAAATAGCTCTACTTCAAGGCCAGAGGTATTCAAAGAAGTTGACGCAAAGACCGGCTTGTTAGATGAACTTACAAGGTACTCATAGGTACGTTTAAGCACATACGCGGGGCTCTCGGTCTCGATCGACTGCGCTAAATCCGCTAAAACTTCCGGACCCTTATACTCTCGGTTTGGGTCTTGGTGGAACACTTCTAGAATTTTTCTGTAGGAAGGGAGGTCCAGCAGAGAAATCCTATTCGGGTCTAACTTCTCACCCGTGTAGTGAACATGAAACAGGTGTAAAAGTGCGCGAGAGATTACACGAGGTCCTTCTTTTGATACCGATTCTTTTATACGGTGCAACTTGGCAAAAAAGTTATGCTTAGTTACAGTTTCTTGAAGCAAGTTGAATAGGCGTACTACTTTTTTGCACATGCCATCTGGCCTAAACATCTGACCTGCTGCAACCAGGGTACCTGCCGGGCATTGATAACATAAATTGTTAAGGTCGCAGGACTTACATTCTTCGGACTCGAATAGCTTATCGTATTGAGCAGAAAATTCTCGGTACCGATCTATGAATACTTCATCGCTAAATAAGTTACCCAGTATCGTGCTGCCAAGAGCTTCTTTCTGGTTGATGAAGAAATAGCAGCCCCCATAGTCTCCAGAAGCATCAACTGCTATCATGTCGGATCCAACCATGCAGTTGGAGTGCTTACGAACACCCACACCTTCACTAAACTGAATCAGGATATTTGGAAGAGACACAAGCTCTTGCATGTCCAAGAGCATCTTAACCCATTCGGACTCATCCCATTCTATGTACCCGGATTTTAGGCTCAACGTCAAGGGGTGGATAACGAAAGACCGTATGCCTAATCCGTATAGACGGGTGACAAACTCTTTTAAGTACGGTGCAGTTTCCCTGGAAATAGTACAGCGTATGCACACCGCTTTCTTATCTTTGAATTCTTGGGGAATGCGCTCTAGGTTGCTTATTATCCGGTCAATTTGCTCTTGGGTTAACTCTCGGTGGTCCAATTCTGCCTTGTCGGTGTCCAAACTTACAACCAGCTTAACCCAGGGGTAGGAAAAGTATTGGTCTATAAACTCTGGGGTCAGGAGAAGACCATTGGTAATCATACTTGTCGAAACGTTGGGATGATTTCTCTTAAGATCCTCCTTGTAGTATTCAAAAAATTCCAAGATCAGATCCTTCTGAGCCATAGGCTCACCTCCAAAGAAGGTGAGTGTTTTGGACTTAACGTTATTGCATCCAACCAAGAAGTCATACAACTTTTTCAAGGACGACTTATCAAATCGTCCGTAGTCTTTCCTATGCTGTTCGTAGCAATACGAACAGCTAAGATTACAAGCGTTAGTCAGAAGAACGTTAATCTGCTGAAGATGTTTGAACAGTTCAGTAGATTTTGCCAGAGATTGCAGCTGCTCTGTATCTGACGGTCTAACACGTTGGAACTTAACATCCCGTTCCCCCGATTTGAGCCTCATCCGGTTCACGAAGGTTACAGTAGTGGTAGTGCCTTCAAAGGTAGGCCTGTGTGCGGCTACTAAATCGGTCATCTTGGATCTTCCCTAGTTGCTATTGAAAAATAAGTATCGTGGTTTGCGGTACGTTTTCACAGAAATGCTCCCCCGATGTTACGAACCACCAAATCTAGGTTGCACTTCTCTGACTTGAGCTTGCTAACTAACCCAAAGTCACAAGTTAACTTAAAATATCCAGTAGACCGTGAACTAATACTAAAGGTTCTGCCTATGACCTGTACAGGAAGATTAGACTCTACATGACAGTTTGACCTAATGAATGCTTCAACAACGTCATCTTTATAGTCAGGTAATATATCTACCGTAACCTCAGACGTCGCCAGGACCACGTCATGTACTAAGTGGCCACCTCTAACAATAGGCTTCACCACGGTATCTAAGATATAACCCGGGCGCTCGTATATCTCTTGGATAGTAAAGTCGGAAGATGGCTTGAATAAGCTACCTGTTTTCAAGAACAGTGGGTCCAGATAAGCAATGTAGGAATCTAACCCTTTGAGTTGAGTCACAAACATCAACGCGGACACCGGCCCTTTTAGGTCCACATACTCCTGAGTAAGTAGATCGATTACCCGTGTTGGGTCAGTAAGACCACGCGTTAGGTACTTTATGTTGCCTAAAATGGAGTTAGTAAATAAGGTCGTACCTTCCTTATAGCCTCCTACGAGGACAAAATCGCGGGTAGCAAGGGCATCTTTTATTAGTTGCAGATCAACCTGGTGCACCAGCCCAGACGGCGTAAACTCAGTAGCACCGGGATGTGCAATAAATAAGCCATTGTCGAACTGAACGAGGCGGAGGCTATAATCGGTACGTCCAAACAACTCCACGTCACCCTCTGACATAAAGTAGGCTAGGTCCGAGAACAGATTTGCCCTGTAATTACCGTCTTTTACGATCAAGTGCATGATAGTCCTTTAGTAAGATCAGCCTAGCTAGTTCATTCCGCGTATATCAAGAACTCCACTACAGGCTTTTCATCTCCTATAACTAGGTCAAAAAACCGACCCAGGTTGAACTCTATTCTTAGAGTAGAGATAGGTTTATTGACCTTAAGGTGGATCGTACGACCGTCTACTATGTGCTCACACGATCCGCTAATAGTGGCCTGAGGTAACTGCTGCAGATCATTATACGAAAAGAAGTTGGCCCAAAAGTCTGTGAAGAACGTAAGGGTTGCCGTACTACCTTTTACGAACAATGAGTGAGTGCCTACTCGTGTCACGTTTTCAGATGTTGCAACGTGCATAAGGTGCTGGGCCACAGTACCATCGTAATCTTGAAGAGGAAATACTATGGTATCGTTATCGAGATCAGTGTATTCGATAAAATCTACCAAAGAGGTTGTACCACTGTCCAGCACTAGATAGTAGATAGGTAAGGGCCCTAACTTAATAACCCCAAACATGGAAAGAACAGTAGCCGCAGAGTAGCCCTCTTCGCTTTTCTCTTTTATAACTACTTGCCCTGTCTTAAGGTCTATTAGTCTACCTAATTTATCTCGAGTTAGGTATTGTAAGCTCGATAAGATAGCATTTTCTCCAATGCTGCCCGAGGCGATAACTCGACCTACCAACACGAACTCGTAGGAATCCAGGGCTTCAACTATTGTCTTGATCTCAATGGGGAAATACTTATCGGGGTTTACCCCATCCTTAAGAGGATCATAGGAGTAGGTGACTAACGCTAGAGGTTCTCTAGCAGACGAGGAGTTAGACCTATAGAGGCGAAACGTAAAATCGCTACGCTTCACAAAACGCAACACTTCCGGAAAATTGTCACTACCAGAGTGGTTAACAAAGTGAGCTATGTCCGAAAACAAATTCGGACGATACTCACCCACCTTCGCTAAGAAAAGGCGCTTCATATAATGCCCCTAGTGCAGTCACAGTTGCAATTACAGTCACAAGCAGTGGTATAGTCGTCATAGAATACGTGAGTGTGATCTGTAAGCTCTTGTAATATTGCCAGCATCTGCTGGTACGTGGCATCGTCAACAGGCTGATTAGCGGCCTCGCTGGGCACAGCGTTCTTGGTCGACGCGACACTTGATAAATCTTTTTCAGCACTTGTAGTCATTTGAGCCTCAAGAAGTAGTATCAGTTATAGAATGGGTGTGACCTGACCTGAAATACTCTATGGCTTCCTGCAACACATTATGGTTAGTGTAAGATATAGCTTGACCAGGAGCCACAGTAAGATTCGGGGCAGTTGCCCCCTTGACCGGGGCAGATGTAACGGTAACGGTCGTACCATCTACGGTGTAGGTAGTAAGATTGCCAAAGGTGTCTTTGCCCACTAAATCAGTTACTGTGTGCGTATGAGCGTCCCACGCGGCAATCAAGTTTTTGAGAGCATTTATGTCACTAGCTCGAACGGGATTGCCAGGCTGCATAGCCTGCAGCAGAGCGCTTAGTTGGGAGTAAAACCCTTGAATACCGCCTGCTATGGACATTCCGCTCGTAGTGCGAGTTATCTGAAGTATAGGCATAAAGCACCTAGCTTAAGAGTAGACAGCCGGGAATACTTGTTTCCAAGCAGATCCATCATACATGAATATGACACCACCAACTACGGCAATGTCACCTGCCTTCATCCCACTAGTCACTTTAGAGCTAAAAATCGAAGCAGTACCAGTACTTCCGGGGGATCCACCTACCGATGCAATAGACCCGGTTGTACCATCACTATATGTTATGGATAAACCCGCGCCCGCTGCCGCTATATTAGAGACAACCTTGTTCTTCAACATAGACAGAGGAACTTTTGTAGTCATAACCTACTCCTTAAAGTTTTAAGATGATTGGTCGGCCCAGAATCATTAGCTGGTAGCTAGGTACGACTTCCAGATCTGGTACATAAAATTACCACCCCCGGACGAAGAACCTGATATGAATATTGTATAGAACCAGTTAGGTGGTATAATAGCTAGACAAGGAAATGGAGAGGTCGCCCTAGAGTCAGCAGCAATGGTTAGAGCATTCGGCGGATTTTGTTTACCTATCGTTATTGATACAATAACCCAGCTATATCCCACATCGTTTGAGTACCCCATGGCTATAGCCTGAAGTAGCAAAATTGAGTTAGAGGTATTCTGGTACACCGTATACGGTACGGTGTAAGTAGAGGTAACGTTAGTCCAATCGGTCATGTTTAGGTTCCCGGTGGGTCCAGATCCTCCGTTAGCGGCAGGAACAAACATAGACCCATTCCAAGCTAAAACCTGACCTGCTGAGAGCCCTGACGTATTTACATCGTCCAGATCTCTCAGTTTGTACCCAACTAGGTCTCTTACGTTTGACATACCTACCCCCAGTTACCAAGTAATAGAGTTTATTTGATCCAAGCTAGTTGCCTGCTTGAGCTCAGCCTTTAGACTTTGCAGGTGCTGAAATGCTGCCCAGTTCTGCTCTGCAATAGTTGCAGCCAGACCTTTTAGGTCGGAATACGTAAAAGGTACTGGAGTGTTATCTTCATCAACCCAAAAATAGTCATCGGGCAATTTCTCAGAAAATTGCCAACCCAGTAGCGCGTTATTTAGTGCCGCAACGCTTGATTTACCTGCCTGAAATATAGAGGTTACCCCCTTCTCAGTAGTGAAAATTACCGACAATGAGCAGGCAATCGTGTAGGCCATTTGGAGCTGCGAAGCCTTAGATTTTCGACTCTCTTCGAGCTGAGATAACACAAGGGACTTACGGCGCTCCTCATTAATGACCCAGTTTTCTCCCGTCCAGTCATACTCCGGGCCCGGGCGCTGGACCGGAATTTCAGTAGCCCCAGTTACGTTGTGCTCAGCCTCATAGTAATTCCCGGCCGGGTCAATAAGATACAGCATTTGAATCTCCGTGAATTAGTTAGTGGCAGGAGCCTGGGGCCACACAACCGTGTGAGGGAATCCCGGCTGAGAGGGAATATCCCTAAGAGCCTGCCTATAAGTAGCCCACTGCTGACGTAGATTAGGATTGATCTGAACGTCTGGCATTTGAGTCCAGTCAGACCTAGAGAGAAGGTCATTTCGTCGGTTTCTCACGGCTCGAATTTTATCTTTGAGTTCCGCATCGGGATCCGGCGTTATTTCCGAAAAGGCACCTCCAAGATAGGCCCATGACCTGGCACAGACCTTATCATGAAGATCTTCGGGTATTTCAACTATAGGATAGTTCGAATCAGCCCCCAGGTTCTCATCCCATTGGGGAACATCTTGTGGAGTAAAAACCCAAATAACTAATCCGTCTAACTCGGGGCTTATCTTAGCATATTTTTTCATAGGTAACTGGCCTTATTGACAGCAATAACTCCAACCGTTGTTGGGTACAAGTACGTCTAAACTAGTGGCATCCGAAAAGTGCATGCTATACACATCGTATTGCGAGCACGTTATACATATTGACCGCACAAAAGTTATGCTAACTATGGTCTTCCCCGAGGGAGAAGGGTTACCTGGGGCAAAGGCTTGGCCGTTCCAGATCAAAGTTTGACCTGCAGTGATACCTGAGGTCTGAACATCGTCCATCTCGGCTAACTTAAAATGGACTAGGTTTAGATTCTTAGACATGGTTACACCACACCTTCAGGCTTGGGAAATTTGGCTTTGACGGCCCGGCACGCATCGAGATAAGCCTTGATCTGCTCGTCGTCACCCTTTACTATGCCGTCCAAATATTCATAGATACTTGGGTATTCTGCAGCCCTTAACTCTTTATACCTTTCGCGGTCAGCTCGTGCTTTGGCCTCATCTTCGAGGGCCTTGCGTTCGGGGTTTATCACCCAAGTATCACCCGTCCAGTCGTAAGTGGGGCCAGGCCTTAGGGGAACCTCAGTGTCAGAAGTCTCGTGAGGATCAGCCTCGTAGTAGTTTCCGTTAGAATCAATGTAGCCTTTCATGTTCCTCATTCCTTGCATTACTTAAGTTCGAGCCATCGGAGGATGGACGGAATAGCATTACCTGGGGTAGGTACGACCTGTATGTAGTGACCACTCGGAAGTATGGTAGTTAGGGTATTATCCGACCTGAGTACATCTAACGTGACCCAGCCTACGTTGTCCGGTGACACTAAAACGCTAGCTGATGAGCCAACTGCTTCGAGCCGTATAATGATAGCCATAACCTTACCCGAAGTATTCTTGTAGCTAGTGTTCAATGACCTAGAGCTAGTTACGTCCTGCCAAGCTTGTCCAACCCCCAGACCAGTAGTTGTAAGAATACCCAGGTTATCGATGGACAAGCCAGGCCCTACTTTGATACCGCCTAAAGTAACAGAGGTAGCAACGGGTAACACATAAGAAGACTGAGTAGACGTGCCTGAAACAACGGCTCCAAAGTCTCGAACCACAACCTCTACACCCGCCGGTACGTTGACCTGCCCTGACAGAGTCACTACAGATCCAGAAACGGAAAAGTCGCTAAGGGCCAGCTCTGTACCTCGAACCGTAACAGAGAGGTTGTTAGACAAGGTAGCCAAAGTATCGTAGGCAGTCTGCCCTTGAGAGGCCGTAAAACGATATGTAATAGTTGAAGTGGAGGCTCCAGAAGTACCTCCACCTGAACCTGGCAGCCCGAAGTCTCGAACTACTACCGGGGTCCCTGAAGGTAAAGACATACCTAGTATAGTAACTACAGAGCCGGCTACGGAATAGTCATCGGGGGCTAATTCAACGCCTCGTACAGATACGGACACGTTGCTAGAAAGAACAGTGTGAGTATCAAATGCAACTTGTCCTGCAGCTGCAGCAAACCGGAATGTCTGGGTAGAGCTGGATCCGCCTGTACCGGATCCGGACCCACCGGAGCTGCCCGCACTGCTCATACTAGATATGGCACTCCATACAGAATCACAGCATGCTTGAAACTCATCTCGAAGGACTAGGCGTGTCTCAGGTAGTGCGCTCCGAATAGCTATAGTACATACTTCCGTGCCATCCATATAAGAAGACGGGGCAGGGTCGAACTGCGCGTAACCAACAGGGCGGCCCTGGAAAGAAGTTTGCAGACTATACCGATCTTTATTTTGATAAACTGAGCCAATGAATACCATCGAGCTCTCTACTGACTCAGGCACGTACTTAAATTGGTTACGCGCCGACGAGGAATCTAAGGCCGATATGTACGAACCTATGTCTGTCCTATACCCAGCTGTTGGGGTACTGGCCAGACAGAAGAACTCAATCAGATGCCCTGCTTCTACGCTCGTAAAAGTCAGAGCACCAGTTGCGGCATTGTATGTGTATTGGCTACGGTGTTGATATACACCATCTTGAAATACGATCCAACTGTCGTCCAAGAGCCCGAGTGGCGGTGGAAAAGAGTAAAGGGTATAGGAAGCTGTTGTGAACCGGGTTACAACACCGCGGACGTGCTCGCCCGAACTCGGAGACTCATAAAACCCAAATACATCTACCTCTAGCCCAGCATCGAGGGCCTCATTGAGGCTCACTACTGAGTGGTCGGAGAACTGAAAAAGAGAGAATTCACTCGGGTATTGAAACTCACCTTGAACAAATATCCATACGTGGTCCTTGTCCAGAACCTTATCGATCTCAAATCTTGGGGTACTTCCGTCAGTAAGGCCGCTAAAGTGTTTAACAGAAATAGCGTTAGGCGGGCTATATGCTCCAGCAGGGTCTGCCCATACAGGCCCAGTATCACGACCCGAGACAGTCGTGCTTATAGGAGTGACTATGTCGGAGTAGAAGACCGTTATGTCAACCAGGTCACCAGAAGCTAAAGGCTCATTAAATAGTATATCCGTATTATTCTGGATCTTATACAGATCCTTCTTTACATACTTTCCATTGACATATACCAAGGTATCTTTTTTCTGGCTTATCGTAGTGCCGCTACCCACACTTAACTGACCGCTGGTTGCTGTAACCGTAACGCGGTGGAGCCGAGCAGAGATTCCTAGCTCTTTATAGCTAGCGAACGGAACTAAGGCAAGTTCACCTACTACCGGAGAACTGAAAACTGCTGAAGCTCCAACTATAGTATAGTTAGTTACTAACTCTCCATCAAGGTAGGCTAATAGGCCACCCTCGACTGTATCCGGTATTATAGGCAGCGCAAACGTAGTCTCTGCGTTAGCCGAATAGACAGCTTCGTATAGATAAACAGAGGCTCCGGTAGATGTGGCGTCGTAGGAGAAAATTAAGATGTCATACGTTTCAGTTAGCAAGGTTGCGCTCGCAAACTGGATCTTGTATGGGCGCCCTTGCGCATTATAGAGAAGGGCGTACTGAGAGGGGCTAACGACCTTCCCGTTCCTATGAACTGTTAAAGACTCAGGAGTAACTAAGGTGTCAAGGTGAGAGATTGTAGACACCGGTATGTCTAAAAAGTCTGTTCCGTTCCCCCGGACACTAAACCTGTAAGGTAACAAAGCCCCGGCAGGAGCAAGGGTTACCTGCTCACCCCACGTATTGGTACCTTTCATGAGCATGAAGTGATCGGGGATGCTCGGATCCCTCGACGGTAACACCTCGTAGTCCTTACGCCAGATAGACACTACGCTCTGACTGGACAAGCTCGAAAAGTTCTTTTCCAGAACTGTGAAGCTGGAAATTTTGTTGTACCTAACTTTCCTGGATTCGCCCGCCCCGGGTCCAGAAATTACCTGAACTATTACTATCTCATTATCGTTTAGCCAAAAGCCAGCTTGCGTCTCAATGTCTAGGTTGAAGGAGCCTGAATTGGTTACACTACCTGGGCTACCCGAAAATACCCGGTGGTAACCAATAAACGACCAGTGAATAGACCCACTGCCGAATTTTACGGCCAATGATCCGGTAGGGTTACCCCTATAGTCGGTGCCCTCATCTAAAACGCTAACAGCGTTCTGAAGGGACTCTTGCGGAGATAGCAGGGTGCGCACGTGAGGCGTGGCAGCGATGGAGCATGACCGAGCATCGGTTACATTGATAACATCGCCTAGCCGTGCTGCAGACACGATGACGTAGATGTCAAAGCCAAACTCCGAGGTCTTTTCAAAAGGAGACGATAACTTACCGTGAGCAAATAATTCCCCACTAACCAGATAAATACCTACCTCACTTATAAATACGGACCCTGATGTGGGGAAATTCTTGGGTAAACTAAGTGTTAGCTTGATCGAACTCGACCCTAGAGCCTCGATATTGCTAATCTTCCCCGTATAGATAGGATTACCCGCTAAAGTGTTATCCAAGACATTGGGGGTAAAATTCGTCTCTTCAGTGAGTTTGAAGTCCGTCAGATCGATCAAAAATCCGCCGGCATCCGCATTCCGAATAGCCTGCAATCCCTGGTCCGTAACTACTATTGACATAATTGACCCTTATTCTAAGACAGTGTAGGCGTTTCCACCAACTATTTTTGAAGCTAACCCGAATGCCGAACCTCCAGGCCAGTCATCCACAATAATGGCAAAATTTATGCGCTCAATGACTAGAGGGATGGGTGCATACGAATAGAATAATTCTTTGGCTCGACTTAATAGAGTCTGACCTGGCTGCAAAAGCAATCCGGTTAAGTTGAGCAAGGCTATGGTAAGATCTATGTGAGTTGTCTTAAACCATGAACCATTTTCTGTAATCAGTGCACCGCCAGGAGCTGCCTGGAAATTCACGTAGTCCTTAGTGTATAAATAAATTACATTGATAGAAGAGTTAAGCAGGACATCAATGAAGTTCGAGAAGTATTTAGTACTATTTTGATCTGGATATAGAGGAAGCTGAGATACAAGTCGAGTCAGGCTATCAGAATTCAGATCTAGCACATCTTGAGAGGCATCAAAGCCTAACAGGCGTGCAGTAGCCTTTAGTAAATCCTGATCGGCATCTTGCGTTATAAACCGCAACCGTTCCAGCTGGAAGATCAAGCTGTCGATGTTAAGCGACATCACGGCGTCAAACGCCTTGGACAGGTCATCCCATACCTGGTTATTCTTCAGTATCTCTACTAGGAGATCTGACGTACTAGCTGTAGGATTAGAAAGAACGTTGTCTGACATTAGATTGATGCCCGTTCAGTATAGCGAGTACTTACCGTAAGGGTACCCAGAGCAAAATACGTATAGTCATCCGGAGCCACTTGGTCCGCAACAGGTGTTACTATATCAACGTAGTCAACACCTTGGACCTTGCACACATCAGTTATATCTGATAGGGCAATTCTTCGGCCCAGGGTTGTAGTTGTTTTAGCAAATAGGTTTGCCAAGGCTACTTCCACCACGGGGACTATATCTGCAGGTGTACTGGATTGTGTTAGAGCGAGTATAACATGCACATCAACAACGACCTTTGTAGGATCGTAGGTCTGAATATGGACGGCCGCATGTTTCTTATCTTCCATCCAGTCGAGAAAGTCGGCCCATTCTTGTGAGGTATATACGTCAGTTTCCTTCGGTAGTACGCAAAGACGGATCACGTTCATCCAGCGTAGATCACCAGGCGCTATATCTTTTTGAGCTTTTACAGTTACGGAGGCGACACTCGGGTACTCGGTTGCTATCGCTTTGTAGTCCGCAGGGTTCACGGCACGTCTGCGCGCCCTATAGATATAAGGGGCTAAAGCAGCATAGTACGAGCTAGCTTTTTGGTCAGCGCCGCCAGCAATAACGCTTGTAGTAGTACCTACAATAGTTGAGTCAGCTGGGTACTCAACTTTAAGCCCGGATTGACCGTTATTGCCTCGAGCGCCTGAAGTAACAGCGTAGTTTATTTCTAGGTTATAGCCTACAGTTGGGAGCTTCCCGTGATTCCCATCACCAAATGCTAGAACAGTATCCCCATCCCCTGAGGTGCTGTCGTAATACACCGTGTCAAATGGACCAGCGATCCAAATACCATCCGTTATAGGGGACCACAGAGAACGTTCTCCAGTAGAAGCATTAACCAGGTAAACATCTAAGTCGATGTCAGAAACAACAAAGTTTGGCTCATTGAGATAGATCTTCCGGAAAGTGGTGGCATCCGCAGCTATCGTCTGACGCTTAATCGTACCTTCGTACAAGGTTGCCGGCAGGGAGACGGCGCTACCGGCATTGAAAACTACCGTATCCCTATTGAAGAATGGAACCCCATCAATAGTAAAAGAAGAAAATCGAGGGATAGTAAGAATGCTAGCAGTGCTACTTCGAGTTAGTTCAACGGTTACCCCTGCAGGTAACTTACGGCTAATGCGAACGCCTAGCATGTCCGCTATAGCATAGATAGAACTATCACGAACAGCGGTATTCAAGAACCCTTCTCGGGCAGCGCTTTCGATAGCAAACTGATTAAAGGCCCCTACGGCTGCCATCATCTCCAACAAAGTTTCCCCAGTTGAAGAGGTCAACAGATCGGACCACGTGCCTTTGGCTGAGAGGTACAGCTGAAGCTGAAGAACTAAGCTTTCAAAATCCGGCTTAGCTTGAGATAACGTTAAGGGAGATGCCACGTCTTACCCCCGCTGTGCGGATAAGTTAAATGAGAGAGATACTGACTTATTGTTCAACCTGGGAATAATAAACTCGAGCTGAACGTAGTACAACTGGTTATCGTAATCTGGAAGAACAACAGACTTAGTTAGGGTAACCCTGGGTTCCCACGTAGAGATAGCTTTTATAATCTCTGTCTTTATACGCTCGCCCGTGAAGTCATCCATAGGATCAAACAATATATCCTGCAAATATGATCCAAAGTCTCGTCGAAACGGTCGGGTATACTTCCGAGTACCCAATATGGTTAGAATAGACTTCTGAATAGAAGTCTCGTTGTAAACTATCTCATAGGGGCTACTTTCCCCTACATCGGGGTTAATGTCCGAAAAGACTACGAGGGATGTTGGGTCTGAACTTGCCATTTTAATCGTTTATAAATACGTTAGGGCTACCCTGAACCATGGTTGAACCGCACGCTACTAGATCACCTACCCTACATCTAGGTAAATCGTTGGCAAACACGTTAGGTGAGCCAGTTGCGGCTACTGAATCATGGCATGGCGGTGGGCAACAGTTGTGGACAAAAATT